>Ga0073928_10000724_pt1 | contig 71134 bp, 73 predicted proteins | sample PaiPotPPA55metaG_FD_76969 | JGI IMG/M metagenome (GOLD analysis project Ga0073928, IMG submission 76969) | Iron sulfur acid spring bacterial and archeal communities from Banff, Canada, to study Microbial Dark Matter (Phase II) - Paint Pots PPA... ...
CAACATGGTCGCCGTCGAACCCGACCGTCAGCGGGACGTACGTCGTCAAGCTCGCCGCCGGGCCGCTGCCGCCTGTCGGCGATACGAGACCGGTTGTCGTGGGCACGAATGCGGGACTCTTCGCATCCACCGACAACGGGACGTCATTCAACCCGTTGAGCGGCGGAGGCCAGCTGCCTTCGACCGACTACACGGAGGTCGCGTTCATCACCGACCACTTCGATCGTTTTTATGCCGCAAGCGATGGAGGGGGTTCGGGTGCAGGCGGCCTGTGGAGGACGAACGACGCGGGTCAGACATTCACGTCGCTAGCTCCGCCGATGCGATCCATCACCGCGCTCGGCGTCTCCAACGACGAGTCGCCAACCCTGTATGTCGCCACCTTCAGGCCCTCCGACCATGTCGCCGCACTCTGGATCTACCACGACACCGGCGGCACGCCCCAGGGTCCCCTCGGCTCGCCGGCTCCCGTCGCGAGCGGGACGCGGACCGCGCCGCCGTCCTCTCCAGGCTCGACGGTGCTCGACATGCTTCGGTCGCCCCAGGCGCCCTATGTCGGGCTCGGTCTCGCCGCGCTTCTCGTGGTCTTGCTCGCGGGCGTCGCCCATCTGCGCGGCCGCCGCGGGTGAGCCAGTAGACTCCCACGAGTTGAGCACGCCCCAGGAAAGGCTGCGCGAGCTTGGGCTCACTCTGCCCGCGCCGCCGGCAGCCGTGGCCTCGTACGTGCCCACGCGTCTAGTGCCAATCGGAGAAGGGCGCTCGCTCCTCTATGTGGCGGGCCAGGTTTCTGTTGCCAATGGTGAGCGCCTGACCGGCCGCTGCGCCGATGAGGTTTCCGTCGAAGAGGCGCAGGCTAGGGCGCGCGTCTGCGGGCTCAACGTGCTGGCGCAGATCGAGTCAGCAGCCGGCCTCGACAACGTGGACCAGATGATTCAGGTGACCGGTTTCGTGCTATCGGCTGAGGGCTTTGGCGATCAGCCCAAGGTCCTGAACGGCGCCTCCGACCTGTTCGTGGACGTGCTTGGCGACGCGGGCCGCCACACCAGGTTGGCCCTGGGCACTAACGCGCTTCCATTTTCGGTCACGGTCGAGATCGCGGCGGTCGCGGTTGTCCGCACCCGCTGAGGTCCGGCCGGTGCGCCGGCGCCGGCCTCGCCTGCTCCTCGTAGGGAGCGTCGTTTACCTGGCGCTGATCTTCGGCGTGATGCTCTGGCGTGGCGTCTCGATCGAGCCGGAATGGACTCTACTGGCCCTTCTCGTGGTGGCCATCGCGCTGGGCCGGGGTCGCACGTTCATAGAAGACTGGGCGCCGTTTCTGCTCCTGTTCTTCGCCTATGAGGCGATGCGCGGTTTCGCGGCCAAGACCGGCTTCGCTCCACATGATCTGTCAGGGCTGGAGAGGGCGCTGTTCGGTGGAGCCATCCCCACTCTCGTGCTGCAGCGTGCTTTCTACAACCCGGGCGTGGTGGGCGTACAGGACGTCGTCGCGATGATTTTTTACTTCATGCACTTCGTGCTGCCGATCGTGGTCGGGTTCATCTTCTGGCTCAACAGTCGCGAGCACTACCGCCGCTACATCGCGGCGTTGCTGCTCATGAGCTTCCTTGCATTCGTCACCTATCTCTTCTGGCCGAGCGCTCCGCCGTGGTACCAGCTTCACGACGTGGTGAAGATCAACGACCACACCGTGCACTCGCTGTGGGGCTACACGTTGGTCTCACCGATTTATCACAGCTTCAACCCCAACCCGTTCGCCGCGTTCCCCTCGCTGCACGCCGCATATCCGGCGCTCGCGACCGTCTACGCGTGGTCCCGGTATCGCGCGCTTGGGATCGGGCTGCTGCTGTGGACTGCCGGCGTGCTGCTTTCGATCGTGTACCTGGGCGAGCACTACGTCGTCGACGCGCTCGCCGGGTTCGTCTACGTGGCGGTGGCTGCGTTCATCGTCGAATCGTTCACCCGCTGGCGCCGCGCTCGTTCTAGGCCTGCCAGACCTTCCGCATGATCGTGCGCGCCAGCTTGTCCGGGTCGTGGTGTGACGGGAGCTTCACGTTGACCACGTCGGCGGCGATAAACCGGACCTCGGGGTGCTTGGTCGAGTCGACGGGCCTGAAGACGACCTGGGTCTGTCCGCCGGTCGGTGTGTGAGAAAGGTTGGAGTTGACCATGACGAAATCGAAGAGGTTCGCGCCGACATGTTCGCGGATCACACGCAGGTAGTCGTCCACCACGTAACCATCGGTTTCACCTTTCTGGGCCGCCAGGTTGCAGATGTACACCTTCAGCGCCGGCGACGCTTTGATGGCCTCGACCATTCCCTCAACGAGAAGGTTCGGAAGTATGGACGTGTAGAGGGAGCCTGGGCCGACGATGATCAGCTCGGCGTTGAGGATTGCCTGCGCAGCCTCGGGGTTGATCTGGGCGCCGTCCGGCTTGAGAAAGACACGGCTGATCGGGGCGTTCTGCATAGGGATTTTCGATTCGCCCGCGACCATTCCGCCGTTGATGGATGCAACCAGCGTGACGTCCTGCAGGGTCGACGGCAGAATCGTGCCCTTGACCGCCAGGATTTTTCCCGACTCGCGCAGCGCGTGCTCGAAGTTCCCCGTCACGTCGGCCATCGCCATGATGAAAAGGTTTCCAAAGGAATGGCCGTCGAGCGAACCTTCCTTGAAGCGGTGATCGAAGAGCTGCTTCATCAAGGGCTCGGCGTCGGCGAGCGCTACAAGGCACTGCCGGAAGTCGCCCGGCGGCAGGATCCGGTACTCGTCGCGCAGGCGTCCTGAAGATCCGCCGTCGTCCGCCACCGTCACGATGACCGAGAGGTTCGACGTGTAGGTCTTCAACCCGCGGAGCAGTGAGCTCAGGCCGGTGCCGCCTCCGATCGCCACGATGCGCGGGCCCCGGCCGCGGAGGCGAAACGCATGGATGATCTCGACGATGCTGCTGGTGCTGTTTCCGGGCAAGAACGGACCAAGCACGGACTGCGTGAGCTTCACGTAGCTGAACAGCAGGAGGCCGACACCGAGGACCCCAAAGATCACCGCGCGCGCCCAGTAGGGAAGGAACTGCAGGGTGATGTAGTAGAACTCGGACGGCAGCTTGGCGGTCTGGTAGATCTCCTTCAATGCGTATGCGACGCCCAGCACGAGCACGAGCTCGGCGGCCATGAGAAGGAGAAGCCAACGCTTGATCTGGAGACCAGGCGTTAGCCACCGCAGCCATCGCGTCGTTGACTGAAGCTTTGTGGCCATCTACCCCCGGTGCTCCAACGGATTCAAAACGTGCAAGGTTACTTTGGTACTACGCTTCATTGAAGTATGCGTAGTTTGCGACGAGGCCGGAGGCTGGTGCGATTTGCGGTATTCGGCCTTGTCGTGGCGGCGGTCGCCACAGAGCTTTCCAAGCCCGCGCCCGAGCGCACCTGGGAGGGGCGGGTACTGGGTGTCGTGCCTTACGATTTCCGGCCTCCGACCTTTCAGCGGCTTCGCGATGCCTACTGGAATCCGCGTTCCGACCGGCTCTTCAGCGACAGGGTCTTTGGCGTCGGTTGGGCCATCAATCTGCATCGAGCGAAGGGGCTGATGGAGCAGGTCTTCGGCCGGCTGATGGGTTCCCACGAGGCGCTCACGATCCGCATGACCGTGCGGTCGGAAGGTTCGGCCAAGCAGCCCGACGTAACCCTCACTCGGGAGTAGAACCGCGGGTTCCGGGTAAAAGAAGAAGCCCCACGGGGGGTAAATACCGTGGGGCCTCAGAGGGTCGACGGAAGAATGCTCCCAACGGCGACGTAACAAAATCAGCAACAATTTCGCGGCCGGTCAAACTGGCGGGTGCGGCTCCATGTGCCCGGTTGTAGCTGGAACAATGGAGCCCACGCGAGACCAACCTTGGGGAGTGGCGCAACGGTAGCGCAGCTGACTCTGGATCAGAAGGTTGAAGGTTCAAATCCTTCCTCCCCAGCCAACACCCCCAGCCAACACCCCACCCAACACCCTTGCCGCCGTCCCACTAGGGCAACCTCGCTAGAATCGGCTATCGCCAATTTCGAGGGGCTCGAAGTCACTCAAGACGGCTTCGTGCTCCACCCATCGCGGAAGGATCGGCGAACCGCGTGGCTCTTGGTTCTGTTCGTGGTCCTCCTCATGGGCGGTCTCAATGCCATCACCATCTCGACCGGCCACCCTGCGGCGGTTGCCATCGGCGCGGGGCTAGGGCTCTTTTTTGTCTTCGTCGTCTGGTTTACGACCAGGCCGCCGGTTTTCGCCCTCTCGGGTGACCGGATCACGCTCCTCGGCAACGTGCAGCGGATGCGCATGAGCAAGAGCAACCTGGAGAGTGTCCGTAGAGGAACATCGACCGATCGCGCCAATGAAAAGACCTACTGGTTGCACAAAAAAGACGGTCCGACCAATTTCTATGTCTATGTTCGCCACTTCGAGCCGGGGGCGCTCGAAGAAGCCATTCGTCTGCTCGGGGTGGAGGTTACGGGCGACTTCAGTTCTTGAGCCCCAGGGCCCTTTCGAAGCTGGCCGGATTAAGGGGTGGCTAAGGGCAGGTTAACGCTCGGGGCTGGGCGTTTTAGAGTCATGGAAGGCCGTAACCTACGAGTGCCGGGCAGCCCTAGGCGGCTCGGCTGGACTGGTCGGGATTGTTGTCCGGGAGGGCAAGGCATGAGCGTTGCGTTTGACGAACGAGTGCTCAAGATGGTCGAGTCCGAGGTGCGCACCATCAAGGCCCAGTACCGCGGCCTCGTGTCCGAAGAGTCGATCGACTCCATGGCGAACGAGTCGCTCGAGCGCCTCGCCGACTCCCGCGTGCCGCAGTTCGTGCCCCTGTTCGTGGGCAGGTTCACTCGAGACCGGATCAAGCAGATCGTCGCCGCGGCGCGCGGCGCCCGCGCGTCCCGGCCACAAGGGGAAGCCGAAGCCGAGTCGGCCTGAGCGCGGCCGGCGGGTGTTACCGATCCGCCCCGCTGGGTAGATTGAGATCCCCGTGACAGCTGATTGGCCCCTTGGCTTGGTCGAGTTGAAGGTGCTCGACCTCGAGCGCGAGGTCGAGTTCTACGAGCGGTTCGGGCTCACGCGAGTCCCAGGCGGCGCCGGCGCCGCCACCTTAGGAGCCGGCACCAGCGCCGTCCTTCTGGGAGCCGGCGGCGGACCGCTGCTCCGGCTCAAGGCTCTCCCAGGCGGCCGGGAGCGGCCCCGCCACACGGCGGGCCTATTTCACTTTGCGATCCTCCTGCCGCGCGAGGAGGAGCTTGGTGGCTTCTTGCGGCGGTCGCTCGAAGAGCGGCTGCCCCTGACCGGAACCGCCGACCACTTCGTGAGCCAGGCCCTTTACTTCGACGATCCGGAGGGAAATGGAATCGAGGTCTACGCCGACCGCCCGCGCAGGGAGTGGCAGTACCCCAACGGGCGCCTGAACATCGGCACCGATCACCTGGATTTCGAGCGGTTGCTGAGAATCGCCGACCAGCCGCAACCCAGGTTCTCCACCAGCACCGTGCTGGGCCACATGCACCTCAACGTCTCAGACCTGGACACCTCGCAGGCCTTCTACGAGTCGATGGGCATGGAGCTGATGGCCGAGGCTGGTCACGTGATGCGGTTCATGAGCTGGGACGGGTACCACCACCACCTCGGCATCAACCTGCTGGAGGGCCGTGACGCAGCGCCGATCGATGCCGGCGTTCGAGGGCTGCAGAGCTTCGAGGTCCGCGGGCTCGATGCGCCACGCATCGACCCCGACGGGATCGCCGTCACCCCGCCTGAGTCTTGACCTTCCCCGCCTCGTGCTGACACCACGCGTATAGCGCGTCGTAGAGGGGTGTTTCGAGGGCGATCTTCAGATGGTCGTTTTCCCCGTGCACCATGGCGAACCCGTGGGCGATGGCTTTGAGGCCGGCAGCTTCCGGCGTCTTGTCGACGTCGGCGCTCACGTCCGCGCCATGCACGATCTGGGCCAGCCGGTCGAGCGCGGCGTCCTGGAGGCCGTACTTGAGGATGATCGACTCAAAGCTGCACCGGCCGTCGACGTGGCCAAGCTCGACGCCTCCGACGTCGTAGGGGATCGCGCCTTCACGTACAGCGACGCTGGTCACGTCAGCCGCCGGCACGTACATGAACTCGGCCTCAGGGTCGATGAACCGCTTGACCAGCCAGGGGCATGCGATCCGATCGACGCTGGCATTCTTTCGGGTTATCCACTTCATCCGTCAACACTCCTGTCGTTGAAATATCGTCATTTCCGGTATTCTCGGTCCGGATGCCCCTCGACGAAGACGAGTTTCGGCGCGCTCTGCACGATTTGCTGCGCTACAGCCCGGACCGCCGGACCCTCGCGCAGCGAGCCCTCGGCTGGGCGCACGGCCTCGGCGGTGGGGAAAGCGCCTTCATCGTCGATTCCGACCGGTCCATCCTCGCCGCCGAGCGACTGGATCTCGCCGACGCTTCCCTCATGGCTGATCGCATTGATTTTCTCTCCCTCGCCGCAGAGAAGCTCGAGCCGCGGCGCCTGAACGACCTCGTGATCTTCCCGCTTGACCTGCAGGAGGGTCCCGGAGCGCTCGTACTGGTCGCCGGGCGCATGACGCCGATCTTCGGTGATGGCGAGCTCAGCCGCCTGGCTCAGTACGCCGTCAGCATCACGGCAGGCATCGACCGGGTGACCCTCACCGCGCGGGTCCAAGCCCTCGAAAAAGCCAAGAGCGATTTCTTGAACATCGCCTCCCACGAGCTTCGCGGGCCGATGACCATCATCAAGGGATACCTGACCATGTTCGAGGGCGGCACCCTGGGTGAGCTGTCGCCCAAGGCGGCCTCGGTGGTCCCCCTGCTCATCACCAAGTCGGACGAGATCATCTGGCTGCTCGAGCAGATGCTCGAGGCGGCGCGGCTCGAAGAGGGCCGCCTCGAGCTCAACAAGAAGCGCGGCGATGTCGTCGAGATCACCGACCGGGCGATCGACGGAGTGAAGATGCTGCTGCGCGGACACGACCTGGACGTCGACGAGCCGGCCGAGCCGGTGGAGGCCGATGTCGACCCGGACCGCTTCCAGATGGTCGTCCGGAACCTTCTCAGCAATGCCGTCAAGTACTCGCACGTCGGGTCCGGGATCACCGTTCGCATCCGGCGCGATGAGGGCATGGCCACCGTCGCGGTCACCGACCGGGGCGTAGGGATCAGCCCGGAAGACCAGGTGAACCTTTTCACGAGATTCGGTCGCGCGCAGAGCACGCAGCACGTCCAGGGCGCCGGCCTCGGCCTCTGGCTTTCGCGAGAGATCGCCCGCATGCATGACGGAGACCTGACCGTTCAGTCCCACGTCGGCGCCGGCAGCACGTTCGTCCTGGCGGTGCCTTTGAGGCAGTAGGCTGACGGCCGTGGATCCGCAGGTGCGAACCGCGTTCGAGACGGCCCGCCCATTCGACATGTTTTCCACGCTGGCCCCGATCGGGCTCGGCCACTCGCTGCGGATCCATCAGAACGAGGCGTGGCGCGCCACCCGAACGCCGGAGGGTCCGGCTGCCGTCCACCTGACATATTCGGCGCCGACGGTGGAGGTCGAAGCCTGGGGGCCGGGCGCGGAGTGGGCGGCGGCGCGAGCGGAAGCGCTCTGCGGCGAAGAGGACGACGCCGTCGGGTTCCAGCCGGCGCACCGACTCATCTCCGACCTGCATCGACACCACCCCGGCCTGCGGCTCACCAGGACTCACGCCGTGTTCGAGGCTCTGGTGCCCGTGGTGCTGGCGCAGAAGGTCACCACGATCGAGGCCCACGCCGGCTACAGAGCGCTTGTGGAGGCGCTGGGCGAGAGCGCTCCAGGGCCCGTTCGTTTGAAGATCCCGCCGTCAGCTGAGGTGCTGGCGCGAACTCCTTACTGGACCTTCCACCGCTTCGGCGTGGAGCGCCGCCGAGCCGAGGTCATCATCCGGGCGGCTCGGAGCGCTCAACGGCTCGAAGAGACCACCGCGATGGACATGGCGAGCGCGTACCGCCGGCTCGAAGCCTTTCCTGGGATCGGTCCATGGACCGCCGCGAAGGTCGCCCTGGTGGCGTTGGGCGATCCCGACGCCGTGCAGGTCGGCGACTACCACCTGCCTCACGCGATCGGCTACGCGCTCGACGGGACGGCGCGCTCGACCGACGAGCGCATGCTGGAGCTCCTGGCGCCCTATCGCGGCCACCGCGCCCGCGTGATCCGCCTGCTGACGATCTCCGGCATATCGGCGCCGCGCTTCGGCCCGAAACAACCGCTGAGGAACATCGTCAACAACTAGGAGCGCGCGTCAGTCGGGCAACTTTGCCAGCTCTTCTTCGACGACCGATATGAGGTCGCGCATGCCTTCGCTGTCAAACATGAGCCTGGCGCCCGCCGCCTTGAACAGATCCGGCAGGGGCTTGGTGGCGCCGAGCGCGAGCGCCCCTCGATAGTTGCGCACGGCATCCTGCGGGTCGCGCAGGCTGTTGCGCCAGACCTGCAGCGCGCCGAGCTGCGCGATTCCGTACTCGATGTAGTAGAAGGGGCTGCCGAAGAAGTGCGGCTGCTGGTACCAGCGGGCGACCCGCTCGGGGTCCAGGCCGCTCCAATCCACCGACGATCCTTCAAAGCGCCCGCGCAGCTCCAGCCACTTCCGGTCGCGGGCATCCGCATCGCGGCCATCGGCGTTCAGGTACATCCAGTGCTGGAACGCGTCGACCGAAGCGCAGTGCGGAAAGAAGAGGATGATTCCTTCGAGCAGGTCGGCGCGCGACCGGACCGCTTCATCTTCGCGGTAGTAGCCGCCACTTTCGGTGTCGATGAAAGGCATCGCCAACAGCTCCATCGACATCGACGCGACCTCGGCCATCTCCGAGCCGGGATGGCGCTGGAACAGCAGCGGGAGCGCTGACGCTTCGAAGGAGTGGAAGGCGTGGCCTGACTCGTGCAGCAGGGTACGCACGTCGCCGTCCACGCCCACCGCATTCATGAAGATGAGCGGCATCTTTCTGAAGGCGAGCGTCTGGCAGTATCCGCCCGGCGCCTTGCCCTTGCGGTTGTCCAGGTCGAGTAAATCGGCCTCGGCCATCCGGCGGTAGTAGTTGCTGAACTGCGGGTCGACGTTCGCGAAGACGTCGCCGGCTCGATCGATGAAGGTCGCGATGTCCTTGAAAGGCTTCAACGGAGCGCGACCCCTGGGATCCGCTGTCAGATCCCACGGCCGCAGCGACTCGAGTCCCATGTGGCTGTTGCGCCGTCGCATGAGGCGCTCCACCGCCGGCAACACGGCCGACTCGACCGCTTCGTGAAAACGCATGCAGTCGTCCGGCGTGTAGTCGAAGCGATTCTTGTCCAGGTGAGCAAAGTCGCGATAGTTGTCGAAGCCCGCATTGCGCGCGACGTGCTGGCGCAGGTCGTACATGCGGTCGAATATGTCCGCCAGCACCCCGCGACGCTCGATGTAGGGGTGGGCTCGCATCCGGAAGGCCCGCTCTCGCACCGCGCGGTCGGTCGACTCGAGGAATGGCAGCAGCTGCGAAGGGGTTTTCTGCTCGCCGTCCCACTCGACGGTCATCGCGCCGTTGACCTTCGACCATTCGGTCTCGAGCTTCGACAGGTCGGCGAAGAGTGGGACATTGGCCGGGGCGAACAGTCGCATCTGGTTGCGGAAGCGCTCCATAGTCGTCTCGAGCCCTGGGCGAACGTAATCCAGGTGCACGAGACGCTCCTGCAGCCGCACGCGCTGCTCGCGCGCCTTGGGCGAGATCTGCGTGCCGAACCTCAGCTGGGCCGCCTCGCGACCGGGATCGGCGGTGTCGCACGAATAGGCAAAGCTCGCCAGCGCGCCCGCCTCCGAAAGGAGCGACTCGAACAGGGACCAATCCGCGAGCCACGCCTCGACATTGGCGCGGTCGAGCGGGCCGGTCGCGAGCGCCTCGTAGTAGGGAAAGATGTCCTCCCACGTCGCGTCCGCAAAGGCATCAGGAGATTCCGGAAGAGCAACCACAACCCACCCCCAAAAAATATGAGGCAAAACCCGGATGGTTTTGCCTCATCGCGCGTGCGGCTGCGCCGCAGGCGCTGCTCCCATTCCGGTGTAAGGATGGGACTTGACCGAAATATCTGAAGCGCGACCCCGCAAGCAGACCAGAGGACAAGGTCGCGACCGGGTCAAGCCCGGTCGCCCCCGCCACGCTGGCGTTGCCAGGTGCACTCCTCGCCCAAAACCGGCTACCACAACCCCACCCCCAAACGAACTGAAAACGCCTGCGGCTCACGCCATGGTACAGAGGACACTTGATGGAATCTTCATCGGTCACTTTGCGACTGCCGCGCCGAGTGCGTGCGGCCGCGCTGGCGGCGATCGGAGGCGCCCACGGCCCCGACAAGATCGGCGAGCTCGCGTGGATGAGCTGGGCAGGCACCGTCTGGCGCCTGGCGGGAGAGTCAAGCGCTGTCTACGTGAAGCGGGCCGCCGCCCTCGCCGGAGAGCGCGACCGGCTCGAGTGGCTGCAAGGACGACTGCCGGTTCCAGAGGTGGTGGGCTTCTTCCAGGCCGCCGGAGACGACTGGCTCATGACTCGCGAGGTCCCCGGCGTCCCGCTCTTCCACCGGTCGGTGGATTGGACGCCCGCCCGTGCCGCCCACTTGCTCGGGGAGATTCTTCGCACGATTCATGCCACCGACGCGACAGACTGCCCATTCGGAGTGCGAAGGCGCGGCCACGTCCTGGTCCACGGGGATTACTGCCTGCCGAACGTGCTGGTCACCGGCGGGGTCCTCACCGGATTGATCGACGTAGGGCAAACCGGCCTGGGCGATCCGCGCGTCGACCTCGCCGCCGGTGTCTGGAGCCTCCAGTACAACTTCGGGCCCGGCCACGGTCGGGAATTTCTCGAGGCTTATGGAGCGCCGCCGATGACCGACCACGAGATCGAACGTCTCCGCCGTAAATACGGCCGCTAAAAGTATGAGAAGGAACCCAGATGGTTCCTTCTCATGGCTCATCTTCCGAAATGGATTGGATTATCGAAAGGACACTCGTCGCGACGCGGGCAGTTAGTCGTACACGATGGGGACGGCCGGAATGAATCCGGCCTACCAGCCACGCTAGATGGGGAGGACCGTGTCGACCGCGCGCCAGCAGTACCACGCCGCGATGGTCCGGTAGGGGCGAAAAAGATCTCCCCTCGCCTGTAGGGCTTTCGGCACGGGCAGGTCTTTGAGCTTGTGCGCGAGCGCCCAGCCCTTGCGGATCCCATAGTCGTCGACCGGCCACACGTCGAGCCGGCGCAGCTGAAAGATCAGGAACATCTGGGCGGTCCACGGTCCGATGCCTCGCACCTGCACGAGGTGCGCGATGAGCTCGTCGTCTGAAAAAGAGTCAAGGTTCTTCAGCGGAACAGTGCCGTCCTGCACCTTGCGCGCCAGGTCCGTGATGGCCGCCGACTTCGCGCCGCTGACTCCCGCTGTTCGCATGATTCCCTCAGGCAGCGCCAGCACCGCAGCCGGGGAGAGCCCCTTGGCGAACAGCTTCAAGAAGCGCCCGTGGATTGTCGACGCGGCTGCTCCCGCCAATTGCTGGTACATGATCGAGCGCACTAGAGCGGCGAAATGGTCCTCGACGGCGGGGCGCAGCTCTATGGCTCCCGCGGCCTTGATCAGCCGCGCCATCGCTGGATCGCGGCGGGCGACCAGGCGTGTCCCCCGCAGCAGCTCCTTGTCAGTCGACGGCGGGTCGGTCAGAGTAGAAGCTCAGGCGAATTCGGACATGAGCTGGGCGAACTCGTCGGGCGTCAGGCGCAGCTCGCTTTCGTCCAGGTCCTTGAGCGGGCGCTGGGGGATGCGCTCGGTGGTGGCGAAGTCTTCCATCGTTGTATCCAGGTAGAGCAACCCGGTCACGAGGTGACCGGCCGCCCGCCCCTCTTCGATCACGCGCATGGCGGCACGGCGGTCCGACGGGTCGTGATCCTCGCCCAGCTTCTTGAGCACGATGTGCGAGCCATCGTGGAGCTCGACGTCACGAATCGTCCCCGGCTCGTAGTCGACGTGCACCTCTTCGAAAAAGGGGATGAACGAAACGTCGGCGATCGACTCCTCGTGGTCCTTGACCCAGCTGTAGCTCTTGGTCGAGCCGTCGTGGTCGTTGAAGGTCACGCAGGGCGAGATGATGTCCAGGATCGCCGTCCCGCGGTGGGCGATCGCGGCCTTGATGAGCGGAACCACCTGCTTGCCGTCGCCGCTGAACGAGCGGGCGACGAACGAGCAGCCAAGCGTCAGTGCCACCGCGCAGGGATCGATGGGTTGGAAGGTGTTGACCGCGCCTTTCTTCTGCACCGAGCCGAGGTCTGCGGTGGCCGAGAACTGGCCCTTGGTCAGACCGTACGTTCCGTTGTCCTCGATGATGTATGTGCAGTCGACGTTCCGCCGGATCATGTGCAGGAACTGTCCGAGGCCGATCGACGCGGTGTCCCCGTCGCCAGAGACCCCGAGCATGATCAGCTGCCGGTTCGCGAGCTGCGCGCCGGTGGTCAGCGAGGGCATGCGGCCGTGAACTCCGTTGAAACCGTGAGCGGACTCGACGAAGTAGGCCGGCGTTTTGGACGAGCAGCCGATGCCGGACATCTTGGCCAGGCGGTGCGGCTCGATACCGAGCTCGTAGAGCGCCTTGATCATGTGGTTGGTGATGGAGTTGTGACCGCAACCGGCGCAGAGGGTCGTCGCCGCGCCCTTGTAAGCCTCGCGAGGCAGTCCGACGTGGTTCAGCGTTGCGCTCATGCGGGCACAGTCTCCATTTGCATCAAGGGTTCGGTGATGGCCGAGGCCGGGATCGGCTGGCCGTTGTAGTGGCGGATCGAGCGGACCCTTTCGACGAGGTGTGGCGGGAGGGCGAGCCGCACGATGTCGTAAACCTGTCCGTCGCGGTTTTGCTCCACCACGTAGACCCGCTCGTGTCGCGAGACGAACGCGACCACCTCGTCAGAGAGAGGCAGGGCGCGCAGGCGGAGGTAGTCGACGGGCTTGCCGGCCGCGACCAGCGCCTCCCGCGCCTCGACGACCGCAGCATGGGTCGAGCCGAACGCGATCAGGCCGGTCGATGACTTCGTGCCCTCATCGACCAGCGGCGGCGGCAATGCGTGTCGAGCCGTCTCGAGCTTGCGCGCAAGCCGGTCCATGTTGCGGGCGTAGGCGTCGGCGCTCTCCGTGTAGCGCGCGAACTCGTCGTGGCCGGAGCCGCGCGTGAAGTACCCCGCCGCGGGATGGTCCGTGCCCGGCAGGGTGCGATAGGTCACGCCGTCGCCGTCGATGTCGCGATACCGCGCCCATTCGCCCGACAGGCGGTCGAGGTCGGCTTTGGAGAGCACCTTGCCGCGGTCGAACGGTTTGTCCGGGTATTTGAACTCGGGCGTCATCCAGAGGTTCATCCCGAGGTCGAGGTCGGACAGCATGAATACCGGGGTCTGGAATCGGTCCGCGTAATCGAACGCGTCCCTCGCGAACTCGTAGCACTCCTCGACCGTGCCGGGCAGCAAGACGATGTGCCTGGTGTCGCCGTGCGAAAGGTTGAACGCAAAAGCGACGTCTGCCTGAGATGTGCGAGTGGGCAGACCGGTCGAGGGTCCGATGCGCTGGATGTCGAAGATGACCACCGGGACCTCGGCGTAGTAACCAAGCCCGACGAACTCCGCCATCAGCGAGATGCCGGGACCAGAGGTGGACGTCATCGAGCGCGCGCCGGCCCACCCCGCGCCGATCGCCATCCCCACCGCCGCCAGCTCGTCCTCTGCCTGCACGACCGAGATGAGCTTCTCGCCAGTTTTCGGGTCCGTCCGAAACCTCTCTGAGTAGGCGATGAGGTTCTCGCATACGGATGAGGAGGGCGTGATCGGATACCACGCGGCGACGGTGACGCCACCCATCAAGGCGCCGAGCGCGGCGGCCTGGTTGCCTTCGACCAGCACCTTGCCCTCGACCATCCCGGTCATCGGCTGGAGCACATAAGGGTCCTGCTTCGAGAAGTTGTCCTGCCAGTAGTCGTAGCCGACCTTGATCGCATCCACGTTCACCTGCACAGCCTTCGGCTTGGAGTTGAACTGGCGCGTCACGCCGTGCTCGAGGGCCTCGAGGGGAATCCCCAGCACGCCCGCGACCACCCCGACATAGATCATGTTGGCCAGCTGCTTGCGCAGGGTGTCGTTCTGGATCTTCGACTTTGCGAGCTTGGCGAACGGGACCGGGTAGTAGGTGACGTCGGCGCGCACATCGGCGGTCGAGAAGACCTCTTCGTGGATCACGACGCCGCCGGGACGCACGGTCTTGAGATCCTGGTGCCACGTGGCGGGGTTGAAGGCCACGAGGATGTCGACCTTGTCCGACCGCGCCATGTGGCCTTCGGGCGTGACCCTCAGCTGGTACCAGGTGGGAAGGCCCTCGATGTTGGACGGGAAGACGTTCTTAGGGGCGACCGGGATCCCCATGTGGAAGATCGCGCGGGTCAAAACCAGGTTTGCGGTCTGGCTTCCGGAACCGTTGACCGTTGCTGCCTGGATGGTTAGGTCGTTGATGATCTGCTGGGTCAATTTCTCTTTTTCGCCGCGGACAAAGGATTTTACGCGTGTGCAGCAACCAGCCTCGATTCCTTAGAGTGGCCAATCTGTGAAGGTCGCCATTCCGAAAGAGAGGGCCGACGACGAGCGTCGCGTAGCCCTGACACCCGACACGGCGACCAAGCTCAAGGCGGCTTCGCTCGAGGTGAGCGTCGAGGCGGCAGCGGGCTCTGGCGCCTTCATTCCCGACGGCGCCTACGAGGCGGCAGGGGTCACGGTCGTGGAGAGCGCCGAGGCCCTGCTCCAGGATGCCGACGCTGTGCTCAAGGTCCAGGCCCCCGAGGCGAGCGAGGTCGGCCTGCTGAAGAGCGGATCGGTCCTGATCAGCTTCTTGCAGCCCGCCACCCAGGCGGACATCGTGAGGGCGCTCGCCAAGCGCGGCGTGACGGCGTTCAGCCTCGAGCTCCTGCCGCGCATCTCGCGGGCGCAGTCAATGGACGCCCTCTCGTCGCAAGCGTCGGCCGCCGGATACAAGGCCGTGCTGATTGCCGCCGGCCGTCTCGGCAAGTTCTTTCCGATGATGATGACCGCGGCCGGGACGGTTGCTCCTGCACGCGTGCTCGTCATGGGCGCCGGCGTCGCGGGCCTGCAGGCGATCGCCACGGCCCGCCGGCTTGGCGCCGTGGTTTCGGCCTACGACGTGCGGCCGGCGGTGAAAGAAGAGGTCCAGTCGCTCGGCGCGACCTTCATCGAGCTTGCTCTGGAGAGCCAGCAGGGCGAAGGGGGATACGCCCGTGAGCAGTCAGAGGAATTCCTCCGCAAGCAGAGAGAGCTGATCGGCGAGCACGTGGCGAAGTCGGATGTCGTCATCACCACGGCGGCCGTACCGGGCCGCCGGGCCCCGCTTCTCGTGACGGGCGAGATGGTGAAGGGTATGCGTCCGGGTTCGATCATCGTCGACCTCGCCGCCGATACCGGCGGCAACGTGGAGCTGACACAGGCCGGCAAGGACGTCGACGTGGCGGGAGTCACCATCATCGGCACCCGCAACGTGCCTTCGACGATGCCGCTGGCCACGAGCCAGCTGTTTGCGCGCAACGTGGCAAACCTGCTGCTTCACCTCGTCAAGGACGGGGCCATCACGCTGGATTTCGGGGACGAGATCACCAAGGGAAGCTGCGTCACGCACGGCGGCGAGATCGTCAGCGAGCGGGCCAAGCAGCTCCTGGAGCCGGCGAAGTGAGCAATGAGCTGCTGAACGAGCTGACCTTCTTCGTACTGTCGATCTTCGTGGGCATCGAGGTCATCTCCAAGGTGCCGACCATCCTTCACACGCCGTTGATGTCCGGGACCAACGCGATCCACGGGATCATTGTTGTGGGGGCCATTTTCATTGCGGCCGGAGCGAGCTCGCCGGTCAACATCATCCTGGGGCTGGTCGCGGTGACCCTCGCGACGACCAACGTTGTCGGCGGGTTCGTGGTAACCGATCGCATGCTGGAGATGTTCAAAGGGCGAAACCAGGCCCAGAAGCAACCGGCTCCGGCTAAAGAATCGACCCCGCCCAAATGACCACACTCATCGAGCTCGCGTACCTGGTCGCCGCCGTCTGCTTCATCCTCGGCTTGAAGCAGCTCAGTTCGCCCAAAGGCGCCCGCAACGGCAACCGCATCGCCGCCGTCGGCATGGTGATCGCGATTGTGGCTACTTTGCCGCTGCTCCATTTCACGACGGCGGGCGTGACCATCATCGCGATAGGGGTGGTCATCGGTGGGGCGATCGGGAGCATCGGCGCGCGCATGGTGAAGATGACGGCGATTCCCCAGATGGTCGCCCTCTTCAACGGCGTGGGCGGCGGCGCCGCGGCCCTGGTGGCCGTGGCCGAGCTGCTGACCTTCGGCCAGCATCCTTCTTTCGCTCTTGCACTTCCCAGCGTCTTCAGCATCGTGATCGGGTCGATCTCGTTCGCCGGCAGCATGGTGGCCTTCGCCAAGCTGCAAGAGCTGATGACCGGGAAGCCAATCACGTATCCCGGCCAGCAGATCGTCAACGGGATCCTCGCCGCGGCGATCCTCGGCTTCGTCATCGCCGTGCTTGCGGTGGCATCGATCCCGTTTTCCTTCATTGCCTTGATGGTGCTGGCGCTCGTGCTGGGTGTCGCCTTCGTGCTCCCAATCGGGGGCGCTGACATGCCTGTCGTCATCTCGCTGCTCAACGCGTTCACCGGCCTTGCCGTCGCGGCGAGCGGGTTCACTCTCAACAACTTCGCGCTGATAGTCGCCGGGACGCTCGTCGGGGCCTCCGGCAGCATCCTCACGAAGCTCATGAGCGACGCCATGGGCCGCTCGCTTGGGAACGTGCTGTTCGGCGCATTCGGCCAGACCCACGCCGGCGCCGCGGCGGTGGCCGGAAAGGAAGGGCGAAGCGTCCGGTCGGGCTCGGCCGAGGACATCGGGACGCTGCTCGCCTACTCGCAGCGCGTGATCATCGTGCCGGGTTACGGGCTCGCTGTGGCCCAGGCGCAGCACGCGGCTCGCGAGCTGGCCGACGTGCTGGAGAAGCGTGGGGTGGAGGTGACTTACGCGATCCATCCGGTGGCCGGCCGCATGCCCGGGCATATGAACGTGCTGCTCGCAGAGGCCAACGTGCCGTATGAGCAGCTCAAAGAGATGGACGAGGTGAATGACGAGTTCAAGAACGCGGACGTCGCGCTGATCGTCGGAGCCAACGACGTGGTCAACCCTTCGGCCCGCAACGCACCGGGAAGCCCGATCTACGGCATGCCGATCCTCAACGCGGACCAGGCGAAGAACATCGTCTTCATGAAGCGCTCCATGCGACCCGGGTTCGCGGGTATCGACAACGACCTCATGTACGACCCGAAGACCCTGATGTTCTTCGGCGACGCGAAAGACTCTCTGACCAAACTGGTGGCCGCAGTAAAAGCGGCCTGACGGCACCCTTTCTTTCCCGTAATGCCAAGTGGAGCCATAGGCCGGATTTACTCCGGCCGTAACCCAAGCATGCCACCTTCCAAACACAATTCCACGTCGCAGAGGAGGGAGGGGTTCCCGTAGGGGAGGACATCCGTCCTCCCCTGCGACTAAATAAATGCGAGCCTCCTGCCAAACAGCAGGAGGCTCGCGCCGCGAAGAGGGTGTGGTGTCACGAATCCTAGCCTGGGAATTTACATTTCGTTAGTGAGCGACCCACAAATAACGGTGCCCGTCCTTGTGCTCCCTACAATGCCCGCAGTGGACGCGAAAACCGTTCTCGTGATCACGGTGGCGCTTCTCACCCTGTACACCGTGGGAATCGGTGGGACGACGGCGGCGGCCATCGGGGCATGGGACGCCTGGCGCCGGCGCGCCCGAGGCGCGCAGAACCTCGACCCGCGGCGCGGAGACGTCGTCCTGGTCGCGCCGACGCTGCCCCGCGCCATCGGCTGGCTGCAGGTTGCAGGCTGGATCGCGTTCCCACCCGCCCTCGTTCTGGCCCTCTTCGCGAACCTGAGCTATCCCTGGCTGGCGCCCCTGACGGTGGTGCTGATGGTCGGACTCAACGCTTACTACTTCACCGCGATGCAGGGAATCGGCGAGCAGCTGACGCTGACGACCGAAGGGTTCCGCATCGGGCCCGCGCGGACGAGAAATGTCGTGCGGTGGGTGCACGTGACGGATTTCATGGGAGCGCACATCGGGCCGTTCCGAGGCATGCGCATGTCAGAAGGCAGCGAGTGGCAGGACCCCAAAACGGTGCCCAACGTGATCTTCTACCGGTTGAACCGCGCCCTGGTTCGACCACGCAAGTCTCCGCTCAGCCGATTCACCGGACTGACTTACTTCGACGGCGTGATACGCAATCGGTTCGGCGTCACCACGCAGGACCTGATGCAGGCGATGCGCACATGTCATCGCCTGGCGTTGGAAGAAGAGGCGCTGAAGCTGCGGGGTCCCCGTCAAAACGAGAAGCTCACCCAGGGGCTCAATCCCGACGCTTGATCAGCCGCGCCAGTGCTGCCGTGTCGAAGGGTTGCGCCAGCCTGACGACGAAGTGCTGAAGTCCCACGCCGAGCCACTCCTCGATCAGCTTCGGAGTCGTGGCGCCGACGTTGGCAGTCCGTTCGATCTCTTTTGGATCTCGACCCACGCGCCGGCACCACTCGTCTAAGACCGCGGACTTGTGCGCGAACTCGTCCGGCGGCCCGCCGCCGTTCCACATCTGCGCGTGCTCCGCGACGAGCCTCAGCACCACCTTCTCGCCACCACCGCCGATCAGGATCGGCAGGGCACCAGCCGGCCCAGGCTTGAGCTTTGCGATGCGGCTCTTGATTCGAGGCAGCGCCTCCTTCAGGTCTCGCACGCGATCCCTTGCCTCCCCGAACGTGTAGCCGTACTCCGTGTAATCGCGCTCGAACCACCCCGCCCCGAGGCCCAGCACCAGCCGCCCGCCGGACAGCTGATCGACGGTGCCTGCCATGTAGGCGAGCAGGTCCGGGTTGCGGTAGCCGATGCAGGTCACCATCGGCCCGATCTGAGGTGCACGCGTGTCGAGCGCGGCCGCGGCCAGCAGCGACCAGCACTCGAACTGGTTTCCTTCGGGGTCCCGGTACAGGGGAAAGAAGTGATCCCAGAACCAGATGCTGTCGACGCCGAGGTCGTCCGCTCGGCGCCATGCATCGCGCAGCTCGCCGATCGTGCACTGCTGCGGATGAATCGTCACGCCCACCTTGAACGGCCGGTCGGCTTTCATGGTTGTGAGATTATCGATCGATGGGGGCTGGCCACGAGGTTCGCCTCGTCGAGTTCAAGTCGGCGGATCGAGATTTCTGGAAGCGTTATCACGAATACCGCCGTCTCAGGCATCAAGAATCGCGCCCGGACGATCCTCTCCGCCCGGATGACCTGGATGAGAGGTTGCTCAAGCGGGACAGCCCCTTTGACATCCACCACCACTACGAGATCGTCAAAGACGGGCGTCTCGTCAGCTGGCTCTCCGGATCCACCAGCAAGCCGGGGACGCCTGGCCACGAGTCGAACAAGCATCTGTTCTGGGCCGACGGCTACGTCCGGCCGGAAGCACGGCGTCATGGGGTCGGATCGTCGTGGTTGCCGCTCCTGGTGGAGCTCATGGACGAGCACGGGTGCACCGTGGTGGGCATGGCCGCCGAAGCACCGCCCGCCCACGCATTCCTCCGCTGGATGGGCGCGGACGCAAAGCTCGTCGGAGCAGAGAACCGGCTGAAGCTGGCAGACGTGGACTGGACGATGGTCGACCGCTGGATCGGCGAAGGCCCAAAGCGGTCACCGGAGACGAAGCTCGAGAGCTACGAGGGACCTCTGCCCGAGGCGATGTGGAAGGACTACGCTCCGCAGCTCTCGAGCCTGCTCAACACGATGCCGTTCGAAAACCTGGACTTCGGGGAGATCGTGCTGACCCCCGACCACATGCGCGAGTACTACGCCCGGTTGGAAATCGGCCGCGAGCAGCTTCATACCATCCTCACTCGTGAGCCCAACGGGGTGATTTCCGCCATCACTGACACCAGCTGGGCGCCTCACCGGCCGACGATCATCGAGCAGCGATTCACAGGAGTGCGGCCCGACGCCCGAGGCCGCGGATTGGGCAAGTGGATCAAGGCGGCGATGCTCCGTCAGGTTCACGAGCTCCACCCGGAGGCGGAGTGGGTGACGACGGAGAACGCGGGCTCCAACGCGCCGATGCTGGCGATCAACAAGAAGCTCGGCTTCAAGGAGTTTCGAGCCGGAACGGAATATCAGATCAGCCGCGACAACCTCGCCGCGCGGATCAAACGCCTACCGGCCCGACGAAGCTAGCTCGCCTATACCCTCCGAGTTCTTTGAATGCTGCGGACGAGCAGGATGATGCCGATCACGATCAGCAGTCCCGGTAGGGCCGCCTTGCCGAAGATCCCATAGTCCGTCCCGCTGATGCCGAGGATCGATTCGAAGAACACGAACCCGATCATGAAGATCAGCGCGGCGATGAAGATCAGCGTCCGGCCTCGCCGCAGCATCACCGCATCGCGATCACGCAGGGCCTGCAGGTAGAGACCAAGTCCAACGCCGCCGGGCGCGACCAGCGCCCAGGCAAAAGCCCAGCTCGCCCAGTCGCCGCTGCTGCTCTGGTAGGCGAGCACCAGCCCCAGCATCGTGACAATGCCGCCTGGGACTGACGCACCCACCCCGCCGCCAACGAACCCGACCACCAGCAGAGTGAGGCCGGGAATGATGACGAAGAGGGGCCAGCCGTACTGGGTGAGGTCGACGCCGAAGACCACGACGCCCAGGGCGAAGATGCCGACCACGACGAGGACCACGCCGAGCGCCATGGTCGAACCACCGCTGCGCGGTGCTGCGGCGCGAACGGTGGGCGCTACATAGTGAGGTGGGGGAGGTGTCGCGCTGATCGGGGGCACGAGCGCGGGAGCCGGCTCCGCCGGCGGCTCAGCAGGCGCAACGACATCTTCGACCGGCGTCGCGCCACTCACGACCGGCTCGTTCGCGGCCTCGGTTGCCACGGGCTCCGCCGCAGACTCGGCTGCGGGAGCAGCGGCCGGTTCGTCGGACCACTTGGGGGCGAATATGTCCGGGCTGCCCGCCAGCAGGTCGCGGCTGACGTGTGCCATATCTTCCTGCGGCGCGTCGTCGGCGGCGGATGTCGTGCTCCCCTCGGTAGGCGCGTCGGCGCCGGTGGAAGGCTTGGTAACCCGCTTGCGCTTGCTCATGACGGCAACAGCTTAACCGGCTCCGGGGACCCAGCCTTCCTTAAGAAAATGCGTCCTGCGGCTCTGCTCACCCGAGGATCTTGAACATCGGGTTGACCGGGCCGTGACCGCGGCCGACCTCCAGCGAGCGTTCGATCGCGCCCGTGATGAACTCTTTGGCCAGGAGGACCGCGGCAAGCGAATCGCTGCCCTTGGCGAGGTCGGCGGCGATCGCGGCCGAAAAGACGCAGCCGCTGCCGTGCGTGTTCGCGGTAGCGATGCGCGGGGATTGGAGCTCGACGAGCTCCGTGCCGTCGAAGTAGTGATCGATCGCCTGCGCGTCGTCCGCGTGCCCCCCCTTGACGACCGCGGCGCGCGCCCCCAGCGCAACGAGGTCACGTGCGGCTTGGCGGCGCTCGTCGAGAGTCCTGATCGCCCTGCCGAGAAGGACCTCGGCCTCGGGGAGGTTCGGCGTCACGACCGCCGCAAGCGGAAGCAGGCGCCGCCGCAGCGCATCAACCGCGTCGTCGCGCAGCAGCCTCGCGCCGCCTTTCGCCACCATAACCGGGTCGACGACGAGATTCCTGATGTCGAAATGTTCGATGGCATGCGCGACCACCTCGATGATGCCGGCGCTCGAGAGCATTCCCGTCTTCGCCGCCGCTGCGCCGATGTCGAGCAGCACTGCCTCGATCTGCGCCGCGACGAGCGAAGGCGGCACCTCCAGGATCTCGGTCACTCCAAGCGTGTTCTGCGCAGTGATCGCGGTGACGGCCGACGTCCCGTGCACACCCAACGCGGCGAAGGTCTTGAGGTCCGCCTGGATGCCGGCGCCACCGCCTGAGTCGGAGCCCGCGATGGTGAGTGCGACGGGCAGCTTCAACTGCGGTTCACCCGCCGTCCGCTCCAGTAAACGCCGGCGGCCACGGCGACGCTGACCAGACCGCTGAGGTCGGCGCCGTGCAGCACGCTCACCAGCCCCTCGTTGAAGAACCGGGGCGTGCCGGCGACGTTGCTGAAGAGGTTGAGGTAGTTGACGAACGCCAGGCTCGCGGCCGTGCCCGCGAGCCAGGCGAACAGGGCGAGCCGCGGTCGGGGCTTTGATTCGTAGAAGAAGAAGCTCAGGAGCACGACGGCCGCCCAGGCCGGCGCCCACAGGTAGGTGAGGATCAGGAAATCTTCGAACGCCAGGTGGAAATCGCTGACGAGCACCGCAAAAGACGCGAGCGCGGTCCCAAGTACGCCGCACGCCAGCGCGGTCTGCCACCGGCGGAGCCTGATTCCCATGGCAAGCGTGACCAGCCCGGCCGTGTAGACGTCGAAATAGTTGGCCCAGATCTCGCCCAGGACCACGAAGCCGAAGAACGGAACCGCGACCCACGTCGGTGCGTGCCGGTTGATCACCGCCAGCACGCCCTGGCCGGCGGCGAGATTGGCGTCGATCGTCGGAAGCAGCAGTCCGAACAGGCCGAGCAAGAGCATCGGCGCCACGGCGCCGGCCATCGCCCACAGCGTGACCCTGCTCGTGGAGCTGGACTTCGGCAGGTAGCGCGAGTAGTCGCTCGCGAACGGATACCACGATGCGACCAGGGCGAAGCAGGTCATGAAACCGAGCACGAACGCCCCGGGGTAGTTGGCGCCCGAGACGGACGGGCCCTGAGTCCAGTGGAACTGCGGAGCGAGAAGAATGAACAGCACGAGCGAGAGAGCCGCAAACGCGATCGCTCCATAGGTTGCGAGGACCTTGATCGTTTCGTGGCCGAGGATCGCGACCGCGACACTGATCGCCCCGATCATGAGGACCAGGCCGAAGGTCACCCAGCGATTTCCTCCACCGACGAGCTGTGCGCCCGCCTGGGCTGCGATCACACAATCAACGGCAAACCAGCCGATCGCGAGAAAGAAGGTGAGAGCCGCGCCCACGTTCGCGCCACGAAGGCCGAAGATCCGTCGCGTGTAGACGATCTGCGGCTCGCCCGTCCGCGGACCGGTGTTGCTCAGCAGCCCGAGGATCACCGCCGCGGCTGCGGTTCCGAGGGCCGTGGCGAGCAGGCCGTCCCACACTCCAAGCCCGTAGTAGGTGGTGAGGAGGCTCGCCGTGAAAAGGCTCGCGTAGTTGACGAACGCGCCGGCCCACAAGAAGGCCAACTCGCGAGGCGCGCCGTGCCTTTCGGCAGCGGGGATCGACTCGATGCCGCCGCTCTCGATCCTGCCGAAAGAATCCGAATCGCTGGCGCGTACGGCGACGTCGCTCATGTCTCCCTCCGCTGGCATTACCCAGTTCAGGTTCATGCGGTCGGCGCCAAGCGCCCTCTCAGCCAACCTTTCTACCTGCGCGCCCTGCGCGCGCCCGGCGCCTGCGCGCCCTGCGCGCGCCCGGTGGACGAAAGGCGAGCTCCCGCTGATTCGATGTTAGACGGTCAGCTCTCCCGCCAAGGCGCCGGCAGCAGGTAGGCCAGGATCCGGTAGACGTCCGGGTTCAGCGCGAGACCGATGTGGCTGCCCGGTACCTCGATGGCGTTCACGTCGTGTCGCAAGCATGCCTTCCAGTTGACGACGCCGTCAGAGCGCGAATAGACCGATGTCGTCGGGACCTTCGGCGCAGCGGACAGGTCGCGAAGGAATCGTTCCTCGACCGATGCCGGGTGTCCGTAGCGAAAAACGTTGTAGAGGTGCGCCGCCCGTACGCCCGCCATGGTCAATGGATGAACGTCGAAGGGATCGTTCAGCGGCGATCCGAGCGTGATCACCTGCTCGACCAGGTCGGGCTTGCGGTGAGACAGCACCTTGGCCAGCACGCCGCCACGGCTGTGACCGACGACCGAGACCTTGGCGCCCGTCCGGCGTCGCAACTCGCGCAGCGTATCGATCAGCGGCCTGAGCATCACCTCGGAGTACATGACGTTGAAGGTGACGCCCGCGACCTGTGGTCGGTATCCGACGCGCCGCAGCCACTGGAAGGGCGTGTGGAGCGTCCAGTCCCCGGCGAGAAACCCAGGGATCAACATGACCGGCTTGCCTAGGCCGGGTGGGATGTCCACCCCGCGGAACACTGGGTCGCGGATCAGGCGCAGGTACTCGAGGTAGACGCGACCTTCCAGCCACATGGGGGGAATCGGGTGCCACCGACCCAAATGCCGCAGCTCGGGAATCGCCGACATGGCGATGCCAAGCCGGCCGCGGCGTTTGCTGCGATGAAGTTCTCGGACCGTTGCCAAAGTCTTGCTAGAGCGAGTTCTCCGGTTACGAGTTCACTGCAATATCTGTCCGATCGCCGCCGGCGATTCTATATGTGCTCCACGCGTTCAGCGCGTTCAGAAACAGGTCCGGGGTCTCCATCATCGGGACATGTCCGACGCCCTCGAGCACATCGAGCGTCCAGTCGGGCCTGCGGCGGACGAGCTCTCGTGCCGCAGCGACCGGTATGAGCTCGTCGAGGCTCCCGTGGATCACCAGGGTCGGGGCGCGAACCTTTGCCACCTGGACCCAGAACCGCGGGTCGGCCATGCGCAGTCCGATTGAGCGGCTCGCCTGCAGGAACGCGCGGCCGTTCTGGCGTCCGAGACTGTCTCGCTCGCGGGTGAGCCTGATGTGCGCCTCGACGACCTCGGATGGCACGCGCGATGGATCGGCGCACACGATCGAGAGCGTTTCGTGGACCAGCCCTTCGGGACCCAGGACACGGACGCGCCGGTCGAGGAGAATCTCGGCGAGCCCAGGGACGGTCAGAGCAGCCATCACGCCGAGCCTCGCGGGCTCCGGGCGCGTTACGTGGACGCCGGGGATGGCGGGGTCGACCAGGATCATCGCGAGCACTGACGACGGGTGGCTTGCCGCCTCCAGGACCGCGATGTGGCCGCCCATTGAGTTGCCCATGATCACCACCGGCTCGCCGATCACCTTCTCGATGAAGTCGTGCACGAGGTCGGCGTTGCCGCCCACGTTTGCTGAGCGGCTGAACAGCGGCGTCTGCCCGAAGCCGGCGAGGTCGAGCGCGATCGCGTGATAGCTGTTCGCGATCTCAGGTCCGACGGCCATCCAGTTCAGCGCGCTGCCGCCCAGCCCGTGCACCATGAGGAGCGGCCTGCCGGTGCCTCCGAAGTCCAGGTAGTGGATCGGTCCGTCCAGGTCCGCCGTTCTATGGCGCATTGCGTCAATCCTAGACCTGGGCGCGTGTCGAAATGACGGCTGAAGTCATTCGAATCAGGATCTCGGCGACTGCAGATGGCGCTCGCCTTCCCTCTTTGTGCAGCCGATCGAAAACGGGGAACGACGTGAGGATCCCGATCACGTCCTCGGCCTCCTTGATCGAGCATCCCGGCCGGAGGCGGTCGTGGGCGGCAAGCAGTTCGGCGAGTGCGTGATCCTGGTCTGAACGCTCGCTCTGAGTCCGGGCCACGAGCTGGCGGTAGAGGCGCGGATCCGTCGCCCAGGCCGCGCAGGCCTGTTCGATGCGGAGCCTGAGCTCATCGGACGGGTCGGCGCCGGGGTCCCCGGGCGGCCCGTCGGCCGACGCGGGCCTGTCTTGAGTTGAGAGCGCCTCGAGCAGGCCGGATTTGGAGCCGAACTGGTTGTAGATCGTGATCCGGGAGACCCCAGCGCGCTCGGCCATCTGTCCCACGCTCGCTTCGAGCCCGAGCTCGGAAACCAGGTCGCGGGCGGCGGCGAGGATGCGCGAGCGCGTCCGGCCGGCCTCGGCCTGACGCCGTCCGAGCCGGTACGCCCGCGCAGTCATCCCAGTTACCTTAACAGACAGTCTGTTCAATCAATACGCACGTCTTGGCCGATTCACAGGAGAGCCACAGGAAGCTCGCACGGGTTTCCGCGTAATGTCGCTTCGTCTTGGCCCGCAAAACGCAACGCCAGCAGCTCCCGCAGCGCCCGCAGATCTCCGACCGCTGGACCGTCTACGGAACGCTCCCGCTGCGGCTTTTCCTCGGCGTGACCTTCGTTTACGCCGGGCTGCAGAAGATCTCGGACCCCGGGTTCCTGCAACCTGGCGCGTCGACTTATATCGGGACTCAGCTGCAGGCCTTTGCGGCTCACTCTCCGATCGGGTTCCTGATCCAGGTGTTCGCGCTCCCGGTCCCCCAGCTCGCCGGCATCGCGGTCATCGCCGCGGAGCTGGCGATCGGCGTGCTGGTGCTGGTTGGGCTGGCGACGCGCTGGGCGGCCGCCGCGGGTGCGCTGCTGAGCCTTGTCCTCTTTCTCACGGCCAGCTGGTCGGTGCAGCCCTACTTCCTGGGGTCCGACAGCATCTACGCCGTGGCGTGGATCACGCTCGTCCTGGTCGGCGACCAGGGCGTCCTCACCGTCAGGCCGCTGATCTTTGGAACGCCCCAGGTGGACCAGCGAGGCCGGCGTGCCACGACCGACCTGAGCCGGCGCCGCTTGCTGGTTCAGCTGGGAGGCGCTTCGGTCGCGCTGATCTGGGTGCTCGCGCTGCTGCCTCGCGGCCGTCCATCGCTCCAGAGCAGCTCGAGCGGCACGACGCCGGCCGCCAGCCCGGTGGCCTCCCCGACCGGGACCAGGATCGGCGCCCTCGCCGACATCCAGGCGCAGGGATCGATCACGTTCCAGGCTCCGTCCAGCGGCGACCCGGCGGTTGCCGTGTCGCTGGGCGGAGGCAATGTGGTGGCGTTCGACGCCGTCTGCACCCACGCCGGGTGCACGGTTTCCTATGACCCCGGACAGAAGGAGCTGAGCTGTCCGTGCCATGGCGCGACGTTCGATCCCGCCCACGGCGCGGCGGTGACCGGCGGCCCCGCGCCTACACCCCTGGCTCCAATTGCGCTCCAGATCGGAACCGACGGCGGCGTTTACGCGACCTGAGCGGCGCTCGGCGGCGATTGAGCGAGCCCACAACCTACGATCCCTGCGGTGAAGTTATGGGACCCGCTCGCTTTTCGCGAGACGTCGGCTCTGCTCCGGGACCCGGTCCTTCGGGGCCGCGGCGTGCCCCGCGGCGATGGCCGACCTGTGCTGCTGATTCCAGGTTTCCTCTCGGGTGACTGGTCGCTCACCGTACTTTTCAACTGGCTGGCGCGGATCGGATACAAGCCGCATCTGTCCGGGATCATCTTCAACGTCCAGGATTCGGAGAGCCTGCTGGCCGGCCTTCGGAGCCGCCTCGTCAAGATCGAGTCTGCGGCCGGGTCGCGTGTCAGTCTCGTCGGCCACAGTCGGGGCGGCTTGCTCGCCAAGGTGCTGTCGCAGCGGAGGCCGGAGAGCGTCGAGCAGGTGATCACCCTGGGCGCCCCGCTGGCCGACACGACCGACCTCGCTCTCGTCACGCGTCACGCGGTTGGAGTGGTCAAGACGGCGAACGAGCTCGCGTATGGCCGGAGGCTGAGCGCCGAAGGGCGCTTCGCGCACGACCTACGCCTGCCGCCCGCCGTGCCGACGACCTCGATCTACACGCGGTCGGACGACGTCGTGAACTTCCGCTCCTGCCTGCGCTCCGACATTCCCGCAATGGCGGTCTGGGGCAGCCATAACGGATTGCTGGTCAACCCAGAGGTGTACCGGCTCCTCGGGCGCTTGCTGGCCCGCCCGCGCAGGCCGCCGGGGGCGCCCCGCTGATCGCCGTCGCGCTCGCGCTCGCGCTCACCGCTGCCGTGCTGCACGGCACGTGGAACATCCTGGCGAAGGTGAGCGCCGACCCACTGCAAACCTTGCAGCGCGCCACGCTCGCCGCGGGGTTGCTTGCCACCCCCGCGGTTGCAGTGGCGTGGGTGTGGACCGGCCGGCCGGCCCTGGCGCCTGCCGCCGCCCAGCTCTGCCTGCTGTCAGGCGCGCTGGAGGTGACTTACCTGTGGCTCCTTACGGCGGCTTACCGGCGTGGCGAGCTGTCCGCCGTCTATCCGATCGCCCGCGGGACGGCGCCGCTGCTCGCGGTCATCGCCGGCCTGGGTTTGCTCAATGAGCGGTTGTCCGCTCTACAGCTCGCCGGCGTCGGCCTCCTGTTGCTCGGCATTCTTGCGGTCACGCTCTCGCAGGCCACCGGTAGAGCGACCGTGCCGGCCCTGCTGACCGGGGTGGCGATCGCCGCGTACACCGCGATCGATCGAGTCGGGGTGCGGCTGACCACTCCATGGATTTACGGCTGGCTGCTGATCGTTTTCATGTCGGTCGGTCTGGCAGGGTCGAAGTGGGTTGCATCGCGCCTGGCGGCCCGCCGCCATCCCGTACAACCGGGGCCGGTCGCGCCCGCCGCCATAGGCCTCCGCCAGGCGGTCCTCATCGGGGTCTTCATGTGGAGCGGCTACTTGCTTGTGCTCTGGGCATTGAGCCTGGCCCCCCTTTCTGTGGTCGCGCCGGTGCGCGAAACCTCGGTGGTCGGAGTGGCGATATGGGGAGTGTGGAGGCTGCGCGAGAGGAGCGCGATACCTCTGAAACTCGCCGGCACGGTGGCCACCCTCGCGGGGGTGGTAATGGTGGCTTTGTGATGTTTTTGCACCCGCGAGCGCCGGTGGTAAGGTAGATCAGTCGCCCCGATGGCAGGCGATGTGCGCCGCGGTCGTGGAAGTTCTCGAAAGGCCCCGGGCGTTCGCGACATTGTTTCGAGAAGGGAGTAGGGAGATGCCCACAGGCACCATCAAAAAGTTGGTCTCCGACCGCGGTTTCGGCTTCATTGCCGCCGAGGACGGGCGCGAATATTTCTTCCACCGGACCGGTCTCGATTCGGCGGTGAACTTCGACTCGCTGGCCGGAGGTGAGCGGGTCAGCTTTGAGATCGAGCCGAGCCAGAAAGGCCCGCGCGCGAACCGAATCAAGCTGGCGTAGCTGAACCTTCCTCGAGCCGGTCGCATGAGCGCGGCCGGCTTTTCTGTTTGATGAACACCTCGTCACGGACGTTTGCGATCGTTCCACGTGGCGACTACTCGCTCGAGCAGGGAGCCAACTTCATCGGCGCCTGGCATCGAGCGCCGTCCGATACCGGCGAGCCCCAGGGCCACCTGCATCTGGCTTTTTTGACAGACGGCGAGCTGGCGCCTGTTGGTGTGTGCCTGAGGCAGGACTCGGACGGCCGGGTGCTCGGAACGATTTTCGGCAAGGCCGCGGAAACGGCGGACGTGGCCAAACAGGTCGAGCGCATCCTGAGCCTGGACGTCGATGGCCGCGCGTGGCCGGACGTAGCTAAACGGGATCCGGTCGTAGCGAGGCTCCAGAAGATGTTTCCCGGATTCCGACCCGTCAACTGGTCGAACGCTTATGAGGCAGCTGCGTGGTGCGTGATCTCGTCGCGGATCTCGATGCGCCAGGGCCAAGGCGTCAAGGACCGCATGTCAAGGGAGCTGGGTCATGCGATCGACGTTCACGGACACGTGCTGTGGACTTTCCCTGGGCCGGACCGTCTCGCCCAGCTGGAGAAGTTTCCCGGTTTGTTCGGTCGCAAGGTGGAATACCTGAACGCGCTGGGTCGGGCGGCCCTGGCCGGCGAGGTCGACACGGAGAAGCTTCGCGCGATGCCGCGCGAGGAATCGCTCAAGAGCCTGCAGAGGCTGCCGGGGATCGGAGCGTTTGGGTCCCAGCTGGTGCGGCTGCGCGCCCTTAGCGCGGTGGACGAGCTGCCGTCACAGGAGCCGCGGCTGATGGGCGCGATCCGCACGGAGTACGGCCTGGCGAGCGATCCGGACCAGGCGACCCTGGAGCGGTTCGCCGAGAAATGGTCTCCGTACCGCATGTGGGTGTGCGTGTGCCTCAGGCGGACGCTCGAAGGCGGGTCGGGCATGATGCACTCGCGAGCGTCCCAGAGCGCGCCTTAACGACCTGGGTTGCATTCCTTTTTGCCGCGCGTACTCTCGCCGCAGGTGTGCCGGTGGGGGTGGGACCGGTAAAAGAAAGGGTGGGACCCGCCACGGGTCTGCCTCTCAGCGCGAGGCGCTTCTCACCAGGGCGATCGCTCCCGCCCACAGCACCGAGCCCGCGATCAAGAAGGTCCACATCGCCGGTGGAATAAGCGAGAGCTCGATGAGCGCGCCGAAGATGCACATCGCCGCTGCGCCCGCCAGGAGGAACGCGCCCGGGAACAGGACCCAGGCCGAGTACCACGGCGGCTGCACCGCATCGCCGCGATCGAAGAGCCGCCCGGCTCCGAAGACCAGCCCCGCGACAACCACCGCGGGCACGGTGAGGCCGATCGCCCAGGTCAGCGGCACCGCGCCAGTGGCTGCGCCGAGCAGGGGCTGAACGCCGGCCGCGGCCAGCGCCGATGGCACGGCAAATGCGAGCAGGCGCAGGATCGCGCTCGCGGGCGGCAACTCAGCCGCTCACGCGCCGGGCGGTTGGGCGGGGATTGTGAAGACCGGCTGGGTGTGCACGCGCCCGAGCTGCACGTCGCTGTAGAAGGCGGGCTGCGAGAGTTGGGTCATGAACCAGTCGTTGAGCAGTCTTGCGCGCCGGCCCAGGCCCGCCTGACCGATGGTCGTTCCCACGTAGGGCTGTCGCGGCAGATTCGAGTAGACGTCCGCCGAGCCGTAGTAGTCCGAGTTGCCGTAGACGGACGTCGACGCATATGAATAGATCGCGACACCAAGCACGCGGTTTCCACGTGCCGACGGGGCCAGCACGCGGCGAATCTGCGCCAGGGTGTCTTCGGGATAGTTCAAGAAGGCGCCGACCCCGGTGACCACGCGATTGGCGAAACCCGAGTCTTTCTCGAAGGCCAGCCACTGGTCGAACCACGTGGCCTCGCGCCCGCTCCAGCCACTGTCGTAGTTCATCGGCACGCCGAAATCGATGTATCCATTGAGCATCCAGTCACGCCAGTTTTGAAACACTGATGTGTACGCCGACGTGAAGTTCCAACCCGCTGGAGTGATGGGGCCGCCGCCAAAGCAGATGAGCGCTCCGCTGAGCTTCACCCCGGGCTTCACCGCGTGGAGGTCGTTGTGCAGGTCGCGCACGAAAGCCGTCACGCGGTCGCGCCGCCACGCCTGCCATCGAAGGTCGTCAGGCGCCGGCACGGTGGTCGCACCCGTGTCGTGCATATACAGCGCGAGAGAGGTCGAGGTGTAGCCCCAGTTCGCGCCGCCGTAGCGGACGAAGTCCATGTGAAGGCCGTCCACGTCGTAGTTGCGTGCGACGTCCATGAAGATCTTGTGCGTGTACGCCTGCACCGCCGGTATGCCCGGGTCCAGGTATCCGGAGATCGAGCCGTCGTTGGCCCGATTGCCCCAGGTCGCTCCGTGATTCAAGAAGACGCCGCTGTCTTCGCTGACGTAAAACGTGTTGAGCCAGGCATGAACCTCGATTCGCGGCGTTGACGCATGCGCCAGGCGGATCACGTAACCAAGCGGGTCGAAGCCGCGCGACCCGACGATGTCCACGGCTCGGGGCTCGTCCGCGTGATTGAAGTACGCATCGCCGCCTTTGCGAACCTGGACGAACAGCGCGTTGATGTTTGCCCGATGCGCGTCGGCGACCAGCTTCTCCACCTGGGCGGGAGACTTGATGCCGTCGTGCAACGCGTCGACCCACAGGGCCCGGTACTGGGGCGGACCGTAGGCGATCGGGCTGGGAGACGGAATAGGGGAAGGCACCTCCGACGGCGAAGCGCTCGGTGAGACGCTTGGCGTGGCCGCCGCTTGCGGACCGGGCGCGCAAGCGCTCAAAACAGCGAGCATCACAAGAGCTCCCGACACATGACGCATCAAGCCACTGTGAACAGGACGTGGTTGCGTCCGGTCGTGTGGATGGCGCCCGGGTGCGCGCGCTTGATCGTCTCGATCGCGTCCTTCGCGAATTCGAGGCGACGTTCATCGTCGATGCCTTCGAGGCGCGAAGCGCAGCTCCACCAGCTCGTGAACATGGGAACCAGCTGCTCCGCCGATTCCCACGTCACGTGCTCGTCGATCACCTCGACCTCGGCGCGGGCAAAGCCGGCATCGAGCGCGGCCTGGCCAAAACGTGATCGGTCCGCGACCACAGTCCGCGTCGGGTTCTGGTCGACAGCCTGCGCCGCGGGCGGAAGCCAGCGATCGATCACCGCTTCGAGCAGCGCCCACACCGACTCGTTGTTCCCATCGACCGGGACGCTGGCGGCGAAGCGTCCGCCGCTTCGCACCACGCGGCGCGCCTCGCCCAGCGCCACTGCCAGCTCCGGCGCGAACTGGAGGCCATGTCCGCACACGGCGGCGTCGAAATACGCATCTCCAAACGTGAGCCGCTCCATGTCCATCACCTCGAAGCGCGCGCCGGGAATTCGCGACGACCTCGCCACCTCGATCATCCCGGGCGCCAGGTCGACACCGACGACCTCACCGCCAGGTGAGACCTGTTCCGCGAGGCGCCGGCTCAGCGTCCCGGGCCCACACGCCAGGTCCAGCACACGCATCCCGGGCTGTGCGTCGACCAGCTCGAGGACGCGCATGCGGCCCCGCGCTTCGCCTCGTGTCATCACCTGCTCGATGCGCTGCTGGTAGGCGAGGGCGTGGCGGCCGAAGAGCGCCGGGAAGAGCTCCTTCGATTTCATGGGGTGAGGTTCTTCCACTCGCGTTCCAGCCAAACGGCCGCCCTGAGCGTGTCCGCGTTGGTGCGACCCACCACCTGCATCCCGACGGGAAGCCCACCGCGGGGTACCGGCGCCGGGAGCGCGACCACTGGTTGGCCCGTCGTGTTGAACGGACGGGTGAACCGGGCCAGCGGCTCGCGCACCTCGTCGCCCGCGCCGACTGGAGGCGCCACCATCGCGGTCGCCGGCAGCAGCAAGGCGTCGACGTCTTCCATCGCCTCCTCGGCCTGCGCGATGAGCCGCGCCCGGTCGCGCATCGCCTGCACGAGATCGACGCCGAGGATGGTGAGCCCGCGTTTCAGGTGAGCGAGCACATCAGGACCGTATTTCTGGGGGAACTCCTCGACCCAGCGGCGGTGATACGTCGCCGCCTCGACGAGAAGGATGGTCAGGCCCGTGCGGAAAAGGGGATCGCGGTCCACGAACTCAACCTCGGGAACGCCCGACGACACAAGGCGCCAGGCGGCCTCTGTCGGCGCATCGAGCCCGGCCACCCAGCCTCTCGGTACGGCCAGGCGCGGGTGGTCGACGTGGTCGAGCGAAAGCACCTGATCGGACATCATCGTGAATGCCTGCACAGCGGACGCGACGTCCGGCGCGATCGGGCCCACGGTGTCGAGCGACCACGCGAGCGGAACCACGCCCGTCGTTTCGATGCTCCCGATCTCCGGCTTGAACCCGACCACGCCGCACAGCGACGCCGGGATGCGAATCGAGCCTCCCGTGTCGGTGCCGATGGCCCAGTCGCACATGCCGGCGGCCACCGCCGCTGCCGAGCCTCCGGACGACCCTCCGGCGACCCGGCTCGGGTCACGCGGGTTCAGCACCGGGCCGTAATGCGGGTTCACGCTCGTCACGCCAAACGCGAACTCGTGGAGGTTGGTTTTGCCGACTATCACGCACCCCCGGGCACGGATCATTTCGATCACGGGCGCATCCCGCTCGGCAGGCTCGTCGGGGAGGATGATCCCGCCGGCGGTCGTGACCATGCCCGCGACGTCGACGAGGTCCTTCACCGCGACCACGGTGCCTGCACCCTGTTCCGACGAGATCGAGATGAAGGCGTGGAGCTCGGCGCGCTCTGCGATATGCCGGCGCGCCTCGGCCAGGTCCACAGGCCAATTCTCAGGTGTGCGCAGGGTCCGCCGCGCTATCCTGCCCGCCATGCAGACTGCCGGCGCGCTCAACGTCGCGATCGCCTGGAGCAAGGTCGATGTGCTGACGCCCTCCCAGCGGATCACCGCGGAGCTCCAGATCCGCGGGCGGCTCCGGGACACGATCAACGATCCCGAGCCGGTCTTCCACTTGCGCAATGTCAGCGCCGAGCCCCTGATTCCGGGCGCGGTCGCCCTGAACGGGGTTCCGGAAGGTTTGTTCAGCAAGAACCTCATTGGTGGGATCCGCACGATCGAGCCGGAGCCACCCCCGCCCGACCAGATCATGGAGACGATCCGGCGCTACATCATGTTTCAGGCCGACACGTTCATGGTCACGGGGGCGGTCGAGTTTCCCAAGGCGACCGAGACCGCGATGCACAACGAGATTCTCATGAAGTCGCGCTTCTTCCCGGTGCTGGACGCCACGGTCACGATCTTCGGCGCGAGCTCGAAGAGCTGGACCCAGCCCCTGATCATGGTGAACCGGGACCTGATGCTCGCCCTTTACCTGGGCTGAGGCGCCGCGCGTCTAAGCCGGTTTCGCTCCGAAGGCGCGCCGGATCCCGGACCACAGGACCTTGAAGAACAGGCTCACGGCGTTGATCGGTTTGGCCGTGACCACGGCTGGCGGGCTGGCGGGCGCGCCGGCGCCTCCGCTGACAGGGCTTCCTCCCGAGACGCTCCCGCCCGCGTGCGGCTCCGCCGCCTCGACGTTCGCCTTGATGCACGCCGCCATGTCGTTGACGATCCGCCGCGAGACGTCTTCCATGACCCCTCGGCCGAACTGGGCGACGCGGCCGGCCACGTTGTAGTCGGTCACGATCTTGACGGTCGATCCCGCTCCGTCGGCGTCCACGCTCATCAGCGCCTTGGCCCTTGCCGAACCTGGGCCGGTGGTCTCCCGCCCTTCCGCCTCGAGCGTGGCGGAGTGCTGGGCGTCGTTGCGGTCGACGATCTTCGCCGTGCCGCTGTAAGCCACCGTGATCGGGCCGACCTTGATCTTCACCTTGCCCTTGAAGGTGGTCGGATCCACGACTTCGGACAGCTCCGCGCCCGGCACGCAACCGACGACTTTGTTGACGTCTATGAGATATGCGAACACCTTGTCGGGGGGCGCGCCGACGCTGAAGGAATTTTCTAGTTGCATTTCGGCGCTAAAAGTAGCGCAATGTAGGGGTTCGCTTTCAGCTCGCCTGGTTGACCGCCACGGTCCCGGGCGCCGCCACCCCCTGGGGTAATGAGGAGGAGCGTATGAAGCACAAGGTCGCGACAACGGTCAACGGCCGCCGGCACGAGCACGAGGTCGAACCGCGGCTTTTGCTCGTGCACTACTTGCGGGACGTCGTCGGGCTGACCGGCACCCACATCGGCTGCGACACGAGCCAGTGCGGCGCGTGCACGATCCTCGTGGACGGCAAGGCCGTCAAGAGCTGCACGATGTTCGCCGTCCAGGCCGAGGGCAGGAACCTCACCACCATCGAGGGCATGGCCAGGGATGGGGAGCTCCATCCGCTGCAGCAAGCCTTCTGGGACGAGCACGGCCTTCAATGCGGTTACTGCACGCCTGGAATGATCATGGCCGCGGCGTACCTCCTGGAGCAGAACCCGAATCCGACGGAGGACGAGATCCGCAGGGGCCTCGAGGGAAACCTGTGCCGGTGTACCGGCTACGTGAACATCGTCAAGTCCGTGCAGTCCGCGGCCAAGACGATGGGCGGGGCAAAGGCGAAACCCGCAGGACAGCCCGCCGTGACAGCCGGGGGAGAGTAGCCATGGCCATCACGACCATGATCGGAGCTAAGATCCACCGTCGCGAAGACCCGAGGCTGGTCAGCGGCGAGGGCCGCTACATCGACGACCACTCGCGCGCCGGCACCGTCTATCTGTCGGTGGTGCGCAGCCCCCACGCACATGCGCTCATCAAGAGCATCGACATCACCGCGGCGGCGAAAGCGCCGGGGGTTGTGGCGATCTACACGCACAAGGACTTCGCCAAGGTGATCGCGGGTACGATGCCCGCCGCGCCTGCATTCGTCGCCGAGAAGAAGCAGGTCCCGCCGCGCTTTCCGATCGCCGAGAAAGAGGTCGCCTACCAGGGCGAGCCCGTGGCCGTCGTGCTCACCGAGGCCAAGTACCAGGGCGAGGACGCCGCCAACCTGATCGAGGTCGAGTACGAGATCCTGCCGGCGGTGATGGACCTCGAGCAAGCCCTCGAGGCCAATTCGCCTAAGGCCCACAGCGGCGCGCCTGACAACCTGGGGTGGGACCTCACGTACATCCCGGAAGACCCCGACGCCAACAAGGACGCCGACGTTGTCGTCAAGCAGCGCATCCTTCAGCAGCGCCTGGCGCCGACCCCGATGGAAACGCGGGGCGTCCTCGCCGAGTATTCGAAACCAGACCAGTCGATGACCATCTGGATGTCGAGCCAGAACCCGCATTTCATCCGGCTGTTCCTGGCCGGCGCTCTCGGGATGCCCGAAACGCGGATCCGGATCATCTCGCCCGACGTAGGGGGTGGCTTTGGCAGCAAGATCAGCCCGTACTCCGAGGACTACCTTGTGCCGGCGGCCTCCAAGCTCAGCGGCCGTCCGGTGAAGTGGATCGAGACCCGTACCGAATCGCTCCAGACGACGACCCACGGCCGGGGCCAGTACTTCGACGTCGAAGCGGGAGCGAAGAAGGACGGGACCCTGGTCGCCCTCAAAGTCACCCAGTATCTGGACATGGGCGCATACGTGGGCACGTTCGGCGCCTTCCAGGCGGTGGCATGCCTGCTTTCGACCGGCGCCTACAACTGGAAGCACGTCTCGGCTCGGACCGTTGGAATCCTCACCAACAAGGTGCCCACGGACCCCTACCGGGGCGCCGGCCGTCCCGAGGCGACTCACCTGTGCGAGCGGATGATCGACCTGCTCGCCGGCGCTCTGAAGATGGACCCGGCGGAGATCCGGCGCAAGAACTTCATCACAGAGTTTCCGCACACGAGCCATTTCGGACTGATCTACGACTCCGGCGCGTATGAGAAGGCCATGGACAAGGCCATGGAGATCGCCGGTTACGAGAAGCTCCGCCACGAGCAGGCCGAAGGCAGGAAGAATGGCAAATACCTCGGCATCGGCGTCTCGAGCTGGATCGAGATCTGCGGGTTCGGGCCGAGCGCCGCTACCGCGCCCGCCACCGGAGGCCTCGCGCTGGTCGAAAGCGCGCAGGTCCGCGTCTTTCCGACCGGGTCGGTCACCGTCTACGTGGGCACCCACTCGCACGGGCAGGGACACGACACCACGTTTCCGCAGATCGTCGCCGACACCCTCGGGGTGCCTTACGACATGATCGAGCTCCGCCACGGCGACACGGCTGAAGGGCCGGCTTTCGGCTACGGCACCTACGGAAGCCGCTCACTGGCGGTGGGCGGCATGGCGGTGTACAAGGCGAGCAAGAAGGTCGTCGACAAGGCGAAGAAGCTCGCCGCCCATCTCTTTGAGGCAGACGAGGAAGACGTCGTGTTCGACCAGGGCCAGTTCTATGTCAAGGGCAGCCCGGACAAGCGCAAGGCTTTCGGCGAGATCGCCTTCGCATCATTCGGCGCCGGTCTTCCGGAGGGCATGGAGCACGGACTGGAGGCGGTCGCCTACTACGACCCAAGCAACTTCGTGTGGCCGTTCGGGACCCATATCGCAGTGGTCGAGGTCGACACGGAAACCGGCGTGGTCGACCTCCAGAGGTATATCGCTGTGGACGACTGCGGCAACATCATCAACCCGATGATCGTCGACGGCCAGATCCACGGCGGCATCGCGCAGGGCATCGCCCAGGCTCTCTACGAAGAGGTCGTTTACGACAACGAGACCGGTCAGATGAAGACCGGCACTCTCACCGACTACCTCATCCCGACCATGAACGAGTTCCCGAAGTTCGAGCTCGGCCGCACCATCACCCCTACGCCAACCAACGAGCTCGGCGTCAAAGGCATCGGCGAGGCCGGGACCATCGCAAGCTCCATTGCGGTGATCAATGCCATCTGCGACGCTCTTTCACCTCTCGGTATCAAGCATGTCGACATGCCGGCGAGCCCGGACCGGGTCTGGAAGCAGATCCACGACGCGCAAGCCGGTTCAAACCACGGAAAGGAGGCTCACAAGTGATCCCGGCCGCATTCGAATACGCCCGCGCCTCCTCCGTCGAGGAGGCTGCCAAGCTGCTCAACAAGTACGGCGACGACGCCAAGGTGCTCGCGGGCGGACACAGCCTCATCCCTCTGATGCGCCTGCGTCTCGCACAGCCCAAGGCGCTCGTCGACATCAACGGCATCAAGGAGCTCGACCACATCAAGGAAAGCGGGTCCAAGCTGCACATCGGCGCGCTGACGCGTCACGTGACGATTCAGAACTCGGCCGTGATCAAGCAGAAGCTGCCGATCCTCGCGGAGGTTGCAGGCGAGGTGGGCGACAACCAGGTCCGCAACATGGGCACGATCGGAGGCGTGATGGCGCACGCCGACGCCGCGGGAGATTACCCGACCATCGCGCTGATGCTCGACGCCGAGATTGTCACCAACCAGCGCACGATCGCCGCCAAGGACTTCTTCAAGGACATCTTCACGACGCCGCTCGCGCCGGACGAGATCGTCATCGAGGTCGTCTTTCCGGTAGCGGACGGCCCCCACAAGTACATCAAGTTCCGCCGCAGACTTTTCGACTGGGCGATCGTCGGCGCGGCGGCCCAGAAGATGAACGGCGGCTGGCGCATCGGACTGACCAACGTGGGCCCGACTCCGGTCCGTGCCACTGCGGTCGAAAAGGCTTTGCACGACGGCGCCAAGCCGGAGGAGGCTGCGCAGCACGCGTCCGACGGGTTGAACCCGTCCGGCGACCTACGGGCTAGCCCGGAGTACAAGAAGCACCTGGCTCGGGTGCTGACCAAGCGCGCGATCGAACAAGCGAAGTAGAGGAACAGGGGGCCCGGCGTTCGGCGCTGGGCCCCGTCGTCTTGGTCGCGGAGACAAGCGCCATCTCCCCATCCGGCGCTGGTGGTGGGATGCAAGCGCCATCTCCCCATCCGGCGCTGCGCGCCACCTTCCCCGCCTGCGGGGAAGTGACTTATCTATCTACTCGCGCCTACCCGCGCTTGCTCCCGCGAGGGGAGGGGAGATCTTTAAAGCTCGTAATCTCTTCGCGTGACCTCTCCCGCCACGATTGAGGATGTCGAGCAGCGGCTGCGTGAGCGCAAGTACATCGGGGATCGCGCCCTCGCCACGTCCATCTTCCTGGCCCTGAAGCTCGAGAAGCCGCTCTTCATCGAAGGCGAAGCCGGCGTCGGAAAGACCGAGGCCGCGAAGGTCATGGCCGACGTGCTCGGCGCGCGGCTGATCCGGCTCCAGTGCTACGAAGGCATCGACCTCGCGCATGCCGTGTACGAATGGAACTACCCGCGCCAGCTGCTGCACATCCGTCTGCTGGATGCCGGCGAAGACAGGCGCGTCGCCGAGCGTGAGATCTACAGCCCCGAGTTCCTGCTCCGCCGCCCGCTCCTCGACGCCATCGACAACGACGATCTCACCCCGCCTGTCCTGCTCATCGACGAGATCGATCGTTCCGACGAAGAGTTCGAAGCATTCCTGCTGGAGCTGCTCTCCGATTTCCAGATCTCCATCCCGGAGATCGGCACCATCAAGGCGAAGCGAGCGCCGTTCGTGGTCATCACCTCGAACCGGACCCGCGAGGTGCACGACGCTTTGAAGCGTCGATGCCTCTACCACTGGATCGACTACCCGGACCTCGAGAAGGAGGTCGAGATCGTGCGCGCGCGCGCTCCAGAGGCTGCCGATGGTCTGGCCCGAGAGGTCGCCGCGCTGGTGCAGGGCTTGCGCAGCATGGATCTGTACAAGGTGCCGGGCGTCGCGGAGACGCTGGACTGGGCGCGTTCGCTCGCCGCTCTTGGCGCGACGCGAATCGACTCGGCGCTCGTCAACGCGACGATCGGCGCGGCCCTCAAGTACCAGGAAGACCTCGAGCGTGTGCGGGAGCAGGTGCCCGCCCTGGTCGAGAAGGCGCGGGGTGCCTGAAGGACCTCCCCGACCGGACCTCTTGCCGAGGCTCGGGGCTTTTGCCCGGCTCCTCCACGACGCGGGCATGGAGGCCGGTCCACGGCGCTTGACGGATGCGACTCGTGCACTCGTCCACATCGACATCAAACGGCACGCCGATTTCCGCAATGCGCTGCGCGCCGTTTTCGTGAGCCGCAAGGACGAGCTGCCCGTGTTCGACGCCGCCTTCGACATCTTCTGGGCGCCCCCCGATCCGCGAGCTTCCGCCGGCGTGATGCCGGGCCGGACCCGCAGCCTTCCCATGGCGCCGGAAAGGGCGAAGGCATGGTCCGCCGCGCTCGGGCTGAACACGTCGCAGATGAACCGCGAGCAGGACCCGAGCACCGTGCCCGCGACCTCGAGCGGTTACAGCGCCGAAGAGCTTCTGCGGCACAAGGATTTCGACCAGATGACGTGGCAGGAGACCGAACAGGTGCGCAAGCTGCTCCAGGCGGCCCCGTGGCGCATGGCCGAGCGAAAGACCCGCCGCCTGCGCCCGGCGCGGGCCGGCGCCATCGACCTGCGTCGCTCGGCGCGTCATGCGATCCGCTCGAGCGGCGAGCTCATGCAGCTGTTCCACCGGCGCCCGCGAGTCAGGCGGCGTCCCCTCGTTCTGATCTGCGACGTGAGCGGGTCGATGGAGCGCTACTCGCGTCTTTTGATGATCTTCGCGCACGCGATCTCGCGCCGGGAGGACCTCGAGGCCTTCGTGTTCTCGACGCGGCTCACGCGGATCACCCGCCTGCTTCGCCACCGCGACCTCGATCGCGCGCTCGATTCGGTGAGCAAGGGCGTCCACGATTTCAGCGGTGGCACGCGGATCGGCGACGCGCTGTCGGACTTCAACCGGCACTGGGCGCGTCGGGTGCTGGGACATGGCGCGGTCGTGATCATCGTGAGCGACGGTTGGGACCGCGGAGATCCCGACAACCTGGCCGCGGAGCTCATTCACCTGCGCCGCTCGACCCACCGGTTGATCTGGCTCAACCCGCTCCTCGGATCGGAGGGGTATCAACCGCTGACGCGAGGCATGGCCGCGGCCCTCCCGTACTGCGACGACTTTCTCGCAGCTCACAACCTCCAGGCGCTCGACGACCTCGGCCGCCTGCTGGCAGGCCTCGAGCGTCGCTCCAGGAGCCGATAGCGATGCGCGAGGTTCTGAGCGAGTTGGTCGAGTGGACGAAGGCGGGCGAAGACATCGCGCTCGCGACTGTCGTCGAGACCTGGGGCTCCAGCCCTCGACCGCTCGGCTCCAAGATGGTGGTCACCCGCTCCAGCAAGATGGCCGGCTCGGTTTCGAACGGCTGCATCGAAGGCGCGGTTTTCGAGGAGGCCCAGCAGGTCCTGAAGAACCGCCAACCGAAGGTGGCCGCGTACGGCGTCGCGGACGACGTCGCGTTCGAGGTCGGCCTGGCATGCGGCGGACATATCGAGGTGTTCGTCGAACCTCTCGGCCCTGCTCACGAGCGGCTGATCGCCATGCTCCAGCGCAACGAGACGGCCACGCTTCGGACAAACCTCGTCACCGGCGAAGCGGACCTCGTCGAGGGATGGACGCCTTCCGGATCCGAGCTGGCGCGCCGAGAGGGCGACCTGCTGGTCGAGCCCTTCCGCCGCCCCGCTCACCTCGTGATCGTCGGTGCGATCCACATCGCGATCCCCCTTCACCGGCTGGCGAAGCTGATGGGTTATCGGGTGACGGTGGTTGACGCGCGCGCGAAGTTCGCCACCAAGGAGCGGTTCCCTGAGGCGGACGAGCTCATCGTCGCGTGGCCCGACGAAGCGATGGCGCAGCTCGCGATCGACAACTCGACCTATGTCGTCATCCTCACCCACGATCCCAAGTTCGACCTGCCTGCGCTGCGCTCAGTGCTGACGAAGGACCCGGGCTACATCGGGGCGATCGGCAGCCGCAAGACCAATCAGAACCGCTTCGACGCTCTGCGCGCCGAAGGGTTCACCGAGGAGCAGCTGGCGCGGGTGCACGGGCCGATCGGTCTCGACCTTGGCGGGCGTGGGGCGGAGGAGACCGCGCTCGGAATTCTTGCCGAGGTCACCGCGGTGCGGTTTGGCGGCAGAGGAGTTTCCAGGCGAGAGGTGCGAGCTTGAGTGAAACATTCATTGGCGGTTTCACAAGCGGTTTTCTAGCGCGGGGTTTTCTCGGGACCCGAATCGGCTACGGGTTCTACTTCACGAGCGCGAGGCTGTTCGGCGTCGATGCCGCAACTTTCGCGGGCGGTTCGCTCGGCGGCGCCACGGCCGGTTTCATCGAAGGCCAGCTGATGCCCACGCTGAACCCCGAGCAAACCGCAACCGTCATCGCGGAGCTGGAACGCGCCCACGATCTCGAGCTGGCCCGAGAAGAGGTAAAGACCGTCGCCCTCAAACGGCCCGGTTGGTTGGGTCTGGGACGGATGACGATTCATACCGCCGGCGGCAAGGCGATCAGCGTCACGCTGAGGAATGTGATCGCATATCAAAGACTTGGTCAGCTGCTCTACGCGTTCGGAGCGGTCCCGCGGGCCACGTAGCCCAGCGACTCTAGGAGAGGGTGTGCTGCGTCCGGAAGCGGCGCGCCTTTTCCCGGTTGCCGCAGGAAGCCATCGTGCACCACCGGCTCGAGTGATTCTTGGAGCGGTCGTAGTAGGCCCATCGACAGGTCTGAGAGGTGCACAGCTTGAGCCGCGTCCAGTTCTCGTCCTCCATCGCCGCATACATCGCGGCCACGATGCGTCCCATCGCCGCGACAACCCCGGTCGCCTCGGGCTCGAGCCGTGGCTTCCCATCCGAACCGAAGCGCATCCGTAAGCCGCTGGCGCCGGCCGCCTCGTTCAGGGTGGCGATGTCGACGGGGTAGACCTTCGAGCCGGAGTTGGCGCCGATCACCGACCGGATCGCCTCCCGCAACGCCGTCGCGTGCTTCAGGTCGGACGCATCGACTGGCTGCGTTCCCTCCAGCAGCCGATGTGCAACCAACCAGGCCTTGAGGGTGTTTGGGTCGCTGAGCTCCTCCGGACCGTCCTGCAGATCGACGGTGTTGACAAAGGTCTGAACGAGGCCGATGTCGCCGGTTGCGGTCTGACGGTCTGCCACAACAGTAGTATATCCATAACCGCCAAACCTCTAACGCCAGTTATAATAACCACTATTATCAGGTCGCCAGTTACGAGGAGGAACCCGTGTACCAGTACACCAACGAGGACGTTGCGTTCGAGCGGCTGAAGGACCTCCAGCGGGAGATGGAGAACAGTCACCTGACCGCGCACACCCTGGCCGGCTTCGGCCGCCTGGTGCGCAATCTGGCGGAGTGCGCCTGGTGGCTCGGGGGGCTGGCGATGCGACGGCCGCCGCGCCGCCGCGCGGTGCCGGCCCAGACGGCTCGCGACCGGGACGCCGCCTCGGATGCGGCCTAGCGCCGGCTAGAGGCGCGGCCGAAAACCTCGACGAGATATTCGGCGATCCAGGTGGCCCAGATCCGGGTGAAGCGACGAGCAGCGGAGCGAGCGCATCGCGCATGCGTGAGCGAGCAGCGCAGTCGCTGAACCCGGAGATGGGCCGCATGGGCGCCGAAGATCCGTCGACGGTCTTTTCGGCTGCGCCTCTAGGCCGCGAGGCGCTTGAGCACAGCGACCTGCTCGGCGTCCGGGCCGTCGCCTGCTCCGGGCACTTCCAGGATGAACGGGAGCCTGGCGAGGCGCGGCTCGTGCAGCAACGCGCGAAAGCCGCCCTCGCCGATCTGCCCGTCCCCGATGTTCGCGTGGCGGTCTCGATTCGACCCCAGCCCGGTGACCGAGTCATTGCAGTGGATGACCTCGACCCGCGACAAGCCGATGACGCGCTCGAGCTCGTCGAGCGTTTTCGACACGTCGGCCGGAGTCCGTTCGTCGTAGCCGGAGGCGAAGGCGTGGCAGGTGTCAAAGCAGACCGCCACGCGGGGGTCGTCGATCGCCGCAAGCATCTGCGCTATCTCCTCGAACTTCGCGCCCACACAGCCGCCGAGGCCGGCGTTGTTCTCGATCAGCAGGCGGGCGGTGCTCGGATTCGCGCGCTCGAGCACGTGCCTCAGATGTTCGGTGATCGACGGGAGCCTCGCCTCGAAGCCCGCACCCTTGTGCGAACCGGTGTGAAAGATGACCCCGTTCACACCCAGGTCGTCGGCGGCCTTGAGGTAGCCCGCGAGGGTGCTCTCTGAGCGCTGGCGCAGCGTCGGGTCGTCGCCGGCGAGGTTGATCAGGTAGACGGCATGAAAGTAGATGGGCGGGTGGCCGTGCCGGGCGGCCGCTTCCTTGAAGGTCGCGATCCGCGCGTCATCCAGCTTGGGCGAACCCCAGAATCCGGGCGGCGTGGGATGGACCTGAATGGCCTCGGCTCCCATGGCCTCGGCCCGTTCGAAGGCGAGGTGCAGGCCGCCGGACGAATCGACATGGGCTCCAAGAAGGGGCACGCAAAAAAGAGTAAGGCCGGTCCCTTCTGGCATGCTCATGGTGATGACCGCGGTCTTCGTGATGGGCGATCTCGACCTGGCGGTCAGGGGACGCACCTACCGCGAGCCAGAAGGTCCACATAGCCTCGTCGTCCGAGGCCGCGACCTCGATTCCGCACTTCAACACCTGGCGTCACGCGCCGATTGCCACGCGCTTGCGGTGGTCGGCCTGCCCGACGCGCTTCCGGACATGGCGGCCCTGGCCGGGCGGCGCCTCCTGCTGGTCGACGGTGACAGCGAGAAGCTGCGCGAGTACGCGGAGACCGCGATTCGGGCCAACATCGAGGTCGAGTGGATCCGCTCCGCGCGACCGCCGTTCGAGCGGCTCGCGTCGGCGCTTTTACCTGTCGGCGCCATCGTGATGGCCGCCGGCTCCGGCTCGAGGATGCAGGGGTCTGAGAAATTGCTGCTCCAGGTTGACGGGAAGCCTATGGTCCGCCACGCGATCGAGTCGGCTTCTGAGGGCGGCTGCCACCAGGTCGTCGTCGTCTATTCGTCGGACGACGTCCGCGACGCCGTCAGCGGCAGTGCGGAGCTCGTCCACAACCCGAAGGCCAAGACGGGCATGGCCTCGTCGCTTCAGGCCGGGCTGCGCGCGATGCGTGACGAGATCGAGGCGGCGGTCATCGTGCTGGGCGACCAGCCCCTGGTCGGTTCGCGCACGATCGCGGCTCTGATGCGGGCTTGGCGCCGCGAAGGTTCGCGGCCGGCGGTGGCGGTGGCGCAGTCGCATGGCGAATGGGGACCTCCCGTGGTCCTGGCGCGCGAGCTATGGGAGGAGCTGATGGCACTCAAAGGCGACGCGGGCGCCCGCCAGATTCTCCAGGGACATCCGGAGCTGCTCGACATGGTCCCGGCGCCGGGACGCCCGGACGACATCGACACGCCAGAGGACTACGCCAAGATCGTGAAGCTGTTCCCGCGCCGCAAGCCCCGCCAGCGCGCTTAGCCACTTGGAGCTCGACGGACGGCTCGCGGCATTCATCCTTCTCTCGGCTCTGCTGATCGTCACGCCCGGACCCGACACCGCGCTGATCATTCGCAACGCACTCGCCGGCGGCCCGCGCGCCTCGACCTTTTCGGCGGTTGGTGTTGCCGTCGGAATCCTTGCCTGGGCGGGTGCCGCAACCATTGGTGTCGGGGTGCTGCTGGAGCGGTCGTCAACCGCATTCATGGTCTTGAAGCTCGCCGGCGCCGCATACCTCTGCTAGCTGGGCGCGCGCAGCTTGCTCTTCCCAACACGAGCGGAAGCTCAACCAGGGCCGACCACCTCCTCGCTGAGCGATTGGTCGGCGCTGAGGCAGGGTCTGTTCAGCAACCTGCTCAACCCCAAGACCGGCGCTTTCTTCGTCACCGTGATGCCGCAGTTCTTGATGACGGGGGACTCATCGCTCCGGCTCGTCGTCATGGTGGCCGCCTTCGAGGTCATGCTCCTGGTCTGGCTCACCGCCTACGGTCACGGTGTCAGCCGGCTGGGCCGGACCGGCTCTGGCCTGCGTGTCCGGCGTGCCATGACGAGACTCTCGGGTGCGGTCTTGATCGGCCTTGGCGCGCGTCTTGCGTTCGAACGGCGCTGAGCCGCACTGCGCTGAGCCGCAGCCCCTCCGTCGCGAGGATCGCTCCGCGATCCTCGCGAGGATCGCTCCGCGATCCTGGCGCCACCTCCCCACATTGTGGAGAGGCCAGGCGTAGCATTCAGATCGTGCTAGTGATCGCTCTAGGAGTGAGAGCTTGAAAGATCGGGGCTGGCAGCCTGCCGGCGAATACGAAGACATCATCTACGAGACCTGGGATGGGGTCGCCAAGATCACGATCAACCGGCCCGAGGTCCGCAACGCCTTCCGGCCGACGACCGTTTCCGAGATGTCAAAAGCATTCGAGGTCGCGCGCGACGATCCGAAGATCGGAGTCGTGATCCTCACGGGCGCCGGGACCGAGGCCTTCTGCTCGGGCGGCGACCAGCGCATTCGAGGTGACGACGGCTACGTCGATCCAAAGGGGACGGGGCGGCTGAACGTGCTCGACCTGCAGATCCAGATCCGGCGTCTGCCCAAGCCGGTGGTGGCGATGGTCGCGGGATATGCGATCGGCGGCGGCCACGTGCTGCACGTCGTGTGCGACCTGACGGTCGCGGCCGACAACGCCAGCTTCGGCCAGACCGGCCCGCGAGTGGGCAGCTTCGACGGCGGCTACGGCGCGGGATTCCTGGCGCGGATCGTCGGCCAGAAGAAGGCGCGCGAGATCTGGTTCCTGTGCGAGCAGTACGACGCCCAGCAGGCTCTGGACATGGGCCTGGTCAACAAGGTGGTGCCGCTGGCGGACCTCGAGAAGGAGACGCTGGTCTGGTGCCGCCGCATGCTCGAGCTGAGCCCGCTTGCGCTGCGCATGCTGAAGGCGGGCCTCAATGCCGCCGACGATGGTCTGGCGGGAATCCAGCAGCTGGCGGGAGACGCGACGCTGCTCTACTACATGAGCGAAGAGGCGCAGGAAGGCCGGGACGCATACGTGCAGAAGCGCAAGCCGAACTTCTCGAAATTTCCGAAACGGCCTTGACACAGCTAACCCCCCCACCCGGCCGGGCTCGCTTTGCGAGCCGGCCCGACCTCCCCGGCGAGCGCGGACGTGCGGGGCCGGCCTCCCCGGCGAGCGCGGAGGTTCCCGCGCTGACACCCGCCCGCGTGTGGTGGTCTGCGGTGCGGCCCGCCACCATCGCGGCGTCGGTCGCCCCGGTGCTCGCCGGCACGGCCATCGCGGTTCACGCCGGCGGGGCTCGGCTCGGCGCCGGCCTTCTTGCGCTGCTCGTCGGGATTGCGATGCAGGTCGGCGTGAACTTCGCCAATGACTACTCGGACCACGTGCGCGGCGCCGACAGCCCGCGCCGGGTCGGCCCGCTGCGCGCCGCGTCGTCGGGCGTTGTCGAGCCTGAGGCTGTCAGGCGGGCGGCCGTCGCCGCGTTCGGTGTCGCGGCGCTCGCCGGCCTGGTCCTCAGCCTCGTCACGGACTGGAGGCTGCTGCTCGTCGGTGTAGCTTGCCTCCTCGCCGGATGGCTCTACACCGGAGGCCCGCGCCCCTACGGCTACCTGGGCCTTGGCGAGGTCTTCGTCTTCGTCTTCTTCGGCCTGGTCGCGACGGTCGGCACCATATATGTCGAGACGCTGAGTGTCACGCCGCTTGCAGTCTTGATGGCCTGCGCGATGGGAGGGTTCGCCACCGCGATCCTGGTCCTCAACAACCTGCGCGACCTGGATACCGATCGCGCGTCCGGCAAGCTGACACTGGCCACGCGCATCGGCCGGGAGCGGACGCAGGTGCTGCTCGTCGCCCTTGTGGCCGTGGCTTTCTTCATACCGATCGCGGTGACTGCCCTCGGGCTCGGGGCGGCCACCGTCCTGCTCGCCCTTGTTGCGATCCCGATCGCGGCGTCGCCCGTGCGCAGCGCGCTCACCACCGACGCCGCGCCCGAGCTGGTGCGCGCGCTGAAGCGGATGGCGATGGCCGAGCTCGCCTACGCACTGCTCTTCTCGCTGGGATTGCTGCTGTGACGACCGCGTACATCGCGTCCCGCATGCCGGTCGATGTCGCGCGCGACGTCGAGGCTGAATACGAAGCCGGCTGTCGCAAGTTCGTCCTGCGCGCGCTCGACCGTGGAGGGATGCTCGACCTCGAGCGCCTGGGCGCGGCCCGGTACGCCGCCGGCCTTCAGGCCGAGGTGGAGGTCGAGGGCCAGTCGTCGCCGGGGGGCGCGTCCGCGGGCTCGGGCGTCGCGACGCCAGAGGTCGCCCGCACCAGGTGATCCTCGAGCACGCGGGCGAAGGCGTCGGGCCTTTCCAGGTGCACGGTGTGGCCGGCCCTCGGCACCACCTCGACACGCCCGTTGGGGACGGTCGAGGCCAGGCGGCGCGCCGAGCTGACGTAGCCGTGGTCGAGCTGGCCGGCGACGAACGTGCATGGAAACGTGACGCGCGCGAGGTCGTCCCACAGCGGGTCCATGGCGCCGGCGCCCATGCCGCGCAGCGAGCAGGCAAGGCCCGCTACGTGGTTGGTCATCCTTTCGGACCGCACCTGCGCCACGAAGGCCGGGCCGCGGCGCTCGAGGCCTGCGAACAGCGGCAGGGCTCCCCAGTAGTTGACGAATGCTTCGAGCCCGTCCTGCTCGATGCGCTGCGCGAGCGCTTCATCCCCGCGCAGCCGTCCCTCGCGGGCTTCTTCCTCGAGGCCCGCGTGGGCGCCGATGGTGAGGAGCGAGAGGATGCGTTCTGGGCGGCGGGCGGCGACGTGGAGCGCCAGGCGGCCGCCCATCGAATAGCCGGCGAGGTGTGTGCTGGGGACGCCGAGATGGTCCCACAGCATCTCGAGGTCGCCGGTGCACGCGTCCATGCTGCAAGGCGCACTGGGCCGGGTGGTCGTCTCGCCGTGCCCGCGCAGGTCGGGCACGATCCACATCCAACCCTCCGGCATCCGGGAGATGATCTCGAGCCAGCTGCGACCGTTCTGGGTGAACCCGTGCAGAAGGGTGACCGGCGGGCCTTCGCCGAGCACGGAGTAGCTCAATCGCACGTCGGGACCGTCGAGAATCACTGCCACAGAATGCTATGGATGTAACGCAGTCTTTCGCCGCAACCTTCGTGGACGAGCTTGCTTCTCAAGGCATCGAGTACGCGTGCGTCTCTCCAGGTTCGCGGTCGGCGCCGCTTGCGATGGCGTTCCAGCGCCACCCCAAGATCCGGGTGCTCATTCACATCGACGAACGATCGGGCTCCTTCTTTGGCGTCGGGCTGGCGAAGTCGACCGGCAAGCCCGTGGTGCTGCTGTGCACCTCGGGGACGGCGGCGGCCGAATTTCACGCAGCGGTGGTCGAAGCCTCCTATTCGCGCACGCCTCTCATCGTCCTGACGGCTGACCGGCCGCCTGAGCTGCAGGGCGCGGGCGCGAATCAATCGATCGACCAGCAGAGGTTGTACGGCACGGCGGTCAGGTGGTTCTTCGACCCGGGCGCGCCCGTCGAGCTGCCCAACGCCGCGCGCATGTGGCGCCGGCTCGCGGCTCGAGCCGTGGCGGAAGCGAGCGGCGGCGGCCCCGTCCACCTCAACCTCCCATTTCGTGAACCCCTGGTCCCGCAGCCGGGCCACGTGCCCGTTCCGATCGGGGCCGCGGGCCAGTCCGTGAGCCGTGGACGCATGCTGCCGGCGCCGAGCCACGTCACCGCGCTCGCGTCCGCCCTTCAGCGGGCGCAGCGGCCGCTGGTCGTCGCGGGGGAGATGCGCGACGGCGAGCGCCTCGCACCCGCGCTGCACCGCCTCGGCCTCCCGGTGCTCGCCGAGCCCACCTCTCAGCTGCGGCGCCCGGAGACCGGCGCGTCGATCGAGTCGTACGAGGCGCTCCTGCGAGCGGGTTGGTCCCTGCAACATGGCCCGGACCTCGTGATCCGGCTGGGGAGCATGCCGACCTCGGGGGCCTTGAACAAGTGGTTGGCGGCCGCGTCGGCGCCGACTTTCCTGATCGACCCGGACCATGCCTGGCGCGACCAGGACCACGTGGCGACCAACATCGTCGACTGCGACCCGCAGCCCCTGCTCGAGGCGCTGCCGCCGCTGGAACGGGTGGGGTGGCGGGACCAGTGGGTGGCGGCCGGCAAGCGCGCCACCGCGGCCATCGCCGCGACGCTGGTTTCGACGCCGCTGCATGAAGGCCACGTGGTGCGCGCGCTGAGCTCGAGGCTGCCCGACCCGGGCCAGCTGTTCATCGGCTCGAGCATGCCGATTCGCGCCGTCGAATCGTTCTGGCCGCAGGCGCGCCCGCAGCAGCGGTTCTTCGCGAACCGAGGCGCCAGCGGGATCGACGGGCTTGTGTCGAGCGGGTTGGGGGTGGCGGCCGGGCGCAACGTTCCGACAGTGCTTCTGCTCGGCGACCTGTCGCTGTATCACGACATGAACGGGCTGTGGGCGCTGCGGCGGCACGGGATTCGCGCCACGCTGGTGGTGTGTGACAACGACGGGGGCGGGGTGTTCAGCTTCCTGCCCCAGGCCGAGCACCAGGATGTGTTCGAGGAGCTCTTCGCGACACCGCTGAGCCTGGATCTCTCGCAGGTCGCGAGGCTCTACGGGCTCGTGTACAGCCCGGTGACCGATCGGTCAGGACTCGAGCCTGCGATCGCGGATGCGATCGCGGCGCCGACTCCGACGATGGTGGTGGTGCGGTTCAAGCGCGAGGATTCGGTGAACGGGCATCGGTTGTGTTGGGAGGCGGCGGCGGCGGCGCTGCGCACCTGATCGCACGGTCGGGCGGAATGGGCGGCTCAGTCCGCCTGTAGAAAATCCACGACCAGGCGATTGAACTCCTCGGGGTGCTCCAGGTTTGGCAGATGCGCGGCGTCGTTGATGACGGCCTTGCGCGCGTTGAGGATGGAATCCGCTAGCAAGTCCGCTGCTTCCAACACTGTCGGCACGTCTTTGTCACCGACGATGACGAGCGTGGGTGCTGTGATCTCATGCAAGCGCCGCATCGCCAGCACGTTCTGAGCCGGCGGGGCCTTCTCGAAGTCGGCGCGAACCGCGATCGCGTTCATGTCCAGGAACAGCTTGCGGAGCGGTTCGGCGACATAGCCACGCGGCCTCTCTGGACCGTCGAGGAAGAGATACAGCATTGCCTCGTTCAGGGCGGCGAGATCGCCGGCCCTCCGTGCTGTTGCGGCGTCGGCGAACAGGTGCGCGTGCTCGGGCCGGAATGTGAAGCCGCCGATCGCCGAACCGACCAGCACCAACTTTGAAATCCGGTCTGGATGGTCGAGCGCGAAATCGATGGCGACCGAGCCGCCCATCGAGCAGCCGACCAGGTGCGCGGGCTTCAATCCGAGCTCATCGATAAGTGCGAGCAGGTCCTCCACCGGGGACCATGGAACAGGCGGCATCTCTGACTTTCCGAAACCGCGCAGGTCCGGCCGGATGACGTCGAACTCCTTTTCGAAAGCGCGGGCCTGCGGCTCCCACATGCGCGAGTCCGCGATGCCGGCGTGAAGGAAGATCAGAGGAAAGCCGGCGCCTGAGCGCTCGTAATGAATCCGCGCGCCGTTGAGCCTCGTGTCCAACTAGGTGGTCAAGAAATCGAGCAGCACGCGATTGAACTCCTCGGGTCGCTCGAGGCTCGGGAGGTGGGCCGCGTCTTCGATGATCACCTTGCGTGAGCCGGCGATCTTCGACGTGATGAGGTCCGCGTTCGCCAGGCAGTGCGGAAGGTCCTGGTCGCCGACGATCACGAGCGTTGGCGCGGTGATCTCGCCGAGCCGCGTGATGGCGGGACGGTCGATCGGCCGGCTCTCGGCGGAGGTCCAGTCCGTGTGAAGCGAGCGCCCGTTCATGTCGAGGACGAGCTCACGGACCGCCTCGGGAGCGCTGCCTTCGCGGCGCCGCGGTCCGTCCACCCAGAGCCTCACCTCCGCTCGGTTCACCGCGTCCATGTCACCGGCTTTGTCGGCCTCCTCGATTTCGGTGAACATCGCTGCGTCTGCCGCGCCGAGGTTCGAGCCGCTCACGCCTGCCGCGACGAGCACCAGCCGTTCGACCAGCTGCGGATGTTCTAGCGCAAGGTCGATCGCGAGCGTGCCGCCCATCGAGCAGCCGACGACGTGGGCGCGGTCGATCCGCAGATGATCAAGGAGCGCGACGAGGTCTCCGACCTCCGAGTACGGCGCCGGCGGCAGTGCTGTGTCACCGAAGCCACGCAGGTCTGGCCGCACCATGTCGAACTTTTTCTCAAACGCCGTCGCCTGCGGTTCCCACATGCGCGAATCCGCGATACCGGCGTGGATGAAGAGGACCGGGAAGCCCGTGCCCGACCGCTCGCAATGGATGCGGGCGCCGTTGAGCGTTACGTCCATCAGACGAGGGCTGTAAGCAGCGCTTTGAATTTCAGCTCGGTTTCCTCCAGCTCGCGCGCCGGATCCGAGTCCGGCATGACGCCGACTCCCGCATAGAGTCGCGCGCCATCCTCCCACAGCAGACCGCAGCGCAGCGCCACAGCGAACTCGCCGTCGCCTCGCCCGTCGATCCACCCCACCGCGCCCGCATACCAGCCGCGCTCCATCCCTTCCAGCTCGTCGATCAATAAGTCGGCTGCGGCTCGCGGCCAGCCGCCGACTGCAGGGGTGGGGTGGAGGGCGGCGGCGAGCTGCAGCGCGTCGGCCGGTGGATCGAGCAGCTCCGCGGTGACCGACGTCGCGAGGTGCTGGATGTTCGTGAAGCGCACCACCTCCGGCGGCGGCGCGTTCACGGATCGCGCGAACGGCCGCAGCGCCTCAACGACGAACTCGGAGACGACGCGATGCTCCACCGCATCCTTCGTGCTCTCCTCGAGCCGGCGGGCGAGCAGCTCGTCCTCGGCGTCGGTCGCGCCGCGCGCGACGGACCCGGCCATCGGTTGCGAGAAGGCTCGCGAGCCGGCACGGCGTACGAGCAGCTCGGGCGATGCGCCGGCGAATGCGGTGCCGTCCGCGCCCGTCATCAGATAGGTGAAGCACCGCGGGTAGGCCGCTCGCAGCGAGCGCGCCACCATCGCGGCCGATACGACACCGTCACCTCGCGCCAGCACCTCTCGCGCGAGCACAACTTTGGCGGCATCGCCCGCCCGCAGGCGTGCAGCCGCGCTTGCCACCGCCGCGGTCCATGCCATGGGGTTGCGCACGGCCGTCACCTCGAGCTTGCGCGCCGCCGGAGCCCTCAGCCCGGTCGCGCTCAGCTCGAGAAGGCCCTCCGCGTCGTCCGAAAGCGCAGTCGCGTATGTGCGACCCCGGACTCGCGTCACCGCCAGCTCGGGCACTCGGAGCACCAGTGCCGGAAAGCCGGACCATGCTCCACCCGGGTCGCGGTCCGGCCGGTAGGCGAAGCCGCCCACCGCAACAGGGCCCCCCAGCGAAGCGGTGACCCTCCGCCACAGGCGTGACGCGGCCGTGAGCCGGTCGGCGCCGGCTTCGAAGTCCACGACCTTGCCACCGGCGTCTTCGAGCGCGACGCCACCTCGTGCCGCGACAAGGTCGAATGCTTTGCCCAGCGCCGCGATGCTGACCGCATCCGGCATCGGTCGCTCGATCAGCAGGACCTCGTGGCCGTTGTCTCGAGCAGCGCCGACCAGGTCGATCAGGTCCGGCGTGCGGTCGAGCTCCCACGTGCGGACCGACGTCGCGGCGATCATCTCTTCTCTATGTGCTCGCGGGCGGCGCGCAGCAGGGTGCGTTCGAAGTGGTGCCTGACCAGGGTGCCGCTTGCTTCGAGCAGGTCGTTGAAGGTCGCGAGCAACCTGCGCTCGGCAGCCTCGGTTGCGCCACCTTCCGACTGGATGCGCTCGCGCACGTGCCGGTCGAAGAGATCGACCGCCTCGCGGGCGGTGCGGTCGACCGCAGCGGTGTAGTCCTTGCCGAGCTCGAGGAGCGGGCCGAGCGGCACCCCTGCCGCGATCAGCTTCATCCCGGCGGCGAGCGCGTCGAGGTCGTCGGCCGGGTACAGCGGTTCCAGACCGCCTTCCACCGGGACCAGAAGCCCGGCCTGCTGCAGGCTCATCAGCAGGGGCTCGGCCACGCCGCTGCGTGCGGCGAGCTCGGCCAGCGTCAGGGTTTGGGGAGCGGCCGGGCGGGTGACCGCCGCGACCAGCGCTTCATCCGACGGCTCGAGCTCCCCGGTCAGGAAGCGCTGGATCACCGTGAGAGTGAAACCCTGCTGCTGCAGCTCCTTGATCCGGCGCAGCCGGTCGAGGTGGCTCTCTCCGTACCAGGTGACCCGACCTTCGCGCCGCGGAGCCTCGAGCAGCCCTTTGCCCTGGTAGAACCGGATCGTGTCCACGGCCACCCCGGCCGAACGGGCCAACTGTTCGATCCGGTACTCCATGAGTACTTACTCTAACGATCCGCTCCTAGAGGCGCCTCTAGCCGTAGGTGTTCCAGTAATACATCCGGTCGAGCCACCCCGGGTCGGTGCGGTAGGCGCGCGCGAAGGACTCCACCGAGTCGACATAGTCGTAGTCGAGGTTGTAGTGCCAGATCGCGTTGCGCATGTTGTACGGCGCGCCGTTGTGCGCGAGATAGCGCGCCGCGGCAAGGATGGAGTCGTGAGGGTCAAAGATGTTTCCGCCCTGCCCGTACTCGGTCCACGTGCTGGGCAGAAACTGCATCGGGCCTTCGGCTCCGGCGGACGACGGTCCGTTGATGCGGCCGAAATTGCTCTCGATGAAGTTGATCGAGGCGAGGTAGCTCGCGTCGACTCCGTAGCGGTTCTGCGCCTCGAGGTAGTAGGAGCGCAGGGCACTCACCGGCTTGGCGTCGGCATAGGGGTGCGTGAAATGGACGTTGACCAGGTAGTACTGGTCGATCCCTCCCAGGATGTAGAGCGAGTGCAGCGCGGCGATCGCATTCTGGATGGGGCTCTGGAGGGCCGGCGGCAGCAACGGAATGACTGCGCTCTCGACGCTCGCGTAACCGGCGAGCTCATAGACGCGCAGCTCTTCCTGGCGTGCCGCGTCCCGAAACGCGTATGCGGCCCGCTCCATGGCGAGCTCCTTGCGCAGGGTTTCGGCCAGGCCAGAAGGCTGCTGGGCCGCGAGCGCATTCAGGTCGGCGGTCGCCTGGTCCATGGCGAGCTCTGCGGCGATGATCCGCGCCGCCTCGTGGTGCGGGTTTGGTCCGAGGTCTGGGTCCTGGGCGTGCGCTGTTTGCGCCGGAAGGGCCAAGAAAACTGCAACCAGGACCGCCGTCGCGACTCGAATCAAATCCCCACGAAGCCAGAGGCTTCGCCGTGGCTTCGCGGGGACCCCTCTAATCAGGCCGACTCCGAGACGACTTTCGGCGTTTCGCGCTCTTCAGGCACGGCGGGCAGATCCTCGGGATAAGGATCCGCCTCATTCGGCATCCGAAGGCCGACCGAATCGAGCAGCCCAGAAATCTCATCGCCCATGAGCTCTCCTTGCGCGATCAGCGCCTCCGCGGCCAGGTCGATCGCCTCCTTGTTCACGTACATGAGGCGCCAGTCGTCTATGTACGCCGAGCCCAAAATCTGGGCGACGACGCGCCTGCTGCGCCGATTGCTGAGAACCGCGCCGACCCAGGAGCCTTGCTCCAGAAGTCCCTGCGGAATCTCGGCGACGGAGATGAGTTGTTCACCGATGTTGGCGGCCCTCCTGGACATCCGATCATCGAGCTTGTCTGGGCCCATGCCGACCACGCCAACCATCGAGCTGGCCATGGCGGTCGCCATCCTCAGGTCCATGTACACACCGTTCGTACCCTCGCCGTAGAAGACGTGCTCGCACGCTATCGAGCCGAGGTCATGCCGAATCTCGGCCACCATCTGAGAACGGAACTTCATCCACTCCTCTTCCGCAGGCATGTCCTTGTGGTAGCCGCCGATCTCGCCGATCGCTGTCGCGCGGCGCCGGATCGAAAGCCGAACGTGCGAGTGGTCGGTCTTGAAAAAGTGGGACGCCACCGCGTGGCCGAGCTCATGCCGGGCCACCGCAATCTTGTCGCGCTCCGTGTACTCGACTGGTATCGCGAGGCCGGCCTCGACGTTGCCCATCGCCTCTCGAACGTCCTTCCAGTTGAATGCATCACGCGCGTCCTCGAAGGCATAAAGGAGCGACAACGAGAGGACCTGCTCGATGTCGGCGGGTGAGTATTTGTCGGTGATCCGCGCGAACTCTTCGCGCCGGCTCGGCGTGTCAAGCGCGGGATCGTGATTCTTCTTGTCGAAGTAGAGCGCCGCGATGTCCTTGCGGTCCTCGCGGTTGGGGAGGCGAAACACGATCTGGCGGCCGAAACGCCCTGGCCGTGTGAGGGCTTCGTCCAGGACCGACGGCCGGTTCGTGGCGCCGATGAACAGGATGTTGTAATTCGGCGCTTTCAGCGCCGGGATGCGAAGGTTCAGCCGGGTGCCGTTGAAGGCGATGAGCCGAGGAAGGAACAGCCCGTCCAGCGTGAGGTTCACAAGTCCGCGCAGCTGGCGGACGATCATTCCGGGGTTGTCGATGCCGTCCATCAGGACCAGCAGCATGTTCAGCCCGAGCTGGCCGCCGCCGAACATTCCGCCCATGCCACCGCCCATCGCACCGCCTCCTCCGCCGACGCCCGACCGCCTCTGACCGAGGGCGTCGATCTCGTCGATGAAGACGATGCATCCGCCCCAGGTCTTGGCCTTCTTGCGGGCCGCGCGGACCATGAGGAACACGCTGAGCGCGTCGATGCCGAGGAACATGCCGGCGAAAGAACCGCCCGCGGCAACATAGATGGGGACATGAAGCGATGACGCGATCGCTTTGGCGAGCATCGTCTTGCCTGTGCCGGGCGGCCCGACCATCAGCACTCCGCGCTCGCGCTTACCACCGGCCTTCACGTAAAGCCGCCCGTGCTCGATCAAACGCAGGATGCGCCGCATCTCGGTCACCGCGGCCTTCTGGCCGCGCACGTCCTCCATGTTGACCCCGAAGTTCGCGTCGTCGGGAAGGATCATCGTCTTGCCGATGCGCGTGTAGATGTAGAAGGGACCGAGGAAGAGCATGAAGTTCGCCCCGAGCAGGAAGAGGACGTAGAGAAGGTTCGTCAGCCCGGCGACGATGGCTTGCGGAAGGGCGGCCAGCGCGTCGGCCGGGGCGAGTCCGAAGAGCAGGTCGGCGCCGGCGAAATAGAGGATGGGAAGCGCCGCGAGGAAGAGCGCCCGGCGCCAGAAGATGGCGCGATTCGTTTCGATCGTTCTCGTGAAGGTGTCGGTTTCGGCAGAGATGCGCTCGCGGAGGATCAGTGAACGCCGCACCATGCTGAAGATGCCGCGGCACAGCAGCATCGCGATGAATGCGTCCACGAGCGGGAGCGCGAGCCCAAGCTGCAGGAAGATGTAAGTGAACGCAAACGTGGTTGCGCCTACGAAGAGCGTGAAGATCCAGAAGATGATCACGGCGGGTCACTCACTATACGGGGCCGGGTTTCTGCGGACTCTGCTTGCGATCGCATCGCCAGCGCGACGACGAGTCCAAGTCCGACGGCGACGATGACGTCGCCGGGGCTGTAGGCCTCGGCCAGAAGATGTCTGAGCCCGGGCAGCGCGATCCAGTCCGCGAGCCAGCCGAGGTTGGTGTCCACGGTGATCAACGTGTACTGACCCACGTGTCCGCTGTGGACGAGGCTTCCCGCGAGCTCCGGTGCGACGGGCATACGCGCGCCGTTGGCCGCGATCGCAACCAGGTTGAGCACGCTGCCGACCGCGACGAGCCACATTCCGCGGACCATCTCGACCTGCCAGAGCGCCCATGCCACGAGCACGGTCAGGGCGGCCAGGTATACGTACTGAACGCCGTCCACCCGGCTCAGCGGGGTGACCACCACGGCCGCCCGCACGAAGAGCACCGCGACGATGAGCCATGGCCATCGAAAGTGAAGGTGCGCGAGGTTGTCGATGCTTCCGCGGAATGCCAATCCCGCCACGAGGCCTAGCCCCAGCGCGGCGATCCAGAGCAAGGGCGGCTAGCCGGCCGCGAGTCGAGAAGCGGCTCCCGCCAGGACCTTGACGCCTGTGGCCAGCGCGTCCTCGTCGATCTTGAACCCTGGCGAATGGTGGGCGGGCGGCGGCGCACCCTTCGGCATCGCGCCCAGCATGAAGTAGCACCCCGGGATGCGAGTCAGGAACTCGGCGAAGTCGTCGCTCACGGTCAGCGGACGGCCGAGCAGGCTGGCCTGGTCGCCGATCAACGATCGGCCCACGTCGAGGACCGTTTTCGTGACGTTGGGCTCGTTCATCAGCGGCACCGTTCCATGTACGAGATCGAGGCTGGAGCGAACTTCGAACTCGCTGTCCGTCTCGCGCAGCAGATCCCGCAGCCGGCCGAGCGCTTCCTCGCGAAGAGGCGCGTTGAACGTGCGGAGGCTGCCCTTGACGAGGACGCCGCGCGGCACGATGTTCCACGCTCCATCGCTCCTGATGTCGCCCACGGTCGTGTGGCACTGCACGCCATCCTGTTCGAGCCCCTCGACGATCGTGTGGAGGCGCTCGATGAAAAAGGCTTGCGCCGCGAGCACGTTTCCTCGGCGGCCCATCATGCCGCCGTGCCCGCCCGGTCCGGCGAATCCGATCTCGAAGGCGTCGGATCCGGCCCACAACAGGCCCGGCCTCGTGACGACTGTGCCGGACTCGAGGAAGCTCGCGACGTGGAGCCCGATCACAGAGTCGGGATGGTTGTCATCGAGAAGGCCCTTGGCGATCATCGCCTTCGCGCCTTCGACGATCTCCTCCGCCGGTTGAAAGACGAAGAGGTAGCGGCCGGTGATGTCCCAGATGCGGTCGACGAGCGTGCGCGCGACGCCGACCATGATCGCCATGTGCGCGTCGTGCCCGCACGCATGCATCCTTCCGTCGGCCCGCGACGAGAATTCGACTCCTGATTCCTCGTGAATCGGCAACCCGTCGATGTCGGCACGAAGCATCACCGTCTTTCCGGCCTTGCCGGTGTCGAGCATCGCCACGACGCCTGTATCGGTGGGACAGGGCTTGATCTCGAGGCCGAGCTGTCGCAACCGCTCTCCGAGCTGACGGCTCGTCTCGTGCTCGCTGAAGCTCACCTCAGGATGACGGTGGAAATGACGCCGCAGCTCTGTCACCTCGTCGATGACGGAGCGGCTCGGAAGCGGTGTCGTCGCGTTTTCCTCGGTCACGGGATCGTCACCAGGTTGTAGCCGCGAGCGCTGGCTCGCACGAACTTCTGGCCGAGCCCGGGTTCGAGCTCATCGAGCCGCCGCCTCAACGTCAGAAGGGCCGAGTGGACTGTCGAGTGGGCGGCGTTGCTGCGAAAGAGGCCGGCTTCGATCAGGTCGCGCGCGGTGGCGGACTTCGAGCCCTGGGCGAGGAAGAGCACGAGGGCCGTTTGCTGCTGCGTCAGATGCACCTCTCCTCGGCCGTACTTCACAGTGCGACCCGTCGGGTCGAACTCCAGGCGCCCGAAGCGATAGCTCCCCGGCCGGCCGGTTCCTCGTTCGACCAGGCGGGCGGCGAGGTCGGAGTAGATGTGTGCCATCGGCACATTGCCCTTGACGAAGTACGAGCTGGCGCCCAGCTCGTAGGCCTTGCGGATCGAAGCCGAGTTGACCTGGGCGGCCGAGAGCACGATGACGGGCAGCCCGGGATGGTGGTGGCGGATCCACTGCAGCAGCTCGAAGCCGGAATCCTCACCCTCGTCGAGCACGAGGTCGAGAAGCACCGCGGCCACCCGTTCCCGTTCGAGAAGCGCCATCGCTTCGGGCGCCGACGAGGCGGCGGAGGGCCGGTAGCCGAGGTCGTGCAGGTCGATCCTCAACTGCTGCTGCATGGCCGCCTCGTCCTCGACCACCAGGACCGCCGAACCGAGCACGTCGGCGGGCCGGTAGACCTCCAGACCGGGCGGGAGCGGCGGCAGCCGGACCTCGCGGCCGCGCACTTGTCCGCGGACTGGGCGCTTCAAGCTTGGGTTTCCCAAGGGCGGACATATATGAGTTTTAACAATAATTGACTGAGCCCGAACAAGCTAATACGAATGGGCCACGGCATACTCTCATCCGGTCCTGGCTTAAGTTGGAAAATCAAAGGGGTAACATGGGGATGACTTGGGGAATCAAAGTCCAGAAGGTGGCCTTCGCCTTGGCGGTCGTTGCAGCCCTCGCGCTTGCCGCGGGCGCGGATTGGATCGACTACTGGGGCCTGTTCTCGTAACCATCTAGGAATCGGAGTTTCGGCGCTCGCGCGAGCGCCGGATCGCGGGCGGGAGCAGGGCGTAGAGATCCGCCCTGTCGATCGCTTTGCTCATGTAGCCCACAACGTCGGGGTCGTCAGTTCCTGACGGGAAGACGGGGTACGCGGTGTAGAAGATGACAGGCACCTTCTGCCCGCGCGCCCTCAGTTCGTTGAGCAGGCCCCAGCCGTCCATCGGCTCGGGCAGCATGAGGTCGATGATCGCGACCTCCGGCTGGTCCGTCTGTGCTCTCTCCAGGGCCTGGTCAGCGTCCTCCGCCATCGACACCTTGTAGCCCAGCATCCGGAGATCGGTTTCTAGGATCACCCGCCAGGCGCGTTCATCGTCGACCACCAGCACTGTCGAGCCCCGCAGATCTTCAGGCGTAGGGGCGATTGGTTTGGGCGGGGTGAACGGCACGGGGTTAGTGTATCGGTGGCAATGCCCAGTTCAGCCCGTTCTGGCGCCAGGTCGCATGCGCCGTCCCGGGCGGTGAAGGGCGCGCTCGTCCGGCCCAAGGCCCTGCCTCGCAAGGCCGCGAGCGTGGTTGGGCCTTCCGCCGCCGCCCTGGTGCACGAGCTCGGCAGCTGTGTCACCGAGGCCGACCTCCTCCAGGTGCTCTATCGGGGCCTGCATCCCCGCTTCGGTTACGACGTGATCGTGCTTCATGTCCTCGAGCGAGAAGGCTGGTTTCGATCGCTGCCGATCGACTCTGGCGTGCTGCAGGACATGCGGCGTGTGGTCCTCGCCAAGTCGAACTTCGCCAAGCTTTACGCCAACCCACGTCTGACGGTGGTGCCGGCCGCGGTGAGCAGCCAGTCTCGCGGCAGCAGCAGGGGACCGGGCGCGGGACGCCAGGTCAGATTCGCCATCTGGGGCCCGGTCAAGCACCAGGGAGAGCTCATCGGCGCCGTCATCTACCAGTCGCATCGCAAGCGTCGGGTGCCGGACGCCGAGCTCGCGTTCCTCGACGAGATTCACCGGCGGCTCGGGGTCCTGCTCGCCAACGCGTCGCTCAACGAGCTCACGCGCAACCAGGCTCGCCGTCTCGAGGCGCTCAACAGCATTGGGCGAGCCATGGCTTCGACGCTTGACGAGGCAAGCGTGCTCACCGGTCTTCACACCACGATTCGCGAGCTGCTTCCGGTGGACGCGCTCGAGATGGTGACGATGCCGGACGAAGGCGCTGACCGGGTACGCCTGATGCACGTCGAATCCGACTCGGCCCCCACGATGCGGTGGCTGCCGGCGCGATCGCCGCTGGTCGCCGCGGCGCGCTCCGTGCTGCGCGACTCGAAGCCGATCCTCGCCCACACGCCCACCTCCTCGTTGTGGGTTCCGATCAAAGAGGGTGGCGTCGTCAGAGGGGCGCTGGGCATCCGCTGCGCTCGACCCTTTTCCTACGAAGACTCGACCGCGGCCTTCCTGGAGCTCGTATCGGACGAGGCCACCCTCGCGCTGCGGAACGCCCGGAGCTACGAAGCCCTCGAAGACCAGAGGCGAAGGCTCGAGCTCGTCAACTCGATCGGCCGCCGCCTTGCCTCGAGCCTCGACAAGTGGTCGATCATGCGCACCCTGCGAGAGGAGCTCGCGACCTTCTTGAAGTTCGACGGGTTCATCCTCGCCACCATCACGCAGACCCCCGACGGCCCGGTGGCGGAGGGTTATCAGTACGTGGCCGGCGTGGAGGAGGTCGTACCGCCGGTGGCGTTGGCGGTGACCGGACCGTCGCGCGAGGCGTACGAGACAGGCAAGCCGGTGCTCGTGCGCAACAACCCCTGGCGCCGCTCGTTCGAGGAGAAGACCCTCGAGCGCGAGGTCTGGACCGTCGGCCAGGGCGCCGCGGTTTTCGTCTCGGGTCCGCCCGGTGAGGACCGCAGAGTGTCGCGCTCCTTCGTCTGGGTGCCCGTGCTGAGCGGCGACCGCATCACCGCCATGCTCTCCCTCCAGTCGTATCGCGAGGGGGCCTTCGACGACTGGCACGTCAAGCTGCTCCAGGACGTGGCCGCGCACGTGAGCCTGGCCCTCGCGAACGCCGATCACTTCGCCCAGGCGCAGGCCGAGCGGGCGCGGCTCGAAGCGCTTCACATCCTCGAGATGGGTGTTGCTGGAGCTTCTGACGAGCACCAGATCGCGGACGCGATCTTCTCTGTCGTGAGCGAGTACCTCGAGGCGACCCACATGGTGCTCGCCTACCTCGATGCGGCCGGCGACATGGCCGGGTTCACCGGTGAGAGAGGTGGTCAGGTGATCGCCGTCGGGCCGGTGCCGATGGCCGATGCGCACTTCTTCAGCAGGATGATCGAGCACGGCGGGATGGTGATGGACGTCGCGGCGGAGCCGAGCGACATCGATGGTCCAATCGGCGGCTACATCTTCAGCCGGTCGCCCAGCCACGTGGTCTGGGTTCCTATCACGCAGTACGACCGGGTCGTGGCGGGAATCGTAGCGATGCGCACCGACGGCGGACGGTTCCAACCCGCACATCTGAAGCTCCTCGAGACCGCGGCCCCGGTGGTTGGAATCGCGCTGCGCACGATGCGTCTCCACCACGCCAACGAGCTCGCGCTCGCTCAGTCGGTGCGCATCCAGGAGCTGGCGGCGCTCGCGGGTCACGAGCTCATGAGCGTGGTGGCGAACATCGCGGAGCAGGCGAGGACGATGCTGGAGTGCGCCGGCGCGGTGTGCTGGGCTTTCGACGTCGAGGGTCGCATCAGCGGTACGCGAGGCAGCGGGGATTCGGCCGCGGAGCAGGTCCTCTCGTGGGCCGGCCTGGGCTCCGAGGAGAGCTGGCGCGACGCCCCAGCCGGCCTGGTCAGCGGCACCACGCACGGGCAGGCGTGGAGCCTCATCCCTCTCTGGTACGGCGACCGCCTCGTCGGCGCGATCGGGTCGGTGCATGCGTCGACGCACCTCGCCGAACCGACTTCTGCAGCGCTCGACTTCGCGCGCCACGCGGCGGTCGCCATCGAGAACTCGCGCCTCGTCGCCGAGACACGAGGCCGCATCCGCACCCTCGAAGCAGTGGCGGCGTTCGCCAAACTGAATCCGACCGAGCCTGAACGCGCGCGTTCGGAGATGGGAAGGCTGGTCAGCGACGCGCTCGCCGGATCGCAGGGTGAGCTGTGGCTGCTCGAGGACGGCCAGCTCGTCCGCCGGTCCGACGATGGGGGGGGCGCTCCCAGGGTCCCGGTGAGCGACAGCACCCAGCTGCTCAAGGCCCTGTCCTCGCCCGCCGGGAGCCGCCGGCTGCGCGCCCTGCTCGACCTGCTTGGCGCCCCGGCGGACGCCTTCGCAATCCCGATCCAGGTCGAGGGTGGTCTGGCGGGCCTGCTCGTGGCGAGGATGACCGGGGGCGGCGCCGAGACACGGCGCCTCGGCGCGGTCCTCGCCGGCCAGGCGGCGGTCCTGATCGGCCAGCTCGAGCTCGTGGACGCGCTGGATCGCGAGCGCCGCATGATGAACGCGATCCTCCGCCACTCGCCCGTGGGGGTGATGCTCGAGGACGCCGGCGGTCGCATCGTGTACGCGAACCCCGAGGTCGAGTCGATCTACAACCTGCAGGCCTCCGAGATGCCGGGCCGGAAGCCGGCTGAGATCTACTCCGCGGCGGGAGCGATCCTGAGCGAGAACGGCGAGACGGACGGGACGTTAGAGCTGCACATGCACGACCCGGATCGGACCGTGCACGTCCGCCGCGTGATCATCCCCGGACTCGAGGGGGAGCCCGCCGGCATCCTCACGCTGCACGAAGACGTGACGGCGCAGCGCCTTGCGCTGGAGGCGAAGGACCTGATGCTGCGCGCGATCGGCCATGAGGTGCGCAGCCCGGCCGCGGCGATGAAGAACACCCTGGCCGGGATCATGCAGTGGGATAACACGATCGACGCAACAGGCCGGCGCGAGCTGCTCCAGGAGGCGTACGAATCCTCTGACCGGCTGCTCAGCCTGGTCGAGAGCCAGCTCATCATCGCCAAGCTGGAGACGAGGCATTTCGAGCCCAGTCCCGAACCTGTCGAGCTCGGCCAGGCCATCGATGGCGTGATGGGCGTCCTGATGCACCGCTACCAGGAGCGGTCGGCGGCGGTCAAGGTCAGCTTGCCCGCGGGCCTGCCGCCCGCCTATTGCGAGTCCACACACTTAGGACAAGTTCTCACCAACCTGGTCGGCAACGCGCTGGAGTACACGGAGTCGACCGTGCTCGTGGAGGCGCGACTTCTGAACCGCGGCTGGCTCGAGATCACCGTCGCCGACCAGGGCCAGGGCCTGCCGGCCGGAAGCGTGGAGTCGCTGTTCGAGAAGACAGGGCCGGCCGGGCGCAACCGCTCGCAGGGAGGGCTCGGGCTCGGGCTGTATCTGTGCCGCCTCGTGGTGGAGAGATCGTTCGGCGGGCGGATCTGGGTCGCCTCCAGCGACCGCAACGGGACCACCTTCAAGTTCACGGTGCCCGCCAGAGTCCGTCTCTGATCCCAGGATTCGCACTCCACTACCGTTAAGCGGTCAATGAACGCCGTCGGGCCGATGTGGGTGCGGGTGGGCGGCGGCATGGAGTCGGTTCCCGATCACATGCGTCACGGGCCCGCCGACCTCGATTTCCCGCCGCCCGGCGGACCGTGGATGGCGCTCAACCTCGGTGGGCGCCTGGTGGGGTGGGCTGACGACGGCGGGCTCGGCCTTGCGCGTCGCTGCGCCGAACTCGGCCAGGCCATGGTCGACGAGCACCGAGACAACCTGCTCGGACGGCTTGGCCACAAGCTTCGCTCGGCAGTCCTCGCTCTGCAGGAATCGGCTCGGCAGGCCGCGTTCGGACGCCCCGAAATGCTGGAGGCCGTTTACGAGCAGGCGCTCGAGGTCGGTCGCCGCGCTGCCGCGCTAGAGGCGGCCGCGGTCCAGTCGAAGGACGGCGCGCGCGGTGTGGTGCTGGGCGCCGTGCTCAACCTGGCGACCCCGTCGGCCGCGCGCGACCTGCCCGCGAACGCGGTCGTCCTCGGCTCCGAGCCGGCCCTCGTAGAGGCTTTCACCCGCGCCCAGGACTGGCTCGGTCCGGACGGGCTGAGCATCGCGGCGGAGCCCTTCGGCTCGTGGTGGAAGGTGCGCATCGATGCGTCCCAGCCTCGGCGCACGATGGCCGTGCCCGAGATGGGCGAGCCGCTTTTGCGCTTGATCGTCGACACCCATCTCGACGGCTGGCTCGACGCCACCCGGCGCGACGGCGCCGATATATATCTTCCAGCTCAGCGACCGCGCTAGTGTCCGCCGTCCACCGAGTGGTCGCTCCGAATCCTGGTCCCTACACCGGGCCCGGCACCAACACCTGGATCGTCGAGGCGGGACCGGTCGTGGCCGTGATCGACCCCGGCCCTGACGATGACAGTCATCTCGCCGCGATCAATGCCCGGATTGCGGGCGCCACGGTCGGGGTGATCCTGGTCACGCATTCGCATCCCGATCACCTGCCCCTCGCGGACCGGCTTGCTTCCGCACACCACGCCTCGGTCCTGCGCTACCCCGAGCTCGGCGACGAGGAGGTGGTGCGAATCGGCGCGCTCAATGTGACGGCCCTGCACACTCCCGGACACAGCGCCGACCACCTGTGCTTCTGGCTGGCGGACGACCGGGCCTTGTTCACGGGGGACCTCATCCTCGGCCGCGGGAGCTCTATGGTCACGTTCCCGGAAGGCGATGTCGCCGCCTACCTTCGTTCGCTCGACCGGGTGGCCGCCCTGCGGCCGCGCATCCTCTTTCCCGGCCACTGGGACCCGGTCGAGGACGCGATGGGGAAGGTCGAGGAGTACCGCGCGCACCGTCTCGAGCGCGAAGCGCAGGTGCTGGCTGAGGTGACGCGTGGCGAAGGTACCGCGCCAGAGCTGACGCGCCGCGTCTACGGAGACCTCGACGGCCAGCTGATGGTCGCCGCCGAGATGACGCTGCGCGCGCACCTGCGCAAGCTGGTCGACGACGGCGCGGTGCGCTCCACCGGCGAGGGAGATCGAGAGTTGTTCGCCGCCTCGGTATCGTAGGCGCGTGCCCGAGGACCTGAGACCGCCGATCCTCTCGCTGTCCCCCTCCGATTTCGAGGCCTGGCTTGCGAGCAATGAAGTCCCCCTGTATCGGGGCAAGCAGATCTGGGGATGGCTGGCCCGCGGGGTGCCCTCTTTCGAGGCGATGCACGACCTGCCCAAAGCGCTGCGGGCGGCCCTCGAGCGAGATTTCAGGATCACGTCTTTGCGTTCGGTCGCGATGAGCCAGGCCGACCGCTCCCTCACGACCAAATCGCTCTTCGAGCTCGATGGTGGGCATTCGGTGGAAGCGGTCGTGATGCGCTACACCGACCGCACGACGCTGTGCATCTCCTCTCAGGCGGGTTGCCCGATCGGCTGCCCGTTCTGCGCGACCGGCAAATTTCCCTTCGGCCGCAATCTCAAGGCGCACGAGATCGTCGAGCAGGCGGTCGATGCCGTGCGCCTTTTGACCGATGAGGGCCGGCGACTGTCGCACGTCGTCTTCATGGGCATGGGCGAGCCGATGGCCAACTACGCGGCCGTCATCGCTTCGGTGCGCCGCATGGCCGACCCCGACCTGCTGGGCATCAGCCCGCGGCGCATGGTCGTGTCGACAAGCGGTCTGATCCCGAGGATCGAGCAGCTCGCCGATGAGCAGCTGCCCGTGACGCTGGCCATCTCGCTGCACGCGGCTCGCGACGAGCTGCGCGACGTGCTGGTGCCGATCAACAAGAAGTACCCGGTGCGCGACCTGGTCGGCGCGGCGCAGGGGTATGCCACCAGGACGGGCCGGCGCGTGAGCTACGAGTGGGTGCTGCTTGCCGGGGTCAACGACACCGAGCGCGACGCGAAGGAGCTCGGGTCCCTTCTGCGCCGAAAGCTCGCGCACGTCAACCTGATCCCCTTCAACCCGGTCGAGGACACGCCATATCGCGCGCCCGACCGGACCGCGATCAAGGCTTTTCGAGATATGGTCGAGGCGCAGGGTCTCAATGTCACCGTGCGCGACACGCGCGGGCGCGAGGCGGACGCCGCGTGCGGGCAGCTGCACGAGCGCGTGATGCGCGGCAAGGTTGCGGTTTCTTGATCTACGCCGGGACGTCCGGCTTCAGCTACCCCGGGTGGAAGGGAAAGTTCTACCCCGCGACGCTTCCCGGGTCGCGCATGCTCGCCTACTACGCAGAGCGTCTCAACGGCGTCGAGCTCAACGGCAGCTTCTATCGCACCCCACCGGAGAGCGCGCTGGCGAACTGGGCGGCCGCCGCGCCGCCCGGGTTTCGGTTCTGCATGAAGGCCGCTCGCGGACTGACCTATTCCGCGGAAGGATTCGATCGCGTCGGGCTGGCCGGCATCTTCAGCAAGCGGCTGGCGCCGCTGGGCGAGCACCTCGGTCCGATCCTCCTGCAGTTTCCGCCGACCCGTCAGCTGAACGTCGGGTTGCTCGACTCGCTGCTCGGTGCGCTCGACCGTCCGGCCGCGGTGGAGTTCCGTCACGAATCGTGGTTCTGCGAAGAGACCTACGGCGTGATACGGGCGCACCAGGGCGCCCTGGTCGTCACCGACGAAGAGAAGTGGCCACGCGCCCCGCTGCTCGACCTGGGGCCGGTCGCCTACTTCCGGCTCCGGCGCGGCTACACGAACTCGTCGTTCAAGGCGTGGATTGCGGAGGTCGAGGCGGCGTCCGCGGCGCACGCCGACGTGCACGTGTATCTGAAGCACGACCCGGAGTCGCCGGGACTGGCTCAGCGTCTGCTGAAGTCTCTGTCTCGACCGGCGCCGGCTCCGTATCGGTAGCTTCGACCGCAGCCGGCTCCTCGACGACTGCCTCGGCCGCAGCCGGCTGCGCGGCGGTTGATGTACCACCGGCGCGAGCCTTCCGAAAGAGAATCGGAATCGCGACCGCCGCGATCACGACCATGAGCAGCGACGCGAGCTGCGCCTGGCGCAACCCGGCGAAGACGGCTGGGTCGGTGCGATAGAAGCTAAGGAAGAACCGGCCCGCGGCGTAGAGCGCGAGGTAGACCAGCCCGAGCACACCGTCAGGCAGCCGAGCCTTCAGCCGTTGGTGGAACGGAAGCAGGACTCCCAGCAGGGCGAGCGTCAGGACCATCTCGTAGGCGACCTCGGGATGAACCACCACGCCGGGATCACCGAGCGTGGCCGGGTTCACGTACTCGACGCCCCAGGGAGCGTTGGTGGGCGTGCCGTGGTGCTCGCCGTTGATGACATCGCCGATCCGGCCGACCGCCAGTCCGATCATCGCGGCCGCGCCGCTGGCGTCGATCAGCTTCCAGTAGGAGAATTTCGCGCGGCGGGCCCACACGTAAGCGCCGACCATGGCGCCGAACAGCCCGCCCCACTGGCTGATACCGCCCTCGGTGAGGGCGAACACGCGCAGCAGATTGCCGCCGGCAAAGATCCTGAAGTTCTCCCACACGTAGAGGAGTCGAGCGCCGACCAGCCCGAACACGACCATCCACGCGACGCCGTCCGCGCTGTGTGTCGTATCGACGCCATCCTTCGCCAGGAGCCACAGCCCCAGGCGTGCGGCCACGAGGATGCCGAGGACCGCGAACACGCCGTGCCACGTGACGAGGAACGGCCCGATCCGAAACAGGTTCGGGTTGAGGTCGATGACGACGGTGAGAAACGTCACGCGGATCCACCGACCGCGCGCTGCAGGCGCGACATCGCGACGTCCTTGGGCAGCAGCGCGAGCGTGTAGTCGATGGGGGGTGAGATCTTTTTGCCGGTCACGGCCAGGCGGATCGGCATGAAGGTCTTGTTCGCGCCCAGCCCAGACTTCTCGACCACTCCCATCAGCGCCTCGTGGATCGGCTCGGGCTCCCAGGCGAGGTCTTTCAGGACGGCGATCGCGGCCTGCACGCGCTCGGCGGCTTCGGGGTCGAGCTCGGGCGCCGTTGGATCGGACCACAGGTACTCGAGCAGTTCAGTCGCGGCCTTCAATTTCGGAAGCCGCGTCTTGAGCGCAGGCACCGCGCGACGGATCGTCGCGTCATCGAGCTTGGGCAGGAACGGTTTGAGCCTCCGTGCCAGCTCCTCGTCGTCAAGCGTGCGGATGTACTCGCCGTTGATCCAGTTCAGCTTCTCCCAGTCGAAGCGCGCGCCCGCGTGCTGTACGCGTTCGAAGGAGAAAGCTTGCACGAGCTCGTCGAACGTGAAGATCTCCTGGGACGTGCCTGGATTCCACCCGAGCAGCGCCAGGTAGTTGATCAGCGCTTCCGGGAGATAGCCCTCTTCGCGGTAGAGGATGAGGTTCGTCTCTGGATGCTTTCGTTTCGAGAGCTTGCTGCCGTCCTTCGCGAGGATCAGCGGCATGTGCGCGTAGGCCACAGGTCGCGGATAGCCGAGCGCATCGACCAGCATCAGCTGATAAGGAGTGTTCGAGAGATGCTCCTCGCCGCGGATCACGTGCGAGATCTTCATCGCCGCATCGTCGACCGGGCTCGCGAAGTTGTAGGTCGGATAGCCGTCCGACTTGACGATGATGAAGTCGCCGATGAGGTTCGCATCGAAGCTCATCTCGCCGCGGATCATGTCGTTGAACTTCACCTCGCCGCCCGGGACCTTGAAGCGGACCGCGAACTCGGTGCGATCTTTTGGCGCGTCCGGACCCAGGCAGCGCCGAGAGTACCTGTACGGGCGCTTCTCGGCCTGCGCCTGCTTGCGCTCTGCGTCGAGCTCCTCGCGGGTGCAGTAGCAGCGATAGGCCATCCCGCTCGCGAGCAGCCGCGCCGCCTGTTCCTTGTAGAGGTCGAGGCGCTCCGACTGGCGGTAGGGAGCATCGGGGCCGCCCTTGTCAGGCCCCTCGTCCCAATCGAGCCCGAGCCAAACAAGCGCGTCGTAGATCACGAGCTCGTACTCCGGGCGGTTGCGCTCCAGGTCGGTGTCGTCCACGCGCAGCACGAACGTCCCGCCGCCGGCGCGGGCGAAGAGCACGTTGTAGAGGGCGGTGCTGGCCGTGCCCAGGTGAGCGAAGCCGGTGGGGCTGGGCGCGATTCGCACCCGAACCTTGGATGCGTCGGGCACGGCCATATGCTACGGAGGTGCCTGGTGTGCTCGCGCTGGTGGGTGGGGATGAGTTCAATCCGGGCAACGAAGAGCAGGACCGCATCCTCGCCGCGGAAGCGGGTCCAGGACCGGCATTCGTGGTGCCCACCGCCGCCGCCCGTCAGGATCCGCAGGCCTCGGTGAACCATGCGACCGCGTGGTTCAAGCAGTTCGGGCTCGAGCTGCGGGAGCTGCCGGTGCTGAAGCGCGCCGACGCCAACTCGAAAGAGCTGGCCGCCCTCGCGCGCACGGGTGGATTCTTCTACCTGGTGGGCGGTGATCCCGGGCTGGTGGCCCAGGTGCTGCGCTCGTCCAGGGTCTGGGGCGCGATCTTCGCAGCCTGGCTCGAGGGGGCATCGCTCGCCGGGTCGTCGGCCGGCGCGATGGCGCTCTGCAGCCATTCGCTGATCCGCGCCACCTGGCCGAAGCGGTTCACCCGCAGGCCGACTGAAGCACTCGGCCTGGTGCCGGAGACCGCGGTGCTGCCACATTTCGAAACGTTCGGTCACCGTTGGATCCAGTCCGCCGAGAGCGAGCTGCCGGGAGCGACACTGCTCGGCATCGATGAGCGCAGCGCCGCGGTCTGGATGCAAGAGGAGTGGAGAGCCGCCGGCCCCGGATCGGTAACCGTGATCAAGGGCTCGAAAACGTCGCGATTCCCGTCGGGTTCGAAGATCACGGGGCTGCAGGCGCCGCTCCGTATCCTTCCCTAGTGTCCCGCTCCGAAAGTTCGACGGAAATGCCAGGGGCGGCGCTCCGCGGCGCCCGTGGCACCCTGCGGGCTCATCCGGCTAGACGGCCGATCTCTGCGTTGCCGGCTGCGCTACTCGCTTACAGGTC
>Ga0073928_10000733_pt1 | contig 70748 bp, 44 predicted proteins | sample PaiPotPPA55metaG_FD_76969 | JGI IMG/M metagenome (GOLD analysis project Ga0073928, IMG submission 76969) | Iron sulfur acid spring bacterial and archeal communities from Banff, Canada, to study Microbial Dark Matter (Phase II) - Paint Pots PPA... ...
CGAATTGCGCGCGTAGCAACCCGAAGTCAACCTTATCACCGGCTGGAAATGGGGCAGGCGAGCGAAAAAACAGTTTTTATTTTTGCCAATGACAAAGTTCAGGACACCATTCGCGGCCATCGACTGGCCAGCCAGATCTATCTCGCGGACGGTCTCGGCTTCAAGGGAGGAGACACCGAGAAGGTCGTTTACGCGGACCTGATGATGCTCTGTTGGATTGCCAGCGCCGAGAGCTTTCGGCCAATCCTGGCGCCCAGCATTTGGTATTCGGCCGCCGGAGAAATGTACATGCGCGACAGTTTTTTTGCGCTGAACGGCGTTCATAACCGGGAATTGAATGAGGGCGTGTTCAATGTGTGGGCCGAAAATCAGGGAGAGGATGGCGCGATTAACACCTTAGTCGAACCCAACCTGGCCAACGTAGAACGCAAATCCAATGACTCCACTCCGCTATGGCTGATGTGGGCTTTGTTAAACAAGCGACGCTTCGGCACTGAGTTGCCAGCGGATAAAGTCCGCAAAGCCGCGGAATATTGCCTCCGCACATACGACCCACGCAGCGACGGACTTTGTTGGGCGCAGTTCGTCATGGGTCAACTGGACGTCATCCGCTATCCCGAAGGCACTTCGGTAATCTGCGAAAACCAGGGAATATTGGCGGTTACTTTGCGGGTGATCAAAGATCTTCAAATTCCAGGTGTGAGTGAATCAATTCAGGAGTCACGTCTGGCCCGAGCCGAAGAGCTCTATCGTGGCTATTACGATCCCAGGAAGAAGTTTATTCGCCCGGCGCGCGACATCGACGACGCCATCGGTTTTGCCGAAATCTTTCCCGAGTATCTTTCTCTGTGGCTGTTCAACCGCAAACTTCTTACCGATGAGATGGTAGTCCATCATCTCGATCGCATACCGGTGATGATGCCCCGAGCGAAATGTCCGTTTCCTCAAGCCAAAGGCACCGTGCGCCCGATTCTCATTGGAATTCCTGGAGGCGGTAAGAAGTGGAGTTATTTCAACGAAAAATGGCACCCCATGATCAGCGATTCCTTCGCTGCCACTTATGCGAACCACGGCGCTGATGGGATTTATTACAACGGCGGCTCCTGGATGCGCATCGAGATTTGCGGATACGTCGCCGGCATGCTTCATGGATGGACGCCTGCGAAAGAGGCCATCGCAAATCGCCTGTGGGCTGAGTTGAACATCACCCCTGAATTCCCAACCAGCCAGGAATACATTGCTACCGACCCGGCGAACCCCTACTACGGTTACCACCGGGTTTTCGCATGGAATTCATTTGTGCTGGAAGCACTGGAGTTCGCGGGGCTGCGAAAGCCGAGCATGGATCCTGATAATTCCTCGATAATCTCTTAGGACTGTTCCGGAATACGCCATGTAACGTGCCAAAAGGCACACTCAGTTTCTGCTCAGATTGGAGCCAGCGCTCATTTAACTCATTTAGGCTCAGCCTGATGAACCGTTTTGAGTTCGCGCTTTCTGTGAATCACAATGATTTCACGTGTGAGACCCTTGCCTTTATCTCTTAACAGGCCGAGTATGCATGCAAATACCGTCCTAGTATAAAACCACTAGCACGGAAGGCATATTTGGGGTGCTCGGTTCTGGGTCATTTAACTCCGCGACTTCTGCGTCCGCGTTCACCAGGGTCAAATCACGACAGAACCAGCCAAGGGGAATCCATTGAAGATACTTCTGTGCACGCTCGCGTTCTTCTTACTCTTTTCAGCCGCAAGCCTTCCAGCTCAAACTACAAATGGCAGCATTCAGGGGATGGTAACAGACCCCAGCGGCGCGCCCGTCGGCGGAGCCAACGTCACCGGCCGCAATCTGGACACTAGCCTTTCCGTCGCCACGGTGACCAGTGATGCTGGGCTCTACTCCCTCGCCAATTTGCCCCCCGGTCGCTACTCGGTGACTGTCGAGGGGCCCAATATGAAAAATTATGTGCGCGAAGGCGTAACCGTGCAGACCGGCAGCACCGTTTCTCTCGATATCCAAATGCAGCTTGGCGGAGTTTCGGAAAACGTGACGGTTTCTGCCGACGCCAGCCAACTTGAAACAGCTACTTCCGATATCGGCGCGACCGTCCAGCAAGTGCTGGTGGAGAATTTGCCCTTGGAAGTCTCGGGCACGGTGCGCAACCCCGTACAGTTCATTACTTTAATTCCCGGATTCGTTGGGAATGTGGGGAACGATCCGGGCAGCAACTCTACCGATGATTTCAAGGTTGACGGCGGCCAGGAAAACAGCACCGACGTACTTGTCGACGGCGTTTCCATTTCGCTGGTTTCGCCCAACACCCAGTGGAATAAGGGCATCTCGACGGAAGGCGTGCAGGAATTCAAGGTCCTTCAGAGTAATTTCTCCCCTGAATATGGCGAGTCAGGCGATGGAATCGTAAGCCTGACCATAAAATCGGGCACCAATGATCTCCATTTTTCCGTTTACGATTTTTATCGCAATCGCGCGTTGGATGCCAACAGTTGGGTTAACAATACCGCCGGTCAACCCAAGTCGGTGAATACTCAGAACGATTTCGGAGCTACCTTTGGCGGCCCCATTCGAATTCCGCACGTCTATAACGGCCGTGACAAAACTTTTTTCTTCGTTGACTACGAAGGGTTCCGCTTTCGAACAGGCGGCACGTCGCTGCAAAGCGTTCCCAACGAAGCGTTTCGAGCAGGGGATTTTTCCGCCTTGCTGCCCGCCACGCAACTTTACGATCCGGTCACCCATGCCCTGATACCGGGAAACATTCTAACCAAGGATCCTAATTTTAAGCCCAGCAAGGTAGTAGGCAATATCTTCGCGCTATTGCCAAAGACTAACGGCGGGTTGACCAACAACGTTGTTGACACCACTGTCTCGAGCACCACAGCAAATCTATTCGATATCAAGATCGACCATATCATCTCTGAAAAGCACAGAATTTCCGGTGGTTTCGATTACGACAACACCAATACCGGCGGCACTTCCAATCTGGGGCCGCTTTTCGGTTCCACCACCCCTCAGAACACGCGCTATGCGCGCATCAGCGACAACTATATTTTTACCCCTTCCCTCGTGAATCAAGTTCTATTCGGATTCAGCCGCCGCTTCCGTGGTGAGCTCTCCAACAGCATCGGCCAGGACTTCCCCGCGAAGATCGGTCTTACCGGAGTTCAACCGACTACATTTCCATGCGTCAAGTTTACCGGCACACCTTACGAGGGGCTGCTGAACAATTGCGGAGATTCGCAATTCGCCGACAACGTGTATCAGATAAATGATTCTGTCAGCTGGGTTAAAGGCAAGCACAACATGAAGTTTGGCGGCGAAGTGCGCATGCTTCAATTTAACGTGCGCCGGCTCACCCAAGCCTCGGGTGAATTCGATTTCAACGCTCAGGAAACCAGCTTGAATGGAAGCGGCGGCGACCCGGTAGCCAGCGCGCTCTTTGGATTGGTTAACACCTCCACACTTAATTACGGCGCCTTCAGTGGCGTGCGTTACAAAGACTTCTCGCTGTATGCCCAGGACACCTACAAAATTCGGCCGCGCCTGACTTTAAATTACGGGTTACGCTACGACATCGACTTGCCCGCTTCTGAAGCTTTCGACCGTTTTTCCGCGGTTGATCCCACTCTTCCAAATCCCGGTGCGGGTGGTATCGCTGGTGCTTACACTTATTTTGGAACCGGCCCCGGACGAAACGGCCAGACTCGCCCTCAGGATATTTATACAAAAGCGTTTGGCCCACGCGTCGGGTTTGCCTACAGCATCAACGATAAGACCGTCATTCGCGGCGGCTATGGAATATTTTACGAACCACTCAAAGAAGGTTCGTTCGCCGACCAAGATGGTTTGGGATTCTTTAACCGGCAGACGATTACTCCCACCAACGGCGGCCCAATCCAGATTGATAACGGCGTTACGCGCATTTTCCCGAACGCAGGGCCATTTACACCCGATGGCCAGAACGGTAGCAACGGCGTGATTCTCGTTCCTGCGAACAGCGGACGCCCAGCCGATGTGCAGACCTGGAATCTCGACATTCAGCGGCAGATCACTTCTAACTTGATGGTTAGCATCGCCTACGTGGGCTCTAAAGGAACTCATCTTCCGGCATTGAACATTATCCCCAATCAGGTAAATCCTTCCTTCCTCTCGCTCGGAAGCGATCTAACCATGAATGCTACCTGTCTCGCCGCCGGAACTTGTCCGGCTGCAATCGCGGCCGGTGTAAAATTGCCGTACCCTGGCTTCACAGGACAGATCAACCAGGCTCTTCGACCTTTTCCGCAGTACGGCGATTTTAATCAGGAAGATAACTCGTTCACTCCCGATCGCACCGGCAACTCCACCTATCACGCGATGCAATTGCAAGCGAACAAGCGACTCGCGGAGGGTTTGAGCTTTCTGGTCTCTTACACCGTTTCGAAAAACCTTACTGATGCGGACTCTTCGGGGCCAGGAGTGGCTGGCTTTATCGGCACCAACGAGTTTATCGGCCAGAATTCCTACAATCGTTCCGCGGAAAAAGCGGTCAGCGAGTTGGACACACCGCAAAGCCTCGTCGCCAGCTTTTTCTATGAGCTGCCCGTTGGACGGGGAAAGCGCTACGTGAACCAGGGCGGGGTGAGCGATCGGGTGGTGGGCGGTTGGTATGTCGCCACGATTTTGAATTATCACTCCGGACTTCCGACGGAGGTGTACGGCCCATGCAACGGTACAGCCGGTGATGTCTTGTTCGCCGGTTGTCATTTCACCGGCGCTGCTCGTGTGAACGTCATTCCCGGCGTCGCTCAGACGAACAAATCTAATTTCAACCCGGATACTATGCCGTTTTGGAATCCTGCCGCGTTCGCTGTTGCTGCTCCTTTGACGTTCGGCAACGAACCCCGATCGCTCTCCAATGCGCGCACCTTCGCAGGTAAGAATGAAGATTTCACACTGGGCAAGAAGACCAGGCTCTTTGGTGAAAAGGCGGTCATCGACTTCCGCGCGGAATTCTTCAACATATTTAATCGTCACATTTATCAGCCTAGCGTTGGGAATCCCCAATTGAACAGCCCGTTTATTCCCTTGGGAGCACCGGGTTGCAATGGTTCCAATCAACGATTTGCGTGTGGATTCGGTGCTATCACCAACGCCAGTGGACCGCGAACCATACAGTTTGCTCTGAAGATCGCATATTGACAGAGCTATGGCCCGGCACTTTGCCGGGCTTATAGCGGTCACATTACTCTCACTGGGTTCCCCACATGAGTGCTCTCAATCGGCGATTCTTTGTAAAGACTCTTCTGGCCAGCGCTGCAAGCGCCACGCCAGCTTGCGCTGCTATTCACAAGCGCATTGCTTTTCCTGCTGCGCCCGGTGACGCAGGCGATTCTGCATCCTTAAATATTGACGCTGGAACTCAGCAGCTGCGCATCGCGCCCGTTGGCTCGCCGCTTTCCTTCCAGAATTTTCTTCGCGTCGGTTCCGACTGGAAGCCCGCCACCCTGGCCGCTGTGCCATTTGTTACCGGTACGTCGTTTCCGCTGGTCACCGAACACATAAAACGAAACGGATCCAGCATCCGATGTGAGGGAAGCGCCGAAGCTGAGGGCGTTGACGGAAAAACTCTGCATTACGATTGGAATGCCGAGGTCAGCGCTTTAACCGGTGACCAGCCCTTTCCGTGGATTCGCATTCGAACCACGCTGAAACTGCCTGCGCCAATCAAGCTCCAGCAAAAAAGCGGAGTCGAACCTCAAATAATTACCTGGTTGAGTTCGAATTCCACCTTGATGGAGGGTCAATCGGGCAGTTGGAGACGCGTGCTGCTTAGCCAGCCCACGCGCAATTCCCTGGGAACTGCTGGCAACGATCTTCCCGCAGTGTACTTGCTCGACCAGAATCTCGGCATCGAGACCATGATGTTTTTCGATATGGACGACATGGGCTGGATGTCTGCTGAAAATTTGCCTCGTTTCCTCGTGTACCGCTGCTCCAGTATTTCTCGATTCGGAAAAGACGGCACCCAGCGGCAGGGCCTTGGCTTACTAGCCGATCAGGCCACCGCAAATGTTCTGCCAGCCGGAGAGATCAATTTCAGTCACTACTTGCTGCAGCGGCCTCTGACGCGCCTCATCACCGAGCAGGAGGCGGTCAGTCGCTGGATGGAAGCGCTTCTTCCGCTATTCGAAGAGAAACTTTCTTGGCCGCAATGTGCCACTAGCTGGTCCGAATTTGCCGTCGGCACGGTCCGTGATTTGCAGGATAAAGACGCCACCGTCGCGGAAGCCAATGGGCATCGAGGTTTACGCGCCTACGCCAAGGAAAGCTCGCAGATTTGGAAGCAAGGCGGTGACAACTTTGAATTGATGACCCTTGCGGATGTGCTGTGGCCCTCGCTGCTTTATCTGCGGCTGCTTCCTTCTCCTAGTTTCGAACTCGAATGCCACGATCTTCTGAGCGATCTCCCCGCTTTCTATAATTCCAGCACACAGAGCATCAGCAACGATTTCAAGCGCCCGCCCGATGAGCGAGCCGACACCTGGTATCCGTTCGAAAACGCACTCGTCAAGTATCCGATGATCGGTTCTTTATCAGGCTCTAAAGAACTCACCGATCATTTCCTCGCGGCCTTGGGCACCGCAAAGAAAATGGCTCAGCAGTACAATTATCTTTTCCCCATTTATTACCAGGTCTCCAGTCTTCGCGCCGAAGGTGCTGGCACGAATTATGCCATCGGCGGCTTGTACGCCTGGGCTGCAATTCTGGCGCACAAATTGACCGGCGACGATCATTACCTGGAAGAGGCGCGCCGCGCCGTTCGCGTCTTGTACACCGTGCCCGCCGACAGACTTTTTCACGAGCCGCAGGAACTGGCCTACGGTGCGCTGGCCGCCGCCGAACTCGGCATGCAGGCAGAGTGCAAGTACCTCTTGTACGAGCAGCTGCGCATGTTTTATTGGTTTTCTGATCCCAGCCAAAAATCGCACGAAATACGTGGAATGGTTCAGGCCGCAGCCTCCATTCTCTATCCTGCCTTCAAAGAAAATGTCGAAGCCATCCTTCCTTGGACCGGCATTATGAAACGCGGCATTGTGTTCGAAGGCCTTTTGCGTTTCATGGATCAGCAGCGCCGCAACAATTTTTATTTTTTCCAGAATTGCTCTGGCGCCGACAAAAAAACATCCGCGCCTTTTATCCCATTTGAAAATCTAGGCACTCTCGAGCTTGGCGGTCAAACCGGCAATGTGGGTAAGGAAATTTACGGCGCCGGCGAATCGCTCTGGATGTACCTGATGTTTGAAGCATTAGGAAAAGTGGGCGACCGCGAATTAATGCTCGTGAATCTCGATTTGCTGGACATTACAGATGCCCAGACCTTCCCGTCACAAAAATTGAATTTCATCCTGTTCAATCCGACGCCTGCTAGCCGGTCCGCGACCATCACGATTCCAGCCGCGCGAGAGCGAACCGCGCGTTGGACTGTCAATGGCAAGTCTATCGGTGGGACTGTTCAGATTGCGGGACGGTCCTTCCTGCAGCTGCAAGCTGAATTCTGATACACGATTCAGTTTCTTTGCGCGCAAGATAAATTTCTGGAATTTCCGGACTCGTATGGAAAGGAATTCTACTAAATGCTGAAACTTAATTCTTTTGCAGCCCACTCGCTACGAACGTCGATTGCCGCCGGCGTAACACTAATTTTGCTTGCGGTGGGCGCCGCGGTCGCCTTCGCCCCGCCATTCGGTAAATGGACTCGCGTTGTTTCCGAACCCATCCTTTCGCCGCAAGGCAACGGATTCGAATCGGCCGGAACGTTTAATCCCTCGGTGGTAAAACAGGACGGTCGCTTCGTGATGCTCTATCGCGCGCAGGATCATCAAGGCACCTCCTCACTGGGCTACGCCACCAGCGAAGACGGAATTCATTTCAACCGCCGGCCAACTCCGGTCCTGACTGCAGAAGCGCCTTATGAAAAGGGCGGGGGGGTGGAAGACCCCAGGCTGCAAAAATTTGGCGATACATATTATTTGACCTATACGGGTTACAACAACGTCGACGGCGCAGCTGCTGACAAGAAAGACGCCCAGCTTTGCCTGGCAACGTCCAAGGATCTGCTTCACTGGGAGCGCCAAGGCATCATCATTCCGGCGTACAAGGGCGAGTGGAATGTGAAATGGACCAAGTCTGGCGCGATGGTTCCAGAAAAAATTAACGGCAAGTATTGGATGTATTATCTGGCCGACGCCAAAGGTAAAGACAGCCAGATGGGCGTGGCGTTTTCCGAGGATTTATTGCACTGGACAGAAGCATTGGACCATCCCATCCTGGCCAGCCGTCCCGGATCATTCGATTCACAAGTCGTCGAGCCGGGTCCGCCACCAGTAATCACAAAGGAAGGCATATTTTTGATTTACAACGGAGCGGCTGACAATCTGGTTTATTCCACTGGCTGGGCGCTCTTTGACAAGAAAGATCCCACCAAAGTTCTGGCGCGCTCAGATCAGCCCGTATTCGGCCCCGAGCAAGAATGGGAAAAAGTGGGTCAGGTTCCCAATGTAGTATTCGTGGAAGGAGCAGTTCGCGACGGCAAGCGCTGGCTGTTTTACTACGGCGGCGCAGACAAACACATCGGTGTCGTCACTGCCCCCGCACGCTAAGCGGACGTCGAAGCTTATAATCCGAACGAAACGGAAATCAACGACTCCATTTCCGCTCAGGAGTCTCTGCCATTATGAATAAGAGAGCTTTCCTCAAACTCATTTCCACCGCCATGTCGACGTCAGGTATCGCTCCTCTTCTGGCGTGGGCCGGAGCCGAAAACTTAAAAAATTGGGCGGGGAACGTCGAGTACGGCACTGACCGTCTCTACTCTGCCACCTCGGTGGAGCAGGCTCAGGAATTTGTCAAAAAGCACGCCCGGCTCAAAGTGCTCGGCACACGCCACTGCCTCAATCACATCGCGGACAGCACCGACCAATTCCTCTCACTGCGTCCCATGGATAAAGTGGTATCCCTCGATGCTCAGGCGAGGACGGTAACGATTCCCGCGAACATGAGCTATGGCCAGTTGTCTCCTTATCTTCATGAAAAAGGGTTTGCCTTGCACAACCTCGCGTCTCTGCCGCACATCTCCGTTGCCGGCGCCTGCGCCACCGCTACTCACGGGTCCGGTGAAAAGAACGGCAACCTGGCTACGTCTGTCTCGGCTCTAGAAATGATCACCGCTTCAGGTGATATCGTGAAACTTTCGCGCAAACAAGATGGCGAAGGATTTTCAGGAGCTGTCGTTGGATTGGGAGCGCTTGGTGTGGTTACGAAAATCACGCTGGATCTGCTGCCCACCTTCATGGTCAAGCAATACGTTTATGAAAATCTTCCGCTGAGCGAATTGCAAGAACACTTGGACGCCATCGAAGCGAGCGGTTACAGCGTCAGCCTTTTTACCGACTGGCAAAAGAAGCGCATCAATGAAGTCTGGATCAAGAGCCGCGTGGAAGCCGGGCAATCGTTTAATGCCACTCCCGAGTTTTTTGAGGCCAAGTTGGCGACCAGAAATCTTCACCCCATCGCCGAGCTGTCCGCCGAAAATTGTACCGAACAGATGGGAGTGCCAGGTCCCTGGTATGAGCGTTTGCCGCACTTCCGCATGGGATTTACCCCCAGCGCCGGGAACGAACTCCAGGCCGAATATTTCGTCCCCCGGCGCCATGCCGTCGAGGCCATTCTCGCCGTAGAACGGCTGCGCGACCAGGTGACTCCTCATTTACTAATTTCGGAGATCAGAACCATCGCCGCCGATGACTTTTGGATGAGTCCCTGCTACCAGCAACCATCCGTTACCATACATTTCACCCTCAAACCCGATTGGCCTGCAGTCAGCCGGCTGCTCCCGGTCATCGAACGCGAGCTTGCGCCATTTCACGCCCGCCCTCACTGGGGAAAGCTTTTCACCGTCTCCCCGGAACGATTGACGGCGAGTTATGAGAAATTGCCGGATTTCATTGAACTCAGCAAAAAGTATGATCCACATGGCAAATTCCGGAACGACTTCCTCAATAAAAATATTTTTGGATAGGCCATTTTCTGTTTAGCTGCGGCATTGGTCCTGCTTGCTTTCATCGCTCCGTCCACTCACGATGACTTTTGTGACGAAATCTGAACCGTTGCTTGCGCCTGACTTCGTTTCAAACTGTATTATGGTGTCGCTTAGAGCCAGCCTCCTTGGCCGTTGGACTCCGTGAGGTATGGGATTAGGATACTGCAGGACATTTTTGCAAAAAGGGGAGTGAATGGAAATGGAAACGATTAATCGCCGGGAGTTCGTCAAAACTACCGCGGCGTCTGCTATCGCGGCACCCTTCCTTAGCGCTCTGGGGCGGGCGCATAGTCCGAATGACACGATTAACCTGGCGGTGATTGGATTGAGGAGTCGGGGCCAGGCCCATTACGAAGGCTTCGGCAAAATTCCGGGCGTGAGGATCGCGACATTCTGCGATGTCGATGAGCGTCTGTTTCCAGAGGCGCTAACCAGGCTCGGCAAAGTTACACAGCAAAAACCCGCGACGGAGACCGATCTTCGCCGCGTGCTGGACGATAAGAATATCGATGCAGTCACTATTGCTGCCCCAGATCACTGGCATGCGCTCGCGGCTGTTTGGGCTTGCCAGGCAGGGAAGGATGTCTACGTAGAAAAACCAGTCTCGCACGAGATTTGGGAGGGCCGGCAGATTGTGAATGCTGCAAGAAAATATAATCGGCTAGTCGAGGCGGGCACGCAGAACCGCAGCAATCCTTCCGTGCAGGCAGCGATGAAGTTTTTGCATGAAGGCGGTATCGGCGAGGTGTACATGGCCAAGGGCCTTTGCTTCAAGCCGCGCGACACCATCGGCCATAAAGCAGACAGCACCGCGCCCGCCGGCGTGCATTACGATTTGTGGCTTGGGCCGGCGCCACTCAGGCCCTTCAACGAAAATCGTTTTCACTACAATTGGCATTGGTTCTGGGACTACGGTTGTGCCGATTTGGGTAATCAGGGACCTCATCAGATGGACATCGCCCGGTGGGGCCTGAACAAATCTGAGTTTCCCGAGAAAATTTTTTGTGGGGGCGGCAAGTTTGCTTTCGACGACGATCAAGAAACCCCCAACACCCAAAACGCCACGTTAAAATATCGTGACGGCAAAATCATTCAATTCGAAGTGCGCGGTTTGTACACCAACGGCGAGGACCAAATCAAAATAGGTAATCTTTTTTATGGAACGAAAGGGTGGATGCATCTGGACGGCTCCGAATGGAAAACTTATTTCGGGAGGAAAAACGAACCCGGGCCATCCATGAACGGAAAAGACGCCGCCGATCCTTCGAATCCCACCGGAACAGGAGATCAAAATCACTTCGAGAACTTCATTAAAGTTTTGCGGTCGCGCAAACAGGCGGAATTAAATGCCGATATAGAAGAGGGGCATCGCTCGACGGCCCTCTGCCACCTGTGCAACATCGCCTACCGCGAGGACAGAGAATTACAGTTTGACGGGCCCAACGAGAGATTCGTCAACGACAGCAAAGCCGACCAATATTTAAAGCGGAATTATCGCGCACCATTCGAAGTGCCGGCCCTTGGCTGATTGTTATCCGGTTCTAGCCGGGACGTTACATCAGTAGCGATGAGTAGTCATTTCAACTTGCACGCGGCAGTCTACGGGTTTGCCATCTGGACCTGAAGCCGGTTTCATTTTCCAGTGTCGCACCCATTCCAGGGCTTTGTTATTGAGGCCCACGTCCGCGCCTTTGAGCACAACTGGATTTGTTATTTGGCCGTCTGTCGTGATTGTCACGTCAAGCAACACGGTGCCTTCAATTTTGACCTTACGCATCTTCTGGGAATATTCGGGTTGGGGACAATAAATGCATCCCGGCGTAGTTACTCCGTTCATGCCGGCACGAAATGGATCAACCTTCGGTTCAGTCGCCTGCCGCGCCGTAATGACACCGGGCATGGCCATTACAACCCATAAGAAAAATGTCAGAAAACGGCGGAAGTTGTTCTGCGTTAGCATCAAAATTCCTCAGACGCGGAGACATTACCACTTTGGTTTAGTTACAGGTAGACTCTTGTCTCCTTGTTTATAGCGGTTCACCTGAACTCGAAAAAGATTTGAAAATAGATCAATCACATCTGACTCAAAACGCTGAGCATCTACCCGTTCCGCGGCGGCGCTGGCTGATCGCTTCGTTGCTGGGGTGTGGTGTGTTCGTGAATTATTTGGACCGCGTCAATATTTCAGTCTCGCAGCAGGCGCTGCACGATGCGTTTGGCGTAAGCACTATCACCTTCGGCTATTTGCTTAGCGCGTATAGCTGGACCTATGCGGCGATGCAGCTACCGTCCGGCGTATTGCTCGATCGTTTTGGAGTGCGCAAAGTCGGCTGCATCAGCACGCTTTTGTGGAGCGTAGCTTCGTTCTGCTCGGCCGCGGCCACTGGCATTGGCAGTTTCTTTGTGGCGCGGCTCTTGTTGGGAATTGGTGAAGCCCCGACGTTCCCAGGAAACTCCAAAGCGGTGGGCTATTGGTTTCCGGATCGTGAGCGAAGTTTAGCTACAGCTTTTTTCGACTCCGCAGCCAAGCTTGGGCCTGCGCTCGGAGTTCCAATCGTAGGAATTTTTTTATTGCACTTTGGCTGGCGTTGGAGTTTTGCCGCGACCGCTTTGACTAGTCTCGTCTATTTGGCATTGTTTTACTGGCTGTACAGAAATCCCAGCGAAGACAGAAGACTTTCTGACGCCGAGCGTCAATTCATTATGCGTGGAGGCTCGCAGCCTGAAGGCGTGGCCACCATCGGCAAAGGAACGTCAATTTTATATTTGCTGAGCCAGCGCAAGGTGGTTGGCTTGGTGTTGGGCTCCGCGGCCTACAACTACACTTTTTATTTGCTGTTGACCTGGCTGCCTAGCTATTTGTCCACCGCCCAGCATGTGAACCTGCGCGACTCAGTGTTGTATTCGAGTGTTCCGTGGATTTTCGCGGCGCTTACCGATTTTATTATCGGCGGTTGGATGGTGAACGAATTAATTCGGCGGGGGTTTGACTCGTCGCGGGTGCGCCAGATTGTACTCGTGCTCGGCACGGCGCTCGGCCTAGGCATTTTAGGCGCCGCGCTCGCGCGCACCCCGACGGCGGCAATATTTTGGATTAGCATTTCCATCGGTGGGCTGGCGGCGGCCGCGCCGGTCGGTTGGTCTATTCCGTCGTTGATTGCGCCGCCGGGCAGCGTCGGAAGATTGGGAGGAGTTCTCAATTTTGGAAATCAGCTATCGGCGATCGCCGCCCCGATCATCACCGGCTATGTCGCGTCCGCTACACGTTCATTTGCGTGGGCTTTTGCCGCGGCAACGTTATTTCTATTAATCGGCATCGCCGGTTATGTTTTTTTGCTCGGCCGGATCGAACCGATTCCTGATCCTGCTTGAATGTCGGCAAAGTGTTTTCGCTATACGTGGAAAACTATCTTGTAGTGGCGTACAACGTTGAGGTCGCTTCTAGATAGAAAATGTGTAATCGGCAGCATTCAGGAGAGGGCAAATGAGAATTGGAATCTGCATGTTACTGTTAATGGGATTGACAATTAGTGGTGGGCAAGCCGCGGCACAATCACCAACTCCTGGGGTAAAGACAAGCGTGTTCGGGAAGACCAAAGATGGCCGGCAAGTCCACCTCTATACGCTTTCGAATAAATCTGGCATGCAGGTCGTCATCAGCGACTTCGGTGGCACGGTAGTTTCTATCAAGGTCCCCGACCGCACCGGGAAAATCGGTGATGTGGTTCTTGGTTACGACACCTTGGCGGGATATCAGGAAGGCACCGCGTCCTTCGGGGCCACGGTCGGGCGTTACGCCAATCGTATTGGCGGGGCAAAGTTTTCGCTGGACGGAAAAGAATATACGCTAGAAAAAAACAACGGCGAAAATCATCTCCACGGAGGATTCAATAAGGTGCTGTGGGATGCGCAGCCCGGCGCTGGAAAATCCGGCCCTTCGTTAAAAATTCATTATTTAAGCAAGGATGGTGAAGAAAAGTTTCCCGGTAATTTATCGGTGACCGTGCTCTTTACTCTCACGGACGCCAATGAACTAAAAATTGACTACACCGCCACTACCGATAAAAAAACGGTGCTGAACCTCACCAATCATTCTTATTTTAATCTGAAAGAGTCGGGCAACATTCTTGAGCACCAGCTCACCTTAAAAGCCAGGCGATTCACTCCTGTTGACGCGGGAATGATTCCAACAGGTGAGCTTCGTCCTGTTGCTGGTACACCGTTTGATTTCGGGAAAGCCATCGCCATCGGCGCGCGCATCGAGCAAGATGACGCACAGCTAAAACTTGGCCACGGCTACGATCACAACTGGGTACTGGATGCCGGCATGAAAGCCGAGCTCAGTTTGGCAGCGATTCTTTATGAACCCACGACTGGCCGTGTCGTGGAAGCTTGGACCACTGAGCCGGGCATCCAGGTCTACACCGGCAATTTCTTGGGCGGCACCCCTCCTGGCAAGGGAGGCAAAATCTACGAACCCCGTTTTGCTGTGTGCTTGGAGACGCAGCATTTTCCGGATTCGCCGAATCATCCGGATTTTCCAACAACAACGCTCGCGCCCGGTAAAGAATTTCACTCCACCACCGTCTACAAATTTTCCGTTAAGTAAGGAGCGTATGCCTTCACGAACCGTTAGTGGTCATCCGTCTGTTTATTGCCGCAGCGTAGTGTTGTTACTGATTTTTGCTGGGCCCGCGCACGCCCAGACTAACAATACGTCCCAGCCCGTTAAAAAGCTGACCGTGGAGCGCATTTATTCTGAACCTAACCTAACCGGCCATACCCTTCGCGGAATAACGTGGACCCCCGATGGAAAACAGATCACTTTCCTCGAAGCAAAAAGAGCGGAAAACGGCGCTGGAGACGGCGTCGAAAATGACCACCAAGGCAAGCACAAGAAAGAAAAAAGCGCGGATCTCTGGATCGTGGACGCCACCTCAGGTGAACGCAAAGTGCTCGTATCCGGTGAGCTACTGGCGTCCATGTTGCCAGAAAATTCGTCTGTTCCCACGCAGGCGACCGGCCTTGGCCGGCACGCGCCCGCTGATTATCAATGGGCTCCTGATGGGACGGCGCTTTTATTCCAGGGACCAAACGCGCTGGTATGGTTTGCGTTGAAATCAAAAACGCCGCGTACCTTGGTTTCTGGCAAAGCAAATTTGGCCGATCCCAAAATTTCGCCGGACGGCAAATTTGTCAGCTTCGTTCGCGACCACAATCTCTGGCTCGTAAATATTGTCGACGGCAAAGAGCAGCCGATTACCCGCGATGGAGTCGAAGAAATCCGCAAAGGTGAACTGGACTGGGTGTATCCGGAAGAGTTGGACATCAAGACGGCTTACTGGTGGGCGCCGGATTCTTCAGCTATCGCGTATCTGGAAATGGATGAGCGGAAAGTAGCGCAATATCCGCTTGTGGATTTCGCGTCGTTCGACGGCAAGGCGGAAATGGAACGTTACCCTCCAGCCGGCGGCGCCAATCCGGCAGTCCACGTGTTCGTTGCGGCTGTAAGTGGCGGCCAGGCGAAGCAGATGGATACCGGTTCGGAAACCGATCAGTACATTCCGCGGGTGAATTGGCTGCCCGATTCGAAACATGTGGCCATACAACGTTTGAATCGCGCGCAGACAAATTTGGACTTGATGATTGCAGACACGACGACTGGTGCGTCGCGTGTGGCGCTCACGGAGAAAGATCAATATTGGATAAATGTCAGCGATGATCTTAGATTCTTGCAGGACGGAAATCGCTTTCTGTGGTCTAGCGAACGATCCGGATTTCGTCACATCTATCTCTACAATCTGGAAGGGAAGGAGCTTGGCCAGCTAACCAAAGGTGGCTGGGAAGTTTCGGCCATTGATGCTGTGGACGAAAAAGCCGGTTTGATTTATTTTACGGCCACGGAGAAATCTCCCAACGAGCGCCAAGTTTATCGCGTCGGCCTCGATGGCTCCGGATTTGCCCGCATTACGAAAGAAGCGGGAACACATGCCGTAAACTTCGCGCCCAGCGCGGGTAGCCCGCCGGGCCTCAATGTGGCGAACAATGTGACAACCTCCGTAAGTACATTCATCGATACCTATTCGAACACCATGAATCCTCCTCGTCAGGATTTACTGCGGCCGGATGGTTCGCGCATCGTCGTCCTCAACGAAAATAAAGTTGCCGAACTGGCGAGCTATCAGCTTTCTCCGGTGGAATTTCTCCAGGTTAAAACGCATGACGGATTGATGCTCAATGCCTGGATGATCAAGCCCCCGGATTTTGATGCGCACCGCAAATACCCCGTTCTGGTTTATACCTATGGCGGCCCACACGCGCAGGTGGTGATGAATGAATGGGGGCGGTCCACTTTTCTGTGGCATCAGCTGATGGCCCAGAAGGGCTACATCATTTTTTCGCTCGATAATCGCGGGTCGGCGGGGCGTGGCCACCTTTTTGAGGAGCCCATTCATTTTCGGCTTGGTGCGCAGGAATTGTCTGACCAGCGCGACGGCGCCGCATATTTGAAGTCGCTGCCTTATGTCGATGGCAATCGCATCGGTATTTGGGGATGGAGTTATGGCGGACACATGACGCTGCACGCCATCTTTGAAGACTCGGCCGATTTCAAGGCTGGTTTCGCGGGCGGTCCGGTGACCGACTGGCATTATTACGATTCGATTTACACCGAACGCTACTTGGGGCTGCTACCGCAGAACGAAGATTATTATAAGGAATCCTCTCCGATGGATAAGGTCAAACAATTTCGCGGAAAATTGTTGATCGCGCATGGCACGGGTGATGACAATGTGCATTTCGCAAATACACTCGCACTGATCAACGAACTGATAGAGAACGGGAAATATGTCGAAGTGATGCCGTTTCCTGGCAGAGGTCACGGCGTCAGTGACGGCCCTGCGCGGCGACTACTGATGGAGCGGGTAACCCGCTTTTTTCTCGATAATTTGTAAAAACAATTGCTACCTCCTGGGCCCTGGAGTCGCACGAAATCTCGCGCGAAATGCGCAAACCGCCGTGCGCTCTGCGGCATCCAAAGTTAGTCACCTGAATCAGGTCCGTGCGTTGCAATTCACGCCGCCACATCTATTTGTACTTTGCGAACGACGAGAGGATTCGTGTTGCAGTCGGGTACTAAGCATTCACCTGGTAATGGCGGTTGGGGCAATCCGCCGTGGACAATCGATTTTCGCTCAACCGCTCGCACCTTGCCGTCCGAAGTCGATTTCGCCATTGTGGGCGGCGGTTTCAGTGGTTTATCCGCTGCCGCCAGACTCCGGCAAGTTCAGCCCGACAAAACGACCGCGCTATTCGAAGCCGATTGCGTCGGTGCGGGCTCCAGTGGCCACACCGGAGGAATGACCCTCGCGGAATCAGCGGCCGGCGATTTACCGGGACTTGGGGATGTTCTTGAGGGCTTCGCGGAGATCCAGTGCGAATTAAAGATCGAGTGCGATTTTAATTTACCCGGTGTCTGGGAGCTGGGCCGCAAGAAGATAAAAAAAGATTCACCCATTTCCTGGAACGATTCCGGAACGCTGGGCGCCGTCAGCGATGTTGCCGGAGGTAGTGTCGATCCGGGGAAACTTGTTAGCGGCCTTGCGCAGGCGGCGCAGCGATTAGGCGCCGCCATTTTCGAGAACGCGCCTGTTGATAATATTTCCTATCAACACCCGCTGGAATTGGAAGTCGCTGGAAAGCGCGTCCGCGCCGGGCAGGTCTTGATTGCTACGAACGCGGAATCCCTGGAACTCAGCGATTTGTCCGGCGGCGCTGAGCCAAAATTTACTTTGGCGCTGGCAACCGAGCCTTTGACGGACGCGCAATTAAATGACGTAGGTCTCTCCACGCTCAAACCGTTTTATACCGTCGACATGCCTTATCTTTGGGGCCGCTCCCTTCATCGCAACCAGGTGATATTTGGCAGCGGCCTGGTGCACCTTGAACACTGGAGCGAGCTGCTCAATCTGAACATTGCGACTGGCGAGGCCGCGGGACTAATGCGACTGCTCGAGTCGCGAGTGCGTTCCTTGCATCCAACGTTCAAAAATGTCCAATTTACGAATCGATGGGGTGGGCCAATTTTAATCACCGAGCAAATGATCCCGGTGTTCAAGCATCACTTGAAAAGGAAAAACCTAATTGTTCTAGGTGGGTATAGCGGACACGGGGTCGCGCTTTCCGTCTATCTTGGTCGTTGGGCAGCCGATGTTTTAGCCGAAAAACGAAAGTTGCCGTCATGGGATAAATCCTTGGGAGCTAAACACTGAATGGATATTCGCATTGCGTGTCGGGCGGTTTTAATCGGTGCAAAGCGCCACGTGGTTCGCTTTGGCGTGGCCATCGTTGCACTGTTTTGCTGCGTACCGGGCGGCTTCACGCAACAACAACAACCGTTGGACAGTGAAGCGGTAATCAATCATCTGAATGCGGTCATTAAGTTATACCGCAACGCCTCCGCCGAACTGCAAGCTGGCGGCGCGCCCAGTGATGTCATTTACCAGGACAACGAAAAGAACTATACAACCCAAGTCGTGCAATTGGCATTTCAAGCGGCCAGAGCCGAAGCCGCTGCCATCCGCGCCACGGAGAAAAATGGAGCATCCAACACCAGCTCCGCTCAAAGCTCGGCGCAGGTGGAGGCCCGTAACAAGGCGCGTATCGCCGACGTGCAATCAAAAATCGACGCTTTCGATAAACAGATTGCTTCCGCTCCCAGGAACAAACGCGACGCGCTGGTTGCACAAAAGCAAGCTCTCGAAGGCGAATTGAATCTCGACAATGCAGTGCAAGATGTCATTCAAAAAAGAGCTGCGTTCATGGAAAATGGCGGCGATACCGGCGCAGAAGGACTGGATGGACGCATCAATCAATTGGCTCATTCCGTACCTGGCGTGTTCGCCGCTACAACTGACCAGAAGTCTGGAACTCAACCCAAGCCCACCACACAATCGGACGCCAATAAGCAGACTCCCTCGGGTCTGGTTTCGCAAGCTCTCGCTTTGTATGGAGCCATCACCAGCGTTCACCAGATCGACCAATTAAACGAACAGACCGCTGGTGTGCGGCAGACGGCAAACGATCTGCGGCAGCCGCTGCGCGATGCGCTCGTCGCCGACATCAAAAAAGCCCGCGATCTTACCGATCAAGCCACATCGGGAAAGGTTCCTCCCGCGTCCCCACAACAATTCCAGGAGCTGACCGATCATTTCAAACGATTGTCGGCGGTCGTCCTGCCCCTTAGCCAGGAAATCGTGGTGCTGGATCAAGCCAGCGCCAATCTTGTGGAATGGCGCACTTCAATTCTTCGCGAGTCGAAATACGCGGCGCGCGTATTGTTTGTGCGTGTGGGCATGATCCTTCTCGCGTTGGGTATCGTTCTGGCCTTATCGGAAATGTGGCGCCGTCTCACTTACAAATATATTCATGACGCGCGGCGCAGGCGCCAGTTTCTTTTGATGCGCCGGTTTGTCGTGGGATTTCTTATCGGTGTCGTGCTGATTCTCGGATTTGTGAGCGAGTTCAGCTCGTTAGCCACGTTTGCGGGCTTCGTTACCGCCGGTATCGCGGTAGGACTTCAGACCGTGCTGTTATCCGTGGCTGCTTATTTCTTCGTAGTGGGCCGCTATGGAATTCACGTCGGAGACCGCGTCAGCGTTTCCGGTGTCACCGGCGATGTGATCGACATCAGCCTGATTCGACTGTACCTAATGGAGTTGGCGGGCACCGGCATCGATCTGTATCCCACTGGCCGCGTCGTGGTGTTTTCAAATTCGGTGCTCTTTCAATCCACCACCCCTTTGTTTAAACAAATTCCCGGCACTGAATACGCGTGGCACGAAGTGGTTTTCAATTTAGTTCCCGGAGGCGATTACAAGCTAGCTCAAGAGAAATTGTTCCAAGCGGTTACTTCAGTTCATGATCAGTATCGTGAAGGATTTGAGCGGCAGCGGGGCCTGGTTGAACGACGCATTGAAGTGCAATTGAAGACTCCAAGTCCCGAAACACGGCTGCAATTCGGAGATATCGGCCTAGAGTTACTGGTGCGCTACCCGGTGGAAATTCGCAAGGAATCGGTCACCGACGAGCAAGTTACCCGCAAGGTGTTGGAAGTGATTCAAAGCGAACCCGAGGTGCAGGCTGCGGTGGTTGGCTCGCCAAAGATTCGCGCGGCGATCAAAGGCTAAAAAAGTATTTGGATGTTACGGAGTGATGATGTCCCTTAACTTTGCTTTCACCTGAATGGCCGCCAGGCTTGACGCATCCCATCCGCCACCCAGCGCTTTCACCAGCAGCACGCTGGTGGTCAGCCGCTGGCCCTGAATGTTCACCAGTTCTTGCTGATTACTCAAGAGATTCTGCTGCGCGGTCACCACGTCCAGATAACTCACCAAGCCGCCCGTGTATCGATTCGTGGATATGTCCAAGGTGCGCTGCGCGGCATCAACTGCCTGCTGCTGCGTCCGCTGTGCTTGAATGAATACGTTCAATGCCGTCAAATCGTCCTGCACTTCGCGAAACGCATTCAAAACCGTCTCCCGGTAGCTTGCGACATTGGCATCGAACCCCGCCTGGGCAAATTGCACCTGCGCGCGCCGCGCTCCACCGGTAAAAATGCTTTCCGACACGTCTGCGCCGACGGCCCAAAACATACTCGACAAATTCGCGAGCTTCGCCAGATCCGTCACTTGCGGACCCGCGGTCGCGAACAAATCAATAGTCGGATAGTAGGCCGCCTTCGCTACTCCAATCTGTGCGTTTGCTGAAGCCATTTGGCGCTCCGCTGTCGCCACGTCGGGCCGCCGTTCCAGCAAATCGGAGGGTAACCCCGCGTTTATCGGCGGCGGAGCGACGGCGTTCAACTCATTTGACCGCAAATGAAAATCCGGCGCCGGCTTCCCGATCAAAACCGCGATGGCATCCTCAAAACTTTTTCTTTGTTGTAATCGCAGCTGCGCCTGCGTTTGTGTGGTGCGCAACAACGTTTCTTCTTGTGCCACGTCCAGGCCCGAGGCTACACCGCCGTCGTGCCGCGAATTCACCAGGTCCAGTCCTTTTTGCAGCGCCTGCACCGTACGATTCAAAATGCCAATCTCACTGTCGAGCTCGCGCAGCGAAAAGTAATCTCCTGCCAGCTCCGCAGTAACCACCAGCCGCACGTTTTCCAGATCCGCTGCGCTGGCTTGATATGCCGCTTCCGCCGATTCAATGCTGCGCCGCCGTCGTCCAAACAGATCGACCTCATAACCGGCGACAAACGGAAGCGAGAATGAATTCTGTTGCACGCCTCCATTAACGGGAAAGCCAGAATTGGGGCGATTGCCTGAAAGCCCCTGACGTTCAGCCGTGGGAGTCGTGGTGCCGGGCGTCAAACCAAGAGTGGGGAAGAGCGTGGAGATTTGGACGGCCGCTGTAGCCCGGGCTTGCTCCAGGCGTGCGATGGACACTTTGATAGTTTGGTCGGCGTCGATGGCCTGTTTTTCCAGTCCGTTCAGCTCGTCGTCATGAAAAACCGTCCACCACTCGCCTTTTTGTATCAGATCTTTTGGTGCGCTCTCGTGCCACGGTTCCTGTACATCCCAAGTGGCCGGGACCGGCGCCGTCGGGCGATGATAATTCGGTCCTACGGTGCAGCCGGCGAGGTATGAGCCTAGAAAGCAAGCGCCAGCAACCACGCTCGCGCGGCCAACAAAATAATTTTGTTTACGGTTCCGGCTAGTCATAAATGAATATTGAGTGCATCAGTCAAAATTATTGATTTTTGGGCGCTGATTGACCGTTGCCATTCGGATTTGCTGCCGATGTTCCACTGGGAGGCCGCGTTCCCGAGCTCGCCGGTGCAGGTGCGGGAGGCTGCGCGATTTGCTTTATATTTACCTGCACACCCTCGTCCAGTGAATCAGCCGGATTGATCACGATCCAATCTGTGGGCTTTAACCCCTGCAAGACTTCCAGCGTGGTGCCATAGTCGCGGCCTATCATTAGAGGTTGCAAGTGCGTTTTGTGATTGTCATCAATGACTACCGCGCGCAATCCTTCGGAGCGGAACAACAGCGCGTTCACCGGAACTTCCAGCCTCGACCCGTTCGTTTTTACTTCCACATGCACTTGCGCGTATCCCCCCGGCAACAGTTGCCCCGCCTTATTTGGGACGTCCACTTCGGTCAGCAGCGTCCGTGTATTCAGATCGATGGAATCGGCCGTACGCGCAACTTTGCCGTAAAATTTTTGTCCCGGGAATTGCTGCAATTCCAGGTACGCCCCAAGCCCCTGATGAATCGCCGGAGCATAAACTTCCGGCACGTTAACGAACACGCGGATCGGATCGGTCTGTGCCAGCGTGAATAATAATTGCGCCGAACCGCCATTTCCTGCATTGATAAGGTTGCCGATATCCACGTTACGGCGGGTAATCACGCCGCTGAATGGGGCATAAATATGCCGGAACGATTCGGTTTCTTGCAATCTGCGCACATTGGCTTCGGCCGATTGCGTATTAGCCCTTTTTGCGGCCAGATCCCCGCTGGCATTGTCCACTTCCTGTTTCGATACGCTATCGGTTTTGAGTAGCCCTTCAAAACGTGAAGCTGTAATTTGCGAAAGGTTCTGATTGGCTTGCGCGGTTCCCAACTCGGCTCGCGATTGCTCCAATTCCTGGGCGATTTCCGGCGTATCGATGTCCGCGAGAAGTTGGCCCTTCGTGACCCGACTGCCAATGTCGTGGTACCACTTTTTCAGATAACCATTCGTCCGCGCATAGATCGGCGATTCCACGTAAGCTTGCAGCGTGGAAGGCAATACCAGATCCTCGGAGTCGGACTCGGCAATCGGATGAACAACCGACACCGTAGGCACCGCGAGAGTTTCCGTCTCCTTGGCCAGCGCTTGGTACTGTGAGCGGCGCATCAACAAAGTCACTCCGCCGACAACCACCAATAAAAGCGCGACCACCACCAGCACCAGGAACAGACGGCTGCGTTCGGGCTTCCGTAGAGATTGCTGCACGCGCGGCTGCTCTCTTACTGGCTCGCGCTCACTTGTTGTGCGCTGATCTTTTTGTTCCATTACGTCCTGACTCATACCCCGCTCCACTGCTTTCCGATGTGCCTCATTTTATGCTGTAGCCGCCTCTGTTCCGTGAGCTTTTCTTTTTTCCAGCCAGCCGTGAATCACGGAAAAAACGCAGGGCACAAAAAATAGTGTCGCGAAGGTGGCAAACAACAATCCCCCGATTACCGCGCGGCCCAGCGGCGCATTTTGTTCGCCGCCTTCTCCGAGCCCGATCGCCATCGGCACCATACCGATGATCATCGCTAGCGCAGTCATGATAACCGGGCGCATACGCACAAAACCTGCCTCTACCGCGGCGTCCAGCGGATTCTTGCCTTCGTCCATCTGCTCGCGCGCGAAAGAAACCATCAAAATACTATTCGCGGTAGCCACGCCCATGCACATGATCGCTCCGGTCAGCGATGGCACACTCAGCGTCGTATGCGTAATCAATAGTATCCAGCAAATTCCCGCCAGCGCGCCGGGCAACGCGGTGATGATGATAAAAGGATCCAGCCAGGATTGAAAATTTACCACAATCAGCAGATAAGCCAGCGCGATGGCTCCCAGCAACCCAAATCCCAAGCCGGTAAAGGACGTCTTCATGGTCTGAACTTGGCCACGAATAATGATGTGGCTGCCCCTGGGCAGCTGCTTTTCGACGTCTTTGACGCGCTTCTCCACCTCGTCCGCGACACTCCCAAGATCACGCCCCGACACGGAGGAGTACACATTAATCATTGGCTGCACATTGTAGTGCGAGACTACCGCAGGTCTTCCCGTTGTAGAAGTAGTCACCAGATTCGCCAGAATCTGCGGAGGTAAATTGGGCGTGCTCGCGGTAACCGGGGTGTTCTGCAAAGCCTGATAAGTATCGACGCGGTATTGCGGCGTTTGCACCGCCACGTTGTAGCTTACCCCGTTCTTGGGGTCGAGCCAGAACGCCGGCGCGGTCTGAAAGCTGGAGCTCAGGGATACGAGCAAATTCTGTGCCACGTCTTTGGCTTGCAATCCCAGGTTCTGGACGCGCGTCCGTTCAATATCCATGTGCAGCGTTGGCTGATCGAACGCCTGCTGCACGTGCACGTCCGCCGCACCGGGGATATGCCGCAGCTCATTGGCAAGTTTTTCGCCCACGACATAATTGCCTTGCTGGTTGTTGCCCGTGACTTGTATGTCGATCGGTGCAGGCGACCCGAAATTTAAAATTTGGGTGACGATGTCCGCTGGCTGAAAGAAAAACTGCACGCCTGGAAAATCTTGCGGCAGCCGTTCCCGCAAATCGTTGATGTACGTCGCAGTTGGCTTTTGGCGCTCGGGTTTGAGCTGCACCAGAATTTCTGCATCAGAAGTGCCGAAAGTTCCGGCGTTGCTGTAACTCAGATTCAGTCCGCTGTACGGCACCCCAAGGTTATCCAGTACTGTTTCGACTTCCCCTTGCGGAATTGTTTGTCGAATTACGGCATCAACCTGGTCGGCAAGCCGGGCGGTTTCCTCAATGCGCAACCCGGTGCGCGCCCGGAAATGCAAACGAATTTGCCCCGCATCCACGGAGGGAAAGAAATCCCTGCCCAGGACGAAGATTAATAAAGTTGACAACACGCAAAATGCCAGGAAGCAACCCGCAAACAGCATCGGCGTGGCCAGAGCGGCGCGCAGCGCATCACGATAACGTTCGCGCATCCGTTCGAAGGCGTGCTCGAATTTCTGCTGGTAGCGGCGCAGAAAACTCTGTTTTCCTTCCTCGGGCGCCACCTCGTCCTCCGCGCTCAGGAGATACATGGCCATCGTCGGCACGATGGTCCGTGACCACATGTAGGAGGCCAGCATGGCGAAAATCACCGCTTCGGCCAGCGGCACGAAGAGAAACTTCGCCACGCCCGAAAGAAAAAACATCGGAATAAACACGATGCAAATGCACAAGGTAGAAACAAATGCGGGAACAGCGATTTGTTGAGCGCCATCCAGAATGGCTTGCACCGTTTCCTTGCCCATGGCCAGGTTGCGGTTAATGTTCTCAATTTCTACGGTGGCGTCGTCAACCAGGATGCCGACCGCCAGGGCCAATCCGCCCAGCGTCATAATATTAATCGTTTCGCCCAGCGCGCTGAGGCACAGCACGCTGACCAGAATGGATAAGGGAATCGAAGCGGCGATGATGATCGTGCTCTTCCAGTTCCCCAAAAACACCAGAATCATAAACGCCGTCAAGCAAGCCGCGATCAGCGCTTCGCGTAATACCCCGTAGATGGACGCGCGCACGAAAAGCGACTGATCAAACAGCATCGCGATATGTATGCCTTCGGGAGTGGAGCCCGCATAGTCTTGAATTGATTTTTTGACCCGGCTCACGATGTCCAGCGTTGACGCCGAACCGGTTTTATATACCGCCATCAGCACGCCGCGCTGTCCATTGGCGCGCACGATATTGGTCTGCGGTGAAAATCCATCGCGGATGTGCGCCACATCGCGCATATAAATTGTCGAGCCATTCACCGTTTTGATCGGCAGGTCGTTCAAGCCCGCCACTGTTTGCGGGCTCCCGTTCATTTCCACCGTGTATTCCAGGCTTCCCAGCTTTACCGTGCCGGTGGGCAGAATCAGGTTTTGCGCGTTCACGGCGTTCACAATATCCGTCGCGGAAAGCCCTTTAGATTGCAGCGTGGTGGTGTCCAGGTCGACGGAAATCAAGCGTTGCTTGCCCCCATAAGGGAAGGGCAGTGCGGCTCCTTGCACGGTGGCCAATTGTGTACGTATGAAGTTGTTTCCAAAATCGAAAAGCGCTTGTTCGCTGAGACTGTCACTGGTCAAACCAATTTGAATGACTGGCACGGTGGAAGCCGAGTAGATTGCCACCAAAGGAGGAGTGGTACCGGGAGGCAGGCCGCGCAAAATCGTTTGCACGATCGCCGTGGTTTGCGCCAGCGCCGTTTGTATGTTGGCCCTGGGCTGGAAGTAAATTTTTACTACTGCAATTCCATTCAACGATTGCGATTCGATATGCTCCACGTCATTTACAAGCGTCGTAACGGCGCGCTCGGAGTTGGAGGTGATGCGCTGCTCCATCTCCTGCGGCTGCAGCCCGGTGTAATTCCACACCAGGCTGATCACCGGAATATCAATGTTGGGGAAAATATCGGTAGGCGTGCGCATGAGCACCACTGGCGTCAACAGAATGATCACCATGGCCATCACGATAAAGGTATAAGGGCGCGAAAGCGCTAGACGAACAATCCACATACTGTTCTTTGATTTCCCTTAGCAGGCCTGTTTTAGGCCGGAACACTCGTCACGACCACCCCGCTGTTACCTTCTTTAGATTCCGCAACGCGCTCTTTTGGGTACGCAAGAAGTAGGGTCCGTAACCGGGGAGGACGTACCACTCACTGCCATTTGGATGCCCATAACCGCGGACTTGTTACGACGAGCCATAAATTTAGACGCGGCTGGCGGAAGGACGCATCCAGCAATTTCTTCGATTTACTTCAATGCAAACTTCGCTGCCAGACTTACTTGTGCGTCATGGTAAAAACACCGTCCCACCCGGACGGGGGCTCGTCAAACAGGTACTCCTGGCAGCGTTTCCAGTATGTCCGCGCAGGCCCGTCATCGGGCCATTTGTCGATCATGACTTGAAATACGTGCTGCGCTTCTTCCCACCTCCGCGCGCGATAAAGAGTTCGTCCTCGCGCGAACTGCTCCACTCGCGACTGCACATTCGCGATGCTCCCGTACAACGTTTCTTCTCCGGCCCGTCCTATCAATTCATAAATCATGACCGGCTGGTTCTTTCCCTTTACGCGTATCAAGTCCAGTTCGCGATACACAAATTTCGCGTCCCGCGTGGCCGCATACGTTGTCTCGTTCACGATGATATGTGTACCGTAGTCCTTGTTCAGCCCTTCAAGACGCGAGGACAGATTAACCGTGTCGCCCAGCGCCGTATATCCGTAACGCAGCGCCGAACCCATATTTCCGACGCTCGCTACGCCGCTGTTTAAACCGATGCCGATATCCAGCTGCGGCTTGCCCTGCGCTTGCCATTGCCGCTGCATTTCGCGCACCCGTTGCATCATCTTCAACGCGGAGCTACAGGCGCTTATCGCATGATCATCCACTTCAAAGGGAGCGCCCCAGAAAGCCATCACCGCGTCGCCAATATATTTGTCCAGAGTTCCCTGATATTCGAACACCAGCCCGGTCATATCGGATAAATATTGATTGAGGAACAGGGCTAGGTCTTGCGCATCCAGGTTCTCCGAAATAGTGGTGAATCCACGAATGTCGCTGAACATCACGGTGATTTCTGTTTTCTTTGGTTCCACCAGCTTGGGATTCCGCAGGAGCCGGCGAATCACTTCCGGGCTGAGGTATTGCCCAAACGCGGTTCGAACGCGGCGCTTTTCTTTTTCTTCCACCAACGCGCGATACAGCGACACCAGTAAAACGTTTGACGCCAGCGTGAGTGCCGGAACGCTGAAGTTCAGCCACTTACCGCCCAAAAACGCGCCGTAATCAATCAACGCCAGCGGCACCAGGAAGCTGAGTCCGAACCACATCCATCGCGGCGCTACCAGCGCCATCCAGATTCCCACGGGTATGCCAAAAAACAAGATCAGCGCGAGGTCCGACAATTCCTGCGCTGCGCCCCTGGTCAGCGCCTGATGGTTCAGCATGTTATCGATGGCGTTGGCGTGAACCTCTACTCCGGGATAGGTAATGCCGCCGTATGGCGGCGTGCGTAAATCTCCGATGCCCGTGGCTGAAGCCCCGACCAGCACGATTTTGTCTTTGAAAGTTCCCGGGGGAAGTTTGCGCTGCACAACATCCACGATCGAAAAATAAGGATAAGTACGTTCCGGGCCCCGATAATTAATGGCCAGGCGGCCGATGTTGTCCGGTTTTACCTGCAGCTTGTCTCCAAATTGCAAACTGACGACGCCAGTCTCGTTATAGTTCACCGTCAATTGTTCGGAAGGCACTCCCAGATAAACGCGTATAGCCTGCACCTCCAGCGAACCGTAGAGCTCCGCCTCCCCGAGTTTGCCGGAGCGCTTAAATGGCACGACCAGCAGCGCTCTACGAAGGACACCGTCGGCGTCCGGAAGCACGTCGAAGAACCCCATAGTGGCGGTATTGTTATTGTCCGGGCTGAGTAGCGCCGGGATATTCGCCATCACCGCCGTGTACAGGATGTTGTTGGCGTCATAGCGCTGCATCAAATTTACAAAATCTTGCTTACCCGTAGATGGATTCAGCGAGTTTTGCGCCAGCGAATACCATTGCACCAGGTCCGCGTAGGAATCCAGCGTTGCCTGATCGGTTCCTTGCAGTTCCTCTTTTGGAAAAAAGAAATTTCCAAGCACTACATTTCCGAATCTCTGGATGGCTTCGCCGAATTGTTTGTCGGCGTCGTATTCCGCCGCTAGGGCCTTCACTTCTGCCTCTAACTTTGGATCGATGGCTTGGCCCGCCGCCTTGCGCTTTTCCAGTTTTTCGGCCAGCGCGCGGACGGGGGCGCCGGTTTGATCCGGCTTGTCAAAGGTAATGTCGAATCCCGCCACTTTCGCGCCGTCTTCGCGCAGAACGTCCAGCATCGTCGCAAAGTTGCTCCTCGAAAACGGCCATTTGCCCAGCCCTTCTTGAGATTTTTGATCGATGTCGACGATTACGATGCGCGGATCAGGGGGAGTGTATTTCGCGGCCCGCAGGCGGAAGCGCGTATCCAGCGCATCCAATTCCAGCCGCTCCATAAAAACCAGCAGGGGACTAGGGTGCTCGCCAATGTACGTAACAACATAAAGACCGAGTGCAGTAAGGGTGATGACCAGGCTGATTAGAAACGAAACGCGATGCCGCCACCACTCCTGGAACAGCTCAATGAAAATTGCAAATCCTCGCGGCCCTTGTTTTCCGCCTGAAGAATCCGCCATCGTCTCTCGCGTTATTCGCGGAAGATGAAATTCAAGCGCACACCGCAAACTTCCACTTGGTCGCCGTCCTTGAGCTGTACCGGCCCGTGAATTGGTACGCCATTTACCGAGGGCACTTTTTCACCGGCGCCCAGGTAGTAGCCGTCATCGTGCTTATTAATTTGCGCCGCCATTTTTGGTTTAAACCATCCGCTTAGGCGCACCGTGGCCAGATGGGATTTTCCTATGACCGTCAATTTGCTGGTCAGCGTATATTCTTGCCGGTCGGTTTTGCGGCTGCCGCCAAGGACCACCAGCGTGGGAACCCTCATGCGCCCCGCAGCTAACTGGGTGCGCTCGCCCAGCGCGGCCGCTTGCTGCAGCATCTCGCGGCGCATCTTGGTATCCAGCACCATAGTTTCGTTAATTTTGGGCGTAGTGGTTTGGCGCCCCGAGCCGTAAGACGCCGCGGCTTCGCCCGTTGCATCCACCTTAATATGGTGCTTGCCGACGTGGATGGAATCGCCGTGTTTCAGCGTGGCGCGCTCCACCCGCATCTCATTGACGAAAGTGCCGTTCAGGCTTTTGAGATCCTCCACTACCATTTTTCCGGAGTCCACATAAACGCGCGCGTGATAATTGGAAACCGCCAGATTGTCGACAGCCAGGTCGTTGTCCGGCGACCGCCCGATTCCCACGGGCCGCGAACCAAGTGACACTTCTTTTACGGTCTTTTCTTCAAACATCAGTGTGAGCTTCGCCATGTCACATCCTCATGCTGAGCCGTTTTTGCCCGCATTTTTCTGCGCCCCATGGCGCAACCACGACAAAAATCCGCCGTCCTTCGGTTCCATATGGACCACCACTACTGTGACGTTGTCTCCGCCGCCATTTTCATTTGCCTGCGCCACAAGTTTTTCCGCAGCTCGCCCCGGATCGGATTCCGATTGCAATGTTGCCACTATTTTTTGTTCCGCCACCATGCGTGTCAAACCGTCGGAGCACAGTAGCAAGATATCGCCCGGGAAAAGTGTGTGCTCCTCGGCGTCCACTTCGATTTCCGGCTGAGTTCCCAGAGCGCGTAACAGAACACTCTGCAACTCGCTGTGTTCCGCTTCCGCGGCGGTCAAAATTCCGCGCCGCACCTGTTCCGCTACCAGCGAATGATCGCTGGTGAGCTGCTGCAATACTCCGCTGCGCAGCAGGTACACTCGGCTGTCCCCCACGTGCACGATGCTCAGCTTTTCTTCGTTGATCCATGCCGCCGTTAGCGTCGCGCCCATCCCTTGTTGTTGCGGATTGGCTTCCGCTGATTCATAAATTTTCTTGTTCGCCAATTGCGCAGCCCTCAGAAGCAGCCTCGTTTTGTCGCTCCACTCCGGGTGCGTCTCCGCGGGGGCCGCCGCCGCTCCTGTCTCTTCACCCATGCAAGTCTTTACCACTGTTTCAACCGCCATGGCGCTGGCGATTTCTCCGTGTGCTTCTCCGCCCATGCCATCGGAAACTACAAACAGGTTCAGCGGCTGCACCATGCGAAAACAATCTTCATTGTTAACGCGTTGCTGCCCGACGTCGCTCTGTCCACCGCTGACGATGCGCACAAATCCCCTTTGCCGGATGGTCGCGCCACCGCTTGGTCACGATGTACACCCGGGGCATGCTGAGGCCAACAGCCCCACTTCTCACGCTAACAGACACTTGCGTTCCCGGTGAGCCTTTGCACCTTACTGATTAGCAGCGCTTTAGCAACAAGCGAAGTTTTGGGTACTTTGAACTCCGCCCGCGAGGGATCGCGTAATTGGTTGGGGAATTCTCGCGGACCTTCTTCTTTCCCCGCCGGTAATCTACAATTCCTGTATGTCTTCACGTCAGCGCGCTGTGATCCTGTCGGCGCTTTCTGCATTACTGTTTGCTTGCTCCGCGATTGCGCAGCAGGCTCCCAATCCAGCGGGTGCTCGGATTTTGCTGCTGCCCCGCCGAATTGTTTCTGGTGAGCGCGCCACGTTGGCCGTGCTGGACGTAAATGGCCGGCTGACTCCCGGCGTCACCGTGGCATTTTCAAACGGAGACCGGCTCACCACCGACAAATCGGGCCGCGCTCTGCTGGTCGCGCCGCTCGTTCCGGGAGTTATTTTTGCCGCGATTGAGGGACGACGCGGCCGCGTCCCCACAACCATCGTTGCCCCTACCGAGACCGAACTTTCGCTGGTGGAGATAAATTCTGCGCCGCGCATTGCCTCACTCAGTGATCGTTTCGATATTCTTGGCCACGGATTTTGCGGAGACGCCGACGGCAATACCGTATCGATCGGCGGACTACCGGCGATTGTGCTGGCTTCCTCGGCTACCTCTCTAGTCGTTTTGCCGCCGTCCGATCTGGAGCCAGGACTCGCCCCCGTTAAAATCAGCTGCGGCAAGAACAGTTTTCCGGTTTTCAACGTGACTTTTCTGGAGTTGGCCTTGCACGCCGATTCCTCACCGCTCGCGCCCGGGCAGCGTCGTGGGCTGACCGTCACCGTTCGCGGTACAGAGGGTAAGATCGCGCTCGACGCGAAGAATCTTGCGCCGGACATCGCTGAATTATCGGGCGGCGACACCGCGCGTCAACTGTCTTCGGGGGGCCCTGACAACGCTGCCCACTTCGAGGTGGTCGGGCGCAAGCGGGGAAGTTTTCTTATTTCCATTCGCTTGGTTCCAGTGATCGCGCATCCCACGCCGAAGCCTTCACCACCCGCGCGCTAACGTAGTTTGTGAATTAAAAAATAGATCGAGTTAAACGTGGCTGAAAACTCAGGATCTAACGCGCGCGATTGGATCTACGCGCCTTTCTTCGCTGCGACGGCTGGAACGGTGGAATCAACAGGCAAGACCAGAGTGCCTTGTACTTCCAAAGCGGCCTGCGTGGAACTGGTGCCCAGTAAATTGTCCAGCGTGTTCTGCGTTTTCTCCAGGCGTTTGTCGGCATCGTTATAACACTGCTGCGAATTTTTGATGTGCGTGCCCAGCTTCTCGAACACATCCGTAAACGTCTCCATCTGCTTGTGCATTCCCGAAAGGCTTGAAAAAATCCGCGTCGCGTTTTCTTCGATCTGCATCCCGCGCAAGCCCATGGCGATGACGCACAGGTGCGCGTAAAGTGTGTTAGGCGAAACGGCGATAACTTTTTTGCTGCGGCAATAGCTGTCCAGTTGCTGCCCTTTGCTGTCGGCCAGCATCAGCAGTTCGTAGTAAACGCTTTCTGACGGCACAAACATCAACGCCATATCCAAGGTGCCCTCCCCGGGCAAAATATATTTTCTGGCGATGGCATCGACGTGACCCTTTACCGCAGTGACAAATTGCCTTCTGGCATCATCGCCATCGGTGGAGATCCGGCGAAACGCATCCAGCGGAAATTTCGAGTCGATGGACATCAGTTTGCTGTCGCGCAGGAAAATCACCGCGTCGGCGATCTCGCCCGACGAAAAGCGATGTTGCGCCGAAAATTGCGACGGCGGCAGGCAATCCTCCAGCAGGCGTTCCAGCGTCACTTCACCCAGCATGCCCCGGCTTTTTGCGCCGCCAAGAATATCTTCGAGCGATTTTGTCGCTGAGGAAACGTTGCGGCTCAACTCCTGAAACTCACCCAGTTGTTTCTGAATTTGCCCCATCTGCTCGCGCGCGTTTTTTAGCTCCGTCGCGATGGCCGTTTGTCCATGGGTGGCGATCGTAGCGGAATTGGCCACTCCCTCTTGTAGCGCCTGGGTCACGCTTTCGAGACGCTGCGTCACGGTTTGGCCGATGGCCGAGATTTGCCCGCTGCTTTGCGCTTGTGCCGTGGCTATCGTCTGCAATTCATGCCGCAATTCGGTCATCTGCGATTCCAGCACATCGCTTTTCCGTTCGGCTTGCGTGCTGTGCAGCAGCAACCAAACCACCAGCGCGACAACCAGAATTCCCATCGTTATAGCCACAACCGTCATTCGTTCTCCTGTTGCGTGCAGGTAACCTATGTACTTATCTTATAGCATCGAACGAAGAGAGAAAAACTGGGGTACAAGCCCCTGGCATCCTCGGCGAATGCGAGGCCGTTTTGTTAACAAAAGTTCAGTGACGTTCCGTAACTTGCACCGATGCTCTAATGTTGTCGCGTCTGTCGGTCCAGGCTTTCATGGCGGTAGCAAACGCAATCACGATAGCCGTCGCAAAGTTAGTGACAATAACGGCTTGTGCGTGCAACAAGACTCCATAGATGAACCACAGAATCGCTCCAATCAAATACAGTGCGAGCATCCCGTAGGACAAATCTCTGGCGCCTTGCTTCCAGATTTTTATCACCTGCGGCACGAAAGCAAAGGTGGTGCAAAGACCAGCAACTGTTCCTACGACAAGAATCCACGAATTTGTGGTCACAACAACTCCATCAACTTGATTAGCGTTAATCGTAACTTAGGTGCGATTTCCGAAGGAGGCAAATTGATGACCGGTTGTCCTGACACACTGAAAAAGCATCCTACATCCAAGATTTAGTCTTGGTAGGGAGAAATGGAGATAGCGAATAGCGTAGAGAGTGTGTGGTTACCTTTGCTCGCGGATCAGGTTTTTCTCGCCGCTTTCGTTCGTCAGTGCCGCTACTTGTTGGATCGACGCGGCCTCGGGCACGGCATGAAAATCGGTGTCAATCTCCCTGGTGCGCACCGAAATCGTTTTGAAGAAAAGCGCCTTGCCGTACATCTGTACATCCATGCGCGTCATTTCCCAACAGCCCGGCCCGACTTCCTGTTGTTTCACGTAAAATGTGCCGCCTTTATCGAGATGCCCTAGAAGGCCACCCGCGAATTTGACGTCACTGTCCAACCGGCCGCTGATTTCCACCAGGCGTCTTTGTTTGACGTCCAGCGTCAAAGTTCCTTCCATGTGGTGAAAAATCATTTCTGGCGCGCCGGAAGCGCGAAACGCAGGGTTGGGAGTGAAGTGCAGCGTAATCCTGTTTCCCTCGCTGCTTTCCTGCTGAAATAGAAACGCGTCAGGCACCATTCTCAGCATGCGAGTGGCTTGCTCACCGTCTTCGCGCTGCTGCTGTTTCTCTTTCCTCAATTGCGAGCGGTTGTTCAAAAGGCGTTCGATCCGCTGATTCTCCTGATTCCATTGCTGCTCGGTCAGAGGCTTGCCATTGACGGCCATCAGCCGGTCAATCTCCAGCGTTTTCGTTTGGCAGGCGGCAAACAATTGTTGCTTGCCATCTTTGTCCGTGAGTTTGCGGTAACACCACAAGGAGTGATCATCGGCCTGGGCGCGAAGTTCGTTTTGCAGGATGTCGCGAACCAAGACGCTCAAATTAGCCGGTTTCGTCATAGCAGCAGAAGCGGCACTGGAGTGTTTGGCTTGCGGAGTAGCGCTAGCCGCGAACAATCCGAGCATGAGCGCCAGCAACAACGGCAAAATTAAGACAAAGTTTCGGTTCCAACGGATTGGAGCGGGCGAATTAGCTAATTCAGCACGCATGTTTCTGCCGCCGGAGGGTACTCAATTCGAGTGTGCACGGCGGGCCGACGGCCTGCCTATTACCTGCCCATCACTCAGCAGGTTATCTACCTGCTCCTTGCCACATTCTTTAGCACAGAGGAAGGCAGCCAATCCCAGGAGTCCGAGGATGAGGAAAATTCCGGCGATAGCCAGCAGCATGTAACACCTCGTGGAAGGACACTAGCTGGGGACGATACAAGCTACGCCCCTTATCAACTAGACGTCGATAAGGTAATCGCGGCATCAACGTACCAAATATCCTGTAGCTTAGCGAGAACCATTTTCGCGGGGTAAGTGGAAAACCGTTTTCAATTTAAGGCTGGCGTAATTCTTCCGATAGCCGAAGCGGCAAGCGGGAACTAACGGGGCATTTTGCGCAGCACCAGCTTGCGCAATTTGCTGCGATCCTCGTCGTTCATATGCACGAATTCCACCCCGGTGCCGTCAGCAGTGCTGTTGCGGACAATCGCGGTGCAATGAATTTTTTTGCCCAAGCCGGATCGCAATTCCAACTCAACAGACTGACCCACAGGGAGACTCTTAGAGCTCTCCAGGTAGGCTCCGCCGAGGCTGATGGTTTTCACTCGCGCCAAGCTAGCTCCCGCGGCTTTGGCGCTGACCTGCGCTCGCAGAGGCGCGTCCAGCGGCACGCGTATATACCGTCGCGGAACCGCGTACACCACACCGTGCGCGCTCGAAGCATCGAACGTAGCTCGCGCGGATGTCGATGTCGCCCGGTCTTCGATCACAGCCAAAGCATCCTGGGCCGCGGCTCGCAAGCCGGAGGGTTCGGCATACGCTATCCCGCTGCGCCGCTCAGCGAGCAAATGTAGCAGTTGCATGGACTCCGTAGCTCTTAGCCGTCCGAGGGCTTCGATGGCTTTAATTCGCACGAACTGGTCGCGCAGGGTCGTATGTTCTCCCGCCGCAATTTCCATCAATTGAGGAATCGCCGAGCTTTCGCCGCTGAGCCCGATCTGATCGATCATCATCGGAACCACCAGCGGATGCGCATTGATAAGCACGCTGGAAAATACGAGCGCGGCAGTCTGTGCGTTGGGAGCGTTTGTCGGTCGCGATAGCTCGCTGATGGCCAGATCCTGCATGTTCCATTCCCAACTGGGCAGAGCCCGTGTGAGACCCCTTAACAATCGGTCCGGGTCCGCGATCGCCAGCAATTTGATGGCTGCGCTCACCCGCTGCGGACGACCTTCGTAAAGTCGCGTTTCCAGTATCGTCAACACCGGTACCCCGATAGTCCGTATCAGACGCGCCATAGCTGGCAACAGACTTCCGCCCCGTTCTTCGCCCAACAGCAACGTAAGGCGGTCCAGCAATTTATCGGGATCGCGCTCCAGCAGTCTGGGCAATACCGGATCTAGAGCGCGGTGCGCCAGTCCGGCATCCACTAGCAGGAAAAGTCGGTCCTGCGCGAAGAGACGTTTTGCCAATGCGGGAAAGTTGGTGTGTTCGAAATCTCGGGAACGCTGCTCCAATGCCAGGATGATCGCTTCAAAGCCTTCATAGTCGCCTCGGACCACCGCAATGTGGCCCAGTGATTCGATAAATGTAGCCAGCGCTGAAGTCGTTTGCGGCTCGCGCTCGATGCGCAGCGCTGCCAGCGCTCCCTTGCTTAAATCTTGTGGTAACTGGTTGGGCCACAGCGATTCGATGATGGACCATAACTCATTAAGTCCTCCCGCCACGGTTTGGCGCGCGCGGGCATCCTCGTGCTCCAGCCGTCTGGCGTAATTCAAAACGATGTGGCGCGCTTCGCGGCGCGGCGCATCGGCTCCGGCATCCGCGAGATTTCCCAACGTTTGGCGCAGCGCCAACACCGGCACGCTCCACAAATCCGGCCCGCGTAACACCATGGACTTTTCGCGGGGTGGAATCTCCAGCCAGAAGCGCGTCACCAATTTTTCGCGATAACTTTCTGCCGCCCACGTAGCCGCTAACGAGGATTGCATCATGGACGACGAAGGAATTTGGCTGCCTGGGCCATGCGTACCGGGAATCTTTCCGGCCGTCACCAACAATTCGCCCAGACGATCAAACGTCAGCCGCACCAAAGCCGGGGTCAACGAGCCTGCCGCGAATTCGGCGAGCAAATATTCAAAAATTAAGCTTTCCGCCAGGCGCTTCACATACAACTGCGGCAGCTCGCCCTCCTCCGGCGAATACTGCGAGATCGCGCTCAGCAGCAGCCGAACCGTATCGTGACTCGCTGCTTCCATAGCTTCGCGAATCGCGCGCGCGCCCGCCTCGGGCGAAAGTTCGCGCGCCGGTTCCAGCGGAAGAGTGATGCGCGCCAAGAGCTTTAAAGTGGCAATGAGATCGTCTAAGCCGGGCAGACGCACGTTTTCGGAATCAATCCGCGGAGAATGGCCTCCGTAGGCTACCAGCGTCGCGATCAAGCTGGTCAAAAGCGTGTCTACTTTTCGATCCACTTGCGCGTTAACCAGGATCCCTTCCACATCTCGTTCGGCGAAACTCTTTATCCACCAGACATCTCGCGCACCCACCGCTTCGTTATCCGCTGTTTTCGCGCCCGCCTGACCAGATAGTTGAGCAGCTGTTGGAGCAGCGCTCGCCTGCCCCATCGTCATCAATGATACCTTGATGAGCTCAGCCAGAATGTCCACTTCCTCCTGGCTAACCTTTGGCAGGAAGGTAATTCTTCGAATCCCGGCCTGCCGTAACGCGCTTGAGAGCGCCAGCATTTCCCCAGTAGCATCCGGCAACAGGTTGTCGCCAAGCGCAGAGGATAGCAATCCGTTGCGGATTACTTGCAATTCGAGCTTATGGCGTCCCACCATGGAGTGCAGGGAATCGTAGGCCATTCCCAGAGTGGCAATTCGTTGCGGATGATCGACCTCATAAAGTCGCTGTGATCGCAGAAGTAAATGAAAATCCAGCATTGCGCCGTGTATGTTTGCGATCTTGTCGCCTTCCACGGCCGTAGGGGTAGGTGCAGCATCCCCAGCAACTCCCTTTACGGGCAATTGCCGTTTTGCCACGTAGCCATACTTGTCGATCGATGATAAAACTCTATCCACTGCAAGCTCCGCTCTTCAATCGGGGTGAGAACTAACCGCCGCGCGACGTGCGCGGCCCTAAAACCCCCAGGCGCGTGTCTACCCTTACCGTAGAACGAAACTGCCTCGCTGGGGGCCCTACTTAGGACTACGGGACCAATCTGGACATGTCTCTTACGAAACATTTGTTTTTCGGTCCTGATTCCCGAATGTCGACATCATTCGAATGCCGCGATTCGTTCGACCCGTGACACGTTCGAATGCCCTCTCGTTCGCACCAGATGTACTCACGTTCGAACCAAATCTGTTTCACGTGAAACGACGTTTTTTTGTTCACGAATAAGATTTTTCTTTATGTCGAAACTATTTTGCGTCAGCAGTGCAATTGTCGACCGCCGACATTTCGTGTAATTGTCGACGTGTCGACATGGGGCATTCGAACGCCGCAGCGATCTTCGTCCCAAACGCGCACATCATTCGAACGCTTGTGCAACTCCACCGTGAGACGAGTAACCCGAGGTCTTACTTGAGGGTGACTACAATTTGCGAGTCGGCATAAACTCCGGACGGCACTGATGAACCACTTTTCTGGCCTTGGGTCCGCAATTCAATACGCAGAGTTTTCTTTTTCTTGGGTTTGAATTCGGCGCTCACAATGTTGGAAGTTTTTCGATTCGCGCCTTCGCCGGCGATCACCCGAAACTCCGTAACTCCCGGCGGCACGTGCAAGTCGTCAAACAATTGCTGGTTATTGTTTCCACCCCGTTCAAAATAAACTTTCCCGCCCATTTCCACGGTAAAAGCGACATTGGCTGGAAAGTGATCCGCTTCAATTTTTAACTTCGCGTTGGCGTTAGGGTCCAATTGTTTCGGATCGAAGTCTACACGCGGAGGTGGAGGCAGAGCCGAAACGGTAGTCCTTGAAGGAGTCGTATTCCTGGCGCCGCTCTTGGCTGGTTGCTTGTTCAAATTTTCGTTTCGCGGCTGGCGATTTGGCGGCGTTGCGCTTTTGTCAGTCTTGGCCGCGGTTTCAGAGGGCGTCGTGTCAGCAACAGGTTCCGGCCCCGAGTTGGGATCCAGAATCATCGCGATGCGTTCACGGTTCGCGTAGCCGTACCACCCACCCGCAAGAAGTAAGGCGGCAAAAATCAAGCCGACGGTCGTGCCAATCCAACCAGTTCGTTTTTTCTGCGGCCCAACCGTCGGAGGTATCACCCCAGCGCCAGATTGTCCGACAGTTGACGTCGTTGGTAACGCTGTGGGATTTGAATCCAGAGTGACGTCCATGGCACTGCTGGAAGTAGCGGGAACCGACACCGGCACGGGCGCCTGTAATTCTGCAGCGGGGCGTCCCATTCGCAGCGCCGCCAGGTCGTGAGCCAAGTCATCGCCAGTGGCGTAACGGTCCGAGGGCGACTTGGCCAGACACTTCAAAATAATTTGGTCAAACGCCGCAGGTACCGCGGGATTCAGCTTTCGAGGTGGCACCGCTTCGGTGTGCACCACCTTGTAGGAAACCGCCGTAATCGTTTCGCCTGTGAAGGCGTATTCCCCAGTGGCCATCCAATACAAAATCACTCCCAGAGAAAATAAGTCGCTGCGTCCGTCGATGGGCGCGCCGGTAAATTGCTCTGGCGGCATGAACGCTGGACTCCCAAGAATTTGCCCGGTGGAAGTGAGTTGCGCGGCGCCCAGTTTGGCCACACCAAAATCAGTAATCTTGGGGCGCTCAACTCCATATTTTTCCTCGGAGGTCATCAGAATGTTGGCGGGCTTTATGTCCCGATGAATGACCCCGTGCTTATGCGCATAGGCGAGCGCTTCCGCGACTTGCTGCCCGATCTCGCAGACGCGCTCGAAGGTAAATCGCTGGCCATTTTTTGCGGCATCGGCCAGCGTACGCCCTTCGATGTATTCCATCACCAGGTACGGCACACCGTCTTGTTCGCCGACGTCAAATATCGTAACGATACCCGGATGCGATAACCCACCTGCGGCTCGCGCTTCACGATAAAATCGCTCTCGAAATTCTTCGGCTTGCGGCCCGCTTAGCGCCAGCGAGTGGATCGTTTTCAGCGCCACGATGCGGTCCATCGCTGGATCGCGCGCAATAAAAACCGCGCCCATGGCTCCGCGGCCCTTTTCCTCAATAATTTCGTAGCGGCCGATTTTTTGAGCTTTCATCATCTTTCGGGGATTACGCGGCGAAAGTGTACTTTAGCACGTCGCTTTGCAGCCAGGATTCATCGTTACAATCGATTGCCGCATTGCCAAATGAGCCGAAGTGGTCCAGCGTGACCGATCTCTCACGTTCGTTCCGCTCGAGAATTACTGAGTTTCTTGAAGAATGTCCCACGGACAAAACTTCGTTTATTATCCAGACGACGCATCATCTAGGCGATCATCCTGCAAAAAATGGCTTACTATCGGCTCGTGAAGAATTGCTAGCGAAGACGCCAATGACAATTCTCAAACGCTCGAGTATCGCATTGGTGCTAGCCGGAATTCTGCTTGTCTTGATTTTCTATTTGCATCCGACCCGCAGTCAGCAACCAGCACCGCCCTCAAAGCCCCACAAAATTACAATCAACTGGGATAAAGCGTCGCGCGCCGTTAGTTATAACGTTTATCGCCGGCTCTACAGGAGCCAAACCTTCACCAAGGTGGGAACCTCAAATACCAACAGCTATGACGACCCCGGAGTCCAGGGTGGAGAGAGGTATTGTTACGTAGTCACCTCGCTTGATTCCAAAGGCAAGGAAAGTGATCGATCGAGAGAAATATGCCTCACGGTCCCAAGCCCATAGAAAAACCACGTCGATAATCCTGTTGCCTTGTACACAAAACTTGTTGACACAGCGTATCGGCCGGCGTACTTTGCCATCAATTTCCCGGGCTCAACACTTACAACGTTTACCCCGCGAGTGAGTAAACTGGCCAATCAAATTAAAACTCAAAGAGAGAGGTATATTCTATGAAGCGTGCTTTAGGATATGTCGTTGTTGTGATGTTCGTTGCCATGGCATCCGTGGTGGTCTTTGCTCAGGCAAATCCGTTGCTTGGAACATGGAAGCTGAATGTCGCGAAATCAAAATATACCGGGACACCGATGCCGAAAGAAATGACGCGCACTGTCGAGGCCGATGGTGATTCGGTCAAATATACCTACGCAGGCACCGCGGCAGACGGCAGCCCTGTTTCGTATGGTTTTACCGTGAAATACGACGGTAAGGATTATCCGATGACCGGAAGCGCACCGGGCGGCAGCGACATGATCGCCATCAAACGCGTCAATGCAAACACCTACGAAGCGACGCAGAAAAAGGGCGGCAAAGTCGCCGCGAACACTAAAGTGGAGATTTCGAAGGATGGTAAAGTTGCGACCATTACCTCCAAGGGTACAGACTCGACGAGTTACGTCGCGGTCTATGACAAGCAGTAGCAGAAAATCGTCGCTGCGGTTTAGCCGCTGAATTCATTTTGACGGCTGCGGCCGCAAAGAAATCGACTGATGGTCAATACGCAGCGCGGCAAATCCTAATTGCCGGCGCTGCGTATTTATTATAGAGCGCAGTTGTTATTTAGGAATGGTGGGGCTGGCGAGATTCGAACTCGCGACAACCGGTTTAGGAAACCGATGCTCTATCCATCTGAGCTACAGCCCCCAACTTCGCTTTGTAGTTTACCCGCGTAAATCAGGATTTTCACGAAGTTCCAGCTTCGCTTCCCATCCGTCATCTATTCCGCCCCTTCAAACCGTCATTCCCCGCATTTAATCGAATTGCTCTTGGCAAGGTTAGTGACCACCGCGGTTGTTTATACCGATCCAGTACTCAAGCAGGCTTCAGGGAGACGCATTTTCCCTTAGCTGGAAAATGACTGGACAATTCTCAATGTGAGTCACTGTAAATAAACGACTTACGGTGGCCACGGCGATGCAGTAATGGAGTAACAGGAACAGGTCTCGGTCTTCGGACGGAAGCAGTTCGCATCTTTTGACACATTGCCGGCCTGCGTCGCCGGTTGCTGAACTAAGGAGGTATTTTGTGATGTATCATCCCGGCCGCAAGGTTACCCCTCAACCCGCGATTCAAACGACCTGTGACTTAGAACTTCGCCATAAACCGTTTGCTGCCCTTACATTGCTCCTGGTTGCGATTCTGATACTCACTGCCGCTTACGACGCACCGGTAGCGCACGCGCAAGCCAATGTGCAAGGCGCCTGGCAAACCGTGTCGACGCAAATGCTTATCAATCCGGTTCATACGGCCCTGTTGTCCAATGGCAAGATTTTGGTGGTATCAGGTTCCGGAAACTATCCCGCGGAGAGCGTTTTCAGCGTTGGGGTTTGGGATCCCGCAACAAATACCATGACCACTCAGACCCAGAACTGGGACATGTTTTGCAACGGAATGATCGTGCTGCCCGATGGCCGTCCATTTATTATGGGCGGCAATCTTCAGTATGACCCCTTCTTTGGCTGGAATCGGACCTCGATCTACAACCCTGCAGCAGTCAGCCCGAAACCCAATTTCGTGGACACGGAAGACATGGCCCATGGCCGCTGGTATCCCACCAGCACTGTGCTCGGCGACGGACGAGTTCTGATATTTTCAGGGCTGGACGAAAAAGGAGACACCAACCCCCAAACGGAAATCTACACCGTAGGTGCTGGATGGGCGCCGCCGGTCATGGCTCCCTGGACCCCGCCTCTGTATCCGCGCCTGCACCTTTTGCCAAACGGTAAGGTTTTTTATTCCGGATCAACGACGCAATCCCGAATTTTCGATCCTGTCGCGAACACTTGGTCCAACGTAATCGCTACTACAATTTATGGAGGAACTCGAACGTACGGTTCTTCCGTGCTCTTGCCTCTAACGCCCGCAAACAATTACGCACCGAAGGTCATAATTTTTGGCGGAGGCAATCCGGCTACAGCTACCACCGAGATTATCGATCTTTCTGTCCCGGCTCCCGCATGGGTCAAAGGTCCGGCAATGTCCGCGCCACGCATTGAGATGAACGCCACGATTTTGCCCAACGGCCAAGTTCTCACCGTGGGAGGTTCACTGAACGATGAAGATACCAACACCGCCAGCCTGAAGGCCGACCTCTACGATCCGGCTACAAACAAGATGTCTTCGGCGGGCGCGAATGCCGTGCCGCGACTCTATCATTCCGTAGCATTGCTGTTACCCGATGCCACCGTATGGGTCGCCGGAGGAAATCCCACTCGCGGAACGTATGACCCCAGTGTTGAAGTTTATTCGCCTGCTTATCTCTTTAATCCCGACGGCACTCCCGCCACGCGCCCAACTATAACCGGTGTTACTCCATCTGTAATCGGCTATGGCGCGTCCTTTCAAGTGCAAACTCCGGATGCTGCAAACATCGCCTCCGTAGTTTTAGTGAAAGACGGCGCCGTTACCCACGCGTTCAACATGGATCAGCGTCTTGTGGGCTTAGTGTCCACCGCAGGTAGCGGAGTCTTGAACGTAACCGGGCCCCCGAACGGAAACATCGCGCCTCCAGGCTATTACATGTTGTTTTTGATCAACAATGCGGGCGTACCTTCTGTCGCCAAATTTGTGCAGCTTTCCACCGCGCCGACGGACGTTCCTCCCACCGGAACCATTACTAGTCCAGCTACGTCGACGGTCAATATCAATCAGGGGCAAACAGTTACGTTTGCCGGAACTGGAACCGCTTCCGGCACCGGAACAATCGCCGCATATTGGTGGTCCATCCGTGGTGGAACGCCAGCCAAGAGTTCCATGCAAACCCCCGGTACAGTGACATTCTCCACGCCCGGTACTTACCAGGCCACCCTGACTGTTACCGATAACTCCGGCATCACCGATCCGAATCCGCCGGTGGTCACCGTCATCGTAAAGCCCACTTCGCCGCAACCCACGCTTACCAGCGCAACGATTAACGGGCTCGCGGCTGTCGGTTCGCAAGGTCAGCCGAATCTTAACGTCATCCTCACTGGCACTAATTTCTTGCCGAACCCCATTTGCAGCTTTGGCGCGGGAGTCGACGTCAACTCTTGTACTTTCAATTCCGCTACTCAGCTCACCGCTAACGTGGATGTTCAGGCAACTGCGGCCGTTGGAACGCGAAACATTTTAGTCACGGACACCGATACCCAAACCGCACCGCTCGCCAATGGATTTAACGTCGTGGCCGGAACCGCGCCTTCCGCACCCTTGCTGACGGCAGTGACCCCCAATGCGGTATTTCAGGGCACCACGAACGTAGCCCTAACGTTAACCGGCGCGAATTTTCAACCGGCGCCAACATGCAACTTTGACTCTGATTTCGGCGGCACTGTTAATAAATGCACCTTCGTTTCTCCAACGCAGATCAACGTAAATCTCGTTGTTGCTGCCAACGCCACTCTGGGTGGCCACAACGTCATCGTTACCAACGCCGACGGTCAAAGCGCGACCATGATTAACGGTTTTACCGTCGCCGAAAGTCTTGGCCCCACTGTCCAACTCGGAACCGGTTTCACTGCTGGAGCCCTGGTGCTGAACGGCAATGCACAGCTGACTGAATCGGTTTTGCAGTTAACCGACGGCCAAGAGTTTGAGGCTTCCAGCGCGTGGTACGCCACGCCCGTGAACATCCAAAACTTCGTTACCGATTTCACCTTTCAAATTACTCCCGGACTTACCGCCGATGGTATTACCTTCGCGATTCAAAACAACTCCACCGCGGCGCTCGGAGTCGCTGGCGGTCCGCTGGGCTATGGTCCCGATATGTCCTCCGGCACGGGAGGAATACCGAAGAGCGTGGCGGTGAAATTCGACTTGTACGACAACTCTGGCGAGGGCATAGATTCGACGGGTCTCTACGTCAACGGCGCTTTACCCACCATCCCGGCCACCGACATGACCACCTCAGGGATAGACCTGCACAGTGGCGATATCTTCGACGTGCACATGCTCTATGACGGCGCTTCTCTGGCCATGACTGTCACTGACACCGTGACCAAGGCTGTCTTTACCCATACATGGACTATCGATATTCCCGGAACGGTAGGCGCTACCTCGGCCTATGCAGGATTCACGGGCGGCACGGGTGGTCTAACCGCGACGCAGAACATTTTGACTTGGACTCTCGGCCCCATCCCGGTTGTCGGCTTTTTTCCGGCGAGTCCCATCGATTTCCCGGATGTTGCCACGGGAACATCCAGCGCTCCAGTTTCTATAACGGTCACGAATAGCGGCGGCGCGCCTCTTCATATCAGCAGCGTCACCATTATTGGTACCAATCCCACAGATTTTGGAATCGCGTCCAACACTTGCACCGCGGCTGCGATAGCTGTCAACGCTACCTGCACGGTGGGAGTCACCTTTACTCCCAGCGGCACCGGAGAGCGTCTAGCCAACTTGCAATTTACGGACGACGCCTCTAGCAGCCCACAAATTTTGGCCCTCAGCGGCGCTGGTCTCGCTCCAGGAACACCTGGTGTGGCCGTTGTGCCCAGCAGTCCGATTATGCTGCCGAGCACCACACAAGGCGCCACCAAACCGCCAGTCGTTGTGACCGTGACGAACAGTGGCAGCGCCACTCTGAATATCACCGCGGTTACCATCACCGGAGTAAACGCCGGCGACTTCGCGCTAGCTTCCAATACTTGTACCGGCGCGGTGGCTACCAACGCAACTTGCACTATTGGTGTTGCATTCACCCCAAGCGCCGTTGGAATGCGTCAAGCCAACCTGCAACTTGCCGACAACGCGCCCGCCAGTCCCCAGACCTTTGCGCTCAGCGGAACCGGCGTTTCTTCGACTCCAACCACCCCAGCTGTCGTTATTTCACCGGCTTCGGTGGCAGTCGCGGCGACTCAAGGAACGGCTGGCAATTCGACCAACATTACGATTTCGAACTCCGGTACCTCGCCTTTGCATATCTCCGGCGCGGTGTTCGGAGGCGCGAATGTGTCGGAGTTCGTCAACGCGTCAAGCCCCTGCATCGGTATACCCATCGCTCCCAATACCAGTTGCTCTATTTCCGTGACCTTCGCTCCTCTCGGAGTGGGCACTCGCACGGAGACAGTTACTTTAACCGACGACGCTCCCAATTCGCCGCAGGCATTTACCATTAACGGCACGGCCAGCCCGGTATATACAGTTACCCCCTCAACCCCGACTGCCACGGTTACCGCCGGACAAACTGCCCAATACACTTTGCAACTCACTCCCGGTGTCGGGTATTCAGGCCCAGTAAACATGGCGTGTTCCGGCGCCCCCGCCACAACCGTATGTACTGTCACGAATCCCATCCAGTTAACGACGGGTGCGCCCGCCTCGGTAAACGTGACGGTCACAACTATGAAATCCTCGCTGGCGCCCAACACCGGCCGCCGGTTGAATCCTCCTTCCTCGCCTTACCTTATGCTGCTGATATTGGGTATGTGTCTGGCAGCCTTAGTCCTCCTGAATCGACTCAAGCAGAGCGTCGGCTTCTTGCCGGGGCGACTCGCATACGCCGGTGGCTTTCTGGTTCTCGTACTCGCCGGGTACGGTCTTGCGGGCTGCGCGAGTGGCGGAGTCTCAGTGGTTACTCCTCCTCCTCCAACCAATACCGGGACACAAAAAGGAACTTACACACTTACTTTGACGCCCACAGCGTCCAGTATGAGTGGCAAACCGCTGCAATTGACACCGATTCAATTGACCCTGACCGTAAATTGACCAAACGAGCCGACCACTCCACTTCCCGTGGAGCAGTTGGCTTTTTTCTTTGGACTCACGACAATTACTTCTTTGCGGCAATTGACCGGGGAGGGATATCCTTGTTATCAAATATTTATATGACCGTCAATCGCAGAAATCTTCTGAAGCAGTTGGGGGCGGGAATAGCGGCGAGCTCCTTGCTTGCGCCGCGGCCCGCTTCCGCGGATGCCAGTGAATCTCTACCGGCCTCGAGGACCCTTCCGAAACGTGTGGAACCAATCCGCCTGGACCGCAACGAAAACGCCTACGGCGCCTCGCGGGAAGCGATCGTAGCCCTTCGAGAAGCAGCCAAGGACACCAGCCGTTATTCCGATTCCGACGTTTTCCAGAAAACTTTGGCGGACTATCACCGTGAGGCAATTCCCGGTGGTAGCCACATCACTAAGCCGGAGCAAATTGTCTTTGGTTGCGGATCAACCGACGTTTTGCGAATGGCTGCCGCGGCATTTCTGGCTCCGGGTGCCACACTCATCATGGCCACCCCCACTTGCGATCTCATCGCGAACTATGGACGGAGCAGAGGCGCAACCGTCGTTGAAGTTCCGTTGCGCAATGACCATGCGCACGATTTAGAGGCGATGCTGAAACATTCCAATAAAAGCGGAGCCAGCGGCCTCATCTATGTCTGCAACCCCAACAGCCCCACCGGAACGCTCACGGAGCGTAGAGATCTCGAAGAATTTCTTGTCAAAGTGTCGCCAAAATTTCAAGTGGTGATCGATGAGGCTTATCATCACTACGCCGGCGGATCTGGTGCCTACCGCTCGTTTATAGATCGGCCGTCGAATAATCCGCGTGTGATTGTCACCCGAACTTTTTCCGCCGTATACGGCTTGGCTGGCGCGCGCGTGGGCTACTCGATAGGATCGCCGTCCAATGCGGAAAAAATGGTTCGAGAAGGATTGCCTTTCGCGCTGAATCGCGCTGGAATGTTCGCGGCTTCGGCGGCCCTCGCGGACCGCGACCACGTCGAGAACTGCACCAATCGAAATTTTAATGACCGTCAGGAATTCATGAACCAGGTGAATGCCCGGATGCTGCGAGCCTTGGATTCGCATACCAATTTTGTTTGTTTAAATGTAATGCGTCCGGCTTCTGAAATTTCTGAACATTACACTAGGAATAATTTTGTGTTGGCCCCGCTAATTCCTTCCATGCCAAATTATTTGCGCATCTCGCTCGGCACGCCAGAAGAGATGCACGAATTCTGGCGAGTCTGGGACCTCCTCGGTTCTCACCCGATGTCCATGTAAATTGCACCGCCGGCTGGGCAAGCGTTTTGCCAAAGAGCAAGGTATTTCCTACAATGGGTGCCCCGTTGCCCAATCCATAAATCGCTGCACTGATTACAAAGTATTTACTAAGGTTCTGGGAATGCTATACGCCGGACCTGGGGGCCCAGGTCTGTTTCTCCCGAAAGGGGAAAACATCTTGGTGATACTCGGGTTCTTTTTACAGCCTTCATGGCATTGCAGTCTAAATACGGCCTTGTATCTTGGGAGCTACAGGAATGTATTTTTATCGCACTCTCGCCAAACTTGCGCGGTAAGGAAGAGTTTGGCTGCGCGACTTCTTTCGGGATCTGCTAGATAGTTGGAGTTTTGCCGCTATTGCTTTACTGCTGTTCTGCGCGCCGATGGCGCATGGCCAGATCCCACCACCTCAGCCCTACAGCGATGCGGAAATAGCCTACGACAACCAAATCGGCACATGGCAGACCGTACCAACTTTGATGCCTATCAACCCGATTCACGCGGCGTTGATGCACTGACTTCACCTTCCAGTTGTCTGCCGGCTCCCCGACTGCCGACGGCTTCACGTTCGCCATTCAAGGTAATTCCACTGCGGCGATGGAAGGTACAGGCGGCAAATCTGGGATACGGAACTATCGGCATGAGCGTGGCCGTGAAGTTCGATTTGTACAGTAACGCCGGGGAAGGCACTGATTCTACAGGTCTCTACCAGAACGGCGTCAAACCGGCAATGCCCGCGGTCATGACCAGTTGCGGCGTTGATTTACACAGCGGTTATGCTTTCTCGGTGCACATCGTTTATGACGGCACCAATTTGACCGTGACTTCACGGACACTACTAATACCGCTTTGACCTTCACGACGAGTTGGCCGATCAATGTACCGGCGGATGTCGGCGGCAACACCGCCTTTGTAGGTTTCGCCGCCGGCACCGGCGGGTAAACCGCAATCAGTCGGTGCTCGCGTGGACCTACACCTTCAATTAGCATAGCGTGGCCGGATGCCGGACCGCTTTCCACGGTCTAAAGCTAAATCAATCCTGCACCGTTTTTTGAAGCCCGGACAATCTAAGTTGTGAACACAGCGGCGTTTCGCCGGTGTGCTATCATCGCGGCTCTTCTGCCTCTCGTGAAGCCATGGGTGCGGCCCCCTTTCGAGCGGCGAGTGGCTTGGAGGCAATATGAACCGTAAAGTCCGGAACATTCTGATCGCCGTTGTAGTCGTCATAGTCATCCTGGTGATCGTTCCGTTCCTGATTCCCGTCAATCAATTCAAGCCTACGATTGAGGCAAAAGCTTCGGCCGCGCTGGGACGCCAGGTGCAGTTGGGCGATCTTAGCCTTTCGCTTCTCACTGGCTCGCTCTCGGCTGATAATCTGGCGGTCTCCGATGACCCCAAATTCGGCCAGACTCCGTTTTTGACCGCTAAGTCCGTTCGTGTTGGTGTGGCCATGATGCCGCTGATCTTTTCGCGAGCCCTGAACATTACCAGTGTGACGATTAAGGACCCGCAGGTCACCTTGCTGCACAATCCGGCGGGCCAGTGGAATTATTCGTCCATCGGCGGCGCAACGGCAAACACTGCCAACAATCAAAATAATAGTTCCTCGGAGCTGTCCGTCGAAAAGCTGTCACTCGAGAACGGCACCATCATCGTCGGTTATGTCGGCAATCCCAAGCGCACCACCTACGACCACGTGAACGTCGAAGCTTCCAATATCTCAACGCATAGCAAATTTCCGGTCTCGGTGTCGGCCGATCTTCCCGGAGGCGGGAAGTTCAAGTTGGATGGAACTGCCGGGCCTCTCGATGCTACTGACGCCGCCCTGACACCCGTTGACGCAAAACTCACAGCGAGTTCACTCAATCTCGGCTCCACTGGATTTATCGAGCCCAATACCGGGCTCGGCGGACTCCTGGACCTAGACGCCAGTTTGACTTCAACCCAGGGTCAGGCGGAAACCAAGGGCAACGCCAAGCTTTCCAAGGCATTGTTCATTCAAGGTGGATCTGCTTCTTCCGTACCTTTGGTAGTGGACTTCGACACCAAGTACGATCTTGCCAAACAGAGCGGCACGTTAAATGGCACCACGCTGAAAATCAGCGGCGCCACCGCGCAAGTTTCCGGCACTTACAATAACTCCGGAGAAAACACCATCGTTAATGTCAAAGTCGACGGCCAGAACATGCCCGCCAAGGACCTCGCAGCTTTTCTGCCGGCCGTCGGAATTCGCCTCCCCAACGGAGCTTCTATTGAGAGCGGGACACTCAGCGAGAATCTGACTATGGCGGGCCCGACCACCAATCTGGTTACCAGCGGCAATGCCGGTATCTTCAGCGTTAAATTGGCAGGATTCGATCTGGGTTCGAAAATGTCCAGCATTTCAGCGATTACTGGATTGAAGAGCGGCAAAGATCTGGACATCGAAAAAATGACGTCTAATTTGCGCATGACTCGCGACGGATTGCGCGCCGATAATTTCATCGCTGTTCTGCCGGCCTTCGGCCAGATCGTGGGCGCAGGCACCATAGACGCCAAGAACAATCTCGATTTCAAAATGGCCGCCACGCTCAAAAGTGGCATTGCCAATGTCGCGAATCCTACCGGCGCACTCACGTCGGTCCTAGGCGGAGGGTCAAGCGGCTGCAAGAATGGCGTCACCGTGCCATTTAAAATTGAGGGCACCACTGCGGATCCGAAATTCGTTCCGGATGTTGGCGGGGTCGCCGCCGGCATGCTAAAGACTCAATTAGGTTGCGCGGGCAGTGGCCTGGCGGGCGCGAAGAATCTGAATCCAACGAACCTTAACCCGACGAACCTTAACCCGACGGATGCCACCAAATCCCTGGGCGGGCTCTTCAAGAAGCCGAAACCGTAAAGGCCTAGTCGTAGCGAAGCGCCACGATAGGATCTACGCGCATCGCGCGCCGCGCCGGGATGTAGCAGGCCAGCAACGCTACAGCGGTAAGTAACAGCGTTACCGCGGTATAAGTCGACGGGTCGTAAGCCCGCACATCGAATAGCAGGCTGACTAGGACGCGCATCAGCGCTAAGGCCGCCAGGATTCCCAGACCTAATCCCACTACTGTCAATCGTAACCCTTGGCCGAGTATCAAGCGCATGACATCGCCGCGCTGAGCTCCCAACGCCATGCGCAAACCGATTTCGCGCGTCTGCTGATTCACCGAATAAGACAGCACTCCATACACCCCCACTGCGGACAGCACCAGCGCGAGCGCGCCAAACAGCGCCAGTAACAAACCGCCCATGCGTGGCGCCCAAAGGGCCTGAGACAGGATCTGCTCGATCGTAAAGACATTGGTTACCGCCAGATTCGTATCCAGCGATTGCAGCGCCGCCCGCGCGGTGGCCACTACACTCTCTGGATTGCTGGCGGTACGCACATGCAAAGTTGCAGCGGGGACGTAATCTTGCGTCATCGGTAAAAACACAATCGGCTGCGGTTCTTCGCCAACTTCGTTTACTACCGAATTTCCCGCCACCCCCACAATTTCACGCAAAGTCATATCACCGATGAAGTGGAATCGCTTGCCGACGGCATTTTCGTTGGGCCAATGCTGCTTAGCCATAGCTTCACTGACGATCGCCACCGGAGCTGTTTCTTTGCGGTCACCGTCCGTAAAGGTCCGACCCTGTAATACCGGGATGCGCGTGGTGTCAAAATAATTTGGCGTAACGTCGTCCACTAGCGTCAACGTGCCGCGGTAACCTGAAGCCTCATCGCGTCCTTCCGGAAACACCGTGCGTAAGAACCCCCCGCCAATCGGCTGGTTGGAAGCGATACTCACAGATGCTACACCCGGGGAGTTCCTCACTTTTTCAATAGCCGCGCGGTAAAACTCTTGGCCGCGGCCTTCTTCATAGTGCAGCGCGCCGAGATCGAAATTCATGGCGAGCAGATTTCTCGATTCAAAGCCCAGCTCGGTTTTTTGCGCATTCTGCATGCTACGTAGAAAAAGCCCGGCCCCGACCAGCGTGATTAGCGCCAGCGCCACCTCGCCAATGACCAGCAAACTGCGCAATGGGTCGCGTCGCCAGCCCATAGTGCCGCCCCGGCCCCCGGATTTTAACGTTTCCATGAGATCCGGACGCGAAGCTTTTATCGCCGGAATCAGGCCAAAAATAAATCCGGTGAGAATTGCCACGACCAAAGTGAAAAGCAGCACATGCGAATCCAGGGCTAAATCAATACCGGTGTCCTCGATGAATGGCGGACGGAAGGCCCACAGAATGCTGCGGCCTCCGTACGCGAAAGCAAGACCAACGGCTCCGCCTGCGAGAGACAACAACAAGCTTTCCGTCAACATCTGGCGAACAATACGTGTGCGACCCGCGCCGAGAGCTGCGCGCAGGCTGATTTCTTTCTGGCGTCGTGCTCCTTGTGCCAGCAGAAGGTTAGCCAGATTGACGCACGCGATCAAAAGCACCAAACCCACCACGCTCATCATCATCGCGCCCGCCAAAGCGATTTGTTTATGGTCGTTCACGCCCACAGCGGCATCTGCTAGCGGGCTGAGCGCAACGCTGCGTCCGCTATTGTCTTTTGGGAACTCCGTCTCCAGATGCGTGGCCATCGTTTTCAGGGAAGCCTCCGCGGCGCTCATTTCCAGCCCCGGCTTCAACCTGCCAAAGGTGCCCCCCAGGGTTAGCGCACGCCGTTCATTGAAAAAGTCCTTTGCCTTGCCGCCTAGGACTTGATCTTTCATGCTGATAGGTATCCATACCTGCTCGGAACTAAAAAATGTGATCGTGCCTCGAAATCCCCGTGGAGCAACGCCAATGACGGTGTAAGGACGCGCATCAAGTATCAGCGGTTTTCCGATGATCCCCGGGTCTGAGCCGAATTTATTGGCCCACAGCGCATAGCTAAGAACCCCTACATCGTTGCCATTGGGCTTGGTGTCCTCATCGGGCATAAAAAAGCGCCCGTGAGCAGGCCGTAGTCCAAGGACGTCGAAATAATTTGCGCTAACGAGTTCGCCTTGTAGCTGCCGAGGTTCCGCGCCGCCACTCCAGGTAACAGCAATAGGCATAAACGCCGCGAGGTCGGTGAATACCTGGTTGTCGCGACGATAATCCTGAAAATTGGGGTAGGACATCCCCAGCTTTTCGGCGCGAGCTTGCGTTACCAGCGTCTTGCTGTCCACGGTGTCCATCTGCACCAGTCGCGGCAAGTCGCGCACCGGAAGCGCATTCAACAAAATCGCGTTCACAACCGTGAAGATGGTGGTGTTGGCGCCGATTCCCAACGCCAGAGACAGCACCGCAACCGCCGTGAATCCGGGATTTTTTCGCAGCATGCGCAAGCCATAGCGCAGGTCCTGCATAAAAACTTCCACGACTGGCAGTGTCTGGCGGTCATGGTAGAGCTCTTTCGTCTGCTCAACTCCGCCCAGTTTCATCAACGCATCCCTGCGCGCATCCGTGGGATTCATCCCTTTGCGTACATTATCTTCGGTGTGCATTTGTAGATGTCCTTCCAGTTCTTCTGCAAACCTATCCCGCGATTCACCGTGGACCGTGCCTGCCAACCGCAGCCAAAATGCTCGCAACGTTTTCATGCTAATTCCTTCATGACGACACCTTCACGCTGATTCCTTACCGGGAGCCAGAAATCGCGCGAGGATCGCGGTGGTCTGTTCCCAATCGCGTTCTTCACGGCCCAGGAATTTACGTCCGGCGCGCGTCAATTTGTAATATTTGGCTTTGCGATTATGGTCGGACTGCCCCCATTCCGACGCGATGTGTCCTTCCTGCTCAAGTTTCAGCAGCGCCGGGTATAGCGTGCCGTAGTTCACTGCCAGGAGATCGCCGCTGGTTTGTTCGATGCGCCGCGCAATCCCGTAACCATGCAATGGGCCTAGCGTTTCAAGCGTTTTCAGAATCATCAGCGCCAGCGTACCTTGCCACACATCCACTTTTTCAGCCATTTCCTCGTGTCCGTCTCTTTGACCCTATGGGATGCCCATAGTAAACCCGCCGCGCTCCTATGGGAAGCCAATAGTACAGACGTTCAAGATCACTGTTTGTTTTCGGCAGGGACTCGTTATTTTAAAATTTTCAGCTGGGTTCAAATCCGAACTTTTCTTGACTCTTCTGCAACTTACCGTTAGCCTCGTGCGTTCAATTAAGAGACGGCGACTGCTATCTTTCTTTATCGAAAAATCCTCCCTTACGGCAAGGAGCGTTTCATGCGCATCGGTGTGTTTGATGAATGCCGCAGCGTACTATTCGCGGCGCTGATCGTCGCGTTATGTATGAGCCCGCAAGCGCGCGGCCAGGGAGGGGAACCGCCGTATTTCGCCATTCGCGGAGCGAAAATCGTTACGGTGTCAGGACGAACCGCGGAAAATTCCACAGTCATTATTTCGCGCGGAATTATTACCTCCATTGCGGCTGATGCCAAAATTCCCGATGAAGCGTGGATCATCGATGGCAAGGGCCTGACCGTCTATCCCGGGCTGATCGATTCCTATACTGATGTGGGACTGATGGCGCCGCCTGCCCCTGGTGGACCCGGCGTTGGAACACCCGGCGCGACAGAATCGGCCCCGCGACCTCCACAAACACAAACGGCCGCGCGCGGTCCTGAGGATCGGCCCGGCACAACACCGTGGCGCAATGCCGCGGATGAAGTGAACCTCGGCGACAAGCGTATTGACACGTGGCGCAAGGGCGGCTTCACAACCGTCGTTACCGTGCCTAAAGGCGGTTTTTTCCCCGGTCAAGCTGCGGTCCTTGATCTCGCGGGCGATCGCCCCGGAGACTTCGTCGTGAAATCGCCGGTAGCGATCCCTCTAACTCTTAGCGTGACCGGCGGATTCGGCAGCGGATTTCCCAACTCGCTGATGGGCGTGCTGGCCTACGTGCGCCAGGTGTTTCTGGACACTGACTGGAGTACCCGCGCGCAAGCCGCTTACGAAAATAATGCGCATGTCGAGCGCCCGCCTTATGACCGCACCGATGCGTGCCTCGCTGCTGCGCTGCAAAAGCATATTGTGGTGTTGATCCCGGCCAACAATAGCGTTCAGATTCAACGGTCGTTGGAGCTCGTGGATCGTTGGAAAGTCAACGGAGTTATTTACGGGGCTCAAATGGCTTATGAAGGCGCCGCCGACATTGCCGCCAAGAAGGTTCCGGTGTTGGTAAGCGCAAAATGGCCGGAAGCGGAAAAAGATGCCGATCCCGAGGACAAGCCGACTTTGCGCGAATTGCGTTTTCGCGATCGCGCGCCATCCGCGCCTGCGGTGCTCCTCAAGGCTAACGTAAAGTTCGCATTTTATTCCGGCGGCTTAACAACCCCCAAGGATGTTTTGAAAGCGGTGAAAAAATCGATCGACGCCGGCCTGCCTGCGGATGCGGCGCTGCGTGCGTTGACTCTTTCCGCTGCGGAAATCTACGGTGTGTCGGATCGCATGGGTTCCATCGAAGTCGGCAAAATAGCCAATCTGATGGTGACGGATGGCGATCTCTTCGACGAAAAAACCAAAATCAAGATGGTCTTCGTGGACGGGCGCAGATTCGAAACGCACGAACCTGAAAAACCAAAAGATCCGCCCAAAGGTGATATCAGTGGCAAATGGAAACTGGCCTTCAACACTCCACACGGCCCGGAAGAGGCGACCGCCGATTTGAACATGGAAAAAGATGGCACCATTTCCGGCACGGTCACCAGCAGCCGCGGAACGGGAACAATTCTTAATGGCTACGCCAGCGCGGATAAATTCAGCTTCAGTATAAATATTCCCATTGAAGGCAATCCGCTGGACGTCACTTTTTCTGGAACATTTGACGTTACCTCCATGAAAGGTTTGGTGAGCGTCACCGGATTCTCCACGGATTTCTCCGGCACAAAACCGGGAGCACACTCCAGCGCGTCTGCAACGGGAGGTGCACTGTGAAGGCCGCTCCCACGGGTAACGCGCTCCTAAAAGCTTCTGCAGTTATCGTAGCGCTCGATTTTCTAATGGCGTGTGGTATGCCCGCGGCCAATCCTTCCGACGCAAAAGCTCCAGCGATTCTGCTGATCCAAAACGCTACGATCCTCACTGTCTCCCACGGAACGATTGAGCACGGCTCGATCCTGATTCGCGATGGCAAAATCGCGGAGGTCGGCCAATCCATCGCCAAGCCGCAAGGGGCCGAAGTAATCGACGCCAACGCCCAATTCGTGATGCCCGGCATTATCGATTGTCATTCCCACATCGCTGTTGACGGCTCCGTGAATGAAGGCAGCGTTTCCGTTTCCTCTATGGTGAATATTGCCGACGTGCTGAATCCCGATGATATCGATATTTATCGCGATCTAGCCGGCGGCGTGACTGTTGCCAATGTGCTGCACGGTTCCGCTAACTCCATCGGCGGACAAACCGTGGTGATCAAGTTGCGCTGGGGCGCGCCTGCCTCGCGGTTGCCGTTTGAGGGTGCTCTCCCCGGCATTAAATTTGCTCTCGGCGAAAATCCCAAGCGTTCCAACTTCAGTATCCGTGGCCAGGAAAAGCGCTATCCCGCAACGCGCATGGGCGTGGAAGAAACCATTCGCACTGCCTTTACCGAAGCGCGTGATTACAAAAGCAAATGGGATGACTACAACAAGAGAACTTCGGCGGGAGAAAAAAATCTCATTCCCCCGCGCCGGGACTTGCGCTTGGATCCGCTAGTCGAAGTATTGGAAGGGAAGCGCTACGTGCATGCCCACTGCTACCGCGAAGACGAGATTTTGATGTTGCTGCGGGTGGCCAAAGAATTCGGCTTCAAAGTGCGAACCCTCCAGCACGTTCTCGAAGGTTACAAAGTGGCTGATGAAATCGCCGCCGCTGGAGCGGGCGCTTCCACTTTTTCGGACTGGTGGGCGTACAAAGTGGAAGCCTACGACGCCATTCCTTATAACGCGGCGATCATGACGCGTCGCGGCGTGCTGGTTTCCATCAATTCCGACGACGCCGAAGAAGCCACGCATCTGAATCAGGAAGCTGCCAAGAGCATCCGCTACGGCGGACTCTCGCGTGAAGAAGCATTGAAGATGGTCACCATTAATCCGGCCACACAGCTGGGCATCGACAAGCGCGTAGGTTCGATTGACGTGGGTAAAGACGCCGATCTGGTTATCTATAATCACGACCCGTTGAGCGCCTATGCGGTAGTGCAGAAAACCTTGATCGATGGGCGAGTGTACTTCGATCGCACTCGCGATATTGCCGAGCGCGCCGATCGTGAAAAAGAAAAGAAAGCGCTGACCGACAAGGAAAAGAAAGCTGCCGCCGAGAAAAAGGCCGAAGACAAGAAGTCTGAAGATAAAAAACAAAACGAGAAGAATCCAGACGACAAACCTAAGCCGCCTCAATCAGGGCAGGGAAGCGCCGCCGGTGAAAATGACGGAGTTGCTAGCGCCGCAGACAGCGACAGAGGTGCACTGTGAACTGTTTGCTTGCGACAATCTTGCATGCCAGAGCAATGTTCCGCCATTCCCTGATTCTCACTGCGTTTTTCACATTTCCCGCGTTGCTCGCGGCGCAACAGTCAGCACCCAAAGTGGAGACCCCGACAGCTTATGCGTTACTGCACGCCAAGATTTTCACCCTTGCCGGAGCACCCATCGAAAATGGCACCTTGATTATTCGCGACGGAAAAATTGCCGCCGTTGGTGCGCAAGTTGACGTTCCGCAAGACGCCCGGGTTATCAACGCCGAAGGCCTGCAGATTTATCCAGGAATGTTCGATCCCATCACGCAAATGGGCCTGCGCGAAATCGGCGCCGTCAGTTCGACCGTGGACTCCACGGAAACTGGAAACTATAACCCCGACGTGGTGGCGTTAACGGCGATATCGCCGTCGAGCGAACACATCCCGGTAACCCGAGTCGCGGGCATCACCGAAGTTCTGGCCGTACCTGCGAGCGGAGGAATGGATTCTTTTGGGCCGAGCGGAGTTATTGGCGGTCAGGCCTCCGCGATTTATCTGGCTGGCTGGTCTGTCGACGACATGCAGCTCAAAAGAAGCGTGGCCATGGTCGTGAACTGGCCGGAAATCCAGACCAAGACATTCGACTTCGCGACCTTTCAAAGAAAAGAAAAGCCCTACACCGAAGCCAAGCAGGAATATGACCAGCAGGTGACAGAGTTAACCGATTGGATTGAGCGAGCGCGTCATTACGCCCAGGCCATGGGCCACGCCGGTCCTGCGGATTATGATCGCGATTTAAAACTTCAGGCGCTCGTGCCGGTGGTGCGCGGCCAGTTGCCGCTGCTGATCTTTGCTGACCGTTCGCGAGAAATTCGCAATGCCATCGAATTTTGCGAAAAACAAAATTTGAAAATGATTTTGGCGGGCGGCTCCGAAGCCTACAAACTGAAAGATCTGCTGCGATCGAGAAGCATCCCGGTGATTTTGCGCCCCATGCTCACTTTGCCTTTGTATGAAGACGATCCCTACGATCGCCCGCTATCGCAGCCCGCAGAACTGTCGGCAGCGGGCGTCAAATTTGCTTTTGGCAGCTTTGATAATTCCTTTGCGCGCAGGCTGGGCCAAAATGCCGCAAACGCGGTGGCCTATGGCCTGCCCTACGATGAAGCGCTGAAGGCGGTCACCTTATATCCAGCGCAAATCTTCGGCCTGGCTGACCAAGTGGGCACGCTCGAGAGCGGTAAAGTTGCCAACGTCATCGTAACCGATGGCGATCCTCTCGAAATCACTAGCGACGTCCGCTACCTTTTTATCCGCGGACAGCTCACTTCGCTGGACAACCGTCAAAAAAGGCTATTCGAAAAGTATTCCGCGCGCCCGAAGCCGTAGAATAAGCCGGAATCACCAGCACGGCTCTTCGGGCGGACAGTCGCAATTTACTTCCTACAGCCGAGCCGCATCCGTTTTACGTAGATTCCCCGAGCTTCCCTGACGAACGGGGATGGCATACTGCGGCGAGGCAAACTAAAGCAAGAATGACCGTCGCGACACAAGAACCTGTCCAGGCCACGCCGAGAACTACCCGCGCTAAACGCTGGTTGCTTCCTCTGGCCATTGTAATTTTATTGGTGCTGTGCATCGGCGGAATTATTTTGGCTTTCCACTGGCCGTTTTCTTCGCAAAAAGTTACGCAATCTGTCCAGGAAAGTTGGCCTGGCAAAATAGCCGTAGGCGGCTTCCACAGAATGTATTTCCCACATCCCGGTTGCGTGTTGGAAAATGTTACACTCACGCGCGGCTCTGGCAATTCGAACCCGCCGCTAGTCGCCATTCAAAGAGTCACGATCCAGGCGAATTACCACGATCTTCTATTGCGGCCCGGCTACGTATCCAGAATTATTCTCGAAGGCTTGAAAATTTCAGTTCCGGCCGAGCAAAACACATCGCCGCAAACTTCCAGCTCCAGCAAATCGTCCACGCGCGTCGGCGAAGTTTTTACAAGAGACGCCACGCTGGAGGTCGCGCGAAAAGACGACGGCCCCCTTAAATTCGAGATTCATCAACTCAGCTTAAAATCCATCAGCGATAGCTCGCCCATGTCTTACGACCTCGCGATGCGCAACGCCGAGCCGCCAGGAGAAATTCGTTCGCACGGAAGACTCGGTCCCTGGGACAGTCAACACCTCAACGACATCCCGCTCTCAGGCACATATACATTCGACGATGTCGATTTAGGGGTATTTGAAGGTATTGGCGGAACCTTGGCCGGCAAAGGAGATTTTAACGGCGTCCTGGGCCGCATAGAAACTCAAGGAACCACGGACACGCCGAAATTTGAAGTTACCCGGACTCATCACCCGGTCGCGCTCAAAGCAAAATTCAAGGCCACTGTTGATGGTATGAGCGGTGACACGATTCTGCACTCCGTCGATGGGGCGTTTCTGAAAACGCCGGTACACCTCGAAGGTTCGGTGGCCGGCAAACCGGGCCAGCCGGGCAAGACCACGTCACTCAATTTGAATGTGCGCAACGGCCGCATCGACGATGTTCTGTGGCTTTTCGTTAAGGAAAGCAAAGCCCCTATGGAGGGAGCGACCAATTTTCACGGGCACGTCGTTTGGCCTTCCGGGCACCAGCCGTTTTTAAAGCGTGTCGTTTTTCAGGCCGATTTTGAAATCGAGCACGCGCAATGGACGAACCCGGAGCGGCAGATGAGCGTGAACATGTTAAGTAAAAAGGCCAGCGGAAAGAAAAAAGATCCTGAGACTCCCAACGTGACCGCGGATTTAAAAGGCAGCGTGTTATTGAGCAACGAAATCGCCAAATTCCGTGACACTTCCTTCAAGGCGCCGGGTGCGGAAGCCACTCTGCAAGGTACTTACAATTTAGCAGATACCAAGATCGATTTTCACGGAGATTTGAAGACGGAAGCCTCGCTGTCGGACGACAGTAGTGGCGTAAAAGCTGTGCTGCTAAAACCGTTAGATCCGCTGTTCAAGAAAAAACACGCCGGAGCGGAAGTGCCTGTGGAGATGACCGGCTCCTATCACGACCCGCACTTTGGCGTTTCACTCCAGCCGAAAAAATAGCAGCAGGCTGCCCGCCGCAATAAATTTACTTGCCCTCGAATGGATAGCGGTCTTGTGACTGCACCGCCTTGGCCACCTTGCGGCGCAACGCGATGGTATCGACTGGCGGGCGCTTCGCGAAACGTTTCAGCACAGACAGCTGCGTGGTTAGCATGTCTCCTTCGTGAAGAGCGGCAATGGCGCGTTTGGCTTCGTGCTCGACGCGCTCAGCAGCGTCGGAAATAAAGACCCTCGCAGCGTCGATCATCGGCTGCGCAGCCCCTTGGCCTTTAGCGTTTGCGGCTTTTTGTGCGCGCAGCAGCGATGATTCCATGGCATAGATTTCCATGACGATATTGGAAAGCGCCGCAACCAGTTCCTGCTCATCAGCCAGCTTCTCGCGATATTTCTGAACGGCCCCGCCGGCTGATTGCAAGAATATCTTCTTGCAATTGGCTACCACGGTAGCTTCGGCTGCCAGAACGCCATCGTCCGTCTCCTCAAACGAAGGCCCGGCAAGAATTTCGTCCGCCAGTTTCATGGCCGCCGGTATCAGCGACAACTGCCCACCCATGGCGCGCTTCATCAGCATCTGGATGATCAGCATGCGGTTGATTTCGTTGGTGCCTTCAAAAATGCGATTGATGCGCGAATCGCGATAAGCGCGACAAACCGGATAGTCTTCGTGAAAACCGTAGCCGCCAAAAATCTGCACCGCTTCGTCGACCACGAAATCCAGCATCTCGCTGCCATAAACCTTGGCGATGGAGCTTTCGATGGCGTATTCCTCCAGAACTTTCATGGTGTTCTGGATTTTCTCGCTAGCATTTTCAGAGCCGTCATTCGACGCCGAGGCCATGGCCGTTTCCATGTTGCCCGCCGAACGATAAATCATCGACTCCACCGCAAAAAGCTGGATCGCCATTTCCGCGAGCTTTTCGCGCATCAGTCCGAAGTCGCCGATCGCTTTGCCAAACGCTTTCCGCTCCTTCGCATATTTCGCGGAGGTTGCCAGCACGTACTTCGAGCCGCCCACCGCGGAAGCGCCTAGAGTGAAGCGCCCGGCGTTGAGAATATTGAATGCCACGATGTGGCCGCGACCGACCTCGTGCAAAAGATTTTCTTTGGGCACCTTACAGTTTTCGAGGAACACCGGGGTCGTGGAACTCCCGTGGATGCCCATCTTGTGCTCTTCGTTTCCAGGTTTAATTCCGGGGAAGGTGCGCTCCACGATAAACGCGCTCAATTTCTCGCCGCCGATCTTGGCAAACACAATATAAATATCCGCGAAGCCACCGTTGGTAATCCACATTTTCTGGCCGTTCAAAATGTAGTGTTTGCCGTCAGGCGTTAATTCCGCGCGCGTCAAGGAATTCTGCGCATCGGACCCGGCTTGCGGTTCGGAAAGGCAATAGGCTCCGATCCATTCGCCGGTGGCCAACTTGGGAAGATATTTTTTCTTTTGCTCTTCGGTGCCGAAATACACGATGGGCAGCGTGCCTATGCCGGCATGCGCGCCATGCGTTACGGCGAAACCACCGTAGATGGAAAGCTTCTCCGTCAGAACCGTGGTGGCGACTTTGTCGAGTCCCGCCCCGCCATATTGCTCCGGTATTCCGCCGCTCAAGAGTCCCAGCTCACCGGCCTTTTTCACAAGCTCCGGCAGCAAACCAGGCTTCTTGGCCTCCAAATTTTTGACATGCGGCATTACTTCCTTGATCACAAATTCTTCCGCGGATTGCCCGATCAGTCTTTGATCATCGTTCAGGTCCGCCGGAGTAAACACATCCTCTGGCCGCGGCGATTCCAGCAGAAAACTGCCGCCTTTGGTTCCGTGGGGCGTGGTGGTTGCGGTGGCCATGGTCAGGGGGCTCCTCGTGGGGGGCTAACTGTGCTCAGCTCCGATTATCTCATTTTTGCATAATGCCGGGGGCCTGGCGAATGACGCCGTTAGACTACATGCAACAGCGGTTCAAATATTCGCACAACCACCTACAACCCTCCGCCGCCAAACAAGCTGTAACATAGCAGGGCCAACACAATCACGGTGACGGCCACGTAGGTCCAATCCCTTTCATACAGAAACGCAACAACGGAAAAAAGCACCCTAGCCACCGGTGTGGCGATTAATATCAGCAGGCCCAATTGAATTAAGCCCCGCCCGCGAAATTCAGCAGCCTCGTGGAGAATTCCACTGACGGTGCGCAACTCCTGCGGCTCTCCCTGAAACACGCGATAATTTATCGTGGGCAAATCGTGTCGCGAGAGATAAGCGATCCCGCCAATAAATACCAGGCTGGCCGCGAGCAGGACTCCACTACGCAATAGGACCGCCATGATCTGGTCCATGCGCTGGTCTTGTCGCAGGTCCGGAGTCGTCATCACAGTTTTCCCGCGAATCCGTTATAAATCATTTCCACCGCGAGAAATCCGATCACTACGGCAAACACGAGTCGCAGCGTTCGCACCGTCGCGCCCGCGAGGATTCGCGCACCCACAAGCGATCCGCCCAATACTCCAAGCATCACCGGCATCGCGATGCCCGGGTCAATATATCCGCGACTGAGATAGATTCCCGCGCTGGCCGCGGCCGTCACTCCAATCATGAAATTACTGGTGGTGGTCGACACTTTAAACGGCAGCTTCATGGCTTGGTCCATGGCCAAAACTTTTACCGCTCCCGATCCAATTCCTAGCAACCCAGACAAAACGCCCGCTCCAAACATTAACGCGAAACCCAGCGGCACCCCGCGGACGTGATATGGCGTTATGCCGTTGGGTGTTGGATAGCTGCTATCCATTCGCAGCCACGTGGCAATACGGTCGGGGGCCACATCGGTTTTATGTTCAGATTTTTCACGCAGACTGGAGAACGCCGAATAAATTAGGGCAAGTCCAAAAATAATGGCGATTACTGACACGTGAAGATGCAGCGCCGCAGCCGCACCAACTAGCGCCCCCACGGTGGTGGCGATTTCCAGAAACATTCCCACGCGCACGTTCGAATAGCCTTCTTTTACATACGCAGCGGCTGCTCCCGAAGAGGTAGCGATCACCGAAACGAGCGCGGCGCCAATCGCATAGCGAATGTCCACGTGAAATAGCAAAGTCAGCATTGGGACGACGACCACACCGCCGCCTAGCCCGGTCAGCGAACCCAGCAAGCCCGCAAGCAGTGAGCCCATGCTCACCAACAGCGTGAATTCCAAAGTGTTCAAGCGATGCTCCGCGTACGCTGAGCAGTTTAACCGCAGCGCACACAGCTCACAGGTGGCAGACGAATAAGACTTCTTACAACGGTTGAAATGCTAAAATATTTAGGACCGGCTCAAGAAATTTCACGAAAGCAACTCAAAAATTCCCGCTGCGCCCATTCCGCCCCCCACGCACATGGTGACCATACCGTAGCGGCCCTTGCGCCGTTGCAGATCGCGGATGATCGTCGCCGTAAGTTTCGCCCCGGTGCATCCCAACGGATGGCCCAGTGCGATCGCGCCGCCGTTCGGATTCAAACGTGCCGGATCCAACCCCGCCTGCTGAATGACAGCCAGCGACTGCGCCGCGAACGCTTCATTCAGTTCGATCACGTCAATGTCCGCAAGAGACAAACCAGCAAGCTTCAGCGCTTTTGGAATCGCGAACACTGGCCCGATGCCAAATTCCTCGGGTGGACAACCAGCAGTTGCGTACGCCACAAATCGAGCCAGCGGCTTCAGGCCCAGCTCTTTTGCGCGCGCGTCCGACATGATAATCGTCGCTGCCGCGCCGTCGCTCATCGGTGAGCTATTTCCCGCGGTGACCGTGCCTTTAGCGTGAAACGCGGGCTTCAGCTTGGCAAGCGCTTCCATCGAGGTATCCGCGCGTGGCAGTTCGTCGATAGCAAACTGAAAAGTGTGCGTGACCGCCTTTGCAGCCGTCTTGATAGACGTTCCGCCGCCACCGCCGGCTCCATTCGTGCTCGCTAATGCCGTAATCTTTACTTCGACAGGCACAGTTTCATCCTTGAAGTTTCCCGCGGCAATGGCCGCCAGCGCTTTTTTGTGGGAGTCCGCGGAAAATTTGTCCGCTTGTTCTCGCGTGATTCCAAATTTGCGCGCAATATTTTCGGTGCCCAGCCCCATATTGATATACGTATCGGGAAAATGATCGACCAGCCAGGGATTCGGCGAAATTTTATTTCCGCCCATGGGTACCAGGGACATGGATTCAGTGCCGCCGGCGACAATCACCTGCGCGCCTCCGGCACGAATCCGCTCCGCCCCCAACGCGATGGCCTGCAAGCCCGAGGAGCAAAATCGATTTATGGTCATCGCCGAGGTTTCTACAGGCAAGCCGGCCCGTAAAGCGGCAATACGCGCCACGTTCATCCCTTGCTCGCCTTCGGGCATGGCGCAACCGAGAATCACGTCGTCAATTTCTTTGGGGTCGAGCCCGGCAACGCGTGCCAACGCTTCTTTAATGACCACCGCCGCCAGGTCGTCGGGGCGCGTGGCCCGCAGCGATCCTTTATACGCGCGGCCCACCGCAGTGCGCACCGCCGACACGATTACTGCTTCGGGCATGTTGAGTCTCCGTTGACGCCGCGACTAAACCCCGGCGTCCCTTCGATTGTTTGCCCGCCCGCGGCAAAATGCAAATCCGCTACGAATTAGTACGCCGCGTTGAGCACGAGAAGCCCGAATCACTGTTTTGTTTTGGGCAACTTGGCCGAACCTTTGCGAGGAATAAAAATCTTAACCGGCGGCGTAACATTGAATTTCGTGGCGTAATTTCCCTGATTTACAGCGATGCCCACCCGCCCGCGCGAGTCGATATACAACAACGATTCACCGACGGGAACGCCCATGAAAGTTTTTACAAAAGGCACCACAACAGACTTTCCGGCAATTTGCACCGTGACTTTGTCCCCTAAGTTGTAGCCCAGCTTCTTAAAATCTTCGCCCGGCACATCGGTGACCAGCGAACCATATGGATCGTCCAGTCCGATTACCTCCCCATCGATTCCTTGCTCATCCATCACAGAAGTTTTCGCCTCCAACCGCACCAGTTCCTTCACTTCCGGCCCGGCTTGAGTGAGGTCCCAACCAGCGGCCAGGTGCGCGGCGGCAGGCGAAAAAATATCCCGACCGTGAAATGTAGACGAAATCGCATCACTGATCATCCAGCTTCGATTGGTGATTTCACGCGCACTTTGCAAGCCGTCACGCTCGATCACCGGAGTAATGATTCCGTTGTCAGGCAACACGAAGTATTGGCCCTTCTTCGATTTCACCACCACCGCCTTGCGCGCCGTGCCCACCCCCGGGTCCACCACCACCAGAAAAATCGTTCCGGCAGAGTAGTAAGGTGTAACGCCCGCAAGAAAACGCGCCGCTTCTTCGATCTGGAATGGCGTCACCTGATGCGTGATATCCGTGAGCCGCACGTCCGGCGCGATGCCAAAAATGACCGCCCGGCAAATAGCTACCGCGTCGTTCGCCGTACCGAAATCCGTCATAAATACGATGGTCGGCCGTCCAGAGCGCGGCTGGGACGAAACCGGATGTTTTTGCTGTGCGACGGTGTCGCAACACGCCACCCCAAAAATAACGGAAGCCAGTAACGCAAGTCGTAACGCTCTCCGCGAGCAAAAAGTCACCAATGGCCATCCTTTCGTTGTTGCCACGCCTAGGCGCGCACTGCGAGGCTGCCGCAGATTTGGCGGGCGTGAAACGCCAAAGTATATCTGAAGCCAGCCACAAAAAAGTAGCATCCGCACCGCACTTCCGTTGGAATTCGTAGGATTACCTCTTCTTGTCAGGTAAAATTGAACAGCGTTTTTCGACGCGCACGATTTGTCAGCCCAGCCAGGCCCATCGAGCTTCGTCCCACACAAGGAGAATTACTTTGCCTCGAAATGTGTTCTTGCTGCTGGTTTTGTCTGTCTGCGTGAGCTCCGCTCTCGCCGATCAGGTCACTCTGAGAAATGGAGATCGACTGAGCGGCACCATCGTAAAAACCGACGACGATAAATTGGAGTTGAAGTCCGAATTCGCCGGCGATGTAAAACTCCCGTGGAGCGCGGTAGTAGCCATCGTGTCGGCCGAACCGCTTCACATCGCGCTTAAAAATGGCCAAACCATCGTCGGAGTGGTCACCACCAAAGATGAAAAGTTCGAAATAGCCGCTCCCGGTGGCCCCATTGAGGCACCCAAGGCTGAAGTCGTGGCGGTGCGAAATAATGCGGAGCAAGACGTCTACATGCGCATGGAGCACCCGCGCATCATCGACTTGTGGGCTGGACTGCTGGATACCGGCCTCAGTTTCACCCGGGGGAATTCGGACTCCACCAGTTTTGCGCTTACGGGAAAAGCGGCACGCACATCGAAACGCACCAAAATATCTCTCTACTCTACCGAAATTTATGCGCGAAGCACCGTTGGGGGAGTCAGTAACACCACCGCCAGCGCCATTCGCGGCGGTGCGCGCGTGGATGTAAATCTACGAGGCCGCTCCTTTGCCTTTGGCTTGGCCGATTTCGAGCACGACCGTTTTCAGGATTTGAACTTGCGAAGTGTCCTGGGCGGCGGCCTGGGTTACCACCTGATCAAGGAAAAAGACCGCACCTTCGACGTATTTGGCGGTGTCACTTATAACCAGGAATATTATTCGCAGCCCTTCAGTCCCCCGAATCCGTCCACAACCCGCAAGACTGCCGAGGTCGTGCTCGGCCAAACGCTCGCTACCAAGCTGGGGAGCCGCACAACTATCGGCGAGCAATTCAGCTTTTTCCCCAACCTGTCCGACACCGGAGACTACCGGCTGCAATTGGACGCCACTGCGGCAACCAAGATCAAAAACTGGCTCAGTTGGCAGGTGACGCTCAGTGACCGCTATGTGAGCACCCCGCTTCTCGGGCTGAAAAATAACGACCTGCTCTTCACCACCGGCTTGAGGTTGACATATGGCAAGGGCGTGTTCTAGAGAATGGCCTGCCGGTTCAGCATCGCGCTGGCTAGCTACGTTTTCCCAAACTAATTTTGAGACTAAAGACATCCGGGCCGCAGCTACAACTTAAAGCCGTCGGCCCGGTTTTGGCAATGAGTGGGAAGAAAAATTCTAGCGCGTAATGCCGCCGTTTTGGCTCGCCAGGTACCATTCCACGGTCGGCGCACGTTGATACTTCAATTGATTCGCGGTCTCGCCTGCGGCCGCCTGATTGCCCAATTTTTGTTGGGCAACCGCCAGCTGTTGCACCGCCAGCGGAGAGAGCCGGTTGGCGCTTAACTCGTCCACCGCGTTTGCGAGATCGCCTTGCGATAGCAATAAGTATCCGCGTGCTGTCTCATAAGAATTTTCCACCAAAAGGTTAGCTGAGTGCGCGGCAAGTCGTTCTAATTTACTGATTACCTGCTCCGCCGTTTCCGGAAGACCGTGTTGAGAGGCGACCCGCGCCTCTTCGCACAGCACGTTTGCTAACGCCTCGCTACGGTCCGATGCGCTCATCCCTTCCACAGTATTTTGAAGTTTTTCCTCGAGCGCACGAAGTTGGTGGAGTTCGCTGGCAAAATCGGCGGCCAGCATTGCGGATCCAAATGCGATCTCGAATTGCCCGTTGGGCTCATTTTTTTGCGCCGCTTCCGCAGCAAGATTCGAAAGAGCGGCCCGTCCTTGCGCGGCGCGGCCCTCCCAGAAATAGACCAACGCCTTTTGATAAGAAGCGTGCAACAAATCGCGATTGTTTTCCGACATCAACACGGCCTTGTCATACTCCAACCGCGCATCATCGTACTTGCCCATCAACGTCAACGTATCTCCCAAACCAAGCTGCGAAGTAAAGAACGTCGGATCGATTTGCAGTGCCGCGCTGTAATGTTCGAGAGACCCCTGGTCATCGCCGGTATAACGCAACACTTCTCCCATGGAGTCCTCGGGATTTGGCGAACTGGGATCCGCGGCAACGTAACGCTTCTCGTACGTCACCGCTTTGACCGGATCAGGGTGGCCGGACTGGATGTACGAGTAACCAAGATTGTTCAGCACTGGCGCAAACTTGGGATCGATCTGCAACAATGATTCCATCATCTGCTGAGACCGCTCGAAGTCTTGCTGCGCGAACAACCAATCCGAAACGAGATACAAAACGTGCTTGTTCTTCGGATAACGCTTCAAAAGGTCGTTCATGCTGGCGATGGCCGGTACCAGATTGCCATCCTGTATACCGGTCATCCATCGCACCAGTAATTGTTCATCAGCTGGGGCCTGCGGCAACAGAGCTTTGGCGCGCTCCAGGGCTGCAGGGTTGGGGATGGCCGTGCGCGAAGCATGGGATAGCAAAGCATATCCAAGCGCGAAATTTGGATCCTTTTCCGTGGCATGCTGAGCTTGAATGACCGCATCATGCAGCAGCACGTTTTCGTATTTATCGAGCGACATTTCCGCGAACTTGCGTGCTTCGACGGAGCGCGTTGACACCGGGATCGCTCCAAACAAAAGCAAAGGTGCCGGCGCGATGCGTGGGGAGCTGGCTGCTCGCGATTTTGCTTCTTCCACACGTGGCGGATGTTCCTGGGCCCGGATCATCTGGGCTGCGAAAAGCACAGGGAAAATCAGCGCAAGACTGCTTCGATACATCCGGTTCATGGATCGCTCCCAAGAGTCAAAAATGCAGACCAGCAGCAAACTTAGCGTGGCGGCACAGAGCCCGATACTGACCCAAAGTACAGGTGTGCATACTGGGTAACGCTTGGGGGCCCATCAGGAAGGGGGTCGTCAAGTAAGCACAAGCTGCGCATCAGCTACTTGTCCGCAAAATCCCGGATGTCGATACTCAGGGGAGTTCCCTGAAAGGTTGGCGTGGGAAAAATGAAAGCGCAATCTTATATCTATCGCTTCGCGGCATGCGCACTCGTGCTTGGCTGTGTGGTGCTGTTCGTCTCCGTGTCTTACCCGGCGATTAAGAATATGGCGGTGGTGGTGGCAGCCGACAGCAACCTGCCGGATCTGACCATGGTGGAATTTACGAAGCTATGCAAAGGCACCCAGAAATTGTGGCCGGACGGGCGGACTTTCACCCTGGTGTTAAAGGATCCGACCTCTCCGGAAATGCATGTTGCGGTGCAAAAGCTCTTTGGGGCTTCTCCCTCCGATGCCAAGACGGCGATCGCCAAGATCAATGAAGTCCGCCCGCTGATAAAGATAGTCGCAAGCGATGAGGACGTCTTCCGAACGGTCACCACGACGCCCGGAGCGGTAGGCCTTGTAGACGTGTACAGCATCAACAGCGCGGTCAAGGTGCTGCATATTGACGGCAAGCTGCCGTTCGACGTTGGGTACGCCCTGAAATAGCTTGCGGCACACATCAGTCAATTGAGTTCCTGTGTCGTGGCCTAAATCCTCCAGAAACGTCTCGTCGATAAGTCCATAAGTCCTTTAGAACTATCATCCATGCATTTGCCTGCAAACATGAGGTCTGAGGCCTCCGAGACCCTACCCCCCATCGGCATAACTCCTTTAGAACCGCAGTTTCGTATCGTGGAGCACCCCTAAGTCCCTTAAAACGTTAAGGCGTCAGAGTCCCACCATCCAGGACCTTCTAAGCCTCCTCGCGAAAAAACCTGTCCGCCTGCCCGGACGTACAGTATCGCCGGAGAAGTACAGCGAAACTGTGCCGAACGATTTTGGATTCTTCCCCCTGTGCATGCCTCTTGTTTTCATCATGATAGCTCGCCCTTGTTGCCACGTTGGGTACTAGTAGAATAGTTTGAGAGCAAAAATGTGTCTTCTGTACCATCGATTTTGGCTTACGCAAGGTGTCTAATGGTTCAGGTGCGAGCCGCTTAGACCACAAGGACAGTAGCTGCAGCGCAAGGGAACGAACCGCAATCTAATCAGTGAAGCTACCCAAGGGGATCGAGATAAGCCAATGACTAAAACCGACGACAAGAGCCGTAAGTGGATGTGGTGGTTCCTGGCAGCCGTGGTCGCCGCCCAGTTGTACTTCGTACAAGAACTGTTGGCCGCCTTCGCGCTGTTCGCCGCCGGATTCGCGGTGATCGCCGTTTTGGTCTCCAGCATTTACATGCTGCAAAAGGTTTGGGAAGTCGGCGTGGCGCGCATGGCCGAACGCAGGAGTCCCGCCGCCAGCATGGCACGTCGCGCAGCCGCAGCCATGGAAGAACTGGGAAGCCGGCCCTATCGCCGTCCCGTATAGTTTTTAACCGTTGGATTTGATCGTTGGATTTAGTAGCGAAGTCTGGCTTCAGCTAGGGCACCACGGAATCATCAACGCGGTTCATTCCGTGAAAAGACCAACCGTCCTGAGAGAGCGGTTGGTCTTTTTAATTTAACCGCGTTCTATAAAGGGGAGAGTCAAGAGAAAAAAACTCCCCGGCGACTGGAAGGAGCAAAGATTTTTGCCCGGCTCTCCAGCCCATGTAATGTTGGGAGGCTCTTGGGGTTTTCTTTTTTTCGCAGAGTCATGTTGCTGTCGTGACGACGCCTTCGGTTTCTGATGCGACAAGCAGTGCGGTTGCAAAGTGCCAACCATAGTTCTATCTGAGGCTCGAAGCCTATAGCTTTTTCTGGTTGTCCGAGGGGGCATATAGTTAACCAAGAGATGGTTGGTGCTCGAAGCACAGTCTCCACCTAACGCGGTTATGGATACTCACCCTC
>Ga0073928_10000735_pt1 | contig 70703 bp, 63 predicted proteins | sample PaiPotPPA55metaG_FD_76969 | JGI IMG/M metagenome (GOLD analysis project Ga0073928, IMG submission 76969) | Iron sulfur acid spring bacterial and archeal communities from Banff, Canada, to study Microbial Dark Matter (Phase II) - Paint Pots PPA... ...
TCGAACGACAGCGCAACCTCTGTGGCAACTAGATCTTACGGACTTATGGGGTACAACGAGGGCGTTGCCCTGGGCTAAGTTATTTGGCCCTTTCAGGGCGAGCGTTTGCTTGGGGACCGGGTCAACCCAAGGCGTTGCCCTGGGCTAGGTTGTAAGTGCCCCTTCGGGGCGAAAACGAATAGCGCAGCTTCAAAACTGGCGATTGGGGCATGTACCTTTTCCATCAAGATCCAATCCCTGTGGGATCCCCGCGCTGGCGCTTGGGGCTTGTAGCTTCCCCACCTAGTTCCAATCCCAGTCGGTTCCCCGCGTTGGCGCTTGGGGCTTGTAACTTCCCATCAAGGGCATTCCGCCTCACCACAGCGCGATGCCCACCATCACGTCGTAGCAGGCATGCGCCCCGGCGCTGATGCCGAAACCGCGCCATTGAAACAGCAGCGCGAAGTACATGCCCGCCATGAGGCGAAAGATAAATACGCGTTTCTCAAAGTCCTCGCCATACGGGCCGATGTGATGGGCGAGCGAAAACAAGAGCGCGGATGCCACGATGGCGATAAATTTAGCCCAGGCATCCGGCGTCCAGACGACCAGCAAAAGCCAATTTATTGCCGTCATCAGAATCAGGCGAAACACTATCTCCTCGTAAATCCCCGCCCCCACATACGTGATGATTTGCCGCATCGAGTCATCAAACGGCCCGGTTTTTATTTGCACGAGCTTGGCGTAATCCAGCAAGGGCAGAAGGGCGCGGCCGAGAATCCACAGGCCCAGGGCGAAGGCCATGCTTTCCAGGGCCATGCCGCTGAGCAGCCCGAGCCAGCCATTGGGAATGTCTTTGAGGCGCAACAGGCCCCACACAAAAAAGAGCGCGGCCACCAGGGTGGGCGGCGCCCAGGTGTAATCCAGGAGGTTTGCTTTTTCCAGTCCCCAGCGCACCCAGGCATCGGCGCCGTTGCGCAGATCATCCGGGTGCGCGCCGCCCATCCGCATGACGCCCCATTCGTAGCCGGCCAGAAGGGGGAGCAAGAACAAAAAACAGGAATAGGGATGCCTTGTCGCGGCCAGATAGTTACTCGATTTGCCCATGATATCTCTCTCGTCCGGCTGGCGCTTGTTCAAGCTTTCGGTAGCACCTTTGATTTCCTCTATGCGGCCGTGCGATAAAACCGGGTCATAAGCGCCATGCGTTCACCCAAAGGCGCCGAGCGTACAATTCCGCCGTGGTCGGATTGCACCAGATCGAGAAATCGAGGGACCGGCAGCGGCTTACCTTGTGGGTCGGTCCAAAGTGCTACGACGGGGCGTGCCGGCGATTGAAGATCGTGGCGGCCGACGGGCGTGGCCACGACCATGCCGATGGCGCCGTCTGTCAACTCCACCACCGAGCCCACGGGGTAAAACCCCAGCGTCAGCAAGTGCTCAGCGCCTTGTTTGTCCAACTGGCCCCGGTCGGCCATGAGCAGCGTGTCCGTCAGGGCGGTCCGTGTCTCCCGCGCAGGGCGATAGGGCCGTTCGGCGCATTGGGCCGCATAGACGTCGCATACGGCAAGCAAACGGGCGAGCGGCGAAATTTGCATGTCCCGCTTTCCGCCGGGGTAGCCGGTGCCGTCGACACGTTCGTGGTGGCCCTCGATGGCCTCCAACAGCCAGCCCCCACCGGGGAACAAGCGGCCCGCCAAACGTGTGCCGGCAAAGGCGTGGGCTTCCACGATTCGCCGGGATTCGTCGTTCAATGCTCCCTGCTGACTAAGAAGCTCGGCGGGCGTCTCCAACATGCCCACGTCGTGGACGAGAGCGGCCAAAATGGCATCCAGCGGTCGGCCGCGCAGATCCGGGTCATGGCGCACCAGCCGAGCCATGACCTGGGCCACATTCAAGGAGTGGGCGGGAATCCAGTCGGCCGGCGCCTCTCCTGCACCCGGATGAAACACCAGCGGTTCCTGTTCGCGAGCCTCCGCGAGAACGGTTTCGCCAAGACGAATCAGGGTCTTGACGTCGATCGGCTTTCTTTCGAGCAAGGCCGTCATAATGCCCTTGAGGACATTAAGTTGATCTTTATCATGTTGGCGGCGACTAACTCCATCAAATAGGACCGCCAGGCGCTGGCCGATCAAAGCGAGGATAGGCTCCAATCCTTGGCACAGGTGAAGTTGAGCGCTGGGCGCATTGGGGAAGGCCTGAATCATCCGCAGGGTGGTGTCGGTCATCGCGGTGACTTCGCGATAGAGTTTTACCAGGGAATCACCGGGCGGCCGGAGCGTGGTTGGAGATGTAGGCTCGTCTAAGATTTCGCCCAGCGAACGAAGCTGGGCCAGGATCTCCCGCCCTTGCTCCAAGAGCCTTCGCGCCTGCGCGGTCAGCCGTATCGGCAGCGCTTTGGCTTCCAACGGGCGATCTTGGCCTTCCGTCAATTGCCGTAGCGAGTCGTCGAGCAAGGCCTGCTGGGCGGCCGCGAGATTGACCTGCTTGTGGAGAAATGCGGCGGGATCGCTGGCTTCCGATTCCTCGGCGAACAGCGCGGCCGCAGCAGAGCCGGCTTCAGTCGCGAGACCTTGCGCCTGTTGCAGCCGTTGCCGCAAGGCCGCTATCTTGCCCATCAAGGCAGCCGTTTCGCTCATAAACAAATTCCCCAGCCTGCCGGCTTTCTCCGCGCGGCAGGTCCCCCGATAAGATCGCGCTTAGTTGTAAATCGGAGGTAGGGAAGGGTGACTTTAACGGATCGGCCCGGAGCGACTTTCGAGGGTACCCGCCTCGATCGAGCCGAGATTAGCCACCAAAAACACAAAAAGGCACGAAAAAGAAGAACCCTGTCAGTTTCTCGTTTCCTTTTTCGTGCCTTTTTGTGTTTTTGGTGGCTAATTGCATTTCTTTGTAGACCGTGTCAAAGGCAATATGGCCGGGAGCACCGGTCAAGGCGAGCGCGGCCTAGGACAGCGGACCCTATCCGGCTAAAATAGGCATCTTCACTTGTTTGAAGGTGGGAAAACGGGTCACAATCACCCCAAGTGCAACTACTGAGAATCCCAGGCGGAGTAAATGGTGGCCAGGCAATCAGAGAAAGCGGCGCCGACCAATTCGGAAGAGAAGTCGGGCAATGGCTTGCGGGTTCTGGTGATCGATGACGAAGCCTTCCATGCCGAGACCGTGGCGGAGAGTCTGGAACGGGTCGGCTATGAATGCGTCGTCGCCACCAGTGGCTCGGCAGGCGCTCGCAAAATCGAACACGAGGATTTCGACGTCATCCTCACCGACTTGCGCATGGAAGATATGGACGGCCTGGCCATCGTCCGCAAAGCCCGCCAAGAGCTGCCCGATTCCGAGATTATCGTCATCACCGGCCACGGGGACATCAAGACGGCCGTCGAAGCCATCAAGGAAGGGGCCGCCAACTATCTCGCCAAGCCCGTCGATTTGGCCGAACTTCGCGCCATTGTCGATAAGGCAGCCGAGCGCCTGCGCCTGGCCCGAGCCAATCGCGAGTTAAAGCGGCAGCTTGACGAGCGCTTCGGCTTCGAGGGGGTCATCGGTAACAGCCCGAAGATCCACGACGTTCTCAACAAACTGCGCAGCGTTGCCCCGACCAGTGCGACCGTGCTAATCGAGGGGGAGACCGGTACGGGCAAAGAACTCATCGCCAAGGCCATCCACAACAACAGCCCGCGTAAGGCCAAGCCGTTCGTGGCGATGAATTGCACGGCCCTCAACGAAAATCTCCTGGACGACGAACTCTTCGGCCATGAATCAGGCGCGTTCACCGGCGCCGACCGCATGCGCAAAGGCCGCTTCGAATACGCCAACGGCGGCACGTTGTTTCTCGATGAAGTCGGCGACATGCCGCTGGGGCTTCAGGCCAAGCTGCTCCGCGTCCTGGAAAACAAGGAAGTTCTTCGCATAGGCAGCAATGAACCCATCAAGGTTAACGTTCGCCTCTTGTCGGCGACCAACCGCGATCTGGACGCCGCGGTGGCCGACGGCTCGTTTCGCCGCGATCTCTATTTCCGACTCAAAGTTGTGACCATCAAGCTGCCGGCGCTGCGCGAACGCCGCGAGGATATTCCGATTTTGGCGGCTCACTTCATCAAGGAGTTCAACCAGCTTCACGGCAAACACGTGACCGGCATTGCCGAGCCCCTGCGGCGAGCCATGGCGGCTTACGATTGGCCCGGCAACGTCCGCGAACTCCGCAACCTCATCGAGAGCTTGGTGGTCCAAGATCAGGATAATATCCTCAACCTCGATGACCTCCAGGAAGGGGACGGCCTGGATAAGTTCAACGCGCGCGACCATGCCGTCACCGGCGCCTCTTCTTTGGTGGGCCGTTCGCTCAATGAAATCGAACGCTACTACATCGAGCGCACCCTGGAGGTGACCAACGGCAACCGCGAAGAGGCGGCCAAGATCCTCGGCATCGGCGAACGCACCTTGTACCGGATCATCCTGGATTGGAAGGTTCAAGATAAGATTCGCCAAGCGCTGACGGAAGCGGACGGTGACATGGAGAAGGCTGCCGCGAAGTTAAACATGAGCCAGGCCGTGCTTGAACGAAAGATAAAGAAACTAGGAATAGATCAATAGGAGTCGAGCGTCAGGATTGATGGGCCGTCTCCGGCTCCTGACAAGCCATCATGTCATCCATTCAACAATTGCCTCCTTCGGTCATCACGAAGATTGCTGCCGGCGAGGTTATTGAGCGGCCCGCCAGTGTTCTTAAGGAACTCCTGGAAAACTCCGTCGACGCCGGCAGCACGCGCATCGATGTTGATGTCGAGCAGGGCGGCGTGGAATTGATCCGCGTCGTGGATAACGGTTGCGGCATCCCGGCGGAGGAGTTGCCTTTGGCCTTCGCCAGTCACGCGACCAGCAAACTTGCTTCGGCCGACGATCTTTTCCGGATCGGCACGCTTGGCTTTCGTGGCGAAGCGCTGGCCTCGATTGGCGGCGTGGCCCAGGTGACGCTTCAGTCGCGCGGCACCGATGACAGTTGCGGAGCGGAGATTACGTGCCACGGCGGAGACTTGTCAGGTGTGAGAGCGTGGAACGGCGGGGCGGGGACCCGTCTTGAAGTCCGGCATCTGTTCTTCAACACGCCGGTGCGCCGCAAATTCATGCGAACGATTTCCACGGAAATGGGCCATCTTAGCGAGCAGTTCACTCGGCTGGCTCTGTCGCACCCGCAGATATCCTGGACGCTCCGACATAACGGCAAGCTTACTTACGAACTGCCGGCCGGTATGCCCTTTCCCGAGCGCATACGTCTATTCTTCGGCAAGGAGATCAGCGATCACCTGTACTCCCTCGAAGCCAAGCAAGGCCCCGTCACTTTGCGTGGGTGGATCGCCGATCCGTCGTGCGAACGGGGCACGGCAAAAACGCAATATGTTTTCCTCAATGGCCGCTGGATCCGCGATCGCAGCCTGGGCCATGCCTTGCAAGAAGGCTACCGCGGCTTGCTGATGAGCGGACGCTATGCGGTGGCATTTCTGTTTCTCGATTTGCCGGTCGACCAGGTGGACGTCAACGTCCATCCGACCAAAGCCGAAGTGCGTTTTCGCGATGGCAATGCCTTGCATCATCTCGTCCATGCCGCCGTCCGGGAGCGGTTGCGGGCCGAGAATCTCACGGCACGATTGCAGGCTCCTTTCTCCACTTTGGGCGGCCTCAATCACCAATCGACGTCGGTATTCAGGCTCCAGGCGGAGGCAACGGCGTCTAGATTGCCTTTCACGTCCGCCTTTCTTCCGGAACCACCTCCAGCCTCCCATTCCGTGCCCGAGCCGGTCCCCGATAGCCCTTTGCGGGACAGGTCAGAACAACCAGGCCCAGCAGGAGCGGACAAGCAAAGGCCGGGCAAGGGCTCGGAGACTGAAGAACGGCTCTCCCAGTTGCCGCCGACGGGCTCGTTCAAAGCCATCCAACTCTACGACACCTATCTTGTTCTCGAAACATCCGAGGGCATGCTGGTCATCGATCAACACGCCCTGCACGAACGCATTCTGTTCGAGGCTTTGAAGGAGCGTCTGCAATCGGGGCCGCTGGAAACCCAGAGGTTGCTCATTCCGGAGCCGGTGGACCTGTCCGCCGATGCCGCCGCTCGGACGCTGGAATGCCGTGATGCTCTGGCCCAGTTGGGATTGGAAGTCAGCGACTTCGGCGGCGGGACGATTCTGCTGAGCAGTTATCCCGCCATTCTCGGTCGCCGGCCGCCCCAGGAAATCCTGCAGGCCGTGGTCGACCATCTTCTAAACAAGGATCGGCCGCCGAGCCGCGAGGTTTTGCTCAACGACCTGCTCAGCCTGATGGCCTGCCATGGCGCGGTCCGTGCCGGCGATCGGCTCACAGCGGAGGAGATTGAAGCTCTGGTCGCCCAGCGCACCTTGGCGGACAATACGCACCACTGCCCGCATGGCCGCCCCACGGCTCTGCTTTTCAGCCGTCGCGAACTCGAACGGCAATTTCGCCGCGTCTAAGCCCTCTTCCAAAATAATGGCGAATCGGGTCCAATTCGGGCCGGGCGTCGTGCGGACCGCGACGCCGGTGGATGGAACCACCTGGATTGTCTGGATTGCCGGCATGGCACAAGTTTCTTCATCAGTCCCAAAGCCCAAAACCGCCGCCACCTTACCTGGCCCACTGCCCACGGTCCGCCTGGAAATGCGTCACGGGTCGGCCAAACCCGCCTCCCATGAAATCACAGACCTTGGGTTTCTGATCGGCAGTGTCCCCGGTTGCGACCTGCGCTTGCCTGGCGTCAACCTCCCTCCGGTCCTGTGCCTCATTTCTCGCCATGCGAACGGCGTGGTGCTTCGCAAAATGGCCCCCATGCTGCCCATCCTCATCAACGGGCAGCCCGCCACCAGCGCTTTGCTCAATCATGGCGACCGCATCACCCTGGGCGCGGTCGATCTGCTCGTGCGAATAACAGGAACAAGCTCAGCAAAGTCCATCGAAGCGCAATCGGGATCCAAGACAGCTCCCAACCCGGAAGACCGGTCCGGCCAACTGGAAGAACAGGGTCGCAAACTAAAGGAACAAGCCGAAGAATTGGAGACCGACCGCGCCATCTGGTATCGCCGCCGCGACCAGCTGGAACAGGAATGCCAACAAATGAGCGAAGCGTCCGCCGCGACGGCCCGAACGCTCCAGCAGCAGGACCGTGAACTGACCCTCGCTCGCGCCGACCTAACTGAACGTGAGCAAGCCTTGCGGGAAGTCCGTGATGAAGTCGAAAAGAAGCACGCGGAGATAAGCCAGCGCGTCGAGGTGTTGACAGTCCAACAGGAAGAACTGGCCACGACGCGGCGGGAATTGGCCGATCTGCGTCAACAACTCTACGACCGCTACCGGGAACGCCGCGATCGCCTCGCCGGGATTCAAGAAGCCGTTCGCAAGGCGGCGCGGAAGGTTCAGGAACGCAAACGCGACCTTGACGTGGAGGTCGCTCGCTTTAACTCCGAAAAGCAGGACGAGGGTGAGCGAAGGGCCGACCTCGACGCTCGTGAGGCCGAGTTGACCAAAGATCGGGAACTCTTGGCCGAACAAAAGCGGCTTCTCGACGCCCGCCAGGAACAATTGCAAAGGCAGTTGGCCGACCGCCTGAATGAATGCCAGGAACGTGAGCAGGCGGTCCTCGAAGAGCGAAAAGTCCTCGAAAGAAGCCAGGACGAGCACCAATCCGATCTTGTGCGGCTCGATCGGCTTCAGGCCGTCATGGAGAGAAGGCAAAAGCAGCTTCAAGTGCATGCCAAGGAGGTGGATCTTCGCTTCGAGCAACTTCAGCAGGCCAGCCGCGAACTGGAAGAACAGGCCGCCGAGCTCGATGAACTCCGAGCCAAGACCGTTGGGGACGTCGAGGAGCTTAGCCGTCGTAAGGAGGAGCAGGACAAGGCCGACGATGCGCTAAACCAGCGCGCGGCCGCCCTGGAGGGCCAGCAGGCCATGCTGGCGACGCTGCGCACCAAGCTGGAGCGAACGCGCGAAGAAGGCCGCCAGGAGCAAGGTCGACTAGCCGAGCAGCAAGCGCGTCAGGCCGAATCGGAAGCCGACTTGCAACGGCGCTTGGCCGACGCGGAGAAAATCCGGGTCGAATTGGCTGCCGACAAGGAGCTTCACGACCGCCAGCGCCAGCTTTTCAAGGAACGGCAAGCGATCCTCGAACAGGCCATAACGCAATTGCGGCAGGTTCAGGAAGCGCTATCCGCCGACGAATCCCGTCTGCGCCAGTTGGAAGCAAACCTCAATACCAAAGCCGCCGAGCAAACCCAGCAAGCCGCCCTGATCCAGGCCCGAGCCGATCAGCTTGAAGAGCAACAGAAGCGCTTGGCCGAGGATAGTCAATCACTTCGCCAACGGGAAGAATCACTAACGAAATCGGAGCAGGCGCTGGCGGCGCTCCAAGAGCAGCTACGTCGCCGCTCGGAAGACCTGGCGAGTCGGCACAAGACTCACGAAGAATTGATCCGCCAGCAGGAGCAGGCGACTTCGGCCCTGCGTGCCAAAGAAGAAGGGCTGGTGCAAAAACAGCGGGAAGCCGAGGAAGCAGTAGCATCTCTGCGTCGTGACCTGGAAGCGCAGTCCGTTGAAGTGGCCCGCCAGCGCGCCGAACTGACCGAGCGTGAAGATGCTCTGCGCTCGAAGTACCAAAAAGTTGAGGAAGTAACCGGCCAAACCAGCGAGGAACGCCAGAAGCTAGCCGAGGAACGTGAGCAATGGCAAGCCGACCAGCATCGCGTCGCGGACGACCTGACACGGCAAAAGGCTGAACTTGAGACGGCCCGCAACGAGGCGCAAGCAGTCCAGAGCCAGTTGCCCGAATTGCAGCAGCGCGTTCAGGCGGCCTTGGAGAAATTGAACCAAAGCCGAGCAAATCTGCGCGAGCATCTGGCCGAGGTGCATGGCTTTGCTCAACAGAGCCGCTCCGATCTGGAGGGCTTGCGTGTGCAGGTCTTGAAGGACGCCGAACAGGTCCGCGCTCAGGAGCGGGCTCTGCATCAGGCCCGCGATGAGCAGCGTCTGGCTGTGGCCGCGTTCCGCCAGCAATTGCTGGACTGGCAAGCCCAGGTCAATGAACTAAAGCAAACGCTGACACAGGGTGAGACCCGCCTCGAACGCCGGCAAGCCGAAGTCGAGGAACAGGCTCGGCAGATCGACTCGACCTCGGTCCGCCTGGCCCAGCAAGCCGAGCAATTGGAAGAGCAGCAGCGCGCCGTTGCCGAGCGCCGCGGTGAGATGGAACGCCATCTTAACGATATGCGTGAATGGTACCGCCGTAAGCTCCGTGAGCTGGCCGGCGTTCAGGATGGAAATATGCCAACCGAGGAGCAAGCCACGGAAACGCGTAGCGAGGATGAATCTCCCGCTGAGGAAAGTCCAACCGACCACAAGCGCGACATTCTGTATCTGACGGGGGAAATCGAGCCGGGCGACCGCCAACTTGGCGATTTATTGACCTCGCTTCAATTAATCGACGCCGACACGCTGACGACTCTGCTTGTCGGAGCTCGCCGGCAGCGGCGTTCCCTTCGCCAATTGTTGCTGGCCGGCAATTACTTGACGCTCTATCAAATGGCCCTCATTGAAGCGGGCAACTTTGATGGGCTGGCTCTGGGACCGCTGCGTGTCATTGATCGGTTGAGGGCTACGTCGCGGGAAATAGTTTATCGGGTCTTCGATCCGCGCAGCAATCAAGAGGCGTTGCTGCGTCATTTGAGTGAATCAATTTTGCATGAGCCGGGTCATGCGGAGGAATTTCGTCGCCGCTTCACGGAAGCCGCGGCGCTAAGGCATCCCAGCCTGGCAGCGACGTGGGAAGTGCTGGACATCGCGGGCCGGCCCGCCGTCTTGCAAGAATATGTAGCTGGAGTGGCCAGCGGCGATTGGCCTCCGCTGGTGGCCGCTCCGGGCGTTTGGTATCGCTTGCTATGCCAGACAACCCTTGGTCTGCAAACGGGCCATCAAGCCGGCCTCGTTCACGGCCATCTCGACGCCGGTCAGATCGTGTTGACCCAGGAGGGCATTGTCAAGCTATCCGGTTTCGGTGAACCGTGCTGGCTGGCTGCTCCGTCTCCCAATCAGATTGTGCAGCCGACGGCGGAAGATGATCTTCTCGCTTTAGGTCAACTCGCCGCATCGTGGGCTGCCGCGGGCGGGGAAGCCAAGCGACCCCGGGGCAAACCGCTGCCCCCGGAATTGCAGAAGATTCTTCAACGCTTGACGGCGGACGACGAGAACTCCCGCTATGCCGATGCCGTCGCCTTGTTAGAAGATCTCGATGCCGCCGGCGCTACCGTGCCCGCTAATTCCACGGCCTGGGAGCGGTTCGTCAAGCAAGTTCGTGAACAAACCAGCCATTACAAGCCCGCGAAGCGGTCGGCGTGAGCCTTGCCCGAGACGCCTTACCGATGATCCAAATTCCAATTCAGGAGATCGGTGTGAAACCGGCGGCGCGGAAATGCCGATCATTTGTGAATGCTTCCGCTATGCCAAGGCGACGCATAACCACAAAGGAAATCTGATCAACAATTCCCGCGTTAGCCGCTTCCCCCCGATCGTAAGCGGCCCATGCCTCTTCAATTTCCTGGTTTATCGGTTCAACCAACAAGCCTTCCTGGATAAGGTATTGCCGTAGCACGTTAACTCTTTGGCGATAAGGACGCCGAGCGGCAACATTTCCGCACTCCATGAGGATAAAACTCGTCGTCACCAAAGCACGGCCCTGTTTCAATAATTCCTGGTAGGCCGCATCCGCAGGTGTATGCCATTGGTCAGTCACCTCCCAGACGGCTATCAGCCCAACCGTATCCAAAAAAACCGCGTTCATGGTTGATGCTCATTATGGCTAGCTGCCGTATCGGTCTCACCGCTGTCGTATCGCTCACCCAGAATGTCATACACCTTTGCCAATCCCTCGCTCATGGGAAGCGGCGACGGTGGCAATCCTTCGAGGAAATTCACCTGTACCTCGACCTGTTGCCCCTCCGGTACTCCGAGGTCCTCGTCGAGTTCAATGATTTTCCCGTGAACGAAACCGTGAACTATCTTGGTCATGGTTGGTTCCTTGGATTATTCCTAAATGAAAGGGCCGTCTGGTTCAGAGTCAGGGTTTGCTCATACCTACGAAGCTACCGTCATTTTCTCTTGCCAACGCCCATAAAAATGCCCCTACATCCGGACTCTCATAGAAAAACCCGACCGTGTTGATGCGTACGCGCTGGCCGTTCGCCGGGCGGTTCCAATCGGTTTTGAGTTTCTTCCGGATACATTTGCCGAGGATTTCACCTTGTTCAGAGTCCTTCAAGTTGCGCTCCTGGGCCAACGTGAGTCCTTCGCCCATGTTGGGTAAACCGTCGGAGAGCAGGTAAATGGTATCCAGCCCGACTGCTCGGTAGCGAAAGGCAGCATCCAGAGCGGCGTACATGTTGGTGCCGCCGCTTGGCTTAATGTCCGAAAGGGCCTTGGCAACGCGGCCCTGGCTTGTCTTTGGGTCATAATCGAGCCAAACTCCGTCTCTGCCAAAAAGGGGAGCGGACTTCTCCGAAAAAACGATTACCTGAAATTTCTCCAGATCAGGCAAGCTTTTCATTATGCGCAGCACCGTGTCTCTTACACCCGCCCACTTGCCTGGCGCCAAGGTTTTTTCGTCCACCAATTCCATGCTGCCCGACATATCGACCAGGAAGATAACCCGTTTGCCGGTTAGAGCGATGCCTTCAAAGCGGTTCTCGGCGGCCACGCGGACTCGGTCGGCTTCCGCGGCAATGGATTTCTTCTCGCCTTGCAACTTGTCAATGATGCGCTCGGCCGTGCTCAGTTCCTTGACGCGGGCGCTCATCTCCTGGTCAAGGGTGCGTAATTTCTCTTCCGCGCGGGTTAATTGTTCGCGGTAGCTTTTGGCTTCCGCCAGCGCCTTGTCCCGATCTGCCAGGTCTTCCTCCAGTTTGCGGCGCGTGGCCTGGAGGCCTTTCATGTCCTTGCCGACTGTAATCAAGGTCTGCTTGCCGCGCTCCAGATCGGCCTGCAAAACCTTCGTAAGGGCTTCCTCGGAAGCCAGTTTCTGTTTGAAGATCTTGATCTCAGCCGTGAGATCAGGGACCGAGTCCGCCAGCGGTTCCAGGGTCTTGAGGCGGTCCTTGGCTTGGAGCAGCTTTTCCTTGGTCTCCTCGCCGCGCTCGCTGCTCGCGCGCAGTTCCTCCTCGGTTTTCTTGAGACGCGTCTCCAGATCCTTGGCGCTTTCCGATACGGTTTGCAAATTCTTGTCGAGACTTGCTATCTGCTGTTCTTGTTCGGCCAATTGCTTGCGATACCGGTCCTGGTCTTCTTGAAGTTGATCGCGCTGACCGCGCGTAGCGGCGAGTAAGAGGTTGGAGTCTCCGGCCTCATGAGCTTTTTCCTTAGCCTCGCGCAAATTGAGGAGCCAAAGTAGAATGACGCACCCCAGCGCGCAACACAGCACATCGACCATCGACAAATTAAAGACAGACGGGATACGGTGATGGGTTTTCATTTTTTCGATTGTCAGTTGTTCGTTGTTCGTTGTTCGTTGTTCGTTGTTCGTTGTTCGTTGTTCGTTAAGAGAGCATTGCGTTCTTCTGACCCAAATCAACCGTGATTTGAATGGATTCTTACAACTGACAACTGACAACGAACAACCAACAACCAACAACCAACAACTAACTAACAACAGACCACTTTTGGCGTTGATCGACGGGTTTACCGAGAAAACGAATAACCGGGCCGGCGGGGCCGAGACGGATCCAGTCGCCGGCGCGGAGGGGGAGTTCACCGATCACGGGACGGTCATTGATCAGCGTGCCATTGCGGCTATGATCGCGCAGAACGAAGCCGGCCCGCTCCAGGGCAACCTCGCAATGATACGCGGAGACCGTTGGATGCTGGCTGCTGTCGAAAATCAGGTCGCAATTGGGATGCCGGCCCAATGTGAAGGATTGATTGCCCAGAAGATAGTCCTGGCGATTGAATTTCAAACGCACCGGCCCGGCGTCGACCGGCACCGGCGCCGGCAAAGGAGCAATATCCACAGGGCCGCGAGGCAATTCCATTTGGTGCAGGCGGGCGGCGACTTCATGAGCGGCGCGGATCGGCGCATCGGCCGGCAGAACGAGCACAGACAGCGACTCCAGGGGCTCGATTTCAACCAGGCTGTCGCCGAAATCCTCCGCCGAATCCTCGATCAAGCCGTCCCCGAAATCTTCATCCGAAATGGGGTGGGCAATGACTCTCGGTCCGGCCGGCGGAAACGCTTCTTCCAGGGCCGCCAGCAGTCCAGGCAAAAGGCCAGCTCCTGAGGTGAGTGCGATCAGCATGGGCGGCCCGGATTCGGCCACGGCATCCTGAAGTGAACGCATCTCCTCAACGATTTGCCCGACCAGGGGCGTGCAGACCTCCACCAATTCTTCAGGCCGCAGGAGCAGATTTTGGCACCAGTTCTCGGTCTGAATGACAATCTCGGCCAGGTGGCCCCGCCGGCAGCCGGCGAGGACGCCATCCAGCTGCTGGAAAAGGGATTGCTCGGCCGGGGCGGAATCGCGGGGGTCGCGCCGACTCTGGCGCACGCAGCGGTGGGCGATGGCGTCAAGCAGCCTTTCTTTCCAAGCGCGAACACTCAGCCGGGGGAAAGATTGCGTCGCCAACAGCCGGGCCTGGCCATCGCCGCCGAGAACGGCGGAACAGGTCAAGGCATAATCATCCGCATCCACGATGAGAGCGAGCCCCGACCAGGCCTGCTCCGCATGGGCGGCCAGGGCGGCAACCAAAGGTCTCTTGATCGACCCCAGAACCTGCCAATGGGCCTTTTCCGCCAGCCGGGTCAGCGTTTGCCGTTGCTCTTCGTTGAAGTAAGCCGGGATGGAAAGAAGCACGCCCCCAGCATTGCCGGCCACCGTCTGAATTCTCGCAAAAACATGCGAGACGGCCTTGGAAGCATCTAGACGATGTTTGCCGCCGGACCAGTGCCGTTCCGTGCCCAGGTAACCTAGAAAATCGAGACAGGCGAGATGAGGCAGCCGGCGGCACAAAGCCAGCCCCGCTTGCCCCACTTCCACATGCCGTCCATCCAAGCTCAGGGCCATGGGCAATTCATCCTGCGAATCATCCAGGGGCAGGACATTAGGCGAGTCGCCGACAACGCCCCGGACCGCCTGAACGCGAGTCGCGTCAAGGTCATAGGTCGTCAGGCTGTTTTTTGCGCCTTGCGCCATGGCACTTTCGCTCTATTTATTTGTTTCGCCGCTCTCGAAGAGGTATTCGTCAAAGGATTGCGTCAATTGGCAGGAATAAGGAACAATCTAATTCCAGAAGGCATAACCCGGGCTGCTAACAACGGACAACTGACAACCAACACCTGACAAAAGGCTAAACCGCCACCGCCTCCATGTCGTAAAGGCGATTCACCAGATTCTCCAGGCAGTATTGTTGGCAATCAATTACCAGGGCTTCCTCATCGCGCTGCACGGAATGAACGAGAAACATTACCGCCAGGCTCAAGACCAAGGCCACCAGCGTACAGTCGAAAGCGACCGTCAGGTGCCGGGTCGCCTGGTCAATGAAGGTTTGCAGCGAATCGACCCGGTCCATCTGGCCGGCCATGCTGAGGCCGCCTGACAGGCCGCGCACGGTGCCAAGAAAGCCCAGCGAGGGAATGGCCCAGGCGAGATAGTGGACTGTCGCCATGCTTGTCACCAGCCGGCCCAGGTCTACTTCCGCCTGAGTTCGCACCGTCTCGCTGACTTCGGCGCCCGAGCGGCTTATCGCGAATTTGTTCAGCGATTGACGGATCATATTGGCCAAAATGTACGGGCCGCCACGCGCGGTGACGGCATCCAGTTTCCGCAGGAGCGGGCGGGCGTCCTCCGGGAGAATGCGGGCGCCCTGTTCGGTCGGCAAGAGGTCGAGGTGAAAGGCCCGGCGTTGGCGTTTGATCTCCAGGAAGCGATGCAGCAAGATGAACCCGGCCCAGGTGAAGGCGCAGTAGCTGGCGATTTGCTCCGGACCCAATAGCAGCCGGCCGATGCGTTCCGGCGTCCACTTGGCCCACTGATCGCCGCCGCCTGATTCGCCGCGCGACGACCATTGCCACAAAGGCAGGCATATCGTACAGACCAGGGCAAGGGCCAAGACAAGCAGTGGCCATTCCCGCGTCTGACGTTGTGTGGGAGTAAGAGCCATGGGAAATCCTAACGGCTGGCTGATTGTATCGGCGGCTAGTGCAATCAAGTGATTGTCGGAGATAAGGAAAGGGATTGTCAAGAGGCCGAGACATTTTGTCTTGGCTGAAGCAACTCACGGGCGTTGCACGACGGCTCTGGAAAAATCCCAGGACTTCGATTTTGAATGCAAGTAAACTACAGGTCCGTGGATGATGGGAGATTTACAACGCGGCGTGATCACAGGATACCTAGGCTCGTGGCACGGTGTGGGGAGCGGTTAGCATTCTGTGGTCGAAAGAGAACGACGGCTCTCTTAACCGGCCGACCCTCTGACCCTGTGGATCAATTGGCGCTGATCCAGAGGGTCGGAGCCTGATCCTCAGGGTCAAAGGGGTGATCCAGAGGGTCCAGCTGTAAAAGCATGGGGCTTTCTGCCATTCAAAGACACCGACTGCGCTTACCGACCAAGCCGCCCTGAGGACCCGTTTTGGTGGTCCAGAGGGCCGTCACCTGATCAACAGGGTCAGAAAGTTGGTCCACAGGGTCTAGCCCAACTACGGAGCGGCCGGGTGGAAAGGAGCGCCAGGTAGCCCCCAGAAACGGCGCCTCTGGTCTGCGGCATTAAGATTATCAACATTCTCCACTTGCCGAGGCTTCTTATGCGCAAAGTTTTGCTCATCTTGGTTATGTCTTCCTTTTCCGCTGTCTTCATTAGAACAGCTAGGGCCGCTGAACCTGACTTCCCTGTGTTCCGCATGCAGGAAATCGACACCGATCTGAAGGTTGGTTATGCTGTCTTGCTTGTGGACATCAACGGTGACGGCAAGAAGGACATCGTCGTCGCCGATACGCGGCGCATCGTTTGGTACGAGAACCCGACCTGGAAGCGCCGCGTCATCCTTGAAGGCCAGACAAAACCGGACAATGTCTGCATCGCCGCTTACGACATCGACGGCGACGGCAAGATCGATCTCGCGCTGGGCGCCGACTGGAAGCCATTCAACACAAAAGACGGCGGCACGCTTCAGTGGCTCAAGCAGGGCAAAAACATCGACGATCCGTGGACGCTCTATCCAATCCCCGGCGACATTCCGACCATCCATCGCATTCGCTTCGCCGACCTTTACGGCGACGGTAAGCCACGGCTCGTTGTAACCCCGCTCATGGGTGTTGGCAGCACCAAGGAAAAGAACTGGATGGATGGTTCGCCGGTCCACGTTATGGCTTACCAAATTCCGAAAGACCCGACGCGCGACCGCTGGGCGCCCGAAGTGATCGACCACAGCCTGCATGTCGTCCATAACTTTGCCCCGATTCCGGCACTCGGCGGCAATCTCTCTGATTTGTTGACCGCCAGCTACGAGGGGGTGACTTTACTTTCGCATGACAAGGATAAGCGATGGAAATCCCGCCGCCTGGGCCAGGGCAATCAAGTTAACCCGGACAGCAATCGGGGCAGCAGTGAGGTCAAGCTCGGCAAGCTCAAAAACGATAAACCCTTCATCGCCACGATCGAGCCGTGGCATGGCAATCAAGTGGTCGTGTACACGCCGCCCGGTGATGACAATGAAAAAGCGGTCTGGTCCCGACATGTGATTGACGACAAGCTCAAATGGGGCCATGCCGTTTGCTGCGCCGATCTCGATGGCGACGGCAATGATGAACTGATCATCGGCGTCCGCGACAATCTAAGCGGCAAGCCCGGCGAAAAATGCGGCGTGCGCATTTACAAAGCGCTTGACGAAAAAGGCACGAAATGGGCCCGGCACTTGATAGATGAGGGCGGAGTGGCCGTGGAAGATTTGGCGGCTGCGGACCTCGACGGCGATGGCCTCATCGACATCGTCGCCGTCGGCCGGGCAACGCATAATGTGCGGATTTACTGGAATAAGGGCAAGAAATGATCGGGTTTCTTGCCGTCATTTCGCGCAAAGGCGCAAAGAACGCAAAGAATCCATCAATTAGCTCTTCCTCCTTTGCGCGAAACATTCTTTGAAGCTTCCTTTGCCGACCTGGATGGCGATGGCCTCATCGCCATCCAGGTCGGCCGGGCAACGCATAATGTGCGGATTTACTGGAATAAGGGCAAGAAATGACCGGTGGTGAAGAATTGAACGGACTCGCGCAAAGGCGCGAAGGCGCAAAGAAGAGATTCGTCTCTAATTCTGATTCTTCCTTTGCGCCTTCGCGCCTTTGCGCGAGACTTCTTTACTCTTTGTTACAGTCGCATCGCGCCCAAGCACGCCTATCTTCGGACAATCCTTGGCAAGAAGACAACCTTCGCAATTCGGCTTGCGAGCGAAACACACCTGCCTGCCGTGGAATATCATGCGATGGCTGAAGATGGTCCAATCCTTTTCTGGAATGAGAGCCATCAAATCGCGTTCGACTTTTACCGGATCCTGATTCTCGGTCAGACCTAAACGCCGGCTCACACGGCCGACATGCGTATCAACGGTGATGCCGGGTACGCCAAACGCATCGCCCAGGACGACATTTGCCGTCTTACGACCGATGCCCGGCAAGGGCACCAGCTGTTCCAAGGTCTTGGGCACCTTGCCGGCATATTCGTCCACGAGGACTTTGCAGCAAGCAATGATATTTCGGGTCTTGTTGCGGAAAAAGCCGGTCGATTGAATGAGCCCTTCCAGCTCACGCGGATCCGCGTTGGCAAAGGCGCGCGCATCCGGGTAGCGCGCAAATAGAGCGGGCGTCACCAGGTTGACCCGGGCATCGGTGCATTGTGCGGAAAGGATGGTGGCGATGAGCAATTGCAGCGGGTTGTCATGGCGCAGAGCGCAATGAGCGTCGGGATACATTCGGGCCAAGCCTTTTAGTATCCGGCGACTTCGCGTTCGTAGAGAACTGGGAATGCTCACGGCAAAGTGTTACAGAAAAAGCCCACGGGATCTCCCGTGGGCTGCATTTGTTAATACACGCGCCCACTCATGCCGCTTCAGGGTTGGCCGCTTTTCCAGACGACTTCGTTGCGGGCGCGGCGGAGACTGCGGATGGTCACGTCCAGGCCATGGGGATCCAGCCGGCGGGCCAGAGCGAGCGACTCATCGATCAAGAGTTCGAGCTGCTCCAGGTCGCTCCCCTTGAGGTAAGCCGCATTGTTGGCGCCCAAGGCCTGAGCAAGAATCTTGCGCCGGCCGCGACCGCCGCCGCCCTTTCTGCGCCGGAGAAAGCTTTTGGCGTTGGCCATGCTCTGCTTATCTTGCCGGGTCATTTCTTTTCCGGGATGGTCCGCCAGCCATTGAGCGACCACGGCGTCGTTGCTCTTGGATCTCAGCCAGTCGGGGTGGCTTTCAAAGAGGCGACGGAAGTAAGCGTTCTTGCTCTCACCTTTTCGTTTGCGCGCCATAATGAATCTCGTTAGTCAGGGTTGTATGCATACTCAATTAGGGAGTAATTGTAGGGATGTTGGCTATATGTTCAAGAATGATTTCTCTGAATCGCATTGCGTTGTGTGAGCACCCGATCTTTTACTGTACTCTATTGAGACATCAATACATATTATGCTTTGTAAGGTGCTCGAATATTTGCGAGCGCATTAGTAAGGAAACTTATCAGTCATGGGGGCCGCGGCCAGATCAATCAAGAATCGGCTGAGGCGATCGGTAAGGCCTTCCATGAGTAGCCGCCCTTTCTCGGCGGTGGCCGCGCGCGGGTCGCCCAGGCCGGTGTTTGTCGTGGCCAGGTGCCAGGGGCGGGTGATGCTGATCCAGCCGCGATTAATGGCGTCAAAACGGGTGGGCCGAGCGCTGCCGGGATCGGCAAGTTCCATCTTCACCAAATCCGGGAAAAAGGCGAGCCCCAGGCTGGTTTCAACTTCATCGGCATGTTCGCCCGGCTCATCAAAGATCTTTGGATAGAGATCGGCAGCCATGCGAAACCAATCGCATACGCACAAGAACACCTTCGTACGATGATGCAATTGGCGCGTGAGCGGCTTCAATTCATTGCCGCCGTGCCCGTTTAGCAAAACCAGCTTATAGACGCCTTGGCGTTCGAGTGAATCAACGAGGTCCGTGAGCATATGAAGCAAGGTTGTTGGCGTGAGACTGCAGGCCAACGCCCCTGGTATCTGTAAAAGATTCGTATTCACGCCAAACGGAATGGTCGGCAGTAACAGAACCTTGGCGCCGGCCTTGTAAGCTTCCTCACAAGCGCGCTGGCCGATGTATTCAACCTGGTAATTGTCGGTTCCATAAGGCATGTGCAGGTTGTGGGGCTCGGTGGCGCCGAAAGGCAAGACCGCGACCTCGCACTTCTGTGAACGCAGGCCCGCATGGTTCTGTTCCGCCAGGACGTATTCACGCATGGAGGGTTCCTCGAAATCAAAAAGGCTTGCCGTTTCGCGAGCGGCGAAACGGCAAGCCGAATGGGAAATCAATTGAGAGACTAATCTTTATGTCTTGGCCGGGTCGTTGCCGTCGGTCCAGGGACCGGCAAGCTTTTGATAATCCGGCGGAACGACTACGCTGCCCGCATCGCCGCCGTTCCAGCCGATGATCTGGTTCGGCTTGCCGTGTTGCTTGCTGCGGGCTTCCCTGTCGCTCGCCCAAGAGCTGTCGGCTTCCTTCGGTTTGCGGCGTTCGCCGTCCCAGGCAAGGGCTTTGCCTTGACGGTAGCTCTGCACGCCCATATTGACGGTCGTGAACGCCGCCGCGCCGAGTTCCGGCGGACAAAGTGTTTCGCGATTCTTGTTGCGAACGCATTCGAGGAAATGCGTCCACAGGGCTTCGGTGTCGTTGCCTTTGAGACCGCCTGCCGTGAATTTGCCTTGCTTGTTTTCGAGCCGCTTGGGCAGGCCGGGGCCGCTCTTCATATCTTGGCCCAGGACCTCGAAGCCGAAATCCTTGTCCTTGCGAACAAAACGGATGGTCGCCAAGCGGCCACGAATGACTTCCTCGATTGGATGATCGTTGATCATGGTGGCTGTCACAATCAACTGGCAGCCCTCGTTATAGTCAGCGACGATCGTTGCCACGTCGGGAACATCGCGGCCATCGTATTCGAGGTAGATGCCGCCGCCGCCCACAACCCGGGCCGGGTAACGAACGCCCATCGCCTTGATCATGTGGGTCGTTTGGTGAACGAAGAGATCCGTGAACATGCCGCCGCCGAAGGGCCAGTAGCAGCGCCATTGCCCATACACAGCGCGATCGAACGGCATTTTAGGACCAAGAGGCTCGTCGCCTACCTTGAAGTTGTAGCCCAGGAACATGTCCCAATCGACGGTTTTTGGGTTCATGTCCTTGGTCAGTTTGTAATAGCGCCACTGGCCGCCGATATAGTTGCGGTAATAGCTGGTCTGGGCCTGAGCGACGTGGCCGATGCCTCCGTCTTTGATGTAGTCATAGGCCATCTGCCAGGTCGGGTCGGCCATCGACTGGACGCCGACCGTCATGACGCGATTGTTTTTCTTCATGGCATCAACGACCGCATGCGCTTCATCGATAGTGCGGGTCATCGGCTTTTCGCAATACACGTCCTTGCCCGCCTCCGCGGCGTCGATCGACATCTTGGCGTGCCAGTGATCGGGCGAGGCTACGCAGACGACATCCACGTCCTTATTGTCCAGGAGCTTGCGGTAATCCTTGGCGACGTGCTCTTTATCGTCGTCCTTAAGGCCGCACTTTTTGGCGGAGGGATACAGACCACGGCCTCCATGGTCTTGAACTTGCTCATTACCATCCCAGACGTCGCACACGCCGAAGGCGCGAACGCCCTTCTTGTCTTTTTGGAATTTGGTCACAATGCCAATGTGTTCCTGGCATCGACCGCCAACGCCGAGAAACGCGATGTTGATATCCTCATTGGCGCCGCGCACGCGCCCATAGGCAGCCGCGCTTAATGACAGGGCGGTCGCGCCCGCGGCGCTGACTTTGAGAAAATCACGGCGATTAACTTCGGGTTTTTCCATTGCACATGTCCTCGCAATAATCAGGTGAGAGTGTTTCGGATAGTTGTTATTTCGATTCATGCTTGAGCAACCAAGGATACAGTTCTTTGGTGCCGTAAGCTTTGTCCCAGCTATTATGCCCGACGCCGGGGTACTCTGTATATTCAACTTCCTTGGCCCCGGCCTCCATGAGAGCCTTTTTCATTTCTCTAGATTTTGCCACAGGAACGGCATTGTCGGCATCGCCGTGAAAAATCCAGCAAGGGATATGCTTGATCTTTTCGGCGGTCTTGGGATCGCCGCCGCCACAGATGGGAACTATCGCTGCCCAGCGGTCGGGAAATGCCGCCGCGAAACTCCAGGCGCCATAGCCGCCCATGGAGAGACCAGTCAAGTAAACGCGTTTCTTATCGACTTTGTAGGTTTTCTCGACCTCGTCAAGAATGGCGAGGGCGCGTTTGCCGTCTTCGGAGTCGGCTTTCCAGTTGCGTTTCTGCGATTGCGGGAAAACGGCTATGAAGGAGAACGAATCGCCTTGCTCCTTGATAGCTTTGCCCAGGCCAACTACGGCTTGCTTTTTGCCGTCGGTGCCCGTCTCTCCCGCGCCGTGAAGAAAGAGGATCAGCGGATAGGCCTTCTCACCCGTATAACCCTTGGGAACAAAAATGACATATTTCGCTTCTTTGCCGTCCGCGTCCTTATGAACGCGATCTAGAAAACCATGTTCCACCTTATCCTCCGCCCGCGCATGAAGCACCGGCCCGATAACCAGACAGCAACTCGCAAAAAGCAGCATTTTCATGGCGCAATCGCCTCCTACATCACGTTGATAGTCTTTCCAACACCGACGCATTGCAAGCCGCCAGAATAACACACGGCCGGTGGTCTTGCCACAGTCAGACTTGAAATTGGCGAGCGGGGGGCGAAAGCCCCCCGAGGACACGGCAGAGTACACGGGGGGCTTTCGCCCCCCGCTCGCCAATTTCGGGTCATCCCTTCTCAAGCGGTAGGCCCTTCTCTCGCCAGTCGCGGATGCCGCCGTCCATCGAGTAGACGTTGGCATAGCCCATCTTTTGCAAATTGTCGGCCGCCAGCGCGGAGCGGAAGCCGCCGCCACAATAAAGGATCATTTCGGTTTTCGGTTCAGGAAACTTGGCCTCGATATCGCGTTCGAGAATGCCGCGGCCGAGATAAATTGCGCCTGGCAAATGGTCCTTGGCCCATTCGCTCTCTTCACGCACATCGATCAGCACGAACTTTTCGCCGCGATCCTGCTTGGCCTTTACCTGGTCAATTGTCAATTCCTTGACCCGGCTCTTGGCGTCTTGAACGAGTTTCAGAAATTGAGGCGAGTGGTGGTGGGCCATGGTCGGTTTTCCAAGCGTATTTAATCGCCTACACGCTTCTTTGAAGCGTGGCTAAACGAGTTTGAATTACAACACTCCTAATAACAATTCCGTCACCAGCTGATCCAGCCGCTCGTAAGGCAGTTTGCGAGCCGCCAAGGCGTTGACATCAAAGGTCATGTTCTTGAGCTTCTTCGCTCCTTCTTTGCTGAATTTGGCCATCAGACCCTTGTGCGTGGGATTGGCGCCGTGGATCTCCTTGATCAAAGCTTGGATTTCTTTGTTCTCATTAAACAAGTGAACCTTTTCCTTCATGATTATGTAAGTCCGCATATTACGGTCAACGAAGTCCCAGGGATCGGACTCGCTGCGATACGGATGGGCGTCGAAGCCGATGGTGCCCTCGTACTTATGATCCATCAAGAGTTTGGCGGTGAAAAAGGCTTCTTTCAAATCGTCGCTGCCGAAGCTCAAATCCTGATCGAAACGAAGCGGCTTTTGGCCATTGAGATGCACGTCGAGCAGTTTGCCGGCGTCTAGGGCCTGGGCAAACTCGTGATACGGGTTCAGGCCGGCCATCTTGATATGGGCCGTCTCGGGATTGACGCCAACCATATCAGGATGATCAAGCGTAGCGATGAAGGCTAGCATGCTGCCTACGGTCGGAAGGTACAAGTCGCCCCGCGGTTCGTTCGGCTTGGGTTCGAGGCTGAATTTGATGTCGTAATCGTTTGCTAGGACGTATTCGCACAGGAAATTGAGCGAATCCCGGAACCAACCGCCGGCGTGAATCGGATCCTTGCTGGCATCGACCTCGACCCCTTCACGGCCTCCCCAGAAGACGAAAACTTGCGTGCCCAACTCGGCTGCGATATCAACGGCATTCATCACCTTTTGCGTCGCATACGCGCGAATTGCCGGGTCGGTGCTGGTAAACGCGCCATCCTTGAAGACCGGGTGATAAAACAGGTTTGTCGTGGCCATTGTGGCCTTAATGCCCCAATCGGAAATTGCGCGTTTCACGTCCTTGATAATCTGGTCACGCTGAGAGGCTGATGCCCCGAACGGAATGATGTCGTTGTCGTGGAATTCGAAGCCAAAACAGTTGCGCTGGGCGAGTCCCTTGATGCACTCAAGAGCCGGCAATTCGGGCCGGGTCTGGTCGCCGAACGGATCGCGTCCGCGGTTTTGGAGGCACCAGATGCCGAAGGCGAACTTATCCTCGCGGGTCGGAGCGTAGTTGTGGGATGGCATGGAAAGGGTTCCAGGTTTTCAGGAATGGTCGATACAAAGTATCAAAGGCGAAATGGCCACAAAAAGCACAAAAAGACACGAAACAAATGCAAAAACTAATGATTCTGCTTTGAGGACCTATTTCATGGTTGTGTTTGTTTTCGTGTCTCTTTGTGTTTTTTGTGTCTAAGTTTTGCGTCGTTATTCCATTGGCAAACCGGTTAGCGGGCGGAGGCCATTGCGGGTTTCAGTTCCTTCGCCGCTTGAATCACATTTTGCATGAACGCCGGCAGGTCGTCCGGCTTGCGGCTGGTGATAAGGTTGCCGTCGCGAATGACCTCGGCGTCGGTGTACTTGGCGCCTGCGTTGATCACGTCATCCTTGATGGCGAAAAAGCAAGTGGCTTTCTTGCCCTTGAGCGCTTGAGTTGAGCACAGGACCCATGGGCCGTGGCAGATCGCGGCAACGATCTTGCCCTGCTCGGCCATGTCACTGACCAGGCGGATCATCGCTTCGGTGCGACGGATGAAGTCGGGAGCAAAACCGCCAGGTATGACGATGAGATCAAAATCATTCGCGGAGACATCCTTGGCTGCCTTATCGCTCCTGGCAGGATAGCCAAGTTTGCTGGGATAAGTTTGTCCCGCTTCGGGGCCGACCAACGTCACCTTGCATCCGGCTTCGCGGAGACGGTAGCAAGGGTACCAGACTTCGAGTTCCTGATATTGTTGTTCCACCAGGATCGCGGCGCGTTTTCCGGTCAATTCCATGGCAAGGTCCTCCAGTTTAGCGGCGAGCCTCCGGCGAGTGGTTGCCCTCCGCGCTCGCCGGAGGGTCAACGCTAAACGTTGTGGTCTATTTCCAGGATGATTCTACCCATTATCGCGGTACCAGGCCATTGTTCGTCGGATGCCTTCGTCAAAGGTGGTGCTGGGTTTGTAGCTCAGTTCACGCCTGGCTTTGTCGATGCTGAAATCCAGGTTGAGACCCAGAAATTTCACGCGGGCTTGCGTGAGCATGGGGGCCTCTTTCCAGCCCTTATTCCGGGCGCGTTTTTCCATGACGCTTGCCAGGAAGCGCGCTAGCCAGACAGGTACGGGAGAATTCGGCGGTTTCGGCAGACTCAGTCCATCCGCAACGGCATCAAGAAATTGCCGCTTGGTGACCACTTCGCCGTCGGTCAGATTGAAGATTTTGCCGATGGCGTCGGAATGATTGAGAGCGAGCAGAATCGCCTCGACCAAATTGCCCACATAGATCGTATTGAGCGCGCCCTTGCCGCCGCCCAGGTAACGGATTTTGCCCTGGCGGAGGTTTTCGATGACCTTGGGCAAAAGGGTGCGATCGCGCGGACCGTAAATGAAGCCGGGACGGAGCACGACCACCGGCACTTCGAACTCGCTATAGTACCGCAAAGCCAACCGCTCGGACTCCGCTTTCGATTGGGTGTAGCCATCTATGTGATGGTCAGGCAAGGCTTCATTCTCATCGGCGCCGTAGTGATTGCGAGCCGCGTATACGCCCAGGCTGCTCAAATGGACGAAGCGTTGCAGCATCGTGCCCTTGCAAGCATCGAGAAGGTTGCGCAGGCCCTCGACATTGACCGCCCGATACTCTTCAACGGGCCCCCAATCGCCTACTTTGGCGGCACAGTGAATGATAAGGTCGACGTCTTGCACGGCCTCGCGCACGACGGCGGGTTCGGTCAGGTCGCCGCGGTGGATCCTGACGCCGAGCTTGTCCAGAGCTTTTGCGTCGCTATTGGCCCGTGCAATGGCGCGGACGTCCATCCGCCGTTCGACGCACGCCTCGGCAAGGTGACCGCCGACAAAGCCGGTAGCGCCGGTAATGAGGCAAGACTGCGGCATCGTTCACGACTCGAATGCAAATAGTCACCGCTGCCGATTTGTTCGCAAAACGGCGTGCGGCGGTTACTAATCTTCATCGTGATTGGTGGATGCGTTGACAAGGGGGACAGGTCGTTTAACGGCGAGCCTCCGGCGAGCGCGGAGTCCGCTAAACGATTCGATTAATGGGCCGCCTGTTCAATCGCGCTGAAGCGCAGGGCTTGTTGGCAATTCGGGCAGGGGGCTGGTTGGCCGGGTAATTCGTCTTCTAGTTCAGAGGATTTACGGCAGACGGGACAGGTGTAACGGAAGGTATGCTTAATTTTGCCTTTGCCCAGGATCCGCATCAACCCCGATTTGTTGAGCCGTGTGGTTTGCGTCGCCGTGACGGGAATTGGGGCGGGCTCGATGCCTTCCACGGTTATAAACATGATCCGGCCGTCTTCGCCGCCCAAGGCGATGCAGGTGCCGAAAGGCGACAGTTCAGCGCATTGAACGGGCAGTTGCGTGTCCACCTCTTCCTCGGTTTCCAGATCGGGCGCGGCATAGAGGGTCAGCCAGCCCTCTTGGTCAACGGTGACGATCCAGTTGCTGTCCGGCAGAAAGAATAGGCCGCGCAACTCGGCATTGGTGGTTACGGTCTTGATCTCGCACTGTTGCCGAAGGTCCCAAAGCTTCAATTCCCGATCGCGCGAAGCGGAGGCGATCCAGCGCCCATCGGGTGAAACCACGGCATGGTTGACGCGATCCTGATGCCCGCCGAGGATCTTGGTGGTCTTGGCACTGGCCACGTCCCAGAGCCGAATGGCGCCGTCATGCGACCAGCTCATGAGGTGCGTCATGTCCGGCAAGAAACGGCAGCCGGCGACAATGTCCTCATGGCCTGCAAGCGTTTGGCCTTCGCGCATCTGGCGGACACTGCGGATAGTAAGTTTTTTATCCCAGGAGGCGCTGGCCAGGGTTTGGCCGTCGCCGGCAAAGGCGAGACTCGAAATCGGCCGCGTGTGAAGAGCCAGGAAAACTGACTGTTCATGACTGACGGCGTCCCAGGCGATCATGATGCCGTCCATCGAGCCGGAAAGCCAAAGTTTGCCGTCGGGTGACACAGCGCAGGCCGAGACCGGTTTCGTCCCGGTCAAGATCGAGGTCACGAGAACGCCGGAGTTCGCGTCCCAGAGCCGCAGTTGGCCATCCCAACTTCCTGTCAGCGCAAAACTGCTGTCGGGAGTAAAGGAACAAGCGAAAACTTCCTTACCCTTGCCCTCAGGGTCTTTACCGGAGGCGGCCACCACCAACTTCGGCACGATTCACCCCCCTTGCCCGATAATTCGTCCACCAAGGCCATATGCCAAAGGATTTGGCGCCCATTCTCTAAGTTCGCAGGGCACCAAGCAAACATAGCTCGTCTTTCGGCGGTTGGCGCTGGGGCGAGGAAGGAAATGGTTGGGAGGAGCGGACCGCTGCCGGCAGTAAAGCCCTTGTAGCTAAAGAGTTATACAATGAGACCTCGGCCCTGCTATCTTGAGGCCTTAACATCATTTAGCCTGTACAACCTTGATCTAACTGTGGTTCCGTCCCCGTGGCCTGTCTTGACACGTCCCAACCCTTCCGCTATCCCAACCCCCCTCTTGGTGTGCATTGAGGCGCGACGCGGATACGGGGAATCTCATGCAAGCGACCCATCGCTTTTCGTTGCCCCTGGGCTGGCAAGCCCGAGTGCTGGCGGGCTTGCTCCTGGGCAGCGCGTTCTGCTTGGCTCAGGCTCCCGACGCTCCAAAGGTCCTGATTGCCGACGTCCGCATCGGCAGTAAACCGGTCGTGGTGCCCGCCCAAAGGATCATGGGTTTGATCAAGACGCGTCCCGGTCAGGAATTCAATCAAGAAACCATAAACGACGACATTCGCCGGCTCATGGAAACTCGGCAATTCCGCAACGTCGAGGTCACCCAGCAGCAAGCGGAAGACGGCAAGGTAATCGTTTTTTTCAATTGCAGCGAATATCCCAGCACCATTCGCGAGATCGAATACCTGGGCAATAAGCACCTCAAGAAGGATGAGTTGAATGCTCTAACGAATCTAAAGAAGGGCGATCTCCTCAATCCCCGCGCCAACATGCTGGCCTGTCAGGCCATCGCCAACAAGCTCAACCAGGAAGGCCGGCCATTTGCCAACGTCGATCTTCTCGAAGGGGCCAGCCCTAGCGACACGCGCGTGGTGTTCAGTATCACCGAAGGGCCGCAGGTCAAAATCAAGGATATCGAGATCGTCGGCAATACCGACTTTGTGAGCAGTGCGGTCTTGAAGACCCACATCAATTCCTCTTCCGAAATCTTGTGGACGTTTGGCGGAAAGCTCAACCAAGCAATGGTCGATGACGACGTGCACAAGTTGGAAGAGTATTACCGGTCGTATGGCTACCACGACGTGAAGGTGTCACGCGAGCTGCAATGGACGCCGGACTCGCCGCGCTACGTCGTCCTGGTCTTTCATATATCGGAGGGACAGCGCTATCGATTCAAGGACCGGCCGCAGGTGATACTTAACGGAAATCCCCGCCCAAATGAAAAGCTTCAGGGGCTGACGACAATCAAACCGTTTGAGTTTTACGATGGCAAAAAGGTCGAGACCGACAAATCTAGAATTGCAGACTACGAAGGGGCGACCGGCCACGATACCAAGGTCAGGGAAGACATTACCTTCATTGAAAACAGCCTGGTTCAGGTTACTTACCAAGCTCAAGAAAGGCCGCCGGCGCAAGTCGGGCAGATCTATATCGTGGGCAACGAGGTGACTCGCCAGAACCGGATTTTGCGCGAGCTACTTCTTTACCCCGGCCAAGTGCTGTCCTACCCGGATGTGCGCCTGAGCGAAGCCAACCTCACGCGGCTAGGCATCTTCAACGACCCTCAGACAGGAACGCATCCCACGGTCGAAGTGATCGACCGCGAAGGCGACCAGAAGTTCAAGGACATTCTCGTCACCGTGCAGGAGCAGCGGACCGGGAGCTTGCTCTTCGGCGTAGGCGTCAACTCCGACGCGGGCCTGACGGGCAGCATCGTCCTCAACGAACGCAACTTTGACATCACTCGCTTTCCGACCAGTTTTGAGGACCTGCTAAGCGGCCGGGCTTTTCGCGGCAACGCCGAGGAACTCCGTATCGAAGCGGTTCCAGGCACGCAAGTGCAGCGCTACTCCATTAACTGGCGCAACCCGGCCGTCTTCGACACCAATTACTTCGTTAACGTCGGGGCCTACTACTTTCAGCGGCATTACAACGAGTATGACGAGACCCGTCTGGGCACCCGTCTGGGCGTTGGCCGCAAGATCAACGACCACTGGTCGGCCTCGCTCACTACGCGCATTGAAAATGTCGGTGTGAACAATGTGCCATTCTTCGACCCGATTGATTATCAACAAGTGCAAGGCAACAATTTTCTGCTCGGCCTCAAAGGCAACGTCGCCTATGATACGCGCAACTCCTACCTGCGGCCCACCCAGGGAGAACTGGTGGAGATGTCTTACGAGCAAGTCCTGGGCGACTTCACATTCCCGATCTTCAACGTTAACGCCAACAAATACTGGACAGTCTGGGAACGAGCCGACGGCAGCGGCAAACATGTGCTCGCCTACCATGGCGAGACGACGCTCGAAGGTTCGCATGCCCCGGTGTTTGAAAGGCAATGGGCCGGTGGCTTTCAAAGTATGCGCGGCTTCCAGTTCCGCGGCATATCTCCCATGGCCCCTGACACCATCAAGGTCGGCGGCGACTTCTTGGTGCTCAACAGCTTGGAATACCAGATCCCCATCAAAGCCAACGACCAGATTTGGTTTGTGACGTTCATCGATACCGGCACGGTCGAACGCCGTGCGGAGATTAAGGACTATCGTGTATCGGTGGGAGCGGGCATCCGGTTTATCGTCCCTATGCTGGGCCCCCTTCCGATCGCGCTGGACTTCGGCTTCCCAGTCGTCAAGGCCCAGGGCGATCAGGAACAAGTCTTCAGCTTCTGGATCGGTTTCAACCGCTGAGAAAAAGCGTGGTCCACAGGGCCCGGTGGGAACGGCCAATTCGTTTCATTTCATTTCACACACCTACCTGTTTTGACGTAAGTCCTTGGTACTGAACAAGTGGACGAAAAGAAACGAAATGTCACGCGTGACCCGTGAAACGAAGCGTTTTATCTACACATGATGATCAACATACTTTAGTATTTTCTGATCGAAATTGGCGAGCGGGGGGCGTGAACCCCCTGATAACGTCGAGTCATCAGGGGGCTCACGCCCCCCGCTCACCGACCAAACCTTCGTAGTTTCTGCTTAGTCCTCGCAGTAAGGCATGAAGGCTTGGGGATCGGTTATCAGGATTTCTTGATAGAGCCTACCGGCGAAATTGGCGGCGTTGCCCACGTAGGGAACAAAATCGCGGGTGTGGGTCTCGACCCAGGGAAAGGGCGCGCCGGTGGCATAATAGTAGGACCCATAGGGCGAATAAACGACGCGCGGCCGAAAGCGCCCGAACCGGTCCTCACCATAGTTTTGCCAAACCGCATAAGCACTGACCCGGTAAGGCACGGGCTGCAGAATTACGCGTGAGGGAATAGGCCGAGGAGTCGGCAAAGTCTCGCCGTCCGTGGGCTCCGCCGCTTTGAGGGAAGACCCTAAAAGGGCGAATACAGCAACTAATAGTGCGAAACGCATGGAAGCCTCCGAATCCAAACCGCACCGAGGACCTTACGCTGTCTCGGAACGAGGACCGCATCATTAGATCAGTAATCTCGCCAGTTTTGAAACAGGGCTTCCATTTCGCCTGACCATCCTACAAATGAGCGACCGTAATCCTTGTGCAATCGTTATATCCGGAAACGAAAAGTGCCTCCTGATAGTTCAGGAGGCACTGGCACTTTCTTTTGGGTCAAGCAGCAAACCACTTAACGCGGCGTCTTGCTAGCCTCTTTGTCCTTGACCAGGTATGCCTTATCCGCTGCCGTGGCCTTCTTTTCCCGACCCTCACCATAAGCGGCATAGGCATATTTCGCCGATTTGCTGGGAATCGAGACCGCCCGCCCTTCCAGGGGAACCGAGGGCTGCCTTGGCGCCGATGTCGAGCCTGGATCCACTCCGGGCATGGGCACTTGGCGACTGGGGCCGCCATTGTAAGGATACGTGGCATCCTCCTGCAATGGACGTGGCGGCGGGGCCGTTTCAATAACGTTCGGTTGGAGTTGGAGGCTACGGTCCCTGCCAACCTGATCGGAATAAGGCATGGCGTTGCCGGCCGGCAAACTAGTCGGCGTGTAGGCCGAAGACAAATAGATTACGGACGGCGCGGAGTTGTAACCCAAGGGGTAGGAGTAATCATAGTAATTCGGGTAGCCGTAATACGGATAGTCGTAGTAGCCGTATCCCCCGTAGTAGGGCCAATAGAATGGATACCCTAGGCCGAAGCCAAAAAACGGGAAGAAGCCGTGGCGATGAAATCCGCGGTCGAAGCCGCCACGGAACCCGTTGTGGAATCCGCTATGGAATCCATTGTGGAAGCTGTTGAAGGATCCGCCATGGAAACTGCTGAAAGAGCCTCCATGGAAGCTACCACGGGAACTACCATGGAATCCGCCCCCACCATGGGATCCGCCGCCACCATGGGAACCGCCGCCACCATGCCCGTGGCCGGCCGCTCGCGCCGTGCCTCCGCCCGCTACCAGGGCCAGAGCCAGCGCGCTGCTGCAAACAATCCTCCAAGACATAGACATGCCCTCCTCCTAAGAGTGAAACGTAACGAACTTCAACACGCCGCCTCTTCTTCCTGCTCCGAACCGGCGTCATCCCGCTGGCATGCCATCTGAAGGAATTGTATGGCGGACGAGCGCGATCTGTCAAACCACCGGACTTGTCCACATTAGGCGAGCGGGGGGCGAAAGCCCCCGTGGTTGACAGCCAAACCCACGGGGGGCTTTCGCCTCCCGCTCGCCTAATGATCGTCGCTCGCCAAGGGATCACGAAGACAACGGCCTTGCGAGGAGCGCCGCGACGACCTCGGCAGTCCGCGCGATCGCCGCGGTCAGGAGGGCTTGTCCCTTTTCCGCCGTTGCTTTCTCCGGAAATCCGACCGCTCCGCGTTGAGTCCGTTGCTTCATGTCGTCGGCCAAGAACAGGCCTCGCAGGATCGGATTGTCGTTCGGTGGATCATCCCGAATCTCCTCCCGGCGGACCAGATCCGGCCGCAAAGCCATGACCATCGAAGTCTCAAATTCGCAGGCATGTCCCATCGACTTGCGCGGCCCTTCCGCCAGTTTGGCCAACTCGGCCTCGGTAAGTTCCCAATAGGTCGCGCCGGCAAGAATGCGGTCACGGCGCCGTGGTTGGAGGCGTCGCAGGGCCATATGAATGGTGTCCGTGTTGCCGCCGTGGCCGTTCAATACAAGCACGCGCTGGTAGCCATCGTCCAGAAGCGGCGTCAGCAAATCGCACAGCATGGTGACGTGTGTGTCCACCTCGGCGGAGAGCGTTGCCCCGAACCGTAGATGATGGCTGCTCGCTCCAAGCCACAAAGTCGGCAATAACAGGACATGGTCTTTGAGATGCTGCTCGACTCCTTCTGCCACGGCGGTGACGAGAAGGGTGTCGGTAAAGGTCGGAAGATGCCGGCTATGCTGCTCGCACGCGGCGACGGGAGCGAGAACAAGAGTCCGGTCGCGCGGCAGTTGCCGGAGAAGAGGCCAGGTTAGCTCGGCGAACTTCATGAGGATTCCCCAGTACCGTTTGTTGAAAGCAAAGGATGGCGCATTCTTTAACAGCGCTCCCTTTCTTAAGCCCCTCTCCCCCGTACTCGGGGGAGAGGGGTTGGGGTGAGGGGGCGCGCGCCGCCAAGACGTAACCCCTCTCCCCTGATTACAGGGGCGAGGGGAGAAGAGCGCGGATTGCATCGTTGGCTGTTGATTAGGTCAAGTCAATTCAAAAATGAGCCGGTGAAACCAAATGGACGGGACAACCTCCGTGAGTTCTAAGCCATTAGCCATCCTTATGGCGGCCTACCTGGCCACCAGCTCGGGTTGTGATCACGAAGAGGTCGACCGGGTTAATCGCGTCGGCCAAAAGGTAAGCGAAAAATGCCAAACCGCCATCAACGGCGGCGAAAACAGCTTGAGCGCCGGATTGGAGTCGATGCGAACGAACTGGAACGAGGCCGCGGTCGATACGCGCGTTTCCCTGAGGCTGCGCTGGGAGAAGAGCCTGGCTGATGCCGCGATCAAGGTCAGCGTCACGAGTGGCGTTGTAGAATTGAAAGGAACGATTGTGAATGAAAGCCAGCGTCAGACCGCGGTCAGCCTGGCCCAATCGACCAACGGCGTGGAAAGCGTGAAGGATGAAATGATGGTCAGCGCGCCATAAAAAGTTTAGCGGCGAGCCTCGGGCGAGCTTGTTGCAACGCGCTCGCCCGAGGCTCGCCGCTAAACGATCGATCAACGATCAATCAACTGCATTAATACATGTCGTCGTACCCGCCGCCTCCCGCGGGTTTCTTTTCATCCTTCGCGGGCATATCGGCGACCAGGGCGTCGCTGGTCAGAAGCAACGTGGCGACGCTGGCCGCGTTTTGCAGGGCCGAGCGGACCACCTTGGTCGGATCGATGATGCCTTCCTTGACCATGTCGCAGTAACGGTCGTTGCGAGCATCGTAGCCGAAGTTCTGAGTCGAATTCTCAATAACCTTGTTGGAGACGACGGCCCCGTCCTCGCCGGCGTTCTCTGCAATCTGCTGGATCGGTGCCTTGCAGGCGCGAACGACGATGTTGAAGCCGATTTCTTCATCGTGCGTCAGTCCCTTGGGCTTGAGGCCCTCGGAAGCCCGCAGTAAAGCCACTCCGCCGCCGGGCAGGATGCCTTCCTGGTTAGCCGCGCGCGTGGCATGCATCGCGTCCTCGACGCGGGCTTTCTTTTCCTTCATCTCGCTCTCGGTGGCCGCCCCGACATTAATCTTGGCGACGCCGCCCGAAAGCTTGGCAATCCGCTCGCTCAACTTTTCCTTGTCATAGTCGCTGGACGATTTTTCCAGTTCGCGCTGGATGGCCGCGATGCGAGCCTGAATGGCCTGCTTCTTGCCGGCGCCTTCGATGATGGTCGTGTTGTCCTTGTCGATCTTGACCTTCTTGGCCCGGCCCAGGTCGCCGAGTTGGAGACTTTCCAGCTTGATGCCGAGGTCTTCAAAGACGGCCTTGCCGCCCGTCAAAACGGCGATGTCTTCGAGCATAGCCTTGCGCCGGTCGCCGTAGCCCGGCGCCTTGACGGCCGCGCACTTGAACGTGCCGCGCAACTTGTTGATTACCAGAGTGGCGAGGGCTTCGCCGTCGATGTCCTCGGCAATAATGAGGATCGGCTTACCGGCCCGGAACACGGTTTCCAGGATCGGCACCATGTCCTTGCTGGTGGAAATCTTCTTTTCGTAAATCAGGATGTAGGGATCCTCAAGCTCGCACTCCATCTTTTGCGGGTCGGTGACGAAATATGGCGACAAGTAGCCGCGGTCGAACTGCATGCCTTCGACAAACTCGTGCGTGGTCTCGAGCGTCTTGCCTTCCTCAACGGTGATGACGCCGTCCTTGCCGACACGGTCCATGGCCTCGGCGATGATCTTGCCGATCTCCATATCATTGTTGGAAGCCACGGCGGCGACGTTTTCCATTTCCTTCTTAGTCTTGACTTCCTTGCTCATGCCCTTGAGTTTTTCCGTAATATCCTCCACGGCCTTTTCCATGCCGCGTTTCATGAGCATGGGGTTGGCCCCGGAGACAACCGCGCGAAGGCCCTCGTTGAAAATGGCCTCGGCCAAAACAGTCGCGGTAGTCGTGCCGTCGCCGGCCACATCGCTGGTCTTGGAAGCGACTTCCCGGACCATGCGAGCGCCCATGTTTTCGTACTTATCTTCGAGTTCAATTTCCTTGGCCACGGTCACGCCGTCCTTGGTGACGGTCGGCGAGCCGAAGCTCTTTTGAAGGATCACATTGCGCCCCTTGGGTCCAAGCGTCACTTTGACGGCCCGCGCCAGCTTGGAAATGCCTTTGCGCATCGCTTCCCGTGCTTCCTGGTCAAAAGCGATCTGCTTCGCAGCCATTCTGCCTCCCGATGGTTAAATGTCCAACAAAGTTGATTTAAGATTGATCCGGCGAGCGGGGGGCGTGAGCCCCCTGATTACTTCTAAAGACTGAGCCGGCGAGCGGGGGGCGTGAACCCCCTGATTACTTTCGAGTTATCAGGGGGTTCACGCCCCCCGCTCGCCAAGCCGATTACTCATCCAGAACCGCCAGCACATCCTCCTCACGCATGAGCAGGATGTTGCCGCCGGAACGATTTTCCTTGAATTCGTCGCCGGCCCACGCGGTGAAAAGGACGGTATCCCCCTCTTTTACTTGCAAGGCTTGGCGCTTGCCGTCCTTGAGCATCCGGCCAGGGCCCGTGGCCATAACTTTGCCTTTTTGCGGCTTGTCCTTCGCGGAATCCGGCAACAAGATGCCACCGGCTGTCTTTTCTTTGGATTCCGAGCGCCGAACCACAATTCGGTCGCCCAATGGTTTGATGTTCACAATCGCTTCCCTCGCAATCATGTCATTGCCCAAAACCTGATGCGCAGTGGCGGACAGTGTCGCAGTGTAGGCAAGTTCTATGCCCGTGAAGCGATCGTTTATTAAGTCTTTATGTACCAAGGTATTATGGAAATATTGGCCAAACGGGAGATGATGATTTACTGCCAACTTTGAATGCGAATATGGAATCCCCTGTCGGAATGGCAGTCATACGCCGTTTAGCGGCGAGCCTCCGGCGAGCGCGTTGCAACGCGCTCGCCGGAGGCTCGCCGCTAAACTACTCATCCGAACCAAACGGGCATTTGACCGGCAGGCGGCAACTTGACCAGACTGACACTGCTGATCTGGGGGTGGGATCGTACCTCCTGAAGCGCTTCGTCGGGCGGGAGTTGATCGAGGTTTAAGACGGCAATAGCCTCGCCGCCGGGCTGTTGCCGGCCTACCGTCATTTGTGCGATGTTCACTTTGTACTTCCCAAAGATTGTGCCGATGTAGCCGATCAATCCCGGAACGTCGCGGTGTGTGAAGAGGAGCAATACGCCATCCATGAACGTATCCAGGCTATACGGCCCAACCTGCACCAGCCGCAGGAACTGACTGCCGAAGAGCGTGCCCGAAGCCGTGTATGTTTTCTTGTCGGTAGTCACTTCCGTGCGGAGCAACGAGCTGAAATCACCGGATTTCGGGCTGCTTTGTTCGATGATTTCGATGCCGCGCTCCCTAGCCAGCAAAACGGCATTGACGATGTTGACCTGCTGGTCCAGATGAAATTCGAGAAGTCCCGCCGCGAACGCCGCCGTGATGAGCTTGGTGCTCTGCTGGGCCACCTCGCCCCGGTAACGCAGTTCCGCTCGCCGTATCACGCCTTGACACATCTGAGCATGGAGAAGTCCCAGCCGCCGCGCCATATCAACATAGAGCCGCAATTCCTCCAGTTCCGTGCGATCCACGGCCGCCATGTTGACGGCAAACTGCACGATGCCGCGCTGCAGAAAATCGATCAGGAGTTGGGCGGCTTCGCGCGCGACGGACACTTGCGCTTCAACGGTCGAGGCGCCGAGGTGCGGCGTCACCACGACGTTGGCGAGTTGGAGAAGCGGATGATCGGCCGGCGGCGGTTCTTCCACAAAGACATCGAGGGCCGCCCCGGCAAGATGGCCCGCCTTGAGCGCTTCAGCCAGCGCCTGCTCATTGATGATGCCGCCGCGGGCGCAATTCAAAACCCGCGCGCCCTTGGGCAACAAAGCCAATTCTTTAGCACCTAGCAGATTGCGCGTCTCATCGGTAAGCGGCGTATGAACGGTGACAAAGTCGCAATGCGGCAACAATTCGTTCAGATGGGTCTTGCTCTCAATGCCCAATTTGGCGGCCTGCTCGGGCGCCAAAATAGGATCGTAACCGAGCACCTTCATGTCCATCCCGGCCGCTCGCCGGGCGACCTCCCGGCCGATGCGACCGAGGCCGACGATGCCCAGAGTTTTTCCCGCCAGTTGCGCGCCAACGAATTTGCCGCGCTCCCATTTGCCCGCGTGGAGGCTGGCATTGGCGACCGGAATATGGCGGGCGAGCGCCATGAGCATGGCCACCGTGTGCTCGGCAGTGCTGACGGTGTTGCCGCCAGGGGTGTTCATGACGACGATGCCCTTGCGCGTAGCCGCGCCGACATCAATATTGTCCACGCCGACGCCCGCCCGCACGACAGCCCGCAGTTTGCCCGGATTTTCCAGCAAGTCGGCGGTGATCTGCGTGCCGCTGCGAACAATGACGCCATCAGCCGCGCGGATCGCCTCCTTCAAGGCATCGCCTTTCAGGCCGGCCCGCTCGTCAAGTTCGATGCCGGCTTGACGCAGTAGTTCAAGGCCGGGGGCTTCGAGTTTATCGCTGATTAGGACACGCGGCATTGATTGGATATCCAAACGGGTGGAGATTTGGCGACTTTAGGGCACGAAGCTTACTTCGTAGACAGTTACAAGGCAATCTCCCAAAGAAACGACGTAGGCGACGTCTAAAGGATCGACGCGAAGCCGCCGATAATCGCCATCAATCCACCCCACCGAAGCCGCTTGATACCTCAACAATCGATCTATCTCGTTTGCTGCATCTCTAACAGCATTTCGTGAGGAAGCAGCTTGTGTCCAGATCTTGGCAAGGTCGTCAAGCGCTTTGTCAATCCAGACTACCGTGCATCGCATCGATCCCTCTCTGCAATTTCGTCGATAGTCTTTTGGAGACCTTCTTTTTCCTTGGAGTCCGGCGTCAACGATTGCAGGTGCTTGAAGACCTCCAAGGTTGTGAACACTTTTCCTTTGGAGTTTTTTCTTCGTTCCAATTCAGCCTGGCTGCAACGGCTGGCTGTTTGCACGAGATTGGTAGCGTTTTCCAAAATCCTTGGCGCGAAAAAGCCAACCAAATTACCGGCGCTATCCTTGATTTCGGAAAGGCCGTCAGCTTTTTGCAGGACAGCTAGCGTAGCGTCATCGATTACTATGCTTGTCATGATTGACTCCGGATCGAACGGGATCAGATTGCCGATTCATGACGATTCTACCAAACTCTGGCGTTGAGCCCAAACGCGTTGTGCCGCCGTTACGGCAGCGCCTGGTTGCACCTTGTGTCCCAGTTCGATAAGCACCAGCTCCAGCCCCGCCAGGGCCGCCAGGATATCGAACTGATCGATATACCCCATGTGCGCCAGCCGGATGATTTTGCCTTTGAGCGTATCCTGGCCGTTGGCAAGTTTGAGGCCGTATTGCTTTTCCAGCTTGCTTAAGATGGTCGTGCTGTCGATGCCAGGTGGGGCCTTGGCTACGGTCAGGCCGTCGGCGGGTTGCTTGGCGAAAAGTTCCAGGCCCAGAGCCTGAATGCCGGCGCGGGCGGCGGCGGCGTTGCGGGCATGGCGGGCCCAGACATTTTCGATCCCTTCGGCGCGCAGCCGCTTCAGACTGAGCTTCTGGGCGCGGATAAGCGTGTGGGCCGGCGTGTAGGGCGTATCAAACTGAGCCAGGTTCGAGCGGTATTTCTTCAAGTCAAAGTAAAAAACGCGCGGGCTGGGATTGGCTTCAATGAGCTTCCAGGCCTTGTCGCTGACAGACACGAAAGCCAGGCCCGGCGGCAACATCAGGGCTTTCTGAGAGCCGGTGACATTGAGATCGATATGCCAATCATCGGTCTGGCATTCCATGACCCCCAGGCCGCTGATCGTGTCCAAGAGAAAGACGGCCGGCGTGGCGGCAACGAGTTTGCCTAGGCTTTTGATATCGTTGACCACACCGGTGGAAGTTTCGCTCAATGTCGCGCTGACGGCCACGGCATCCGGATGTTCCTTGAGGACCTTGGCCAGGCGGTCGGGCGGCATGGCTTCCCCGTAAGGAACTTCGACGCTGATGACTTCAATGCCAAACGCTTTACCGACATTGCGAAAGCGTTCGCCCCAACGGCCGGAGATTAGGCAAATGAGCTTCTTGCCCGGCGGCACGCAATTGACGACAGCCGCTTCCATGCCCCCTGTGCCTGATGCCGTCAGGGTCAAGACGGGGTTTTTCGTGCGGAAGACGTATTTGAGATCTTCCGTCACTTCCTCCAGAAGCTTGCGAAACTCGGCTGACCGATGAAAGAATACGGGTCGGGCCAGTTCGAGAAGCGTCTCTTCGGGAACCGGGGTAGGGCCAGGGGTCAAAAGGCGCTGCTTCATATCAACATTTCCGTATGGCGGTAAAGAAATAGGTTCCACTATCTGTAATAGTGAAATGATTCGCAAAGTGGTTCGCGCTGGTATGCTCAGTCGGCCTTGGCGATGGGCTGATCCTACGATTGTCTTTCGCTCATACAAAGTATCGCGACCTGGCGGCGTAGCAAATTGATGTGCTCGACCCCACGATTTAGCTTTTCTTCGTAGTTTAGTTCTTCTTTTAGATATTCTTCCGTGTTTTCCAGTAAGGATCCCCAGGCCTTGACCAACTTCTCGATGGCCATGCGAATTTCCTCGGTTCGCCGTTTGGCATAGGGGCATGGCTTGGCAAATCGGTCACCGATCGTGGCTAACTTCTCGCGTTCCTGGGCCAGATCGTTGATCGTTTTCTTGACGGCTTCAGACGGCTCGCGGCGGCTGGGATGGCGCATAATCCAAAACTTGGCGTCCTGGTCGAAAACGACTCGCACGTCCCCCTCCGTATGCAAATAGAGATTGATCAATGCGTACTGGGCCGATCGATCGAAAACTTCATCAAAAGCCGCATTATCCTCCGTCGGCCAAAAAACGACCGATAGGAAACCATGTTTTTTCAGCCGGCCGGTATCCGTGGCAAGTTTGGCTCGGGCTTCGGAAAAGCGCTCGACAATCTGATGAAGTTCCGCAAGGGCCTTTTCCGAATCGTCGGGATCATGGGGAAGAACCCGGGGCAGCGGTTTAATTAGAATTGGCAGAACAAAGCGCTCGAGGACGAGATATGTTTCCTTGTCGGCCTGGCGGGCTTCAGCCAATTGCTTTTTCGCCTTACCGGCTCCGTAATACTCATACGTCACCGAAGCCAAGCCAACGACCGGCAGAACCAGCGTTCCCATGAGTGCCAACCATCCCCAGATCGGTTTGCTGAAACGGTGAACGTGCAGCAAGAGCCCCGTAACCACGCCAACAATCGCTCCGCCCAGATGCCCCGCCCAGCTTATGCCGGGGATCAGGCTTATGAACACAATAATCACCAGATTGATGCCCATGACGCGATACCAGGCGGATAGGAGCTGGGGCGGCAAAGCGTTGCGATAGAGGATTATCCACAATGCTTGGGCCGCGAAGATCCCACACAGGGCGCCGGACGCTCCCGCAAGGCCGACCGGATTGACAAACAGGCCCAGACAACTGCCCCCCCATCCCGATAGCAGATAAATCCACAGAAAACGCGCGTGCCCCCACATTTGCTCGATAAGCGGTCCGACCCGATAGAGAGCCAGCATATTCACGACGAGATGCAACAGGCCAATGTGGACGAAGCAGCAAGTGATCAGTCGCCACCATTGCCCCATCGCGAAATGGTCAGCATCGAGAGCCCCACTCTCGGCAAGGATTTTATTGTAGGCCTGCGCCCGCGGATCATTGCGCACTTGCCCGCCAAAAAGCCCCGGACCACTGATGTAGTAACTAATTTCGAGATTCTCGCGCGTCGCCAGAAATAAGCCGAATGCGAAAACGAGAATATTGAGCGCGAAGAGCGCGCGCCCAACGACCGGATTCGGTTCGTTTAAGAGCGCGTCGCGGACCATTTCACCGCGTTCATAGGCCGTCATGGGCGCCCCGTTGACGGTGGCCGGCTTGGGTGAGGGCGCCGGCCGCGGCGGCAGTTTGCCTTCTCTGAGCCGATGCAGCTCACGCGGATTCTGGAGCAGTTCGGCGCCTTCGGGCGTCAGTTCATAGCCTTGCCCCTTGTCTTTTTCCCAGGGAGTCAAACGAACCAACCCACCGAGCCGCAGCTTCTCCAGATTCGAATCCAGCCTTTCCCGTGAGATGCCACCGTTATCGGTGTAAAGCTTGGGATACAAAGGTTCCGGGGCGAAGGCGGCACAGCTACGAAGAACCGACTCCAGTCCGTCCGAGATAGGATCATTCATGACAGTGTCCAAGGACTCCTGGGCAAATTCAGTTGCTCAAGCCATTATCGTTATTAGTGGAGGCATTGTCACGGGAGCGGGAATAATAACCACCGCCAACAACAGCATCGGACCCTGGCCGACGGGATAGCGGATTCACCCATTTGGTTCTCTCCATTTCGCCTGACCCCCCTGTGGAAAGCAATGGAAAGCATTTGGGGCGGGTCTACGGTCCGGTCCCTAGCTGTTCCAACGGGCGCGATAGGGCGCATTCGCTTCAGGAGGCTCGCTACCCACCGTTTGATTCACCCCTCGGACCCTGTGGATCAATTGGTGCGGACCCAGAGGGTCGGTGCCTGACCCTCAGGGTCAAAGTGGTGATCCAGAGGGTCCAGCTGTAAAAGCGTGCGGCCTTCTGGCATCCAAAGCCACCGACTGCGCTTACCGCCCAACCCCCCTGGAGACCTGTTTTGTTGGTCCAGAGGGTCGCTACCTGATCCACAGGGTCAAAAGCTGGTCCATAGGGTACACCTAGGCCTAGTTGTACTATGGGAACCCACTCGCTCTTGGGAATACGTTGAATTGCATTGAACTCCACCCCACCGGCGCCGCTCCAATGAGCTCATTGAGCGTCAATGATGTGGCCTTCCACCCGAGGTGGCCAGGCGATGCGATACAAGAGTGTTTTCACCAGACCGTCTGGGCGTAAAGATATTCCACAGGCCTGCAATTTGGTTCTCTCCATTTCGCCTGACCCCCCTGTGGAAAGAAATGGAAAGCATTTGGGGCATTGTGTTTCGCCACGGCCCGGCGCTGCGTCAGTCTGGCAAACGAAGAATCGGAGCCGACGTCTGGTTCCCCGGCTCCCCGGCTACTGTCCCTGGTCCGACGACGAGATTGTGCCGTGCGCAGGAGACCAGATTTTCGAGTAGAATTGAGAATGAAAAGGAGGTGGACCATGAAAGCGATCAAAACCACCTGGAAAAATGGGCGGATTCTTCCGGCGGAGCCGGTGGATTGGCCCGAGGGCAGCGAGCTTGTTGTGGAACCAATGACGGCGACCGCGGGGAAGATTGGCATGGAAGAAGCCGAGTGGCGGGACGATGCCGAGTCCCAGGCAGACTGGGACGCTTGGCTGCGAACCATCGAGCCGTTGGCGCTCAGCGACGAAGAACGCGCGGCGTTCGCGCGATACCGCCTTGAGTTTCGTCATTACAATTTGGAAGCCGTGCGGCAACAGATGGCATCGGGAGAAGGGCCATGATCCGCCGATATCTACTCGATACCGGCATTGCTCAAGATTTTCAGGAAGGCCGGCGGGGCGTTCGCGCTCGAGTAGATGCTCAGCGCAAAGTAGAAAAGGCACCCTGGTTGCCCGGGTCAGAGGGATCACAAAATGGAAACCATTCGCGTTGTCGAAAAAACAGGAAAAGACGGCGCGTTGCATTTGCGCATACCGCTCGGCAAAGCGGAGGCGGAGTACGAGGTCGTTGTCGTCGTTCAGCCGAAACCACCCGGCTCGACGGAGGAACACGGCTGGCCGCCAGGTTATTTTGACTTGGCTGGTTCCATCACGGACGAAACCTTCGTACGGCCTCCCCAAGGCAAACTGCCGGCGCCCGTCGAACTCGAATGATCTATCTCCTCGACACCAACGCCTGGGTGCAGTTTTTGCGCAACAAAAGCGCCTTGGTTATAAAGCGCATCCAGTCTCATCAACCTTCCGATCTGCGCGTCTGCGCCGTAACCGCGGCGGAATTGTACAATGGTTGTTTGCGAAGCGCCAAACCGGTGGAGAATCGAACCAAGGTCGATAAGCTACTGTGGCCGTACATTTGCCTTCCGTTTGATGTTGCTGCTGCCGAAGCATTCGCGCTGATTCGATATCACCTTGAAATGCAGGGTACGCCCATCGGGCCGTATGACATGCAAATCGCGGCCATCGCCCGTGCGACGGGATGCACGCTGGTGACGCACAACACCTCTGAATTCAGCCGCGTTCCAGGGCTTCAACTGGAGGATTGGGAACTGCCGTAATTTCAACCGAGCGATGGAACCGCTTCACTATCGATCCTTCGACCGTTTCGGCAGGATCCGGGCCTTGGCCTGGAGTATGGCGATGATGATATGGAAGTAGGTCTCGTATTTCACGGCTTCCGCCGCGCGCCGATTCGCTATGACGGTCCCTGACGCGCGGCTGTGAGTTGGCCATTCTGGTCTCCAGCTGGCAGGAAGCAAGGCGGAAGGGTTTGGCTTTGAGGTGGCTCAGCGGTAGCCTGCCGCATGATCACATGTTCGAAGCCGAGAATCTGGATTAGGCGCTCACCCGCTCGCCCTGGGCATACTGGCTCAGCAACACGCGCACAGCCGCCAGCGCCTCCTCATCCTCCAAGTCCCACACGCCGCCCGCATCCAGGCGACCGGCCGTCATGGCAAGGTTGGCCACGGTCTGCCCCAGCCGCCAATCCGGTCGCCTGCGGCTCAACTCGGCCAACGCGGCGAGCAGTTCCGCTCTCGTTTGCTCTCGTGTTGTCATAATGTGTCTCCTACCCGGGGCAATTCGCCGAAGGGCACGGCCAGCGTTCCCGTCACCTCAGAACGCGCCAAGAAATCCTCGCACGCTGGTCCGAGCGCTGGGCGCCAACTTGTTGTGACGCTCCTTGAATCGCGCTTCCGAGTTGGGCGGAATGTAGATTCCCGATTGAACGCTACTTAATAGCAGACGTAATCTGCTTGGCATGGAAGCCGTTGAAAGCTCTAAGTTTCGGCTTGCAATTGATGGCGTTCGGCATTAAAGTATACGGACGTACAGATACATGGGCAGGAAGCTGGGGCATTTTGTCGACAAAACGCCGAAGAGGGAGGATCCAATGGCGACTCTCACACTGCCGATACTCGCTCACGACACAATCAACGCGCCGGACTTGGCTCGATCAGCGTTTCCCGTCGCTCAGCGAAGACAATTCATCAAGCAATTCACTGGGCCGGAGGAAGATTCGGGTGTCGTTTGCTTCAAGTTTTGGCAGCTGGTTCATGCCTCTGGTTGCCCCTTCAAGTGCGCTTATTGCTTCCTTCAAACCACGACATATTTCCGCTTCAACAAAGCGGCGCTCATGGGCCAAGTCTACGAAAATTGGGAGCGGATGATCGAGGAGGTCAAAGACTGGCTGGCATGCCCGACGCCAAGAATGCTAATAGTCGGTGAGCTTCAGGACGGCTTAGCCTTCGATAGCGCTTATGCCTCTGTCACCCGCAAGCCTTTGACTCATCACCTCATCCCCTTGTTCGCCGCTCAAAACCGTCACCGTCTAATTTTTCTGACGAAGAGTACGCTGATTAAGCACGCTCTGAAGCTAGAGCCGACGCCTCAAGTGGTCTTCTCCTGGTCAGTGAACGCAGAGTACGTAGGAAAGCGCTGGGAGCAAGGAGCGCCTTTGCCAAGCCGCCGTTTCTCGGCAGCCGCTAAAATGCAGGAGGCAGGCTGGCCGATCCGTCTCAGGCTCGACCCGATGATCCCGTATGATGTTCCCCAAGAGGATTGGCGGAAAGGCTACGCTGAGGCCATTGACCGGATCAACAGTCTCGGCCCAGAGATGGTAACAATCGGGGCACTAAGAGCAAGTTCGATGGGCCTTGCGACCGCCGCTCAGAAGAATGGGCGTCCCGTCGATCTTTTTGGGTACCTATCTGAGAAAGACCCGTCGGGGTTTAAGCATCGGTTGCCGTTTGAGGACCAGGTGGCCCTGTACCGTTTCGCCCTTGAGAGGCTCGACCAGCGACGCATCACACCAGCACTCTGCAAAGAAGACGTCTCGGTATGGAAAACGGTGGGTCTAGAATTCAAAGGCTGCCATTGCCTACTTGAAGGAACAAGCATCCCGAACGAAATTGTCTCGACGGTCAGCTATACGCAAGTTGTGATGAAATGAGAAGGCCGATGACGAAGGACAACGATAGACAGCATTTTGAAGACTACCGCGAGCAGACGCTGGTTAAGCATGAGATTCTGGCCGCCTACCTTTCACCATACTTTCAAATCGTCGGAAAGACTAACAAGAACCTGCTCTACATCGACGGCTTTGCTGGTCCGGGCACCTACACGAAAGCCGACTCTGGAGAAGTCTTCGACGGCTCTCCCCTGCGAGCGCTCAAGCTAATTGCCAGCAACGACACTTTCTCGAAGAAAGTCACTGCCTTCTTCATTGAGGTGGATGAATTTCTATTTCGCAAGATGGAGAAAGTCGTAACGGATTTTGCGAAAGCAAACCCGGGCATCCGCAAGCCGATGACCGACTGCTGCACGTTCGCTGAGGCTGTGCGTAACCTTTTGAAGCAGGTCAGCGGCAATCTAGCCCCCACGTTCTTGTTCGTCGATCCGTGCGGAGTTTCAGGCACGTCGTTCGAAACGATCAAGAGCGTCATGGCCTGCAGGTCGTCCGAGGCGTTCATCTTCTTCAACATCGATGGTGTGCGACGTATTGCTGGATTAAGCAAACTCAGCGGCGTGCTCGTCGATTTGCTTGGCTCCCACTCACGAGCGGAGGAGCTCTTCAAAGCATTGCAGAAGACGGTACACGTCAGTAAGCGTGAGCGAATGATTTTAGCGGCTTATCGACAAGCGTTACGCGATGAAATGGGCGTCAAGTACACCATCCCATTTCGGGTCGAATCTGAAGATAAGCAGAAGACCAGTCATTACCTGATTCACGCCTCCAACCACCCCCTTGGCTTCAAAATCATGAAGGAGGTCATGTGGACCCGCGGTCATTCAGAAGAAGGAGAAGGTGATATGCAGCTAATTCAGGCCAGCCGAACCGATTATATTCCGCTCTTCGATCCACGCTATGACGTGAAAAAAGAGATCCTGAGCGCACTAGCGCCCGGCCCACAATGCGTGGACCTATTCTACTTCAATTGGGCGGTCCGTCCGGACGACTTGCTCTGTCAACCTGCTTATAAGCAAGCACTGCTGGAGTTGGAGGCCAGCGGGGAAATCGAAGTGCTCGATAAGGACAAGCGCACGCCAAAGCCAGTGAAGAGCCGGCGATTGCATAAAGGCAAACCAACGCTGGGGCAGGGCTACTTTGTGAGCCGGACTGGAGATTAGGAATGCGAGGCAATAGAAACTGAAACCTGGGGCACCACAGCCTACCGCCGCGACCTTATTCGACCCTGCGATCGGCAACTTCACCATTCAAGAGTCGAAAACGGATCCATTTTGTTAGGCGCGTTTCTCCCCGCCATTATACCGGGTACTGAACAAATCCAAAAAAGGCATCTAGAGCCGTCACATATGGGAAAATGTAATTGACACCATTACTCACCACCTTTTACTACTGAATTTCAAAGATGCACGGAGTCCACCTCCTCGCCAATAGCAAGTTCAGCGGCAGGCTCAAGTAGCAATAGGATTTCGTGGTCCGCTCGCAGGGCCATTTCACAGGCACGCCTAGACTCCGCGTTCTGTTCGAGGAACACAAAAAACTCATTTGTCCCCTCTCCTTCTTCGACGAAACGGACAAAATCCGCCCGCCATTGCACTGGGACCGACCGCAACGCCTCGCACAAACTGCCCACCTCATTCTCGGACATGACTTACCTCCTCGGTCAAGCCAGTCCAGAGCATGTGGACTGGCGGTTATCGTTTAAGTAACTCCCGCAAACGCTTCCGGGCTCGTGACAGCCGCTGAAGCGCTGCTATTTCGCTTATGCCCAACAGGCCGCTGATTTCCGCAACCGATAAATCGTCCTTTTAAAACCACCACAGCACCTTTCGGTCGTCTCCGCGCAAGACGTGATTTACGACATATCGGACTTTAGCAGATAGTTCTTTCCGCAACGCCTGGTGGTCCGGCCGCCCGGCTTCAGGAGTTTCAATCGGCTTCGCATGGCGCGGCGCCACTCGACGCGCCCGGCGCCGCCGCTTGCCCTCGTTGCGGATACAATTCCGCATCATTTCGGCGAGGTAATGCGCGGGGGCGTCGACGGCCGTCAACTTCCTCAGTAGCACCGGGTCTTGAAGCTTGAGTAGTATTCCCTGAACCAAGTCGGCTCGGTCATGGGCGTCCATGCAATCAGCAGCGGCCAATCGATAGGATAGACACCACAATCTACGATTCGCTTCATCCCATACGTCGGTAGCCAGCCGCTGGCCGTCCAGGCCTGTACACATCATTTGGCGTGATGCCCGCTTCCACCACTGATTGTTTCGCAGCCAAAACGATTGGTTCATCTCCAACTTTGCCTCCGCGCTTGGTGTGAGGATCCCGGCTGGAAAAGCGTCGGGTTCCGTCGTGTATGCAAGGTAAACGTTTACCTTGCACACACGACGAAACACCCAAGACCTGGAAACATGACACCTAGGAAGGAGATTTGGAGCACAAGTCTTTTGCGACGAACGACTTCCGACGAGTAATTCTTTTCAGAACTCTATCATTGTGCCTTTCGATGCCTGCCGCACTGCTTCGACTAGACCACGGCTCCATCTCCGTCGGCGCGCGTCTCTCCCCGGCATGCTGCCGGGCATTTGACCGTAGCCAAGCAGTCGGTATTCCGACCAGCTTACGGCCAACCGGGTTATTGGCAAGGTGCTGCTGTCAGGGAGTTGTAGCAGGGCTCTTTGGCGTAATGCTAGCGAACACGCCGAAGTCGGCCGGGTTTGTTGTGATCAGCGATTGGATGCCAGCTTTCCGGTAAGTCGCGGCGAGCAGCGTGTTTAAGAGGCGCACGGTCCACTACCGCAGGTCTCCTTCTGCTTACACGTGGAGGGAGACCGTGTCACAACGCTGAGCTTTACTCGTTCCAGTTTTCGACAGTCAAACCGGGGATCGCGGCAAGGTCGCTGTCGGTGGAGACGACCGTGCAGTTGCCAAGCGTATTGGCGATGGCGGCAATCATGATGTCGATGACTTGCATGGGCCGACCGCGGCGACGCAGTTCCGACCGCAGCCGCCCGAATTCGGCGGCGGCTTTTTCGTCGAACGGCCAGATTATTAAACCGGCCAGCGCTCGCTGTAGGCGTTGCAAGTTCTTGTCCCGGCTGGCGCTAAACTCCACGCCATAATAAAGCTCCGCCTAGACGGGCATGCCGATGCCGATACGGCCGCCCTTGCGGCGGGCCTCGCGAGCGCGCTCGGGTACTTGGCCGCGCTTCTCGACGAGGTCACCTGCCATGTTGGTGTCTAGCAGGTAGCGTCTCATGGGAAATGCTGCTCAATGACGTGGGAGCGTTTTTCCCATTGCGCCAGCTCGTGTTGCTTCTGTTCACGGCGAGCGGCCTCCCAGGCGGCGCGTTCTTCCGGGGTGAAGGCGAGCGGTTCAAGCGAGTCGTACCACCGAATCCAATTTTCGATGGCCTCCGGGGAGTCGGACCCGTCTTCGTCTCGGAGACCAAGAGTCGTAGGAAGGGCCGGAATCGGTATGGTCAACTCCGTCCCGTCTGGAAGGTCGATCGGCTCATCGACCTCGATTCGCCCATTGCGAATGATGGCCTTAATCATTGTCATGGTGGCCTCCACGGCTCGCGCTGATGACCGGGTGCTTTTTATTCAATTTCCATGATACCGCAGATTTTTCGATGGTCGAGCATATCACCGAGAAGATCGTTGTCGGCGGTTAGCGTGCCCAATGCCGGACCAAGCATTACAACGAATACGGCTCTGGTTCAGGTATGGCTCTTAAGAAAGGCCAACGCCTTTTCTGCCGTGCGTACCGCGTCGTGACTATGGCGGCTCAATTCGACATGCACGCCGTCTCGGTAACCCGTCTCGTCCAGAGTCCGCAGCACGGGGCCAAAGTCGATCTCGCCTTCGCCGAACATTAGATGGTCGTGCACGCCTCTTCGCATGTCCTCGATATGGACATTCCAGAGCAGGTCCTTCCAGCGTACGAGATAGTCCGCGATTGGGATCTCGCCTTGGCAGTGCAAGTGGCCGATATCGATCGTCAGGCCGAAAAGTGGATGTTGCACGCGCTCCTGAAGCGCGGCGTAGCGATCCATGGTGTCAATGAACATCCCCGGCTCCGGCTCGAACGCGAGGCGCATGCCGGCTGTGGCCGCATAATAGCACAGGCGCCGGCAGCCTTCCGCCAACCGCTCCCAGAGGACGGATTCCGCCTCTGTGGAATCCGGCGTTCCCGACCAAAAGCTCACCGCGTCCGCACGTAAGTGAGCGGCGATGTCCACGGCTTTGCGAAGGAACTCCAAACGAACCTCCCGGTCCTTTTCTTGAGCGCTCAGCAGCGTTGGTTGATGTTTGCGGTATGGATCGAGGAGAAAACGAGCGCCGGTTTCAATGACGCAGCGCAGATTCCTTTGGTGCAAAATGGAAGCGACTCGTGCCAATTGAGGCGACAGATCGGCGTCGAAGGGATTGAGGGCGTGGTAATCCAAGCTGATGGCGACGCTGCCATAGCCCAAGTCCGCGAGGATGTTCAGGGCATCTTCCAGGCGATGATGGGCGAATCCGTTAGTGTTGTAACCAATGAGCATCTTCAAATGCGAACCTCGCGCAAAGCCGCTAAGGCGCAAAGGAAGAGAACTGAAAGGGCCGGTTTATTGGTTTTTCATCCTTAGCGCGAGACCCACTTCCCAAAAACTCTCAAACCACCGGCTCGATGTAATCCACTTCCGGGACGTGCCGGCGTAGTTCTTGTTCGATGCCCATGACCAAGGCCATTACGGTGCTGGGGCAACCGGCGCAGGCGCCTTGGAAGCGGATTCGCGCCACGCCGTCACACACGTCCACGACTTCGAGATCGGTACCGTTCATGTGCAGAGCCGGGGCGAACTCGGTAGCCAGCACGTGAGCAACGCGCTCTTTCACGGTTGACGCTGTCTCCGGCGCCGTCATGGTTAATTCCTCAAGGAAAAATCCGGGCTATCTCTTTAGCCGCGGCAATGTCTTTGTGTAACTGATCCACCAACTCAGCGACGCCGGCAAACGGCTGGGTATTGCGCAACCGGTCCACGAATTCGATGGCCAGCTCGCGTTCGTAAAGCTCGCCGTCAAATCCGATCAGGTGCACTTCTACCTTGCGAGCATTTTCGCCAAAGGTGGGATTCGGCCCGATGTTGGCGGCGCCGGCCCACGTTCCCGAATCAAAGTTCACGCGGACCGCATAGACGCCGTCGCCGGGGATAAGCGTCGTGATCCGTTCCAGGTTGGCAGTAGGGAAACCCAGCTTTTTGCCCCGTTGCTGACCGGTTCCAACGATGCCGCGGATGCGATAGCAGCGGCCCAGCAGCCGAGCCGCTTCTTTGACGTCACCCGCGAGCAAGGCGCTGCGAATGCGGCTGCTCGATATGGGCAGGCCGTCCAGCACCAAAGGCGGCACAATCTTCAAACCGATCCCGGTATCTTCGCACCATCGTTGCAGCAAGTGCACATTGCCTTCGCGATTATGGCCAAAGCCGAAATCCGGCCCCTCTACCAGGGCACGCGGCGCCAGCCCAGCTCGGATCACCTCGTCAAAGAAAGCTCGGGCAGTGAGTCGCAAGAGCGCTCGGTTGGCCGGAATGACGACAACCTCATCCACGCCGCTCGCCTTTAAGTGGGCCGTGCGGTCCGCCGCGGTCGACAAGTTCGGCAGGCACTTCTCCGGGCGCAAGACCTGGAGTGGGTGAGGATCGAATGTCATGACGACGGCTGGTCCTTGGACCGCTTTCGCCGATTCGATGAGTTCCTTCAGAATCGCCGAGTGGCCCCGGTGAACGCCATCGAAATTGCCGATGGTCACGGCTCCCTTGCGGACGGCGGGCGGCAACGGCGGGAGCCAGGTTAGATCCTCGGTCGGCATGGCGTGTTCCGGCCCTCCCAGGGAGGGCGCCCAGGCATGGTTTTTACGGCAGCTTCTTTATTCTATGGAACGGGCGGGTTTCAATTTCCGCTCGTTGCTTGCCGATTCACGCTCGCTTGGGTCCTTGCGGGCGCGAATCGCCGAGCCTCTGTTATAATGGTAATGCTTCGCGAGCCGGCAAGACGGTCGCTGCCCGCAGCCTGAATAGAAGGCCACGGCCAACTTTTTGGACTGCGGGGAGAGGAAAGTCCGGGCTCCACAGGACGCGGTGGTGGGTAACGCCCACCGTTCGAGGCGGCCGGCTTTGCCGATCGCCGAAGAATAGGGAAAGTGCAACAGAAAGAATACCGCCTTTGTCAGTTGTCAGTTGTCAGTTGTCAGTTGCAAGAATGGCTTCAACTTTGTTTTGCCTTAGCAACTGACAACTGACAACTGACAACTGACGACGGTAAGGGTGAAAAGGTGGGGGAGCTTCGGTTCCTTAATGTAAGAGCCCACCAGCAGCCTGGCGACAGGCTGGCTCGGCAAACCCCACCGGGAGCAAGGCCAAATAAGAGAGCAGGGCTGGTCCGGCCCGTTACGACTCTCGGGTAGGTCGCTCGATCGGCCGGGCAATCGGCCGGCTAGATAAATGACCGTCGCCACCCCTCACCCTACCCTCTCCCCTTGGGGGAGAGGGTAGGGTGAGGGGTGGGACAGAACCCGGCTTAGCAGCCGGCCCGTGAAGCGTTTTCTATTCGGCGAGCGGGGGGCGAGAGCCCCCCGTGATTGACAACCAAACCCACGGGGGGCTCTCGCCCCCCGCTCGCCAATCACACATCCGTTTTCAGCAGACATTGCAACAGACAGTCAATCGCCTGCGGCAGATAATCCGGCTGATTGTAAAGCGGGATGCCCAGCGGGATCGTGAGCGTGTAACCCAGGGCGGTGCGGATCATTTCCCAGGCGCCGACGCGCGGGTCGAGCGAGCGGCGAAAGACGCCCGTGCGTTGTCCCTCGGCGATTACGCTGGCCAGCAAATCCTCGCTGTCGAGATAGAACTGGCGGAGGCAACTTACGATTTCATCATCGTGCGTTTCGAATAACGTGCGGTGCATGATGCTGAACTCCAGCGCGTGTTCGCGCGTGGAGCCCAGGTACAGATCGGCGATGGCATGTAATTTGGCCAGCGGGTCGGCCAGGTGGGCGGTCTCCGAGCGCCAGCGCTCCAGTGTGGCCTTGCGGATCTCGTGCAGCACTTCCAAAAAAAGCGTTTTCTTGCTTTCGAAATGGCGATAGAGGACAGGTTCGGATACCCCGGCCGCCTTGGCGATCTTTTCGGTTGTGGTTTCCTGATAGCCCAGCGTGACGAACAAATGCTTGGCGTGGAGGAGGAGTTGCTTCTTGCGCTCGGACTTACGCAACCGACCGGGTGGCTTGGGTGCGTCGTCCCGGCGACTTTCGTTGGCACCCATCGGCATCCTCACCCTGTTCCTGAAGAGACAGCGAAGCCCACGGAAGGCAGTCCGTGGGCAATTTCAAGCCCCCGTTTGACCAAGGCAAACCTAATCTTAAGCGCCTCAAGGAAGGGGACAAGGGAAAATGCTTGACGAGTCTCCTACGCGAGCATTTTTGGCTAATCAGAATGGTCTTCTTGGGTACGGGCCATCTTGCGGTATTCGATTGCTTTGGCCACAAACCGGTCAAATTCCTCGTCATTTCGAAAGGCTCGGGTAGGGATTACAATCGCTTCACTCGACGACGTGTATAAGTAGGCATAAACATCGGTCGATTTGATCTTGTGGACCCCCGACCAGAGAATGCAATTTGCGGATAACTCGGTCGTAATGTTCAAATACTCCGGTGCTATTGTTAGGCTGCGAAAGCCCAGCCATTTGGCATTTTGCTCCTTCCGAAGCATTTGATTGATTTGATAATGTGCGATTCGATCACGGAACAAAGCAGTCAAAACAAAAACCAAAGGAATTATCATTCCAAGTCCCGCTTGCCAGGATTGGGTCGCTAAGGAAAGAACAACAAGCAACCCAATACAAATAACAGCCATCACAGACCAAAACACTTTTCGCCCCGTTGAGGTTCGGTCAGTCCCGTACGACTGAAAATGATGGAATGCGAAAATATCTTCTGGCAACAGGTCGTATTCGACATTCATAGATCGATCCTCGAAACGAAGTTCCGAGTGGCAATATAAAGTAATCAGCGCCGTAATTCGAACGATAAAAAGCTATTTGTGAATTGCAGGAATACATCATGCCGTCTGTTCTTGTCCTTGGCACTCGCAACCAAAAGAAACGCAAGGAAATCGCTGAAATCATGAGCGATCTTGGGATTGAATTGAAAGATCTAAGTGCGTTCCCCGAGGCTCCGGAGGTGGAAGAAAACGGCGCCACTTTCGAGGCCAATGCCCGCAAGAAGGCCGAGGAGCTGGCGAAACGGCTCCATCACTGGGTCCTGGGCGAAGACAGCGGCCTGGTTGTGCCCGCCCTGAACGGCCGGCCTGGGGTTCATTCAGCGCGTTATGCCGGCAAACATGGCGACGACGCGGCGAACAATCAACGCCTCCTGGCCGAATTGGCGCCGCTGCCGGAGGATCGCCGGGCCGCTTATTACGTTTGCACCGCCGCTTTGGCCGATCCCGAGGGCAAGACGGTGGCCGTGGTCGAGGGGCGCTGTCATGGCGTCATCATTCGTGAACCGCGGGGGACTGGCGGCTTCGGTTACGACCCCTTATTCCTAATACCCGAATATCATCGCACGTTCGGCGAACTCAGCCCGCGCGTCAAACACGCGCTCAGCCATCGCGCCCGCGCACTGGCTCATCTGAAGCCGCTTATAAGGCGGGTATTCCCGGATTCCGGCCACATTCTCGCTCAGTCATAGGCCAACCGGTAGCCGACGCCGGGTTCGGTGAGAAGGATCTTCGGGCGTGCCGAGTCGGCTTCGATCTTTTGGCGAAGATGGCCCATGTAGACGCGCAGATAATGTGTCTCAAAGACGCTGTTGGGGCCCCAGACTTCTTTCAAAAGCTGGCGATGAGTGACGACCTTGCCGGCATATTTGATGAGAGTGGTCAGAAGGCGATATTCGATAGGCGTCAAGTGGATCTCCTCGCCGTCCAAAAAGACCTGGCGGCGGGCCATATCGACGCGGAGATTCTGGACGGTGAATTCCGGCTCACCCGCTTCATTGGCATTGGCAGCCGCGTGGCGAAGGGCAACGCGTACCCGCGCCAGTAATTCGCTGACGCTGAAGGGTTTGGTCAAGTAATCGTCGGCCCCGGCATCGAGGGCGGCCACCTTGTCATTTTCACGGCCTCGGGCTGACAAAACGATGATAGGCGTCGTGGACCATTCGCGGAGTTGGCGAATAATTTCCATGCCGTCGAGATCGGGTAAGCCGAGATCAAGGACAATCAAGTCGGGCGGCTGCGACGTGGCTAGCTTTATGCCTTTTTCTCCCGTCTCCGCTTCGACCACATTGTAGTTTTGATTGGCAAGGGAAACGCGCAAGAAACGCCGAATGGGCGCTTCATCTTCAATTACAAGCAGACGTGCGGAATCGGTTGGCATGAAAACACGATAACAAGAGCACTAGGCCGATGGCGCTTCAACGGGAACAGGGGAGGGCTGCTCTTCGACCGGAAGGGAAAAGCCAAAGACGGCGCCGCCATCGCGGTGATTCTTGGCCCAGATTTTACCTCCGTGGAGTTCGACGATGCCGCGACAGATGGTCAACCCCAGCCCCGCCCCGGACCGGGAGCGAACGGCCGGGGACCGATAGAACTTCTCGAAGACACGTTTCTCATCGCCGGGAGGCAGCCCCGGGCCGTGGTCGGCAACTTCAATTACAACTGTTTTTCCCAAGGATGAAGCGGAGATTTCGATTGCTGCGCTGGGCGGTGAATACTTCTCCGCATTCTCCAGCAAATTGGCCAGCACTTGTTGAATCAAAACACCGTCCACGAAGAGAAGGGGCAAATCGGGGGGCACGCGCGTAACAATTGCACGCTCAGCTAGTTTACGACCTAAGCGATTGAGCACGGCGCCCACCAGTTCTTCCACCGATTGCCATTCTTTTTGGACGGTCAGGGCGCCCGCTTCGAGGCGGGTCATGTCGAGCAAGTTGCCGACGAGGTGGTTGAGGCTTTCGGCCTCGTCGCCAATGGATTCCAACAACTCGCGGCGGGCTTCGGGAGCGAGATTTTCGCCTCCTTCGATCAAGGTGCTGCTGGCCCCGGCAATGGCGGTCAGAGGCGTGCGTAAATCATGCGAGACGGCGCTGAGCAGGGAATTCCGCAAGCGCTCGCTTTCAACTAGGACGCGAACGCGCTCGGCTTCCGCCGCGAGGTTAGCGCGCTCCAGGGCGACGGCGGCCTGGCCGGCGAACGCCTCCATGAGGTGAACCTGGTCGGGCTCCAAAAGGCGGCTGAGCGCGGAAGGTCTTACACCGATGACGCCCACCGTGCCGCTCTTGACCCTGAGCGGGAGATAGACTGCATCGGCGCCGGGAAGCGTGGAAGTCCCAAAGCCGGCCTTCTCCCCGTGGTCGAAAACCCACTGGGCGACGCCGCGGTCCTTCTCATCGGGACGGAAACTATTTATCGCCAACCCCCCTCGGACCTCGACGTGCTTGTTGGCGTCGGGAAGCAAGACGGCGACCTGCGCATCAAATGCATTGCCGCTATGCCGGGCGACGGCGTCGGCAATTTCATTCACATCCTGGGTAGCCGCTAGCTCGCGACTCAAGGAATACAGGGCGGCGATGCGGCGCTCGCGCTTCCGTGCGATTTCAGCTTGAGCTTTCACACGGGTCGTCAGTGTGCTGATCACCAAGCCCGTAGCCAGCATGACGGCGAAGGTGAACAGGTATTGTGTGTCCGTGACCGCAAATGAAAACAAAGGCTCGACGAAGAAAAAGTCGAATGCAGCGACGGACAAGAAGGAGGCGAGAATCGACGGCCCACGGCCAAATCGAAGGGAGGTGGCCACCACCCCGAGGAGGTAGACCATCACGATATTGACCGGACCGAATTCCTGGAGAAACATCAAGTAACCCAGGCCGGTGCAGAGGACTACGACGACTACGGCCCAGAAATAGTTGGCCGGGGCGCGGGACGCTATTGCCGGGCCAGGCACGGGCGCGGACGTTTCCTCGTCGTCGCCGCTGATCACAAAAATGTCGATGTCGCCGCTCTGGCGCGTCAATTCGTAAACGAAGGAGCCGCGCAGTATCTCCAGCCAACGCGGCCTGTGCGACTTGCCAACGATGATCTTCGTGACGTTGCGGCTACGAGCATAAGCCAGGACTTCCTCGACCAGGTTTGCCCCGTTGACTGTAACGGTTTCCGCGCCCAGTTGTTCGGCTAACTGGAGGTTATGGTTGAGCCGGTTGCGATCTCCCGCGCTTAAGCGCGCAGTTGCCGGCGTCTCGACATTGACCGCCAACCAAGGAGCTTTCAAGCTGGCCGCGATGCGGCGTGTCGTCCGAATGAGCCGGCTGGACAAGGGACTTGGCCCGACACAGACCAGCAAGCGTTCGTTTGTCGGCCAGGTGTCGGAAATGGCGTGCTCGAGGCGATACCTCTCCATCTGGGCGTTGACGCGTTCAGCCATGCGTCGCAGGGCCAGTTCGCGAAGGGCAATCAGGTTGCCCTTGCGGAAAAAATTCTCGATCGCGCGGCTGGCCTCGTGGGGAACGTAAATTTTGCCTTCGCGCAGCCGCTCGACCAGGTCGTCCGGGGAGATATCGACCAGTTCCACTTCGTCGGCCGCCTCGAAGACCAAGTCGGGCACGGTCTCGCGAACGATGACGCCGGTGATCTGAGCGACGATATCGTTCAGGCTTTCGAGGTGCTGAACGTTTAGCGTGGTGTAAACATTGATGCCGGCTTGCAGCAGCTGCTCGACGTCCTGCCAGCGCTTCGTGTGCGTCAACCCGGGTGCATTGGTGTGGGCAAGTTCATCGACCAGCAGAATTTGCGGGTGGCAAGCCAGGGCGGCTTCCAGATCGAATTCTTGCAAAACAGCGCCGTGATACTCCACTTTCCGGCGGGCCAGCAAATCAAGACCCAAAACCAGGGCTTGCGTTTCGGGCCGGACATGAGGCTCCACATAGCCAACGACGACATCCGCCCCGGCCTTGCCCTCCTTGCGACCGGCTTCGAGCATGGCGTAAGTCTTGCCGACGCCGGGAGCGGCCCCGAAGAAGATTTTAAGTTTTCCGCGGGCTTGTTTGGCTTCCTCGGCCTTGACCTTGGCAAGCAAAGAATCAGGATCAGGCCGTGCATCGGTCATGCATTGATGGAGGTTCGCTCAGAGGCTCTGAAGGAATCCCATTTTGGTCTCGGTAGAGCCTGGATTTGACAGGAAGTATCAATCCAGTTTATCCAGTGCTCGGTTCAGCTCCAATACGTTTACCCGTGGTTCACCCAACAAACCTAACGTGCGTTGCTCGGTATGCTCAGCGATCAGCTTGCGTACCTGCTCCAAGGGAAGGGCCCGAATACGTGCCACGCGGCCGGATTGGTACTCCGCCGCGGCAATGCTAATGTGGGGATCGAGTCCGCTGCCGGAGGCGGTCACCAGATCAACCGGGATGGGCGCGGTGTTATCCGGATCAGCCTCCTTCAGGGCGGCAACTCGTTCTTGAATCGCTTTGGTCAGGTCCGGGTTCGTTGGGCCCAGATTCGAGCCCGTTGACGAACTGGCATCATAGGGAGGACCCGGATTGGTTGCGGAGGGCCGTCCCCAGAAATACTTGGGATCTTCAAACGCCTGGCCGATCAACGACGAGCCGACCACCTTGTCACCCTCTTTGATTAAGCTGCCATTGGCCTGGCGGGGGAATAAGACCTGAGATAGCCCGGTCACGGCCAGCGGATAGACCACGCCCGTGATCACGGTAAACAGCACCAACGCCACGAACGCCGCACGAAATTGCGCAAGCATGTCCGTCCTCCTTAAGTCAAATGCAGGGCGACCAAGATGAGGTCGATCAGCTTGATCCCGATGAATGGGACAATCAGCCCGCCGAGCCCGTAAATAAGCAAGTTGTCGCGCAGCAGCGTGGCCGCTCCGATCGCCCGATAGCGAACGCCGCGCAGCGCCAACGGAATCAGTGCGATAATGATGAGGGCGTTAAAGATCACGGCGGACAAGATGGCACTGGCCGGAGTCGCCAGTCCCATGATGTTCAAGCGCGCGAGTTCCGGATAGGTGCTCATAAACGCGGCCGGGATGATGGCAAAATACTTGGAGACATCGTTAGCGATGCTAAAGGTCGTCAAAGCGCCGCGGGTCATTAACAGTTGCTTGCCGATCTCGACAATCTCCAGGAGTTTCGTGGGGTTGGAATCGAGATCGACCATGTTGCCGGCTTCCTTGGCGGCCTGGGTGCCGCTGTTCATGGCCACGGCCACGTCAGCCTGGGCCAGGGCCGGAGAGTCGTTGGTGCCGTCGCCGGTCATGGCCACGAGCCGGCCGCCGCCTTGATACTCGCGAATCAGCTTGAGTTTAGCCTCGGGCGTCGCCTGGGCGAGAAAGTCGTCGACGCCGGCCTCGGCGGCGATGGCAGCGGCCGTCAGCGGATTGTCGCCCGTGATCATCACGGTTTTGATGCCCATGCGCCGCAGCTCGGCAAACCGTTCCTGGATCCCTCCCTTGACGATGTCCTTGAGCTGAATAACGCCAAGGACACGTTCGCGTTCGGCCACGACCAGCGGGGTCCCGCCCTGTTTCGAAATCCCATCGACGTTGGCGCGGACCGGGGCAGGGAAGTTGCCCCCTTTGCAGCGAACATACTCTTCGATGGCCTCGGCGGCGCCCTTGCGGATCTGACGGCCATCGAGATCGACGCCGCTCATGCGTGTCTGGGCGGCGAATGGCACAAAGGACGCCTTCAATTCCTGAATTTCCCGCCCGCGCAGCCCGTATTTTTCCTTGGCCAGGACGACAATGCTTCGGCCTTCCGGCGTCTCGTCGGCCAACGAGGACAGTTGAGCGGCGTCGGCGAGAAAATCGACCGTCACTCCGGGGGCGGGCAGAAAGGCAACCGCCTGACGATTGCCCAGGGTGATGGTGCCGGTCTTGTCGAGCAGCAAGACATCCACGTCGCCGGCCGCTTCGACCGCTCGGCCGGACATGGCAATGACATTGGCCTGGATCATGCGGTCCATGCCCGCGATGCCGATAGCCGACAGCAAACCGCCGATGGTGGTTGGGATGAGGCAGACGAGCAAGGCCACTAGTACCGTGACCGTAATGGGCGTCCCCATGCCTTGAGCCGTAACGCTATAAAGCGAAAACGGCAGCAACGTCACGCAGGCCAGCAAAAAGATAATCGTCAGAGCGGCCAGCAAGATATTGAGGGCAATCTCATTGGGCGTCTTTTGACGCTTGGCCCCCTCTACCATGGCGATCATGCGGTCGAGGAAAGTCTCGCCGGGATTGGCGGAGACCCGGACGATCAACCAATCGGAAAGAACGCGCGTGCCGCCGGTGACGCTGCTGCGGTCGCCGCCGCTCTCGCGGATAACCGGCGCGCTTTCGCCGGTGATCGCGCTTTCGTCCACCGAGGCAATGCCCTCGATGACCTCGCCGTCGGCGGGAATGTATTCGCCGGCTTCGACAAGAAGGTAATCGCCCTTCCGAAGATTGGGCGCCGTTACCATCTCGAAGGGCGCCTCCCGTTTCGGTTCATGCAGCTTCTTGCCGGTAATTTCCTTGCGGGCCTTGCGAAGCGTATCCGCCTGGGCTTTGCCGCGCCCCTCGGCCATGGCTTCGGCGAAGTTGGCGAACAGGACGGTGAACCACAACCAGGCCGAAATGGCGAAAATGAATCCGGCCGGCGCTTCGCCGGAACCTAGCAATGCTTGGATGAATAAACCGGTCGTGAGGACGCTGCCCACTAGCACGGTGAACATGACCGGATTGCGAACCTGATGGCGCGGATCGAGCTTCAGGAATGCGTCAATGATGGCGCGTCGAAGAATCTGCGGATCAAAGAGAGGGCGAGCCTTCGCATGTGTAGACATCGACGATTCCTTTGAACTCGGCGAGCGGGGGGCGAAAGCCCCCCGTGTTATTGGGTTTTGTTGGGTTCCACGGGGGGCTCTCGCCCCCCGCTCGCCATTCACTTAGTCATCTGCAAGTGTTCCACAACTGGGCCCAGAGCCAAGGCAGGGATAAACGTCAAAGCGCCGACGATGATCACCGAGCCTATCAGCAAGATGACAAACAAAGGCGTGTGCGTCGGCATCGTGCCGACGCTGGTGGGCGTGATCTTCTTGCGGGCCAGAGAACCCGCAATGGCCAAGACGGGAACTTTGATCCAAAATCGGCCAAAAAACATGGCCAGGCCCAGGGCTAAATTGTAGAAGGAGTTGTCAGCTGTAAGCCCGGCAAAGGCGCTGCCGTTGTTGTTGGCAGTTGATGAAAAGGCATAAAGCACTTCAGAGAATCCGTGAGCGCCGGAGATTCTGGGAGAGTCGGTTGTCTCGGGAGCGCCAGGATTAGTTAGCGTGGGTTTGTCATTTCCTTCCTTGTCCACCATGGTTAGTCCGGGGCCTAGCACTGCGACGGCCGTCCCCAACAACACAACCATGGGCGGTATGAGGATCACCAGCGACGCCATCTTCATTTCGAAGGCCTCGATCTTCTTGCCGAGGTATTCCGGCGTCCGGCCCACCATAAGGCCCGCGATGAATACGGCGATAATGGCGAAAATCAGCATGCCATAGAGCCCGCTGCCGACGCCCCCAAAGACAACCTCGCCAAGTTGGATCAACCACATCGGCACGAGGCCGCCCAACGGCGTGAACGAATCGTGCATCGAATTGACGCTGCCGTTGGACGCGGCGGTTGTCGCCGCGGCCCAGATGCCGGAGTTGGTAATGCCAAAGCGCGTTTCCTTGCCCTCCATGTTGCCGCCGGGCTGAAGTTCGCTCGCCTGCTGGTCGACGCCCTTTTCCGTCAAGGCGGGGTTTCCGTGTTGTTCCGCGACAACGCAACCAAGAAGAAGAGGCACAAAGATCACCAACATGGCCGCGAGGACCGCCCAACCTTGGCGCGGATCGCCTACCATGCGGCCGAAGGTATAACACAGGGCCGCGGGAATCAGCAGGAGGGCGAGCATTTCCAGGAAGTTGCTGAGCGGCGTCGGGTTTTCGAAAGGATGGGCGGAGTTCACATTGAAGAAACCGCCGCCATTGGTGCCCAGTTGTTTGATGGCTACCTGTGAGGCCACCGGGCCCATGGGCAGCGTTTGCTCGGTGACCGTTTCCTTCTTATCGTCCTGGGTCTTAGTCGGGGTTACTAGCTCGACGGTCTGGTAAGGGTGGAGATTCTGCAGCACGCCTTGCGACACCAGGGCAATCGCCAGGACGATGGATAAGGGCAGGAGGATGTACAAGGTGGAGCGAGTCAAATCGACCCAAAAGTTGCCGATCGTTTGGGCCGTTCGCCGAGTGAGGCCGCGTATTAGCGCGATCAGCACGGCCATACCCGAGGCAGCCGACACAAAGTTCTGCACGGCCAGGGCCGACATCTGGGTGAGATAGCTCATGGTCGATTCGCCACTATAGCCCTGCCAGTTCGTGTTGGTGGCGAAGCTCACGGCCGTGTTGAATGACGAATCCGCACTGACCGGATCCAAGCCCTGTGGATTAAGAATGTGACCGTGTAGATCTTGGGTCCGCTGCAAGCCGTATACGGCCAATAGGCCAACAAGGTTGAAGAGCAACATTGCAACGGTGTAGGTCTTCCAGCCCATCTCCTCCTCGGGGCGGACCCCGCACAGGCGATAGATCAAGCGTTCCAGCCAACCCAGGGCACGATTAAGGCCAAAGCTCTTCCCCTCATAAACTCGGGCCATATACCAGCCCAGAGGCTTGACGAGCGCAATGAGCACCGCCAGGTAAAACGCAATTTGCAGGAAAGCATTGAGGGTCATGAAAACCACTCCGGCTTCAGGAGCGCAAAGAGCAGGTAGACGAACAAGAGCACCGCCAGGATGCCGCCGATCAAGTAAATGGCAGTCACGGACAACCTCCTAAACGCGATCCACCAGGTGCATGAACCCCCAGGTCGCGGCAAAGCAGAGCAAGACAATTCCCAGGTAAAACCAGTCCATCCGCGGATGCTCCTTGAAAAGGCGAACGTTCTCTGCAACCGGGCGCGAACGCACGCGGAGAGACGCTCAAGCCCTTGAATGAGCTCATTGTTAGCCGAAGCCGCGCAAAGGCCGAGTAAAAAGGCGGAGGTGCGGTGTAAAAAAAGTGTAAAGACGGCAAAGGGAGTCCAATGAGCCCAGAGAGAATCACTGCGCTTAATTGGCCATACTCCACTCCTTAGGATGAGTTGGTCTCCCAGTGAGGACAGGGAATCCGCGCCAACGAACCCGGAGGGGGGGTGTCCGGGGCATGAAATGAAACGAATCTGGGGCGACTCCGACTTCCTGAGTATACCGCGGGAGGGGTTTAATTGGGAAACACCGTTGCGGTAGCCGGACCCTGTGGATCACCTTACCGCCCTCTGGACCAACAAAACGGGTCTCCAGGGTGGGTTTGGCCGTAAGCGCAGTTGCGCTCTTTGGATGTCAGAAGGACCTATGCTTTTGCAGCTGGACCCTCTGGATCACCACTTTGACCCTGAGGATCAGGTTCCGACCCTCTGGATCAGCGCCAATTGAGCAACAGGGTCAGAGGGTGGGCTGATGAGTTCACTTGCTCACTTGGTAGGCTCCAGGATAGGCGTTCCACGGACCTGTGGTCACGCCGTTTTTGGTGGATCCTTGAAACTGAGGCGGGGGAGTGACGATCTTGACCTTCACCACCCCCGTCTGCCCTGCCTTGAGCACCCCTGCATGAACCGCCACGGTCGCCAGCGTGGAGTCTGTCGTGTAGACGTCCGTGCCCCATACCGAACCGTTCACGGCTCCGGTCACCTTGAACTTGAACGTCTTGCCGACCTGATTTTCCTGGGCTTTCAGATTGCCGGGATCGGGCGCGACGGCTACGTTGTCTTCATCCTCGACCGCCATCGAACGCAAGCTGCGCACGTCCGCGACCTTAACACGCGTCTCCCCCGGAGGGCCGCCCCGGATCTTTAGCTCCTCCATCTCGATCCGGCCGGCGATTTTCGAGTCTTCCGTTTGGACTACATCTTGCTTGTGAAACTCCAAATCCTCTTCAGGCACCGTGTCGCGCAGCTTTTTCAGAACTTCTTCCGCCCGGCGCACCACCTCGGGGTCTTTGTCCTGAATGGCGATCAAGAGCGCCGGGTATGCCTTTTCCCGCAGCTTGAGCAATGTCGCTGACGCCTCCTCGCGCCGCCGGAACTCCTCGCTCGCCAGGTCGGCGATGGCCGCATCGACGCGCTTGATCACATCCTTGGGGATTCGCGAGGCAAAATAAATGCGGTGGATGGCGGCCACCGGGATCTTGAGCTTGCCAAAAGGAGTGATCAACTCAACCGGCTCATCAGCCAACGTCATCTTTCGCTTGCGACCATCGCTGAAGCGAACTTCCACGGCTCCCGGCTCTATATCTTTCTTGGCTACCTCCCTGCCAACCTCCTCTTTGGCCGGGGAAACGGCTGGATTATTCTGGGCCGGGGCAAGCGAGAGTGCCGCGGCCAGGAGCGAACATGTTCCAATACCGACGGTCGCGCATACGGTCCAGATGATCGGCTTCATAGAGCCTCCAGGAGAGTTGAATCGCGGTCTCAAGGCATGAAGCTCCTGCGACCGGTAGCCGGTGGAAGAGCGGGGCTCATTGTCGCGAACTACATACTACCGAGCATAGTGTGATTCTGCCGGCTGGGACAAGCGGAAAATGGGACCTATAGGGAAGGCGGGAATATCGCGCCTTTATGTCTCTCCATGCGGCTACCGGCCGGAGCGGTTGATATGCTTTTTGCCCCAAGCGCACATCAGGTCGGTAATCGGCCGGAGAGTTCGGCCGTACGGCGTCAGCGAGTATTCCACTTTCGGCGGCACCTGGGCATAGACCCGACGGTGCACGATGCCGTGATCTTCCAGTTCGCGCAGTTGCTGTGTCAACATTCGCTCGCTGATGCCAGGGATGAGGCGACGCAATTCGCTGAAACGGCGAACGCCTTCCTTGAGCCAAAAGAGGATGACCACTTTCCACTTGCCGCCAATCACGTCAAGTGCTGCCTCGACGGGACAATGGTAGACAGGCGCTTGCGTGTGATTATTCTTTTCCATACTTACCCAAAAGTCGGTATCCCACTATTTTTTGCGTACTTGCTGGCCATACGGACTACTCCTTATTATTTCCGGTGGAGGCTGTCACTGTAAATAGGCAACCCAGGGATTGTACGACCATTAGAAGCATCCAAACTCTTGGCGAGCGGGGGGCGTGAGCCGGCGTGAGCCCCCTGATGACTTGAGGAGGCATCAAGTCATCAGGGGGCTCACGCCCCCCGCTCGCCATTCTCAAAGGAGATATCCATGATCCTTGTTGTTGGAGCTACGGGAACCAACGGACGTGAAGTGGCGACGCGGCTGGCAGCGGCCGGCCAAAAAATCCGCGCCCTGGTGCAACGCCCGGACAAAGCAGCCAATCTGCTCGGGCCGGACGTTGAACTCGTGCAAGGCGACTTAAATGATCCGGCTTCGCTTGAAGCGGCGCTGAAGGGCGTCGATAAGGCGTTCATCGTGGCGGCCGTGGATCAGCGAGCGACCATATGGTACCGCAATTTCTTCGAAGCGGCGAAAACGGTGGGCACGGGCCACATTGTCAAATTCTCCGCCATGGGCGCCGGCAGCGGCAACGCCGAACTCTTGCGGCAACACGGCGATTCGGATCAATATCTCCAGGCCTCAGGCTTGCCCTACACGATTCTCCGGCCCAATTCCTTTTACCAAAACCTGCTCTGGTCGGCCGGAACCATCAAAGAGCAAGAGGCCTTCTATTTGCCGATAGGCGACGCTAAGCAAAGCTTGGTCGATGTGCGCGACATTGCGGCGGTGGCCGTGGCCGTGCTGACCGGGAAAGGCCACGAGGGCAGGATTTACGAGATCACGGGGCCGGAGTCGTTATCGTACTACGAGGTCGCGGACAAATTGTCTAAGGTGCTCGGCAAACCCGTTAAGTACGTTGACGTACCACCCGCCGCGGCCAAGGAGGGCATGCTCAAGACGGGGATGCCTGAATGGAACGCCATCGCGGTAACGGAACTCTACGGCGTATTCGCGACCGGCCTGGCCAGTCCGACGACGGACACGGTAGGCAAGATAACGGGCAAGCGACCAATTTCGTTCGAGCAATTCGTGCGGGATTTTGCCGGACAGTTCCGGTAGGAGTTGGATCAATTCTGGGCCAGTTCATCGTATTGCGCCTCTGGCGATCCTGCGGGCGCGAAACGCAAGCAAAACAATTCGGCTCAGCTTCTTAGCGGTCGCGCCTCGGCCGATGGTCGTCTCTCTTCCCATTCTTCCACGGTGCGCGGCCAATCGTCTTTAAGCAGGCGCGATAGCGAGCGATCCGCGAGGATTTTGCCGCCGGTCTGACAGCCGGGGCAATAGTTGGTTTCGTTCTCCGCATAGATGATGCGTTGCACGGGAGCGCGGCAGATGGGACAGGGCTGGCCAAAGCGGCCATGGACGGCCATGCCTTGGCGGAAGGCCGTCACTTTTTCTGGGAAACCGTCGCAGGCCTCTTGCCGCAGGCGCTCGGTCCATTCCAGGAGGGTCTTCTTCGTAGACGCGAAAAGTCGCGCGGTTTCTTCGTCGGTCAGCCGAGTCGTCCAGGTCAATGGCGACAGGCGGGCGGCGTGCAGGATTTCATCTGAATAAGCATTGCCGATGCCGCTGAAGAGATGGGGGTCGGTCAAGGCCCGCTTGAGCGTGTGGTTTTCCCGAAGCAGGGCGCCGCGGAAGGCAGCGAGGTCCGCGTCCAAGACTTCCAGGCCGCCTGGATTGTGAGCGTGCAACGCCGCTGAGCCGCGCACCACATGCAAGGAAGCGCGCTTTTTCGTTCCGGCTTCCGTGAGCGTCAGCGTCCCGTCCGGAAAGGTAAATGCCGCCAGACCGACTTTGGCAGGCAGCTTGGCGTCGCGCGGCTTCCAGTGCAGCCGGCCGGCAATCATGAGATGGAAGACCAGATAGAAGTCGTCCTCGAAAGTCAGGACAATCCGTTTGCCCAGCCGATGAACATTTTTAACTTTTCGGCCCTGTAAATCGGCAATGGGCGGGTTGACGGTGCGCAATAGGAACGGACTGGCAAGGAGGACTTTTTCCAGCACTCGACCTCGAATTCGAGGCGTCAGCCGCTCGATATAGACGACAATGTCCGGGATTTCGGGCATTCGCTCAACATACTGCTGCCGGCCGAATACCGCAATGATTAGGACAACTGGGAAGGCCGCGTCCAGACCCCGCGGAATCAAGCCGTTGTCCTTGACCTAACTTTTCGCCGTAACCTGTTGCCGAGCCGAGCCTTAACCTGTCCCGAGATTCTTTCCATTGCTTTCCACGGGGGGTCAGGCGAAATGGTGAGAACCAAATTACAGCAGGATTCCGCCGCCAAGCCCGGCAGAAAGTGAATGGCCTCGTTTCTTTGTTGCTCTACCGATGGCGTATGCACTATCCTAGCCACTGTTTGATTGGGCCTTTGCTCTTTCTTTTCGACCTTTTGCCTCGATGGCTCGGGACTCGCACTAATGATCAGCCAGGATCTTCTTGACATTCTTCGCTGTCCGCTGGATCCGAGCAAGACCGTCCTGGTGCTGCGAGAGGATCACCTGATATGTACGCGTTGCGCCCTGCGTTTTTCGATTCGCGATGACCTGCCCAATCTCGTGGTCGAGGAAGCGGAGTTGCCACCCAACTGCGAGAGCCTTGACCAATTGCCGTGCCGTAGAAATGCGGCTAAGTGAACTATGAAACAAGCGCATCGGCTATATGTCGGAACCATTGGCCAGGGCGTCTTCCGGAGCCTGGACGGCGGGGAAACGTTTGCCCGCGCCTGCGATGGCATGTTTGTCGAGTGCCATGTGCGGGCGCTGACCGTTCATCCCAGCGATCCGCGCACGCTTTACCTGGGGACCGAGCAAGGGTTGTATTTCACCACCAATGGAGCTGATTCCTGGACGCAGATCGACTCCCCCATGGACGGCATGCAGATTTGGTCGGTCCTTTTTGTGCCGGGAAATCCAAACATTATTTTGGCGGGAACGTGTCCATCGCGGCTCTTTCTTAGTGAAGATGGCGGCAAAACGTGGGCGGAGCCCGATGTCAAAATGGAGCGCGATTGCCCGCGGATCATGCATACGCGCGTGACTTCGCTGTTAGCCGACCCTGACCATCCGCAAACCCTGTGGGCCGGTGTCGAGATTGATGGCGTCTACCACAGTGGAAATGGCGGGCGCGGTTGGCAACCCGTTGGGAACGGGTTGAGTTCCCGAGATATTCATGGGCTGATCGTCGTGCCTCGAAACGGCAAGTCGGCGCGCTTGCTGGCAAGTACTAATAATGACTTGAATGTGAGTCTTGACGGCGGGTTGACCTGGCAGCCTCAGAAAATGGGTCATAGGTTTCCTTGGTCTTACTGCCGCGGTTTGGGTCAAATGGCGGGCAGACCCGAGACCGCCTTTCTCGGCATGGGCGATTGGGTTCCGGGCTCGGTGGGAACCATTGCCCGATCGGTCGATGGCGGAGTCACTTGGGAAGAAGCGCGGCTGCCCAACCGGGCCAACAGCACAATTTGGAACTTTGCCACGCATGCGGCTGAACCCGACCTCGTGTATGCCAGTAGCGTGGCCGGCGAGATTTACCGATCCTGGGATGGCGGGGAAAACTGGGAGAAGCTGGCCCGCGAATTCGGCGAGATCCGCGCCTTAGCCTGGACGCCGTGAATGAAAAAGGGGCGGCAGAAGGATGTCTCCGTCTGCCGCCCTGCCCCCCTCCCCAACCCTACACCTACAGAACCCTTTACTGATCCTTATCCGAATCGCCGGCCGACTTGCTCGGGATAACCGGCGGGGCGTTTGCGCTGCCCGGAGGCGTCGGCATCGACTGATGATCGCTTTGATACCTGCTGCGATGCGGCGGCGCCGGCGGCGGAACCGAGTCGCCACCGTCCACCGGTGCCGGCGGCAGATCGTCCATCGTCGGCCCACCCAGGCCGGGGCCGGTGCCTGCGCCGCCCGGAATGACTGGCGGCGGTTCATCAAGAGGCAGTTGCGGTTCTGTGTTCACTTTGCCACGTTCCATCGCAGCGGGCTTCTGCGGCGGCGTGACGTCGTTTAGATGCACGTCATTGGGAATGTCGTTATCCGGCGCCACGTTATTTTTGGGGTCGCCATAAGAGGAGCTGTTCTTGACGTCCGGATCAAGAATCGGCTCACGAGAAGGCTCGACGACGGGTTTCTTGGAATCGTCAGAGTCCTTTGATCCCTTGTTGGGCAATGGGCTGTCATTCTTCGAGAAGCCGGTCCGGTCAATCGTGGTGGTTTGTTGGTCCTTGAAACCCGTATTGGCGGTCGAGCCATACGGCGCCTGCGTGCCGGTCTTGGCCGCGCTGTCCTTCGTCGGCGTATGGTCGTAGGTCACGCTTTTATTGGGACCCTTGTCCTTCCACCAGCAACAAGTGTCGTCGCAACCTGTCAGCGACAGAGTTGCCAAAAATAAGCCACCCAAGCCGAAAACGGGCATCCTGCCCATGTGAGGCCTCCTTCCCCGCGTAGAGTCTGTATGCCGCGCGAAGCGTCCCCGCGCAGTCGCCGCCCCCGGCTGTCGCTGCCCCTTTTGGCGCAACGAACTCAGCCCTGAAAAGCGGGGCGGACCATAGCGGGAGGTATTCCGCAGGTCAAGAGGGGAACCGTTTTCTTGCTTGTCGCTTCGCGCCTGCGGGGTCCCAAGCAGGTGCGATACGATAAACTGAATTCATTTCTCACCCTAGCAATTCGCGGGCTCTTCCAAAGACTTCGTCCAGCATGGCCTCGGTCAAGCGCCCGGTGAAGGTATTTTGTTGGCTGGGATGATAACACCCTAAGAGTGTATAGGGCTCCATAGTCACCTCGACCGCATGGCCGAATCGAGGTTTACGAGTCGGTCGGATGGCAAAACTACGTAAAGCAGCCAAGATCCCATCCCAGGCAAACCCGCCGAGACAAACGATGACTTGAATCTGCTTGAGCAGCCGCAGGTCTTCAACGAGATAGGGAAGGCAGGCATCGCGTTCAATAGGGAGCGGCTTGTTGTCCGGAGGGGCACAACGGACACAGGCGGTGATATAGCAATCTCGCAACTGCAACCCATCGCCACGGTATCCGGAGGCAGCCTGGTTGGCAAACCCCGTGCGAAAGAGCGAGCCGAACAACCAATCGCCCGAGCGATCGCCCGTGAAGACGCGGCCGGTCCGATTGCCGCCATGCGCCGCGGGGGCAAGCCCAACGATAATCAGCCGCGCTTGCGGATCGCCGAAGCCGGGCACCGGTTTGCCCCAATAGTCCTCGTCGCGAAAGGAGGCGCGTTTTTCCCGGGCGACTTGTTCACGCCAGGCAACCAGGCGCGGACAAGCTCGGCACTGAGTGATGTGTTCGTTGTGGACCGTAAGATTGCGTAATCTATTCCGAGAAGCCATGATATTCGGCAGTTTATCGCCGAATAGAGCTTTGTTAAAGGGCTGGGCGTGGGTCGCGGTTCCATGTTCGACAGGATCTTTAGGTTCCGTGCGATCATAACTTGGCTATTTCTTGTCCCGGACACAAGCCCGAAGCGTAAGCGAGGGAATCGCGTTTTTCCCTCGCTTACGCTTCGGGCTTGTGTGTTGACAGGAAATCCAACCCACCTTAGGCGAACAACTCCTTTACCGCCGTGCCGTTATCCATGATCTTGATCGGCCGGCCCAGCGAACTCATGTTTTCCTTGCGCGGGTTGATCTTCAAGGCCTGGTAGAAACTACAGAACAGGTCGCCCACGCTGACCGGGCGATTCTTGACCTCCGTCCCTTCCGGGCTGGTGCTGCCGATCACCTGACCGCCCTTGACGCCGCCGCCGGCGAGTGCCACGTTGAACGCGCGCGGGAAATGATCGCGCCCCGTTCGGCCATTGATCTTGGGAGTCCGCCCGAATTCACCCATCCAGATGACCAAAGTCTTGTCGAGCATGCCGCGGTCTTTCAGGTCGCCCACAAGGGCCGCGAAGGCAGGATCGACCGTTTCGCTCAATGATTTGACGCGGTCGAAGTTATTATCGTGAGTGTCCCAGCCATTGGACTCAACCTCGACGAAGGTAACCCCTGTTTCCACCAGCCGTCGAGCCAGCAAACAGCCCTGCCCGAAGGAAGAGCGGCCATAGCGATCGCGGACCGTGTCTTTTTCCTGGGCGACATTGAAGGCTTTAAGCCGAGGGCTGAGGACCATTTGCGAGGCATTTTCATACAGCCCCTGGTGGTCGGCGACCCGCGGAGCGCCGCCCGTTTTGGCAAAGTCCTCTTCCAACTGATTCAACAGATCGACTCGCCGCCCAAAGCGTTTGTTGGTGATTCCTTGCGGCAACTCGACATTGCCAGGCATCTGCGCGGGGTTGGCGACGATGAACGGCGCGTACTGCATACCGAGAAACCCCGATCCGATCGACGTGCCGCGATTGCCGATGCTGACAAAATGGGGCAGATCAAATTCTTTCGGGCCAATCTCGGAGGCGACAATGGAGCCGATGCTTGGATACTTGACACTGCCCGTGGGAATGTAGCCGGTGTGCATTTGGAAAGAAGCTCGTTGATGTTCGCCTTCCTTATTAGTCATCGAGCGGATGACCGCGATGTCCTTCATGGCCGCGGCAACATTTGTCCACGGTTCGGCGATTTGGATGCCCTTTACCGCGGTGGAAAGGGCTTTGGTCGGCCCGCCGTTGGGAGTGTCCGGCTTCGGGTCGAAGGTCTCCATCTGGCTCGGCCCGCCGCGCATGTAGAGCAATATGCAGGCCATGCCTTGTTTGCGAAGTTCCTCGGCCTGGCAGACAATCTGGTCTTTCCAGCCAAGAACGCCCAGTCCGGCCGCACCAACAGCCATTCGCCGCAGAAATGATCGGCGATTGATCATGCCATCTTGGTTTGTCTGGATATGCATTAGGGATTGAAGAGTCATTGTAATCTCGTAGTCAGTTGTCAGTTGTCAGTTGTCAGTTGTCAGTTGTCAGTTGTCAGTTGTCAGTTGTCAGTTGTCAGTTGTCAGTTGTCAGTTGTCAGTTGTCAGTTGTCAGTTGTCAGTTGTCAGTTGTCA
>Ga0073928_10000737_pt1 | contig 70600 bp, 55 predicted proteins | sample PaiPotPPA55metaG_FD_76969 | JGI IMG/M metagenome (GOLD analysis project Ga0073928, IMG submission 76969) | Iron sulfur acid spring bacterial and archeal communities from Banff, Canada, to study Microbial Dark Matter (Phase II) - Paint Pots PPA... ...
AAACCCAAAACCAAAATTAAATCCAAATACCGTGTGCCCGCGCACCATCCTTGGAAGAGAAACCCATGGAAGCGGACGTTTCTACTTGGCGGAAAACCGGACATTTCTATTTTGCGTTGACACCACGGGAATAATTTCACTGCCACGAAAAAAGGTAGCGGGCCCGCTGGGCGCGGCCCGCTACCTTTCCCCGATCACGCCTCTCTCAGGACCTAAAGAGCGGCGCTTCTCTTGCTGTGATACACGCGTCCCTGGACATTCTGCTTCGCGCGTCGCACCTTGGCCAACAGCAACACTGCGAGGGGCGCCATCAACATGATGGACATTCCGATCAACCAGCCTTCTCTCGCAGTCCCGCCAGAAACCACCGCTTCCCGAACCACACTCGACTGCGCCACCACCATCGCCGTGTCTGCCTGGACTGAGTTCGCTATCACAGTGTTCACATTTGCGACTGCGGCGGGCGCGGGCTGCGGAAACCTTTCCACATTTGGGCTGTCCTCCCAAACGGTGTTGTCAATTTCTTGAGCCCGCGCGCCACCTGCCAGCAAAAAAGCCGCTGCAAATCCAATTACCGCTACTTGCGTCCGGAGGATATTTTGGATTTTCATTTGCCACCTCCATCCAATCTTTTTGCTCTATCGCTTGCTTCCGGCGCTATCTACCAAGGCAGTCACGATGCCATTCAGCGAAATTTCACGACGTTAACAAAATAAATTCTTATCGCCTGATAGATGAACAAGTTGCGTCCACCCGCGCAGTACCGAGCGACTCCTGAACTCCGGCACCACGTTCGAAATCCTATCTATCCAGCTACACGACCGCCGGAAGATCACCCACAAGCGCTGCCGCTACAATGGGTTTTTTAATGGAAATTTGGCAACCGCTGCGCCAACCCGCACAATCTCCGCCAGTTATTGGCCGCTGCTAACATCGCATCTCGCCGCTAGCTCGCAAAAGATCGATCAGCCGTTCGGATAGGCCTCTATCCTTTCGGATAGCCTTCTGCTCTGGCCATCCTCGCCCCGTGGCGCTAGAATGGCGCCCTCACTGTTCCGAACGGCAAAGCCCCGCGAAAAGGTTAGGCCTTGGCAACAAAACTTTTGGCCATCAGCGGTCCGCTAAGAAAATGCGAATTCCCGTTGTATGCACAAGTGGCCATCGGCACCGACGTCCGCAACACAATCCGCCTAGAAGATTCCACGGTATCCCCACAGCACTGCGTCATTGAATCCCACAACGGCAAAGTGGTTTTGACTGACCTCGAAAGTCACTTCGGCACTTTCGTGAATGGCATTCCGGTTAAAGATCGCGAACTAATATCCGGGGATCAGATAGCGGTGGGAAATTCCGTATTTCTCTACCAGACAGAAAAACCCCATAGCACTGCGAATAGCCCGGTGCAAATAAGTGCCCCCGAACCACTGAACTTGAAGGTGTTGCAGTTCCGCCCAGACCAGCTTCACAATTTAGACGCTGCATCGTTGGCGGCGCTATCGCAACCGGCCCGCGTAGCTCGCAATCTGAACACCCTACTGCAAATCTCTAGGGCCCTCGGCTCCTTGCGTGACGAAGCCGCCCTGCCTTGGCAACTGCTGGCCATGATCTTTGACGTTATTCCCGCGGAGCGCGGCGCGATCCTTATGACCGAAGACGGATCGCCGGACATTCGCTCGCAGGTCGCTTGGGACCGCGTACACGGCCCAGACCATTCCGTCCCCATAAACCAGGAAATTGTGCGCCGCGTCATCGAAGAAAAAGTCTCCTTGCTCGATAGCGCCGTCTCGATTCAAAACACAGCAGTCCAGGCTGTGGTCGACCATCCAAGCGAGCAACGCACCCGCCTTTGCGTCCCAATGCTCTCCAATGAAAAAGTCATCGGACTCATCTATCTGGAATCCAGCACTCCAACAACCGCGCTATCCGAGGATGATTTCCAACTGCTCTCCGCCGTCGCCGGCCTGTTGGTCATCGGAATCGAAAATTCCCGCCAACTCGAGCGCCTCGGAAGCGAAAACCAGCGCCTCCACGCCGAAGTCAGCCTGAGCCACGACATGGTAGGGCGCAGCCCCCGCATGCGCGATATCTATCAATTCATCAAGCGCGTCGCTCCCAGCGATTCAACCGTCTTAATTTGCGGCGAGAGCGGCACCGGCAAAGAGCTCGCCGCCCGCGCCATTCACAACAATAGCCCACGAAAAAATCAGCCCTTTGTGGCGCTGAACTGCGCTGCCATTTCCGAAACTTTGTTGGAGAGCGAATTATTTGGCCATGAAAAAGGCGCCTTCACCAGCGCCATCGCCCAGAAAAAGGGGTTCCTGGAAGTTGCCGAAGGCGGCACCATTTTCCTGGATGAAATCGGCGAGCTTTCCCCCATTCTCCAGGCCAAGCTACTGCGTGTGCTGCAGGAGCGGGAATTCATGCGCGTTGGAGGCACCCGGCCCATAAAAATCAATGTTAGGTTTCTCGCCGCCACCAATAAAGACTTGCAGAAAGGCTCGCGCGAGCAATCCTTTCGGCCCGATCTTTTTCACCGGCTCAACGTTATTTCCATCACCATTCCGCCGCTGCGCGACCATCCCGAAGACATCCCCGCGCTCGCCGAGCATTTCGCCGCTCGTTACGCCAAACACTGCAATCGCAACGTAAGCGCAGTCTCCCGCGAAGCGATGGCCTTTCTGACCCAATACGATTGGCCCGGCAACATCCGAGAACTGGAAAACGCCATGGAGCGCGCCGTCGTCGTTGGTTCCTCAGACAGGATCCTGACGGAAGATCTCCCCGAGAGTGTTCTGGAAACAGCCAAAACCGGATGCAGCCCACCCGCCAAATATCACGACTCTATCCGCACCCTGAAAAAGCAGCTAATCATCGCCGCCCTCGATCAATCCAACGGAAGCGTCACCGACGCCGCCACTCTCCTCGGCGTCCACCCCAACTATCTCCATCGCCTGATGCGCAATTTCCACCTGCGCCCCACCCTCAAGAAACACACCGGAGCATAGGAGAGGCATTGCGATACCGTATATCTCGCAAAACAAGCCATTTATTTTCCGCTTGACCGTAATAGCAGATTGTGATATGTTATTTGCATATTGCAATGATGTCGGGTGGCCTGTGACCCTCGGTGATAAAATCCGCTCCCTTCGCGCAGTGGAAGGCTCCCTTCGCGGTCTGAATCGCTCCATGACCCAGCAAGAAATGGCCGACGCTATGAAGCGCGAGACGGGCCGGACCCTGAGCCAAGCATATCTGTCCCAGCTGGAGAGTGGCACGCGCCCGCATTTGACTCACACCACCCGCGAACTTTTGGCTCGCTTCTTCCGCGTCTATCCAGGCTTTTTGGTTACCGATCCCGAAGGCTATACAACAGAGTTGCAATCGGAGCTGCGGGCCATTGACGCCAAGATTGACTCATGGCTCTACGCTGGAGCCGAGCAATTCGCTTCTGACAAAGAACTCCATCGCGCCTTTGAAGCTATCGCCAGGCACCATGACTCTCGTCACGCATTGTTGCTGCTGGCGGAAATCCTGCGGGCTCCTGGCTTGGCCGAACGCTTAACCGAAGTACTCCGCCCTAATACAAGTCAGGGCCGCGCTCATCCGCCACCGGGATCCGCGCAATAGCAAACCGCGAACACGTGGGTGCGTTGCGATACCACGGTCCGCGGAGTCCCCAGCAACAATGTTTCGCTTCGGGGTGCCGTATGATCTGGACAGATTTTTATCTTTTCTGCTTCATCTTCGGGTTCTCGCTCAGCGTTCTTTCATTCCTGGCGGGCGCCGTCCACATTCATCTACCGTTCAAGGCGCACCTGCCGTTTCATGGCGCATCCCACGGCGGCGTCGCACATTCTCACGGTGGCATTGCCAAGTCGGCTTCATCACACAGCGCAGTCCACATTTCCTGGTTCAACGCTTCAACCGTTATGGCCTTTCTCGCTTGGTTTGGCGGGATCGGCTACATCCTGTCCGCGCATTCCCACCTTGTCGGCATTATCGCGTTGGCGTTTGCAATCGGCGGGGGCCTGAGTGCTTCGTGGGCCGTTTTTAAATTCATGGTGAAACTCATGAACACGGAAGGTTCGCATTTGAAAGACGAGGACTATCGCCACGAGGGTCTGGTCTGCACGGTGACCATGCCCGTGCGCGCAAACGGTACCGGAGAAATTATGTACATGCAAAACGGTGTACGCCGCAGTGCCGGAGCACGCTCGTGCAATGGCAAGCCGCTGGAAAAGGGCGCCGAAGTGGTCATTGAGCGTTACGAAAACGGCGTCGCCTTTGTGCATCGCTGGGAAGAATTCACCAGCTAACGCCGTACCCGAATTTCGCGGACTGACTCCCGACTCAACAGTCCGCCGAAGAGTGAAAGGAAGGTTTTTATGTTCGGATTTCCAGTCATCCCCATGATTGCCGGTCTAGCTGTGCTGGCCGTGCTTCTCATCATGATCACTTTGGCGAAGATGTACCGCAAAGTCGGTCCACATGAAGCGCTGATCATTTACGGTACTGGTTCGGAAGCGCGCATCGTAAAGGGCAGCGGCACGATCATCTGGCCGATGTTGCAAACCTGCAAAGAACTGTCGCTGGAGCTGATGTCGTTCGATGTGGCTCCGCAACAAAGCCTCTACACCCAGCAAGGCGTGGCCGTTACGGTTGAAGCCGTCGCGCAAATCAAAGTGAAGTCCGATCCCGTTTCCATTCGCACCGCGGCCGAGCAATTTCTCACCAAGCGCCCCGAACAGCGCGAGGGCTTGATCCGGTTGGTGATGGAAGGCCACTTGCGCGGCATCATCGGCCAGCTTACCGTCGAGCAAATCGTGAAAGAACCTGAAATGGTTGCCGATCGCATGCGATCCACCAACGCAAGCGATATGGCCAAGATGGGCCTGGAAGTTATCAGCTTCACTATCAAGGAAGTGCGCGATAAGAATGAATACATCACTAACATGGGCCGGCCCGACATCGCGCGTATTCGCCGCGACGCTGAAGTAGCCACTGCCGAAGCCGAACGCGACATCGCCATCAAGCGTGCCGAGTCCCAGCGAGCCGCCGCTGTCGCCAAAGCGCAAGCCGACCAGGAGCGCGTGGCCGCTGAAACCGCGTCGTTGGCCAAGCAGGCGGAAGCCAACCGCGACCTCGACCTCAAAAAGGCCGCTTTCCTCGAAATGACCAAGAAAGCTCAGGCCACCGCTGACAAATCTTATGAGATAGAAACCAACGTGATGCAACAGCGCGTCATCGCGGAGTCCGTGAAAGTGCAGCAGATCGAACGCGAAGCGCAAGTCAAAGTGCAGGAAGCGGAAATCGAGCGCCGCGAACGCGAGCTCATCGCCACTGTGCTAAAGCCGGCCGAAATCGAACGGCAACGCATCGAAACCATCGCCAACGCCGAACGGCAACGTTTCATCAGCGAAGCTGAAGGACGCGCTTCTTCCATCCGCGCGCAAGGCGAAGCGGAAGCCGAAATCATCTTCAAGAAAGGCGAAGCTGAAGCCAAGGCCATGAACGTCAAGGCCGAAGCTTTTCAGGAATACAACCAGGCTGCCGTACTCGACAAACTTATTACCGGAATGCCGGAAGTTGTCCGGGCGCTTAGCGAACCTCTCAGCAAAGTGGACAAGGTCACCATCGTGTCCACCGGCAATGGCGACGCCGCCGGAGCCTATAAAATCACCGGCGACATCACCAGGATAGCGGCGCAGGTTCCTGCGCTCTTTGAAGCGTTATCTGGCATGCAGATGTCGGAGTTGCTGGGAAAGGTGCGCGTAATTGGCGACAAAGCGCCGAAACCCGCGATTCCGCCCGCGCCCACCCTATAACTCGCACCTCCCCGGTGAATTTTCCAAATTCACCGGGGAGGTTTTTTTGACAAAACGTCGGTTGACGAAAGAATTTTGTGAAAGTCGGGACCATGAAATCGGACCACGAATTTAGTTTCGACAGCATTCGATAGCAAAGGAGAATCGCCATGGGACTTTTAGAACGTGTCAGCACTTTAATTCGCGCCAATCTGAATGACATGATTGATCGCGCGGAAGATCCGGAAAAACTCATCAAGCAGGTCATCCTCGATATGGACAATCAATATCTTCAGGTGAAGACCCAAGTCGCGGTCTCCATCGCCGACCAGCATATGCTCGAAAAAAAGTTTCGCGAAAATGAAGATGCAGGTAGGGACTGGATGCGCCAGGCCGAACTCGCGGTAGAAAATCAACAGGACGATCTCGCCCGTGCCGCTCTCGATCGTTTTCAGACCTCGCAAAAACTTGCGCTTAGTTACCGCGAACAGGTCGACGATCAAAAACTACAGGTGGAAACCTTGAAAAACGCGCTCATCAAGCTGGAACAAAAGCTCGACGAAGCCAAGGCCAAGCGTGATCTATTCCTCGCGCGTCATCGCGGCGGCGTGGCGCTCGGCAAAGCCGCCCGCGCGCAGTCCGCAATTGGCGATAAATCCAGAAGCGCCGCCTTCGATCGCCTGCAAGACCGCGTCAACCACACCGAAGCCATCGCCAGCGCCGAACTCGAACTCCTCAACGAAAATGCCAGCGACCGCCTCGCGCGCCTCGACCGCGACACCGAGGTCGAACGCCTCCTAACCGAACTCAAATCGAAGCACGGTCTACTCACGCAGTGAATAACTGCTGTGCCTTGTATCTCGCGCGCTACCTCGGTACTATGCCCGCATTACGGTTGCTCGCTTTGTTGCCCACCGGCAGGCAGGTATAGGGAACATTTTACCTGGAGTTTACGTTCCATTAATGGCAGGCCGAGATTGGCTGCTTTGCGTAACTGCGGAAAGCGGTCACCCTTGCAACGTAACGGGAATTCGAGGCTGATGATACGTTGGAGCAGGATGCCCAACTGGTCCAGCAATGCCTCCAGGGCGACGGGTCGGCCTGGGAGGAACTTGTGCGCCGCCACACTCGCCGCATCTATAACATTTGTTATAGGTTTACGGGAAATGGGGCGGAGGCCGAGGACCTCTCGCAGGACGTCTTCCTGCGCGTTTATAAGACTCTGGGCAGCTACCGTTCAGCTTACGGCGGCTTCCCAACTTGGGTGACTAGCGTGACTCGTAACCTACTGATTGACCACTATCGCCGCACCAAAAGGGACCGCGTCACAGACTCGCTCGACGACGCTATGCCGGTGGTCGAAAACAAAGCTTCTTCCGCTCGCCGCCCCGATGAACTGGCCCTCCTAGGCGAGTTGAGCTCCCAAATTCAACTTGCCTTAACCAAGCTTTCTCCAGAATTGCGCGAAGCCGTGATTCTCCGCGACCTGCAGCAACTCGAATACGGCGAAATTCAACGTACGCTTGCCGTACCCGAAGGCACCGTGAAATCCCGCATCAATCGTGGCCGCATCGAACTCGCTCGCATTTTGCAGCAGATGGGAGTGCGCCCATCATGAGCTCTCTGCCGAACTGGACACACGAAGAAATCGAAACACGACTCACCGACTATCTCGAAGGATTGTTGCAGCCCGAAGAGCAACGCGCGTTTGACGCCCATATTTCCACTTGCGCGCAGTGCGAGCCGTTGCTCGCCAGCGTTTCGCATCTGCTCACCGATCTTCATTCCATGGACGAAATCGAGCCGCCGCCCCGGCTCATCTATGCCATCCTCGATAAAACTCTCGGCCCGCGTGAAACCGTTACCGGCTGGCGCGCCGCCTTTGCCTGGCTACGAGCGCTCGCCAATCCCCGCGTTGGATATGGATTCGCTTCCGTGGCGGCGACCTTCTTGATCGTGGTTTCCAGCTCCGGGTTTAACTGGCGCAAACCGCGCCTCGCGGATTTGAAGCCTGCAAGTATTTATCGCCACGCTGACCAAAAGGTTCACTTGGTATACGCCCAGGGAACGAAGTTCGTCAGCGACCTCCGTGTGGTTTACGAAATTCAATCTCGTCTCAGTCAGGATGACCAGCAAAATCCAGCGCAGGACCGCAACCGGCAACAGCCAGCTCCCAAGGGCGATCCCGGCAGCACTGATGGCACCAATCCCTCTTCCCCGAAGCAGCAAAATCGTGCCAATGGTATCGACACAAATTTGCAAATGCTGGCTGCCGATTTGCCGCTTTTCGTCGAGAGGAGAATTCGATGAAGTGTGCCGTCCATCCGGATGCGGACGCTATCGGCTACTGCCGTAACTGTGGCAAAGCGCTTTGTTCGGTGTGTGCGCGCCCAATTCGCGATGTTTATTATTGTGAAGATTGCCTGGCTGGAGCGGTTGGTATTCCCCCCAATCCACCGCCAGCGTCCGCTTCTAACCCTGGCCCCAGACCGTACGTCGCTGGCGCTTACGTTCCGCCTCCCGATCAGCAACCCGGCGCGACTCCGCCGCGTGCGAATATCGCCAGTAGCCCTACCGTTGCGTTCATCCTGGGATTCTGTCCGGGTCTCGGCGCAATCTATAACGGCGAATACAACAAAGCGCTGATCCACATCGTGGTCTTCGCCGCCATGATCGTCGGATTGAGCAGCGACTTGGGTGGCGGCGCTGATACCGCGCTGTCGTTGCTACTCGCGGGTTTTGTTTTCTATATGGCTTTCGACGCCATGCGCACCGCCAAAGCCAAGCAAATGGGCGAAGTAACCGTCGATCCTCTCGAATCATGGAGCAAAGAGCGGCCCATCGGTCCCATCATTCTGATTGGCATCGGTGTTCTATTTTTGCTGAACAATTTCGCGTGGTTCCCGTTTTATCGGATAGAGCGTTTCTGGCCCCTGATTTTGATTGGCGTTGGCGTGTTGATGTTCCGCAACAGGCTGGGACGCCCGTGATCGCATCGCCCAGAAAAACGCCACGCGGAATTAGTGCCAGAAAAGTTGTTGGAGGCCAACACCGATGAGTGACCGCATTCGTTGCAGTTGCCGCCGCTGCACCATTCGCAGCTTGATGGGCCCAGCGGTGATCATCACCGTAGGCATACTGTTTCTTCTTGAACAGACCCGGAGCGGCTTTTCGTTTGGACAAACATGGCCGGTAATTCTGGTGGTGATCGGCATCATTAGTCTCGCGTCGGCGATGGCTCCCATGGGTGGCCACATCTCTTCCGTACCTCCGACGCCGGCAGTTCCACCCGCGGGCACTCCCCTTCCGCCTGCGAATCCCACCCCGGGAAATTATCCGAGACAGGGCCAATAGCCCTCCATGTCCCGGCCCCGCAGCAGCGGTATTTTCAGCGGTGTGGCGCTCATACTCTTCGGCGTCGCATTTTTGCTGCACAATTATCGCGGCTTCGAATTTCAGGCCGCGCTACTCCATTGGTGGCCTCTTCTTCTCATTGTTCTTGGACTCATCAAGCTCTACGAACGCACTTCCAGCCGCTACGAGCCCGGCGCCGCCCGCATTACCGGCGGTGAAATCTTTCTGGTAATCGGTCTGTTCCTGCTGGTCGGTATCGTGGTTGGCGTCGACACCGTAAAAGGCAAATTTCCCGGCAGCCATCTGGAGTTTGGTGATTTCGGTAGAAATTCTTACGACTACGATCTCGAAGTTGCCCCTAAAAGTGTTGCCGCTAATCCGCGCATTGCCGTGCGCTCCACCCGCGGCGATATCTCGGTGCGCAGCTCCGACGACTCTGAAATTCGTGTAAGCGGAAAAAAGAATATTCACGCGTGGTCCGACAATGAGGCATCCCAGCTTGCCGATCGCGTGTCCGTGGAAGTGGTAAAAAATGGCGACGGCTACGAAATTCATCCCACCGGGTCGAATACCGGAGACTCACGCCTTGGTTTCAATATGGAAATTACCGTCCCCAAAAAATCGCAGCTAACGGTTCGCAACGAAAAGGGCGACATCGTGGTTTCCGATATCGCCGGCCCGGTAGTCATCGACAACCACAACGGTGATGTGGACATTCGCAATACCACCGGCGATGTCACCATCGACATGCGCCACGGCGACGTAAAAGTTGCCGATACCAAGGGCGATATCAAGCTGGCCGGCAAAGGTGGCGAAGTGGACGTTACCAGCGCATCCGGCGGCCTTACCGTCGACGGGGAATTCTACGGACCGATCCGCGCCGACAAAATTGCCAAGGGCGTTCGCTATATTTCACAGCGCAGCGATTTGACCCTCAGCCAACTCAGCGGCCACCTGGAATTAAGTTCCGGCAATCTGGAAATTACCGACGCTCCTGGAAACTTGCAGTTGCGCACCAATCGTTACGACGTCGACGTGGAAAATGTCGGCGGCAAAGCGAAAATCGAAAACCGCGACGGCACCGTCGAGCTGCGTTTCTCTTCCCCGCCCAAAGACGACATCGATATCACCAATGCCAACGCGGTAATTTCCTTGAGCCTGCCTGCCGCTTCGAGTTTCGAGATGTCCGCCGACTGCCATTCCTGCGATATCGATTCAGACTTTTCCGGCGGCACTCTTTTCAAAACCTCGAGTGGCTCAGGGGATAATCACTTGCAAGGGAAATACGGCAGTGGCCGCGCCACCAAGATCACTTTGAAGACCAGCTACGGAAATATTTCGCTGCGTAAGACCAGCGGCGATTCCATGCAGCCACCGATGCCGCCGCATGCTCCAAACCCACCACACCCAAACCCGCATCCTTCGCCGGAAATCCCGGAACCAGAAGAAAATTAGCGTCCCCAGCAACGCCACTTCTCAACCGTTTTGCGTGCGCTGGTTCTACCTTTCCGCCACTCTCGCTAGATCCTCGAAAAATGTGGGATAAGAAACTCCCGCGCATTCCGCTCCGCGAATCACCGTAGCTCCTTCTGCCGCCAGGCCCGCCACCGCAAAAGCCATTGCAATGCGGTGATCGCCGTGCGGATCGATTTCCGCGCCGCGCAACTTCCCCGCCTTGCGCCCCTCCACTTTAAGTCCATCCGGCCGCTCTTCGACGGTAGCGCCCATGCGTTTTAAGTTCTCCACCAGCGCCGCGATGCGATCGCTTTCTTTCACGCGTAATTCCTTGGCATCGCGAATCTCGATGCCATTTTCCGTGTACGGACCTAGCGCCGCCAGCATGGGCAACTCATCGATCAGCAGCGCGATCTGCTCCCCTTCAATCACCGCGCCCTTCAGCGCTGCTCCTTTCACCGCCAGGTCGCCCACCAGCTCGCCATGCGCGCTGCGCAATGTCGGCGTTGGAATAGCCGCCCCCATGGACAAAAACAAATCCAAAATGGCCGTGCGCGTCGGATTCAAACCCACGTTGTGAATCAGCAAGCTCGACTCCGGAAACAAACAAGCTGCCGCGATAAAAAACACTGCAGAAGATAAATCGCCCGGGACGTCCAGTGATCTAGCCGTCAATTTTGTAGTGCCGTTTGACCCGCCACTCAAACCATCAACGCGCGTCGTTTTTCCGTGCCTCTCGATCGTCGCGCCAAATTCTTCAAGCGCCAGCTCCGTGTGATCGCGCGTGCGCGTCGGCTCCGTTACCGTAGTCACCCCGTCCGCAAATAATCCCGCCAGCAGCACCGCCGATTTCACCTGCGCGCTGGTCATGGGCATTTTGTAATCAATCGCTTTCAGCGCTGCGCCATGAATTTCCAGCGGTGCGAAATTATCTTCACGCGCGCGAATGTCCGCTCCCATCTCGCGCAAGGGTCCCACGATGCGTTTCATCGGGCGTTTTTGCAGCGAATCGTCACCCGTCAGCCGCGTATTAAACTTTTGCCCCGCTAAGATTCCCGCCAATAACCGCATCGTAGTACCAGAATTTCCCGCGTCCAGCGCGCGCCAACTGCTTTTCAACCCGCGCGCACCGCGGCCGGTAACTTTGACGGAATCTTTCTCAACCTTCACTTCCGCGCCCAGTGCTTTCATGCACGCGAGCGTACTGTGGCAATCCACCGCCGCCGAGAAATGGCGCAATTCGCTGGTTCCCTCCGCCAGCCCCGCCAGCATTGCATACCGGTGCGAAATGGACTTATCGCCCGGCGGCTCTACCCCGCCGGTAATAGCCCTAGCTGGAAGTATCGTTTCTTTTTTCACGCGCAAATTTTACCATGCTGCAAGCCTCAGCCTCGCGTTGGAGCTGAGCCATCATTGAGCAAGGCCGCCGCCTCAGCAGCGCACTTGCCGGCAACATGTTGGCTCCTTTTCCGCCATCGGCAACACTTGTCATCCCCCGGAGCACGCCGGCGTATCCCCTCAAAACTTCGGCCTTCTTGTCCGCGTTCTTTCTCGCCACCAGCAAAACCGTCATGCCCGTCTACTTTTCCATCACCAGTAATACCGGTCACCCCGACGGGAGCAGCCCGACCCATCCCCTCAAAACCTTCGCCTTCTTTTTCCGCCACCAGCAACGCCGGTCACCCCGACCGGAGCAGGCCGCGCTTTTGCTTTTCTGTTTCGCTCCTGCGAAGCAGGCGGCCTGCAAAGTGGAGGGATCTCTCTTCACTCTTCATCGCGTCATTTGAAGACACCATCAACGCAAAACGAAAACGGCTCGGAACCTTTCTCCGAGCCGTTTTTACTGCTGGATCAACAACAGAAATTAAAGTAAGCGGTACAGCAAAAACCCGATGGCGAACGTAAACAGCGTCAGCGTTTCGACGAACACCAGCCCAAGAATCATCGCGCCGCGAACTCCATCAGTGGCCCCGGGATTACGAGCGATGCCTTCGCACGCCGCGGCGGCGATCCGTCCCTGTCCCAGACCGCAACCAAACGCCGCAATAGCTACGCCGAAACCCGCAGCCAACGCAAGCGTAGTGGGGTTGAGCGGGAGCTTGCCTCCTGCCGGAGCGTTGTCCTTGTCCTGTGCGAATGCCGCAGGAACAACGAGCATTACAATTACCAGTGCTACCAGAACCACTGCTGCTGTCTTCATTTACTGCCTCCTCATGAATTGCCGCCAGGAGGTGGTTCCCGGACACCGTGCAGCCGGGCTCACGCTGGAACGGCTAACAAAATTGTTAGTGCTCGTCTGCCGTGGCCATGCCGATGTAAACGGCGGGCAGAATTGTGAACACGTAGGCCTGGACAACGGACACAAAGACGTGCAAAAGGATAAATAAGATAGGGATTAAGGCCGGAAGAACGCCAACAACTACGCCGAGAATTGGAGATTTGGTCCAACCGCTCGTAAACGCTCCCGCAAATAGTCCAAGAAATAAACCGTAAATAATATCGCTGGCAAAAATATTTGCCCACAAGCGCACCGAAAGAGACAGCAGACGCGCGCTGGTACTAAGAATTTCTACCGGGAACATCAGCGGAGCGAGCCACGCAACCGGGCCAGTGAAATGTTTCATGTAACCGATCGGACCATGATGACGAACGCCCTGCCAGTTGAAATATAAAAACGTGATGATCGCGCATGCAAGCGGCACCGTATACGCGCTTGTTGGCGCCGTAAGAAACGGAAACGCCCCAAATAAGTTGCCAAGAAGAACGAAAAGCGCAATCGAGCCAACCATCGGAATGTAGCGTTCCCAGCTGTGCCCGGCGTTTTGACTAAGCACGTCGCGAATCCCGAAGCCCATCGGATTATTTAAAAGAATTTCCGCGATTTGCTGCGAGGCCCCCGGCCGCTCCACCGAAAGTCGAGAGCGCACCCACAGAGCCAGTAGCGTACCCACAACTAAAACCGCTAGCGCCATCACGACATGCTCCGGAATCGGATTTTCCGGATCCGTCGGCTTCACATGCAGCGCAGACAATAAAGACAGTGCAAAGCTGCCGAAAAACCGATTTACCAGATGAGTTAGCGCGCTTACGTGATCCATATGGATTTCAACTGCGAGATGTTTTACTCCGTATCCTCAAAATTTCTACGATTACTTTTCCCGGCTTCTTTATTTCCGCAACCTCACAGGTCGGGCAATCTCGTACACGCTTGCAACGATGGCTGCCGGTCCCAGAGCACACAAACCCACAACCATGCTGGCGAGGGGAAACTTCAGAAGCTCAAAAATAACATACACGGTAACTGCTATCAAGGCGTAGCGGAATAACACCCGGTAGTACGCGCCAATCGGTACACGCGGCCGCGGAATCTCCGCTTGAGCCTGCGACGCCGCTACCAGCGCATTCATACCTTGGCGAAGCCATCGAAAATTGAACCACGCGAGAATAGCGCCCACCATGAGCCCGCCGGCCCACAGCGGTTGGCGCAAAACTGCCGCGGCTACGCTCGCCGCTGCCCCGAAAAACAACGTCAGCCACGCGATGCGCCGCTCAGTCTGCGTTGCGGTAGTAATGCTGTCTTGAGAATCTGCCATCGCCGCTTCACGGCCGGCTTCCGGGCATGCGCCGAATTATGTCTCGGACTCCGCCGAAAAATCCGAGCGCCCCAAAAACCAGCATGAGCCAAGGCTTAGTGTGCAACCAGCGGTCGAGAAAATAACCCAGCACGCCACCGAGCAAGACAGCGCCGACAAGAACAAACGGCAACTCCATCGCCATGGCGAATTGGTTCGAGAAATTGCTTGCCTTGCCAGGCGCAGAAGAAGAATCCGGCGAATCGTTTGTCGGCTTATTGTCCAAAGGCATAGCGCGCCATCCGCGTGAACGGCTCAGAATACAGCCCCGCCGCCAGCGAAACAAATACGCAGATCCCTAAGACGATCGCTTCCCTCACCCCAAACACCACCGCCGTTGAGTCGCTTGCGGATTTGTTCCCGCGCCAGGCATCAACCGCGATCCGCAAATAAGAATACGCCAGCGGCAACGATGACAGCGCTACGAACCACGCTATATAACGGTGCCCGGTTTCCAAAAGTGAATGAAAAATGAAATAGCGCCCGAAAAACCCCGCCGTCGGCGGCGCGCCCGCCAGCGATAGAACGAAAACTATCAACAGCACAGCCATGACTGTGCTGCGCTGGCGCAAGCCGCTAAGATCGCTTAGAAATCCTGCCGGCGCATTCTTTTCGCCTACCGCGATCAAGACCCCAAACAATCCGGTCACCATGAACAAATACGTGAACAAATAATAGGTCATCGCCGTCGCGGCTCCCTCGTTGGCAGCCACGATGCCCAGGAGCACGTACCCCATCTGTCCTATCGATGAATAAACCACGATCCGTTCCAGGTTCGTTTGCCGCAAAGACCCAAGAATGCCGTAACCAATACCGCAGATCGCCAGCCCCGCGATGATGTACCACCAGATGTTTTGCGAGTCGGCAAAAATTGTGAACAACAACCGCACCAGCAGTGCGGCGGCCGCAATCGTAAACGCCCCGGAGAGATACAGGATAACCGGCCCGGGAATACCGAAATCTTTTTCGCCATTCGCATCATTAAACGCGGCCTGGAATGGTGGCACTGCAAATTTCACTATTATTCCCACGCTGACCAGCAGGAACGCCGCGATAGGCAGAACTTCCAGCGTGAAAGCATGCCAGTGTACCGCTTCAGGCAAGCGCAATTGCAAAAGTTGAAGCATCTGCAAGCCCTGTTGGGAGCTTTGGTGGCTGAGTGCGATGACCTTTGCAACGTTGTGCCGGCTCCCAAGCGCTCTAGCAACCTGGGTGATATTACTGGCGCCGCTCAAGCCGTAGAGCAGCGAAAACCCATACACCACAAGCGCCGAGCCGAGTGCGCTGGAAAACACGAATCTCACTGCAGCTGATGGAGTCCTGTTCGACAGGCCCGGAGTTGCGGCCAGGAAATACGCACAGATTGCAGCCGCTTCCACGGCGAGAAATATCACCACCAAATCCACCGCGGAGACCATCAACATCATGCTTATGCACGCGAACAACAGCAAAGCAAAATACCGCCCTTGCCGCACGGGTGAGATGGTTGAGCTATTCACCGAAAGCAAAATCACCAGCGCCGTTGCGGCCAGAAATAAAGCGGAGAAAAATACAAAGTAGTTGTCTATCACCAGTGTCAGGTGAAAACCTGCAAGCTCGCCGGACTGCATAATTCGCGCTCGTAGCATCCCTAGTGTCAAGGCGCTGAAAGCTATGCCTGCCAACGCAATCGCCGGGTTCCAATAATTTTGCTGGTAAACTGGGCTACCCTCGGCGCTTTCGCTGGGTGCATTGGCGGCCCATGAATCCATGGCCAAGGTTCCGATGGCAAACAGAAAAAGCTGCATTTCAGGAAGTAGCATCGCGCCATCGCCGTGCATATACGTGCGAAAAGCGCTGAGAATGTGATTGAGCATTAGTCGGTAGTCGATGTAATCGAAAAGCTGGACTCAATAATCAAGTTGGGATGATAAGGCTTTCCCGTAGTCACGCGTTGCACACTTCCAGCGGCTGCAAACCGCGGCAATAATCACCAGCGCCACGAATAGTTCAAGAGCCAGCATCGCAACCACCAGAATGGAAAAAGCTTGCCCCGTAGGAGCTCCGTATAAACGGGCAAAAACCATGAAATTGATGCTTGCGGCATTAAGAATGATCTCAATGGAAAAAAGTTTGACGACCAGGTTGCGCCGAGTTAATACCCCCGTGAACCCAATAAAGTACAGCGCAAAACTCAAAAACAAGTAATGCGTGACCGGCAGCATCAATTCAGGGCCTTTTTTTGAAATGAAGCCCGGAAACCAACCCCGGCGATCACCAACATAAACAATATCAACGCTAACGGTAGTAGCTCATTACCGAAAACAAACTTCATTAGCTCCACCGCCCGAGGGGGCGTGGCTATAGGACCGCGAGGCACCAGCACCGCCAGATTTTCGCCCGGCTGCAATAGATGTGACAACAGCGCCGCCGTTACCACCTGCAACATCAACACCAGCGTCACGGCAATCACTGCCGCCCGCGGTCTCCAGCGAATTTCCCCAGGAGGCGCCACATCGAGCGTGGAGACTTCCACCGCAAACAAAATCATTCCCAGCGCCACACACCCAATTGCCATCAACTGCACCACGAATAATAGTGGAGCGTACAGCTGCAAGAAAATTCCTGAGCTGGCCAGCAAGCTCAATCCGAAGTACAGAGAAGCGTAGAATGCTTTCCTTCGCGTCACTACCATCGCCGCGCTCATGATGGCGATCCCGGCAAGCACGTAAAATGTGATTTCACCGTGCATCGCATGGCCGCCATGAACTTCGCGCTAAGTTTGAACGCATGCTACAGGCCCGTTTTATTTTTCGAATAGCAATTCACCCGCACGCTGCGTCGCCTTTACCACTGCTTTAATCAGCGTTACGCGCAGCTTCCCTTCCTCAAGTTCCAGAATTCCATCGATGGTACAGCCTGCCGGGGTGGTCACCGCATCCTTCAGCAGCGCCGGATGATCCCCAGTTTCAAGAACCACACTTGCCGCCCCTTTCATGGTTTGCGCGGCCAGCAACGTCGCCACATCGCGCGCCAAGCCCACTTTCACGCCCGCCTCCGCTAACGATTCCAGAATGATGTACGCAAAAGCCGGTCCGCTCGCGGAAAGTCCCGTAACCGCATCCATGTTTTTTTCGTCCACCACCACTGTACGTCCCACGGCATCAAACATGGCCCGCGCCATATCGACGTGTTGCTCTGTGGCGCTGGCCCCTCGACATATTCCCGCCATGCCGCAATTTACCGTCGAGCAAGTGTTGGGCATCACCCGAACTACCGCCGCCTTGGCGCCCAGCCGCTGCTCGATGTACGAAGTGGGAACCGACGCCGCAACCGAGATCACCAGAGCATCAGGGTTTAATTCTCCAGAAATCTCCTGCAGCACATCCCCGATCACTTGCGGTTTAACTCCCAGCAATACGATATCAGCGCCGCGAACTGCACTGCGATTTTCCGTGCTGGTCGCGATCCCCATCTCCTTCGCCAGCTTTGCTGCTTTCTCGCTATGTTTTACCGTCGCGGTGACATTTTCCGCCTTGAACAATCCCTGCTTCAGGTATGCGCGCAGAAGAATCCCGCCAAGTTTGCCCGTTCCGAGAACGGCTAACTTTTTGTCTCTCAGATTTTTATTCATCGTGAAGGTATTGTTGACGACCCGTCGCGGCGCGTCAACCAGGGATTGTCATGCGCACGCAGCGTGGTCAAAAAACCATTCTGCTTTGAATCGGCGCCGTCCGATGCGCAGGGTGCCCAGGCTCGATTTGCAGCCTGGGTCCTGGGGTGCTCTTCTCAGACTTCACACCACTTCAACCACATGCACCGCGACTCTCTTGCGGCCACGCCGAACCTGTCCTCGCGGCCAGTTGTCACACTTGAAATTTCAATTAATTTCATGAAATTTTTCTTACCCCCACTACGTATCATGATTAGGGAGAAACGTTATGTTCGCGCGCAACACCGCTATCCAGCTCATCACTAAAGCCGGAACTTTATTTGGCGCACTTTTTCTGGTCGGTGTCTTGCTCGCCGCCATCCCTGCCCACAAATCGCAGCCTCCGCAATTTTCTGAACTCCAGGAATCGCAATCCGCTCAACCCGATGCAAACACCATGCCGGGCATGGACATGAGTGAACAACACACTCCTGAAGCCGGCGCCGTGCACGACATGTCCTCAGGCAGTCACGACGCGCACAGTCTACATATGTATATGACCGCGCCCCGCCCTCAAATCCCGGGCGATGTGCAGCGCGCCAACGAAATTGTTACCCAATTGCGCAGCGGAATCGAAAAATATAAGGACTATCACGTTGCTCTCGACGATGGCTTCAAGATCTTTATGCCCGACATTCCGCAGCCCGAATATCATTTCACCAGCTACAAAAATGGCTTTCTCGGAGCGCTAAATTTTGACCCGTCACGTCCCACTTCGCTTCTGTACAAAAAAACTTTCAGCGGCTATGAACTGGTCGGCGCGATGTACACCATGCCCAAGCGCGCCACCGAGGAACAACTCAACGCTCGCGTGCCTCTCAGTATTGCCAGCTGGCATTTGCACACCAATCTCTGCCTGCCCCCGCGCGATCAGATGCGTTCCGCGGACTTCACTAAATTTGGATTGAAGGGCTCGATCGCTACGCAGGACGCTTGCGACGCCGCCGGAGGCCGCTTCCAGCCTTCCATTTTCGGCTGGATGGTGCACGTCTACCCCTACGAAGACGGCCTGGATAAAATCTTCACTATGCATCGCCACATGGATTAGTTTTCTTGGTGCGCAACCGCGTTCTTCGCTCTGCCGTTGGGCACCGCGAATTCCGCATCCCCAAGTTGCCACAACAAAAATGAATATTGATCCGTCAGCAACGCCGTATGTTGCGATTTCGTCGCTCCGATTCCCCCGTGCCCGGCATCGTAATCCACGCGCAGCAGCACCGGTTTCCCGCTGGAAGTGGCCGATTGCAATCTCGCCGTCATCTTGTTCATCTGCCAAGGGTCAACCCGTGGATCATTAACCCCGGTAGTTAGCAGTACCGCCGGATACGCCGTGTGATCCTTGACGCGATGAAACGGGCTGATCGCCAGCATATTTTTGAAGTCGCCTGCATTCTTAACCGTGCCGAACTCAGGAATATTCGCTGGGCCACTAACTTGTAATTCCGATCGAAGCGCATCCGAATCACCCACATTATCGAGCGCTGCACCAAATACATCGGGCCGCTCTGTAATCGCCCCGCCGATCGTCAGGCCGCCCGCGCTTGTTCCTTCACCAGCCAAATGCTGCGGCGAAGTATATTTGTGGTCGATCAGGTACTGCGCGCACACCAGAAAATCCCTAATAGTATTTTCCTTAGTGCCCTTGCGCCCCCCGTTGTGCCAATCCTCGCCGTATTCTCCTCCGCCTCGAACGTGCGCCACCGCCATCACTCCGCCGCGTTCCAGCCACGCCAGTGAGCTGGGATCGAACCCGGGGTCTAACGTGATTCCGTAAGCTCCGTACCCATGCAATAACGTTGGATGCGATCCATCCATCTTCAAACCGCGTTGATGCACAATCGATAGTGGCACCATCGTCCCATCGGCCGCCTTCACTTTCACCTCTTCCGATTCAATTCCAGAAAAATCCACCGGCGACACCGGAATTATTTTTGTGTCCACGATCGTGTTGGTCTTTGGATCATAGTGAAAGAACATCGACGACTTGGTCCACGAAGCCAGCCGCACAAAAACGCCCGGCTCCTCCGGGTTCACGAATATCTCCTGAATTGCACCCTCAAACGGCAATCGAATTTCCGTCGCCGCGCCGCCCTCGTACGGCAACCGCCACAATTTTCCCAATCCGCCGTCGAGCTTTTGCACGTACAGTGCGTCACCCGCAGCTTGTATTCCGGTCACCACTGAGTCCGAAGCCGGCATCAACACTCGCGCGTGCGCGACTTCATCCTTTGGCAAATCAACGCCTAATACCTTGAACCGCGACGCCTCGTGGTGCGACAGCAGATAAACGTGATCCCCATGAACATCAAATCCCGTGACCTCGTCGCCCACGTCGGCGATCTTCCGCCACGAAGCGCTGGCGTCATGCAAGCTAGCCAGGCTGGTAACATAAATCGTGTTTTCGTTCTGCACCCCATGCGCAATCACTCCGAAGGCATACTTCGATCCCGAAGGAACAGCGACAAACGGAAAATCACTTTCCGTCATGCTCACCGCCGCTGATAAACCATTACCGAATATCGCCACGTCTTTTTCGGGATCATCCGCGACGTGATGCAAATAATCCTTGCTGTTCAGGTAATACGACGTTCGCGGATCATTCGGTGCCGGTTTCCCCAGTCGGTTATAAAAAAAACTCTGATTGTCGGGCAGCCAGAACACCGCGCCGAATTGCGCTCGATCGATGCTCGGGCCGGCTTCCTTTCCATCGCTGGCATCCAGCACATGCAGAACGCTGTTCTCCGAGCCGCCCGGCGAAATACCCACAGCCACCAGTTTCCCATCCGGCGAGGCTTGGAAATAGTCGATGGAAAAATGCACCCCGTTCGCTGTGCGCGTTTGTGGATCAAGCAGCAGTCGCTCCGCGCCGCCGCTGCCGTCGCGCACATACAATCTGCGATTGTCCTCGCCCGTCGCCTGCTTCAAGTAGAACAATCGCCCGCCGAATGACTGCAGCCCGTTTACTCGCACACCGCTATCGTCCAACTCCGCGATACGTTTCCGCAGTTTGTCGCGATTAGGTATCTGCTCTAGCACCGCGCGGGTGTAATCATTCTGCGCGCGCATCCACGACGAAACCTCCGGACTCTTGAGGTCTTCCAGCCAGCGATACGGATCGCTGATCTCCGTCCCAAAAAACGTTTCCTTTACCTCGCGAACCGGAGTCTCCGGCGGAGCCAGCGCCGCAACAGGCGCATCTCTCTCCGCAGTTTTCGTCTGCGCCAAATCCAGCGTCGAACTTCCGGCACCTAAAATCAACAGCGTCATCACTCGCACAGTTCGCACGCGCATTCGCTCTCCTTCTTTTCCTTATTACTTCCGAATGGATCTGTCGGCTGGACTAGGGGGGCAAGGCGCAGATTACACGGAAACCCCGCCCTAAAACAGTGGATGCTGCAAATCTGTAACCCTCGAATCGATACTCACCTCGCCGCAGGGTGCCCCAGGGTTCGCAGTTGAGTTATGAACCTGGGTCTTGAGGTGGTCTGTTCAAGTTAAATTTCTAGACCGCCGACGCAGCCCCACTCGTCTGGGAAAAAGTCCAGGAACCACTACCCATATTTTCCCACCTGCCCGCCTTGCCGGTTGAATTGCACCTCTCAAGCGTGCCGCGTATCATTAGCTGTTCATGCTCCCGGCACGTTTTCACCACTCCATTCCCCGGTCGCTTTTCCCCGCAATCTTCGCGTTCACTGTCTTGTTTGGCGCCGTCTCCCCTTCTCGCGCTCAGCAATCAACCGAGATACTCCCGCTTTCGGAAGTCCATCCCGGCATGCAGGGCTACGCCTACACGATTTTTGCCGGCGACCAGGTTGAAAAATTCGATCTCGAAGTCCTCGGCATCATGCCCAATTTCCTGGGCCCCAAACAATCCATCATCCTTGTACAATTAAAAGGCCCCAAGGTCGAGCACACCGGCGTCGTAGCAGGCATGAGCGGCAGTCCCGTTTACTTGGACGGCAAACTCGCAGGTGCCCTTTCGCTCAAGCTCGGCATATTCACCAAGGAACCCATCGCTGGCGTAACACCCATCGCCGATGTTTTAAATCCTCCAGTCCAGTCAAATGCTCCGCAATCCGCGCAGTCAGGGCAAAATACAGCTCAGCAGTTTTCGCCTTCTTCACTGCCCAACGACTCGACCTCGAATTCCGCAAATAATTTCGCAACACAACAAATCACCCTGCCATCAGGCGCCGCCCTGGAACCCATCGAAACACCTCTCGTCTTTTCCGGTTTTCAAGCTTCCGCTCTACGCGAATTTTCCTCGCAACTCCAGGGTTACGGCTTCGTCGCCGCTCAGGGAGGCACCGCCGCGTCGCGCCCGGATGACTCCCAACTGAAACCCGGCGATATGGCCGGAATGGTGCTCGTTCAGGGTGACGCCTCCATCAACTCCGCCTGCACCGTCACCGCCGTGCAAGCCGACCGCGTGTTCCTCTGCGGCCATCCCTTCTTAAGTCTCGGCGACGTGCAACTTCCCATGGCCCGCAGCCGCGTACTCGCCACGCTCTCCTCCGACATGGCCTCCACCAAGATCGTAAACGTGGGTGGCTCCATCGGCACCATCACTGGCGATCACCTCACCGCGGTCACTGGAAAACTCGGTACGTCACCCGCCATGATCCCGCTGGAGCTCACCCTTTCGGTCGCTGGCGCGGAAAAGCAACTGCACTTCCAGCTCGTCAATCATCCGCGCTTAACCCCCATCCTGGTTGCGCTCACCACCTTCAGCGGTCTCACTCAGAATTCCCTTTACGGCGAAGGCACTACCCTGCATCTCTCCGGCGAAATCCAGCTGAAAAATCACGCGCCCGTCCAGATTGATAACACCTTCGCTCCCGGCGACGCTCTTTCCCCCGACGGCTTGCCCATTGCCCTCACGATGCAAAGCATTTTCTCGCGTTTGTTCACCAATAATTTTGAAGCCACCGCCATCGAGCGAGTTTCCCTGCGCGTCGAAAGTGTACCCGGCCGCCATTCCTTCACCATCGAAAGCGCCTGGCTCGAAAAAGGCGAAGCCGCTCCCGGCGAAACTTTGCGCGTGCGCGTCTTGCTTCGACCCTATCGCGGCCCCGCGCAAGTTCAGGAAACCACCGTGCACGTTCCTGATCAGGTCACCCGCGGCACCATGCTGCGCGTCCTCGTCAGCGACGCTGACATGCTCAATCGCGCATCCCGTGGATTTGCCGCCACCGGTGCCGGTGCCTCCGCAAGCCTCGATCAACTCATCGCCCTGCTGAATCGTGAGCGTCGCAATGATCGCCTGTACGTCGGACTCTTCGCTCCATCGCCAACCATGCTGTGGGAAGACAAGGAATTGCCCAACGTGCCCCTCTCTCAAATTAATATCATTGATGGACGCCCGGCACCCGGGACTGTCCAGGTCCTTCGCGAATCGCTTTCCAGCGAATCTTCCATTCCACTTGGTGGCCCGGTCGCCGGGGTTATCTCACTCAATCTTCAAATACGATGATTACTTTAAAAAATAAACATCGAAGTTGGCGCTTAAAATCTCACTTTAATATCTATTCCCGAACGTTCTTGGTGTGCCTTTTGGCTATTGTCTGCGGCTTAGTAACTCGCGCCGAGCACACTCGCCGCTGGCGCAGCAGCACTTACGAGGAATTTTTAAAGGGTAAAGCCAATGGCGTGGCCGTCCGCAGCGATGGCCGCCTCGAGCTAGCTCCAAAGTTCGCCTTGATCGCCGACGCCGATGCATCGTATCTTTGGTCACTGCGCACCGATCCTAAAGGTGTGCTCTACGCCGCCGCAGGCTCCCCCGCAAAAGTTTTTCGCTTTGATACTGCTGGAAAGCCCACCACCGTTTTTGACTCTGGCGATCTTTCTGCCCAAGCCATCGCTTTCGACCCGCAGGGCAATCTCTATGTAGGCACCTCCCCTGATGGAAAGGTTTATCGCGTCTCATCGTCCGGCGAAAAGTCCGTGTTCTTCGATCCCAAGACAAAATATATCTGGGACCTCGCGTTTTCCCCCGACGGAACTCTCTACGTGGCCACCGGTGATAAAGGTCAAATTTTTGCCGTCAATCCCAGCGGCAATGGCGAACTTTTTTACTCCAGTGACGAAGCCCATATCCGCACACTGGCCTTTGATCCCGGTGGAAATGTTATCGCCGGCACCGAGCCCAACGGCCGCGTCCTCCGCGTTTCCCATGCCAACACAAAATACCCCCGCCCAATTAAATCACCGGACAAATCACTCCCCGCGGCACAAGGTTTCGTGCTCTACGAAACCGCTAAACGTGAAGTCACCGCTCTGGCCATAACCCCGGACGGCACTATTTACGTTTCCGCCATAGGCGAAAAGCAGCGCAGTGCCACTCCTGCTCCTTCAGCTGTGTTTGTCACCCCGCAAGGCACCACTACCATTACCAACGCTCCCGGGACCTCTCCTGCTCAGTCCACCGCGCCGACGGTGTTCTTGCCTTTTCCGCCAGTCGTTTCTTCCAGCATCTACCGGATCAGTGCCAACGGCGCCCCTGACGAGCTTTGGTCTTCTCGTGAAGATCTGGTCTACAGTCTGGGCCTCGGCGCCGACGGCCGTCTGCTCGCCGGTACCGGAAACAACGGCGCACTGCTAGCCATAGACTCCAAAGGTGTATTCGCGCAACTCGCCAAATCCGGCTCCGCACAGATCACTGGAATTTCCCGTGACAAAAACGGCAAAGTCTTTATCTGCACCGCCAATCCCGGTAAAGTTTTCTCCGTCGGCCCTGAATTCGAAGCCGAAGGCACCTATGAATCGCGCTCCTTCGACGCGCAAAATTTTTCACAATGGGGCCGCCTGGAATGGTGGAGTCCGCGCACTGCCCCGAGCACGCCTTCGGCGGCCAAAAAATCCTCTACGCATGACACCGAACCGCGCGTGGAATTCTTCGCGCGCTCTGGCAACACCGAGGACCCTGGCAGAGAATGGTCCACCTGGTACGGCCCCTATACCCGCTCGGGCGTCGATATGGAAATTCCTCCCGCGCGATTTGCGCAATGGAAAGCCGTTATCCACGGCGGCCAGCCCGGCGATGGCGTAGATTGGGCCAGTTTGGCGTATCTGCCCCGTAACGTCGCGCCGGTAATCGAGGGCATAGCCATCCAGGAGCCAGGCGTGCGCGCCAATGCGGCGAATATAATTTCCACCGGCCAGCCAACCACTGTCACCCTCAAACTGCCTCCCGCGCCGAATACTTCTGGCCTGATCATCACCCAGTCGAGCACCCCGCCAAGATTCGAACCGCCGCCGCAGGGCTTTCAGCAAAAAGGCTACGCCACCGTGCTATGGACCGCGCACGACGATAATGACGACGAATTGCGCTACGCTGTTTATTATCGCGGCGAACATGAGCAGGATTGGAAATTGTTGAAGGACAAACTGGAGCAGAAATTTTATTCTTGGGACGCCACATCATTTCCGGACGGCGCCTATTACCTGAAGATTGTCGCAACCGACGCGCCTTCGAATCCGCCCGCCACCGCGCTTACCGCCGAGCGAATTAGCGAGCGCTTTGAAGTGGACAACACCCCGCCGGTTATCGAGCATCTGCAAGCCGAATTTCGTGCCGCTGATCAAGTCAGCAGCTCCATCGCCGTGAAATTCACCGCCCGCGATGCCAGCAGCAGTGTGGAGCGCGCCCAATACAGCCTCGACGGCGGCGACTGGATCCTCGTATCTCCGGCGGGAAACGTCAGCGACGCGCCCGAAGAACACTATGAGTTCACGCTTAGTGATCCGTCCGCCGGAGAACACACCATCGCGATTCGCGCTTACGATCGCTTTGAAAATGTCGGGAGTGCAAAAGCTACGGTAACCGTGATCAGTTCAAATCCCCGGTAAAGCGATTTAGCTTCAACCCGACGCATCAAGGGCCTTGCATCAGCATTGCTGAGGACTAATCCCAGCGAGGCGGCCGCGTCGAATCTGTCTGCTCTTCAATTTCCGCGCCAAAACCAATTCTTCCATCCCCAAACGGCTCGCCCCTGGTGTGAGCAATTCGCGCCATGCAATTTATTTCCTTCGCCGCGTACCCGCCCACCTCGATCGGCATCCGTAGCGTAACTTCCAATCGCATTCCGACCCGCAACGGCGCTGACGACGCGAAAAAAAATCCCCCGCGCGAAACATTCAGCGCTTCCGTAAAATGTTCGATGCTGTCCGCGTCAACACCCAGCGCGCGAAATCGCAACGGGGTGCGCAAATTGTAGCGGGCTAACCGCCGGCGATCTTGGTCTTTCACTTTTACTGGCTCCACGTGGGGAAAACTGGCTAGCGAGTTTCGATGACAGGGCTTCAAGTCAGCGTAGCAAAGCTGCAGGGCACGTCAAGTGACAAATTAGCGAGTACTGGGCGCTCGCAAACGAGTTCAATCGCTTTGCTCCAACTCGCGCTTCCAGTATTCTGCTGTGCATTGGACACCGAATAATGCCTACCACAAACTCAAAGCACCCGGCTCACAAGGACCCTCATCAAAAAACCGCAACTGTAGAAGATTTCGCGCCTCCCTCCTGGGATTCCATCAAGCAGGCCCACGCCCGCATAGCTCCTAAAATACACCGCACTCCCGTGTTGACCAGTTCTTCGCTCGATAAACTCACCGGCGCCAACATTTTCTTCAAATGCGATAATTTTCAGAAAACCGGCTCTTTCAAAATTCGCGGTGCCACAAATGCCATCTTCTCCCTCACCGACGCCGAGGTTGCAAACGGCATCGTCACTCAATCCAGCGGCAATCACGGCGCTGCCATAGCCTGTGCCGGTGCCTGGCGCGGTGCAAAAATCTGGGTAGTCATGCCCAAAAATGCGCCAGCCGTAAAATTTCGCGCCGTCGAAAGTTATGGCGCGCAGGTAACTCTCTGCGAGCCCACCGTCACCGCACGCAATCAAGCCGCCGCACGCGTTCGCGCCGAGACTGGTGCTTACCTCGTACATCCCTACGATGACGATCGCATCATCGCCGGACAAGCCACCGCCGCGAAGGAACTCCTCGAAGAAATCGGCGATCTTGACGCTGTATTTGCGCCCGTCAGTGGCGGCGGCCTCCTCAGTGGCACCGGCCTCGGTGCAAAAGGCCTACGCCCCAGTATTCGCATCTTTGGTTGCGAGCCGGAACGCGCCGACGATGCCTTCCGCTCCCTCGCCAGCGGCACATTACAATCTCAGGACTCCAGCGACACCATCGCCGACGGTTTGCGCGCTTCCCTCGCTCCGCGCACCTTCGCCATTCTGCGAAAACTTGTGGATGGAATTTTGCTGGCCAGCGAAGAAGAAATTATTTCCGCCACCCGTCTCATCTGGGAGCGCATGAAAATTATCATCGAGCCATCGTCGGCGGTAGCCATTGCCCCATTGCTGCGGCCCGGCGCCGTCGCCGCATTAAACCTCCCGCCACGGGCCGACGGCCGGACCACAAAAATCGGCGTCATCTTTTCCGGCGGAAACGTCGACCTATCGTCCCTCCCATTCTAATTTAAATCGGCGCCGCGAGGAATGTTCGCGTCATCACAAATTCCAAAAAACACGGAGGGTGCGCCAGGCTCAATTTTTAGCCTGGGTCTTGGGGTGGAACCTAGGTCTCGGGGTGCCTCAGGTTCGCTTTTGAGTTATGAACCTGTATCTTGGGGTTGCCTAGTGAAGCCACTCGATCGCGTGCCTCTTCCCAGAAATTACGTTTCTCTCAGTTTCAATTTGCCCGCAGTTTTATTTTCTTCCAGAAACGCCCGCAAATCCTGCGAGGCGTCCAGCAGCCTCACCCATTGCTCATAATAAAGCGTCACCGGGAAGCGCCCCAGCCCATACACACTCACGCCACCCTTTTCGCCCACACGAAATTCCAACGCTCCAGTGCGCCGCCCGGACCCTTTCTTCTCCAACTCCGCTATTTTTGCTTTCAGTTCTTCATATGATGGCTCGGCCATTTTTCCTCCATTAAACTCGAATGCTGCCGATTATACTCAACCCGCCAAGGAGTGTCCGCACGCCAACGCTCCATCGTCTGTCACAGGTCCGTCTGTCCGCCACTTCACCGCTACTTCAGCGTGACTTTTTCAACCAGCGGCAAGTCTTGTGAAGACCCACCCGCCATAAATGAATAACTTCCCGGTACCACCTTCCAGCTGTCCGACACCTCGTCAAATATAGACAGATATGGGGGCTCGATACCAATCGTCACTTCCTTGCTTTCCCCCGCCCCGAGCTTAACTTTGCTCCAGCCCACCAATCTTTTTGGAGGCTCTCCAGCATCCGCAGGAAGTGCCGCATAAACCTGAGCGACTTCTGCTCCCGCCCTGCTACCCGTGTTCTTCACCGTAAACGTAACCGTGGTTTTCTCTTTGCGGGCTTTTACCTTCAAGTCCGAATAGGCGTACGACGTATACGACAAACCAAATCCAAACGGGAACAGCACCGCCTTTTTTTCAGCGTCATACCATTTGTAACCAAGCTTCAATCCTTCGTCGTAATGCACTTCGAACGTCGGCTTGGCCGCTCCACTCGACATCACCGCCTGTTTACCCAGCTGGCTCGGAGTCGGAATCACTTCTCGCGGATGCGGCAAATCCGCTTCACTGCGCGGAAAAGTCATCGGCAATTTACCACTGGGGTTTACATCGCCAAAAAGTATGTTGGCCACCGCATCCGCGCCCTTGCTCCCCGCATACCACGCTTCCAGCACCCCACTCACTTTCTCGATCCATGGCATGGTCACCGCGGTCCCGGATTCGATCACCACGATTGTCCGCGGATTCGCGGAAGCTACCTGATCAATCATCGCGTCCTGGTTGTCCGGCAACGACAAATTTGGCAGGTCAAAATCTTCGCTGGTCCACTGGTGCGCAAACACGATCGCAACATCCGACTGCTGAGCCAACTCCGCAGTGGCCGCAGGATCGGCTCCTGAGGCAAACTTCACACTGACCCCCGGAACCTTGGCAGCGACAGCCTTTAACGGCGAAGTCGGAAACCACACATGAGCCTTCCATGCCGGTGACGTGGATCCCGGCGGATCCACTTGCGCCGATCCGCCACCCGAAATCATGCCTTCATCCGCGTGCGTGCCAATAATTGCAATGGAGCGCACCTTCGCGCTATCCAGCGGCAAGATGCCCTTATCATTTTTTAGCAGCACGATGCTTTGTTCCGCAATCTGCCGCGAAGTTTCCAGCCCACCTTCCACATCCACTACGCTTCTCTTCCTCGGAAAGTCCACGATACCGCTCAAAAATTCTGACCGCAGAACGCGCCGCACGTGATCATCCAGTTCGGCGACGGGAACTTTGCCTTCCTGAACCGCTTTTTTCAAAGGCTCGCCATAATAAATATCTTCAGGTTCCTCATTATCCAGACCCGCCGCGGACGCTTTCACCGTGCTGTGGGTGCCGCCCCAATCTGACACCACGAAGCCTTTGAACTTCCACGCTTTCTTCAACACTTCCGTAAGCAAATATTTATTTTCGCACGCATAATCGCCGTTAACCGCATTGTAGGAACACATCACCGCGGCCGGATTGCCAATCTCGATGCCAATGTGAAAAGCCAGCAAGTCCGTCTCCTGCATCGCGCGCTTCCCGATCACTGCATTCACTTCATTGCGCCCGCTCTCCTGATCGTTTACCGCGTAGTGCTTGATGTCCCCGATGACGTGCTGTGCCTGCTCGCATTTAATGCGATTGCCTACCAGCGTCCCCGCCAGAATCGGATCTTCCCCCAAGTATTCAAACGTCCGTCCGTTGCGCGGCTCCCGCGTAATGTTGGTGCCGCCGCCTAAAGTCATGTTGTAGCCCTGCGCGCGCAACTCCCGCCCGATTAGCGCGCCATACTCGCACGCCGCTTGCGGGTCCCAGCTCGCCGCCGAAGCAACAGGCGATGGTAGCGCCGTCGAATATCTCCCATTCTCCGCGCTGCTCCGCAGCCCGTAAGCAGCGTCACTCATCTGAATCATGGGAATTCCCAGCCGCTCCACACCGAACACAAATCCCGCGCCACCGTTGCCTAGATATGCCTTGGGAAACACCTTGCCAGGCCAGTTCGGCATTCCCTCGCCATGCACCAGATCGATTTTTTCGTCGAGCGTCAATTCTTTCAGCACCATCTCCGCCCGTTCGTCCGGTGAAAGTTGAGGATTCATCCAGGGACGATCTTTAGCGGCGCCCTCATCGCCCTCATGTAAACGCCCCTGCGCGAACGATGCTGCGCCACCCAACGAAATAGCAAGTGCAGCAGTGACTCCTAAGCTTAAACAACGCAACTTTTTCATCGGCAATGTCCTCGTGAAAGCGCTCATAAATGCGCGCCTATGATAGCGGGTTTCGCTCAAATAATACGCTGGATCTTACACTCCCCGAAGAACCGGATCTTCCAGAACACATTAGCTCATTCTAATGATGACTCATTTGGTACAGAACCAATGTTCCCCAAGATGAAATACTTTCAATCGGGCCAGGTGTGATCGTGCCAAAAACCTCGACAGCAAAATCCAATCGTGTACCAGCTGACTCGGCAGGCACGGAATCTGTGCCAAAAATTCTCGAGCGCGACCGAGACTTGTTAATCCACGACTGGCTCGCATTGGTGGAAGAGCAAGAAGACCAAGAAGACCTGCTGACCATCCCGTTGAACTACGCAGACCGCGGCGCACATTTGCCGCAGTTGTTAGCCGATGAGATTGCCCGCCTGCATCTGGATTCCTCCGCGAAAGCTCGTATCTCCGTCGCGCTGGGCATCACGGCGACCTGCGGCGCAAACCGGGCCACTCTGTGGCCATGGTAGTCGAGGAATCGCGACTCTTACAGGCTTGCCTTTTCTCCACTCTGCACAAAAACACTACCGACCTGAATTACGAAAAACTGCTCCAGGATGTGGTGACCATCGCGGACGAGGTGGATGCGCAGCTAAAACAACAAATGCTGCGCTACATCGCTGCAAATGCAGTTGGCACTAAACCCAGAGTGCATTGACTTAGGAAGCTCGCTAAGATCAGGCTCCAGTTTTTTTGTCCCGTTCACCCCCTTCCCGCAAGTGAAAGCACCAGCGCGTCTTCGAACGGACGCGGACGGGAGCGGCATGAACCAACCGATAAAGAAATCCGTGCTGTTGATCGAGTCCCACCCGGACGATACGCGGTTGATAACCGAAGCGCTCCAAAATGTCGTGCAGGACGGTCTGCAGCTCGAGTGTGTCAAGAAATTATCGGACGGACTGGACCGCATCCACCAAGGTAGAGTTCGCGGCGTCATCGTAGACATCGAAATGCCCAACGGTAAGGGTGTGGCCGCCTTTGAAAAGTTAAGGGCCGCCGCGCCTCACCTTCCTATTCTGATACTCAGCGGTGTGAAAAACGAGAGCGTCGCGAAACAGGCCGTAGATCGCGGCGCGCAAGACTACTTCCTGAAAACTAACTCTGATCAGTTCCGGTTTCGCAAAGCCGTGCGCTTGATGATCGAGCGCCACGCCACAGAGGAAAAAGCATATTTACGACAGCGCTGCGCCGAAGTAACGCTTGCTTGCACTGGCGACGCAGTGATCATCAGCGATAGCGCAGAGCTGGTGACCCATTTAAACGGCCCTGCGGAACTGTTAACCGGATGGTCTCAAGCAGAAGCGCGCGGCCACGCACTAAACGAAGTATTGGGCCGCGTTTCGCGCGACGTCCAGACGCCCTCATCGCCCGCTCCATCCGCGGCTTCTGGCGTTATTGAAGACGTGCTTTGGTCAGAAACAGCTACGTTACTAAGACGTGACGGCGTGGAGCGGAACATAAAAAACTGCTCGGGGCACATCCGCGACCGGGACGGTAACGTCGCCGGAACCGTGGCCGTCCTGCACGATTTAGGCGCCGTGCGACAGAAGGCCTTGAAGCTTTCCCATGTCGCACAGCATGACTTTTTGACCGGCTTGCCCAATCGCTCACTTGTGAATGACCGTATCACCCAGGCCATCTCTTTCTCCGCCCGATATACCAAACAGTTGGCAGTGATGTTTGTCGACCTCGATCTATTTAAGAAAATCAACGATTCGCTAGGTCATGCCGTGGGCGACAAACTCTTGCAACAGGTAGCTATTCGCATCGTAGCCAGCGTGCGCCGTTCAGACACCGTGGCGCGCATTGGCGGAGACGAATTCGTGGTGCTGCTTTCACAAGTCGGCCACGCCGAAGACGCCGTTTTCATTGCCAGAAAAATTCTCACCTCTCTGGCCACCCCGTACCTCATCGATCAAAAACTACTTCAAATCAACGCCAGTATCGGTGTCAGCACCTACCCCGACGACGGCACAGACTCCGAAATCCTCATCCACCGCGCAGACACCGCCATGTATGAAGCCAAAAAATTGGACCGAAATAACTGTCAATTCTTCCGGCCGGAAATGCAGGCGCGAGTTTTGGAATGGCGGAGCCTGGAGGGGAACCTGCGCAGCGCGCTCCAGCGCAACGAATTCATGCTGAAGTATCAACCAAAGATCGATCTCTCTACCGGAGAAATCAGTGGCGTGGAAGCCTGCTGCGCTGGAATCATCCCGAGCGCGGCCAAATCCAGCCGTCAAAATTTGTCCCCATCGCGGAAGAATCTGGATTAATCGTGCCTATTGGACAGTGGGTCCTATTGGAAGCTTGCCGCCAGTCGCGCACCTGGATGGACGCGGGATTGCCGCCAGTTCGCATCGCCGTCAACGTGTCCGCGCTACAATTCGCTTCCAAGGATTTTTTGCCCAATGTCCACGCCGCTTTGATTTCGACAGCAATGGACCCTCGCAATCTAGAACTCGAATTAACCGAAACCGTATTGATGGAAGACGCCGAATCTGCCATGCAGACCTTGCGCGCACTGAAAGCCATCGGCGTGCAACTCGCCGTGGATGATTTTGGGGGTTGGTTATTCCAGCTTCAGCCATTTGCGAAAATTCCCACTTGATGCTTTGAAAGTCGATCGCAGCTTCGTAAACGATATTTCCTCGAACCCTGACAACGCCATGATTCTGAGCGCCCTGATCAACATCGGAAAGAGCCTTAAGCATCGCGTGGTGGCCGAGGGCGTGGAGACCGAGGAACAACTCCATTTTCTGCGCCAGGAAGGTTGCAGCGAGGGCCAAGGCTACTTTTTCTCCCCCCCGGTAATTGCCGAGAAGTTCGCGCAGTTTCTGGAGCGCGGCGTAACCGAATCAATGGTGCATTAACCCCTAAGCGCGCAATGCCGCGGGAACTGGGACAGCCAATCATCCCGGAATTTTGGCCGTCTCGGCTTGCAAATACCCCGGGGAAAATAGCCTCAGAAAGCATCCTAAGCAAATCATGTCCGCATCAGAAAGAACACTCGGGTTGGGTCTTGCTTAATCCGCACTGTAGGACTGGGCCCAAAAGTATAGTTTACGAGTCGGTTATCTGACCCTATGTGGTAGCCTTCATGAATTGGGGAGTGCTGGTGGGGCCTTCCGCGGAAACATCGTTGTCAGTAGTAAAATGTAATACTACTCGTGTATCCATCGGTCGCAGCCGCCCCGTCGACTCGCTCAAGAAACAAATCAAACCAGCTCCAAAATTCCCGCTACGGGCCAAATGATGAAAACCTATTCGCAACTGCTAGGCACGGTTGATCGCACTTTCCGGTTTTCGCCAATTGGTTTTCTGGCGCTTGCTCTGCTTTCGACCGCCTTGCCCACCACCTCCGCGGCGCAGACCAATGACGCCAGCGCATCGCAGGCGACTTCCCGCCCTGCGCAAATCACACAAGCCCGTATCACCCAAGCCCGCATCACCCAAGCTATCGACGAAAAACATTTAGTCCTCCTCCCCGGCAATGTCCATCCGCTGGCCCAACCCAAATTTGACCAGGGCGCCGTAAGCGATGCGCAACCGCTGGATCGCATGCTCCTGCTGTTGCAGCGTGCCCCCGAACAAGAAGCCGCCCTGCGCCAATTGTTGGACGATCAACTCACTCTCGATTCGCCAAAGCATCACGCCTGGCTGACTCCTCAACAATTCGGCGCGCAATTCGGACCCGCTGACGCCGACCTCCAGGCCGCTACGAGCTGGTTAACAGCCAAAGGCTTTCACGGGATCCAGGTCGGGCCAGGACGCACCGCCATTCAGTTTTCAGGCACCGCGGGACAAGTGCGGGACGCCTTCCACACCGAAATTCACCGCTACGTGGTGAATGGCGCAGAACACTTCGCCAATTCCAGCGATCCACAAATTCCCGTGGCCCTGGCTCCGGTAGTGGCCGGCGTGGTCTCCTTGCATAATTTTCCGAAGTTCGCCCACTCTCACACTCTGGGAAATTTTCATCGTGCCCGGGATGGCGGCGCTATCGAACCACTATTTTCTTTTGCCGGCTGTGGCTCTAATTCAAACCAGCCCTGCAACGGACTCGGCCCCGCCGACCTCGCCAAAATCTACAGCGTCCCTGCAAATCTGGATGGCACCGGACAAACCATCGCCGTAGTAGGCCAGTCGAATATTAATCTCGCTGATGCGCAACAATATCGCGCCATTTTCGGCTTGCCGGTGAACGATCCCGTTATCGTTTTGAATGGCCCAGATCCCGGGCTGACCGCCGACGAATCGGAAGCCACTCTGGACGTTCAGTTGGCCGGCGCTATGGCCCCCAAGGCAACTATCAAGCTGGTGGTCTCAGAATCATCACAATCCACCGCCGCCGCCACTGCAGGCATCGATCTATCCGCTCTGTACATCGTTGACAACAACGTTGCCGGGATCATGAGCGAAAGCTATGGCTCTTGTGAAGCTGGCCTCGGCACCACGGGCAATAACTTTTACAGCGCTTTGTGGGAACAGGCCGCCGCGCAGGGCATCACGGTGTTGGTATCGACCGGCGATAACGGCTCTGCATCTTGCGATGATCCCAATTCCTTCGACTTCGCTTCCAATGGCTTGGCGGTCAACGGAATTGCATCCACTCCTTTCAATCTAGCCGTTGGCGGCACCGACTTCCTCTACAGCGCTGCCAACCCATCTTCAACTTACTGGAATGTCACCAATTCCGGCACGCCTCCAACCGAGTCTGCCAAGTCCTATATTCCGGAAACCCCCTGGAACAATTCCTGCGCAGCGGGAGGATTGAGCGGCTGCACCGCGAGCATCATCAATGCCGATAGCTCCAGTGGCATTGATCTTGTCGCCGCTAGCGGCGGGCCAAGCTCTCTCTATTCCAAACCCGCGTGGCAGGCGGGCATCACTGGCATGCCTAACGACAATAAACGCGACATTCCCGATGTTTCTCTATTCTCCAGCAACGGCACTAACAACAGTTTCTACATTGTTTGCCAGAAAGATTTTACCGGCGCCAGTTCCTGTGATTTGAACTCGCCGTTCGTCGATTTCAGCGGTGCCGGCGGAACCTCCAGCTCGGTCCAGACCTTCGCGGGAATCATGGCCCTCATCAATCAGAGCCAGGCTTCCGGATCAAACCCCGCGCCCCGCCAGGGCAACGCAAATTACATTTTTTATAAATTGTATAAACAGAATCCCGCAAAAATATGCCCATCCAACCCCGCCGCCGTCACCACTACCGGTTGCATATTTTACGATGTGATTACCGGAAATGTTTCCGTGGCATGCCAGGGTGGCACTGCAAATTGCAGCAATACCAGCACGGCCTTCAACCAATACGGTGTGATGGCTAGCACTGGCGTTCCCGCGTGGACTGCCGCCCCCGGCTACGACCTGGCCAGCGGTCTCGGTACCGTGAACATCGCCAATCTGGCCGCTGCTTGGGGCGGCGTCGGCTTGACCGCTTCCACCACCACCATCAGCGCTTTACCAAGCGGAACGATTACCCACGGCGCAAATGCCAGCTTCACCGTACACGTAGCCTCATCAGGCGGAACACCTACTGGACAAGTTTCGTTAATCGCCACTCCCGCAGGCGCCGCGCAAACCGGAATTGGCCCCTTTCCATTAAGTACCGGCACCGCAACATTTACCACCAACATGCTCCCCGGTGGCACTGCCTACAACCTCGTCGCCCATTACAGCGGCGACGGCACCTTCGCGCAGAGTGACTCAGCACCCGTTCTAGTGACCGTCAGTAAAGAAAGCAGCAGAACAGCTGTAACCCTGCTCACCTTCGACTCCAGTGGCAACCTCATTAGCTCCAACGCCACCACCGCTGCTTACGGCTCTCCCTACATCATGCGCGTGGATGTCACCAATGCTTCCGGTACTTCCTGTTCCACGAATCTCAATAACGGAACCATTCCCCCCATCAACACCATCCCCTGCCCGACCGGCAACGTTTCCATGACCGATAACGGTGCCGCCCTCAATGATTTCAGCAACAGCAACAGCGGCGTCGCCTCTAATGTCGCTCCTTTAAACAGCCAGGGATTCTTTGAAGATCAGCCCATTCAAATGCCCGGCGGAAATCACAGTATCGTGGCCACGTACGCAGGCGACACCAGCTATACCTCCAGCGCCTCCGCTGCGGACGCCGTCTCCATCACCAAGGCGGGCACCGGAGTGACCATGAACCCTATTCCCAATGCTTCGACGAACTTCCCCATCTCTTTGTCGGCCACCGTCACCACCGCCAGTTCCGGCGTCGGCCCAACCGGAACCATGACTTTCACCTCCGGTGGCACAACTCTCGGAACCGCACCGGTAATTGGCACTGCCGCTATTCTCACCCCATTCACTCCCGCAACAGGCACCGCTACATTTGCTGCCACCTTCACCACCAGCGGCGCGAAGAGCGTCACGGCTACATATAGCGGAGATTCAAATTACTCGCCCTCCGGACCGTCCGCAGCCATCTCCGTCAATGTGAGCTCCTCCGGCTCATTCAACCTTACCGCGTCGCCTGTAACCGTTACTGCCGGCAGTAGCGGCGCATCAACTGTCACCGTCACCCCAACCGGCGGCTTTACTGGCAGCGTACAAGTTTCCTGCGCCGGAACCGGTTTGCCGCCCGGCGTCAGTTGCAGTCCAAATCCGCTGACCATCGCCGTCAGTGGCGCTGCGCCAGTAACAGCCGCGTTAACGGTCATGGTCGCCAGCCCGTCGACAACGTTGTCAGCTTCCAGAATTTCACACCAACACCCGCTCTACGCCGCGGCGATCGCTATCCCGCCCACAAATTCAATCGGCACCCACCTGACAACTTGGTGGTCACTCAGCGCAGTCCCAGGCCTGGCTTCGGTCTTACTCCTGCTCTTCCCCGGGTTGCGACCACGCAATAAACTCCGCTCCGGCATCGGCTTGGGACTGCTCTGCGTCTTGAGTTTCCCCTTGGGATGTGGCGGCGGCAGTAGTTCAGGTGGGGGAGGAAGCGGCTCGCAGGTTGCTTCTCACACTACCCTGTCCGTAACCAACGCGAAGCAGGGCTCCAACAACAATTTTGCATTCAATGTCACGGTGACGTCCTCGGGCGCAAGTCCCACCGGCCAGGTGCAACTCTTCGATGGAAGCACCGCGCTGGGTCTCCCGGTGAGCCTTTCGAATGGCACTGCTTCGATTAACAGCAGCCTGGCCACTGTCGGCACTCACGGGGTCAGTGCGCATTACTTGGGCAATGCCACCACTCTCGCATCCGCCAGCGGCGCGATAAACCTGACCGTCACTGGCGCCGCAATCGTGCCTTTGACAAGCACTCCAAACGGATCCGCAACTATTAATTTAACTATTCAGTAGCCAGCCAGATGATCGGGAATTTCGGTGGGAGTAGGTTCAAGAACGGAATTAATTATTGAGGACCGGCGGAAAGAATACACCCCAGAAGTGCGGTGCCGGCGTCAAGAATTCTATCGGCTGCAGCGACCCGCCTTGCGATAGTTGCGCGGCACGTACGACGCGAACTTCAATCCGAGCTTCGGTTTGCGGATGCTCGATCGTAAGCTTGGCCCCCGCGGGAAATCCTTCAGAGACTAACAGCATCGCTCCTGTTTGACTTACTGTATGCGTTTCCGCTTGCACCGGCTTAGGTTGATCCGGAATGTGTAGTAACACCGGCATGCGCAGCAGAACCCGTTGTGCGCGGCGCCGTTCCTCTGCCGTAGGCTGCCGTGTAACTCCCGGCCGCGTGCCGGTAGCCGCCGAGGCATTGATGTCAGAATTGCTTTTCACAGCTCTAGCCCCCAGAAATCCATCTCCGGCGCCACTAATTCGATGCCATATTCCCAGCCGTCCGGGCGCGGACCGCCTTTCCACACCACCACCGCGGCATTAGTGGAATGAGTTGCAACGTTGGTCAGCGCCACCCGATCTTCCAGTTCCAGCGATTGTTTCAGCACGATCATGCAACCATAAGGATTCACAATTCGCGTGTGTGCGGCCACCTGGATGCGTTCGCCCGCTGCGGTGTCCCACTCAATTCTTACGGGAACCCGCGAGTTCATGCGCGGCCCGCGACGCTGCATTGCATGGCGGGTGCCGGCCTGCTTGGATTCGACAAACTTTACGGACATAGATTGCCCCACGTGAACTACCAATCGAAATTCGAGACCCACTACGGTCGGTAAGCTCATGCTAAAGTTGCCAGCAAAAGCGGTCAATGGAACTGTTTCAAAATGGTACCGAAGTTACATCTGGCCCTTTGGACAGGGTAAAGCAGGGCTGCAGTGGCAAACGCAAGCATCAGAAATTTAATTGTAAACGCCGATGACCTCGCTTGGACGGAGGGCGTAAATCGCGGCATCGCGGAAGCCCACCGCAACGGCATCGTCACCAGCGCCACGCTCTTGGCCAACGGCGTGGCCTTTGCCTCCGCTGTGGAACTAGCGAAACTTACGCCCTCTCTAGGCGTCGGCGTACATCTCAATCTAAGCGATGGCAAACCAGTGTCGCCGCCCGAAAGCGTGCAGAGCATCGTGAACACCCGCGGTGAGTTCGCGGGCGGACCGGAAGCCTTATTGCTACGCGTCGCGCGGCGAAACCTGCGTCTCAATGAAGTCGAAATCGAATGGGAGAATCAGATTCAGAAAGTGCGGAACGCGGGCATTCATCCAACACATCTCGATGGTCACAAACATGTGCACATGCTGCCGGGAATGTTTGAAATTGCCTTGCGCCTTGCCAAGCGCAACTCCATTCCAGCCATTCGCATCTCACATGAAGGTTCTTCGCTGCGGGCCGCGCTATCCACTGGGGAAAGCCAAAATGTCCCGCTGGTCATGAAGCAAGGCGTGCAGGCTCGCGTGCTCAAACTCTTGGCTAGAGACGCTCGCGCGCTGGCAGAATCCGCCGGAATCGCCGCCACCGATTATTTTTGCGGCATCGCCCAGACCGGAGAGTTGACCATCGAAGGCATGAAATGCCTGCTGCAAAACCTCCCCGAAGGCACCACCGAAATGATGTGTCACCCCGGCTTCATGGATAAAGAGTTGGAGGAATCCGCAACCAGGCTGCAGGATTCCCGCGAGCTCGAGGTTGAGATACTAACTAACCCGGACATTCGAAATCTTGTCGCCTCACAAGGGATTCGCCTGATAGACTATGCTTTCGTGGCCTGTAAGGCCTGAGTGCGTCCCTTTAAAAATGCACGAGTAGGTTGCTGAAAAGAACATGAGAAGCGAATCCCCTATCCGCTACTCCATTGTGGTGCCGTTCTTCAACGAACAGGAAAACGTGCCCCCGTTATACATGAAGCTCACCGAAGTGATGGACTCTATCGGCGAGCCTTACGAACTTGTTTTTGTGGACGACGGTAGCCGCGACAATACCTTCAAAGTTCTCTCCGAAATTTATGAACACGATCGTCGCGTCAACCTCGTCCGCTTGCGCCGCAATTTCGGTCAAACCGCCGGATTAAAAGCGGGATTCGACTTTGCGCGCGGCGAAATCATCATCTCCATGGACGGCGATTTGCAGCACGACCCCGAAGAAATTCCTCGCTTCCTTGAAAAAATTGAAGAAGGTTACGATCTCGTCAGCGGCTGGCGCCACGAACGCAAAGATCACTGGCTTATGCGCCAGATTCCCAGCCGTGCCGCCAACTGGATGATGGCCCGCTTGTCTGGCATCGACTTGCACGACTTCGGCACTACCTTCAAAGCCTATCGCCGCGAAATCATCCAGGAAATTCAACTCTACGGCGAGTTGCATAGATTCATTCCCGCGTTGGCCAGTTCCACTGGCGCGAAAATCGCCGAAGTCCCCATCACCAATCTGGATCGCAAAAGCGGCAAGTCCAATTACGGAATTGGACGTACCATCCGCGTTTTTTTGGATTTGCTGATCGTAAAATTTTTGCTGGACTATTCCACACGCCCGTTGCAATTTTTTGGCTTGCTCGGCGTCGCCGGCGCCGGTTCGGGCTGTTTAATTGCAACTTTTCTGGCCTTCGAAAAATTTTATCATGGCCAGACCATCATGACCGAGCACGGCCCCCTGATGCTCCTCGCCGTGGCCCTTTTCATTAGCGGCGTCCAACTCATCTCTATGGGTCTGCTGGGCGAAATTATCGCCCGCACCTATTACGAATCTCAGAACAAATCCATCTATTCCTTGCGCGAAGTGAAGAGTCACCGTAAAGAGATGAGCGATCCCGCCGAACCTGCCCGCCCTTCGGGCAGCTCCGAACGATAAATTTCCACAAATTTTCAAAGGCCATCAAACAATCCGCAAAGCACCGCTAGACAAAATGCGTTCGACAAGATGTTCGATGGTCGTGTACCGGGGGGCTTCATGAATCGCGAGCACTTCTATTCCATCATGAATGGTGAAGGCACCCTGGACTACGAGCTGTATCTCAATACCAAAGCGTTGCTGTCCTGCCAAACTAAATTTGACGAGCTATGCAACGCCGATGAATTGCAGTTCCAGGTCGTCCATCAGGTAGAAGAATTGTGGATGAAGTTAATCGCCTACACCCTCCTGGACATTGACGATTACTTGCAACAGGAAAATACCAATCGCGTACTCACCCTTTTCCGTCGCGTTCACTTCATCCAAAAAATGATGATCCAGCAGATCGCCCCGCTCGAAACCATGTCCCCCAAGGAGTACCAAGCTATTCGAACCCGCCTCGGAAACGGCAGTGGCCAGGAATCGCCCGGTTTTCGCGTGCTCCTCAAAATGTTTCAACCCATCTGGAACTCTTTCAAATCCTCCTACCTTGAAAAGCATCAGCTCACCGTGGAAAAAATTTATGACTCCGAATATTCCCACAGCGATGCATACGTAGTGGCCGAAGCCCTCGCCGAATTCGACGCCCTGTTTCAAAAATTCCGCTACGAACACATGCAGCTAATCCACCGCACCATCGGCTTCGGCGCCAAATCCCTAAAAGGCCGCGCTGTCGAAATCTTGGAAGAAGGCATGCGCCAAAAATTTTTTCCCGAATTATGGGAAATCCGCGGGCAAATGACCGACAAATGGGGCGTTCAATACGGAGTAAAACGCGACCCCCTGGGCCCCCACCACTAGCCGGCTCACCCGGTACCGACGTTGTCAGGGTGCCCCAGGTTCGCAGTTGAGTTTGAACCTGGGTCTTGGGTTTGAATCTATCCTTTCTCTTGAATTTTGAATCTTGTCTCTGAATTTCGAACCTGAATTTAAATCTTGTTTCTGAATCTCAAATCTGAATTTTCCAGACTCTCGAATCTGAATCCTAATTTTGGATCTTGACAGCGTTTCCGGAGGGTAAGTAACTTCTCCCTACCAAAATAAAATTCCTCATTACCATCCAGCTCTCACTCCGGCGAAATCCTCCGGTAACTCCCCCGAAAAAACAACAACGGCTCCCCCTCAAACACTTCTGCGCTCTCCACTTCACCCAAAAAAATAGTGTGATCCCCAGCGAGATGCGAAGCCACCACCCGGCAGGTTAGCTGTACCAACGCATCCCCCAAAACCGGAATTCCCGGCGCAGGCCACTCAAACCGTATTCCCAAAGCACGTTCCGTCTCCGGGTCCTGCTCTGGCTGCGCAAAAAAATCCGAAATGGCTCGCTGGTGATCCTTCAAAACGCTCACCCCAAAACACTGCGCCTTTTGCAATACCGGCAACATGCGTGCCTGCTCGTCTACGCACACCAAAACCAAAAGTGGCTCAAGCGACACCGCCGTAAACGAATTTGCAGTCATCCCATGCACTTCGCCCAGCCCGCGTTCTGCGGTCACCACCGTAACTCCAGTAGCAAATCGACCGAGCGCCTGACGAAACACCGCGCTGCTCAATAATCCCGATTTCATATTTTTTCGAAGATATCACAGGAACGAACTTGCAAAACGAATTTGGCTGCCCGACGCGCCTTGCTGCTTAATCGCTGAAGGTACATACAAACAATTCGGGCGAGACATTGGCCACGTTGGCCAAGCTCGCCCGTCTGCAACTTTTATTTTTTCCTCAAGCCGCCCTAGCGGCTGGGCGGTTTGTCCTTCTCCTTAGGCTTTTCCTTCTCCGGCGGTGGTTGTTTTTGCTGCTGCTGTTTTTGTGCCGCAGGCGGCGGCGCTGTCCGCTCAACTGGCCGTTCGGCTGGCTTGCTAGCTGGCGCGGGAGCGGGCCGTGCCGCAGGCTGTTCCGCACGCGGAGTGGGTCGATCAGCAGGCCGCTCAGTCGGTGCCGTGCGAGTTGCCGGCTGTTCATTCGGTCGCGTTGCCGGCCGATCCGCAGGCCGTTCATTTGGCGCCGGCCTCGCCGTCGGCTGTTCATTCGGTCGCGACACCGGGCGATCCGCAGGCCGCTCATTTGGCGCCGGACGAGCTGCTGGCTGCTCATTTGGCGTCGTGCGAGTTGCCGGCTGCTCATTCGGTCGCGTTACCGGGCGATCCGCTGGCCGATTGTTTGGCTGTGCGCTGGGCGGCCGATCATTGGTCGCAGGCGGCCGTGAGTTAGGCTGCGCCTGCGTGTTCGGCTGAGTTACCGAGCGATCAGCTGGCCTATTCGCTGGCTGCGTAGTATTCGTTCGTTCATTCGGCGAAGATGCCGGACGGTCCGCTGGCCGGTTGTTTGGCTGCACACTGTTAGGTTGCGTCGCAGTCCCCCGTTCAGCTGGTCGATTCCCACGCTGATCATTGTTTACACTGGCCGGTCGGTTCCCGGGACTGTTCTGCGGCTGCCCCGGTTGACCCGGACGGCCGGCAACGTTGCCCTGACCCTGACCGCCCTGCGCCGCTGAGCGGTTCACAGGCTGCGACGGCTTGGGAGCTTCCCTCACCGATACGGGCGCCTGCCTCGGAGGCGGAGCCACTCTGACCGCAGCCGCTTGCGTGCGCGCCGCAGGAGCAGGTTGCATCTGTCGAATCTGCGTCGCCGACAGCGGCTGGCCGCCATTGCTCTTTATCGCTTCCTGCCGCCTCTCAAAAGATGGAGGAGGAGGAGGAGGAGCAGCCTTGGCTACCACCGCACGCTGCTGGACAGCGGCTGGCGGCTGATGTCCCGCAGGCCTCGCGGACCCCAACACTGCCTGTTTCGTCGGCACGATCGCCGGCTGTCGGACCTGCACTTGCGCGCTGGCCATTTGCCGTGCATCAACCCGTACCGCATTCCGCGCTACAGGTTGCGCCGAGGTGAAAGCCTGCTGGCTCGTGGCCATAACCGCGCCGGGGACCCGCTGATTCACATAAGTAACGTTGGTCACCGTAGTCTTGTTGACCACCGTGGTCTGATAATAATTATTGATCACCGTGCGGTTAACGGTCGTGTTCGAAATGTTGACGTTCTCAACATACCGTTGACTCACCCGATAAGACGGCACGTATACCTCACGCGGTCCCAGCGGAAACCAACCGACCGCTCCTCCGCCCCCACCGACCGCGATCCCCACGCTGAATCCACCGCCGCCAACAAACGCGACTAGCGCTGGCGCGTACACAGGACGCACATAAATAACGCCTTCAGCTCGCGGAGGCGAAGGTATCCATCCCCATCGGCCATCGACGTTTACCCAGCGTCCGTAATGAAAAGGCGCAAACCCCCAAGGCTGATCATCCACCCACGTATATCCCCATGGCTCGATATACGCCCAGTGGCCGTAGTGATATGGCGCCCAATCTGCCACTTCAACCCGTGGGTACCACACATGGCCGTATTCCGGCGTATCGCGCCAGTCTCCATGGTCGTCCAGGTCTTCATACCCAACCACATCTTGCGAAACATATTGAGCCGACCGCGAGTGTTCCCATCGGCGGTCTCGATTGGCGCTCCACGTGTCAAACTCGTCGTAATCTGGACTCAGATCCTGTACATCCGCGCTCAGTTGATCGACTCCAGAGAACACCGCATCGTCATGGCTGCGAACGGAATAAGAAGCACCGCCGCCGGTAACCTGCCCTTCACCTTCGCGAACCCTTATAGATGTCGCATCGCCGCCTTCATCAACGTTAATGCGATAGATGCCCGGACGTGAAATCGAGAAAGCCAGATTCGGCGTATCGATTTCGTATGTCTCGTTATCATCCAGATGACGCACACGCACCAGAATCGTGCCTTCGCTCAAACGAACCTGCGTAATGTTGTCGTTTAGATTCAGAAACGAAAAACCAGTGCTATGGGACAACCGAATTGTCGACGCGTCTAGTTGCAATTCGACTTGGCCATCCTGGTCAGACCACAATTTATCGCCCGTAGTGATCGGTCGATTTATTCCGGCATCGACCCAATCCTCCGTGCCGGCTGGTTGAAATGAAACGGCCCCTTGGGAAAACGCGAGACGTGCTACTACCGATGGCGGATCATCATCATCATCTGCAAGGGCCAGCTTCGGAAGGAACAGCGCGAGCGCCATTGCCACTCCAAGTACGCTGGCTACCTTTCGGGCATGTTTTCTGAACATTTTTCTTCTCTCCTTGTTGCGATACCACTTTGGACCCTCTGTCCGCACACAACCGAGGTGCGAATGAGACCAACGTCAATGAACCGGGGAAAGGGCGGGCGAACGTGGGTAGACATTGCACCAATCCCCTTAGCACCTGAATAGGCTTTTCGCTGTAGACGTACACGGGAAAGCCTCGACAGTTAATGCATATTAAACCCCTGGAGCCAGAAACAGTTGTAGCCGTGCGCTGACGTAACCAATGTCACACTGCGCGATCGATGGATTCTTGGCGACATCTTCGCTCAGGGAAATTCCGCGCACATTCACAAATAAAAAAGCCTGCTCGAAAAGCAGGCCTTTTTCGTTTGATTTAATTGAGCTTTTAGCGGCCGTGCGATCCTGAGCCGCCTCTGCTTCCACCGCCTCCACCTGAAGGATGCTGCCCGCCTCCGGACGATCCATGGCTAGGCGCCGGCGATGAATGCGATGGAGCCGAGTACGTACGGCTTGGTGCGGAATAGCCGCGGCTCGGAGCAGAATAGCCCCGGCTTGGCGACGAATAACCGCTCGACGGCGCCGAGTAAGAGCGCGAACCGCCGCGGGTAGTGTACGTGCCACTGTTCGCCGAAGGAGGCCGGTTAGGATTGTATCGAGCGGCGCCTTGCGAATTGACCGAGCCGGATCCTGCATAACTCGGACGATTCGGAGACTGGCCACCATAATTGGCGCTCGCCCTGCCGCCGTACGCTGTGGAATTGCCAACGCTGCGGTTTCCCGCGTACGCGCTGTTACGTCCCGCGTTATACCCAGTGTTTCCGACAGTCCGCACCGCCATGTGTGACGCCGCTGGCGCCGGAGCCGAGCGCGCAATCACCGCGCGGTTCTGCACCGAAGCCGGAGGCGTTGCCACGCGACTGCCACTGCGAGCATTCGCAGCGCCCGTATAACTCGCTCTGGTCGGAGTCATATTCAAATGATTGGTAACCTGTGCGCCGCGCAACGATGCCGCCGTCACCGGTGTCGCTCCGCGATTCACTGCCTGGCCGCCAACAAAGCCGGCTCGCGTAGTCGCCGTCACCGCCGCGGGATTGTGCGCGTATGCATAGTTCCGATTCGCGCTATTGAAGTTCACGATGTTCACGTTGCGTATATACGTGTTGTGAATATTTATGTTGCGGATGTACGCGCCACCTGCGCGGTACCCATACCACGGATGAAATACTTCACCGAAACCCAGCGGAAACCAACCGACTCCTACACCAACTCCGAAACCAAATCCGAAACCGCCGCCAAGGAATCCTACGAAGGCCGGCCCATACACTGGATAGTAGCCGATCGGTCCCGGGCACCAGCCCCACCGCCCCCCGAAATAATTCCAGCGTCCGTAGTGATACGGCGCAAAACCCCAAGGCTCATAGCCAATCCACGTCCAGCCCCACGGCCCAACGTAGCCCCAATATCCATTACTGTAAGGAGCCCATCCAACCGCAACGCTATTGGGATACCAAACCGGTCCGTAGTTAGGCTCTTGCGACCAGGTTCCGTTCTCGTCCAGGTCCGAATAACCTACCGTGTCCCGCGACACATAGCGCGCGGAAACTGAATTTTCTTCTTTGCGGTCACGGTCCGCAGCCCAGCGATCGAAATCATCCGGCTGCGGCGCGCGGTCAGTGTGGTAATCAATGTCCGAATCGGTGCCATTGAATTCCGCAAGCTCACCTGCACGAACGATGTGGCTCTTGCCGCCCGCGATAACTTCGCCTTGTCCGCGAATCACCGACACGAGTGTGCCATCGCCATTTTCGTTCACGTCGATGCGAAACGCGCCAGCTTCCCGCACCGTAAAGGCCACGTTCGGCGTATCCACTTCATACGTGTCGCCGTCGCGCAGCACCCGCACGCGGAAATTAATGCTGCCTTCCGCCAGCCGCATCTGCGTAATGTTTTGGTCCAGATTCAAAAACGAAAGCGCCGTCATCGCGCCTAGATGAATCGAAGCTTGTCCTGCCTGCAACTCCGCGCGCGCATCCTTATCCACCCAGATTTTGTCGCCGATGGTTACCGGCCGGTTCTTCGTAGCATTGCCCCAATCTCCGCTGCCGCCAGCTTGAAAAGAAACCGAGCCATCAAGATAGCTCAGCCTGGCAACGCGCGAAGGAGGATCCTGCGCATCGGGCGAACCGCCATCTTCGTTAGCCTGAGGATTGGCATAACGTGGATCATCGCGGCGACCCGCATAACTCCCGTTGGAATTATCGTTATAACGCGGATCATTGTTGTAGCGAGGGTCACCGCCATTGGGATTGTTGTAGCGCGGGTCGTCTTGCGGCGTGGCCGTATCGGGACCACCCATAGTGTTGTCCGGCGGACGCCCGTCATCTTGAGCCCGCGCCGATGCTGTCGTTAAAGTCGTAAAAGAAAGAAGACCGGTCAAACACAGCAGCAAACCGAATCTGCCTTTACCGGTGAGTGTGGTCTTCGACATGTGTTTCCCCTATTCTAGGCCGGGCCCCAACTGGCCCCGGCAGGCCGGAGTCTACCCCAAGATAGTTCTCCCAGCGCATATAACCCGGTCGTAGGAAATAAGTTGCCCTATGGAAACCCCGCCTATAATGTCTATATATCGGCCACATAAAGGTTAGATGCCGCCGCTGACGTCAGAGTGAGGCCGCAGTGTGTACTAGTACATTGCCAATGCGTTACTAGCCCTTAATCTGTCCTACAGAGCAGGCGATTTTCTCCCGCACCCTCCGTAAACTCGGGGATTGTGAGTGTATACGCGGTCTGGGAGAATAGAATTCATATGAACGCAAAATGGATCGGATCCATGGCAGTCGCAACGATCGGATTGGCTGCCGCGGTTTCATCGCCGGCGCAGACCTGGCGTCAGGTTGGCCCTCCGGGCGGAACCGTTATAAGCCTCGAAGCCGATTCCCACAATATTAAGAAGTTGTACCTCGGCACCTCCGACGGTCACGTTTTCTTTTCCAACGATGAAGGCGCGAATTGGCGATTGATTAGCCGCATCGGCACTGGTCAGGACGACGTCATTACCCACATCCTCGTTGACCCTCGCGATTCTAACCGTCTTTACGCCAGCACCTGGACGCTCTATTCCGGCGGCGGCGGCGTTTATCGCAGCGATGACGCGGGCCACTCATGGCGCGTTATTGGTCTCGCGCATGAAACCGTGCGAGCGCTCGCGCAAGCTCCAACGAATCCTAAAATTTTGGTAGCCGGATCATTGACCGGCGTTTACCGCTCTACCGACGATGGCGCCAACTGGACGCTCATCACTCCAGCAAAACACGAAGACCTTCGCAACTTTGACTCCGTCGCTTTCGATCCCCGCGACGAAAACACTATTTATGCCGGCACCTACCACTTGCCTTGGAAAACCACCAACGGCGGCAAAGACTGGTTTCCGATTAAAGCCGGCATGATCGATGATTCCGACGTTATGAGCATCGTTGTCGACCCCACCGATCCGGAAAATGTCCACGCCACTGCCTGCTCCGGCATTTATCACAGCGTGAACGGCGCGCAAAACTGGACCAAGTACAAAGGCATTCCTTTCGTGTTCCGCAGAACGCAGCTGATTCGCCAGGATCCCCAAAACCCCCAAACACTCTACGCCGGAACCACCAGCGGCTTGTGGAAGACTACCAACGAGAATGATTTTAAACGCATCACTCACGGCGATTGGGTTATTAATGCCATCGTCATCGATCCGAATCATTCTGACCGCTTAATCATCGGCACGGAACGCCAGGGCGTGCAGATCAGCGAAAACGGCGGCGCAACCTTTACTTCTTCGAACGCCGGTTTCCAACACCAGCACATTCTTGACGTAGCCATCGATCGCGAAAACCAGGCACGCGCCTTGGTTGTTCTCACCTTTGACACCGATGCGTTCTTGGCCACTCAGGACGGCGGCGCCACTTGGTTAGCATTGGGACCGGGACTCAAGCGCACCGATCTCAAGCATGTCTACGCGGCCCCCGGCACTTGGTGGGCTTCGCTAAACAACGGTGGCTGGATGAAGTATGACGAGACCACCAAAAAGTGGGTCAAAGCCGGTCTCTACATTCCAGAAGCGACTCCTGTAGCAGCTTCTTCATCGACCAAAGGCAAGAAGGGCGCCCCAGTTAAGAAGACCACCGCCACCACTGCGGCACGACGCCCCACTTCCAAGAAGCCAACCACCTTCGTTGCCGTGCAAGTTAACGATATGGCCTTTGGTAAAGAAGCCTGGTTCGCAGCCACCGCTGGTGGAATTCTGGTTTCTAAGGACCGCGGCATCAGCTGGAAAAACGCCGGCTCCGATGCATCCTTGAAACAGCCCGCCACTTCACTGGAAGCCGCTTTGGATGGCACGCAGATTTGGGCCATCTCGCAACGCAACCTGCTTTATTCCGCGGATGGCGGAGCGCACTGGGAGAGCAAGGATTTGTCCTTCGCATCTGCCGGCAATTTGCGCCTCCATCGCGTAGACGATTCGAACCTGTACATCACCTCCAACATGGGGCTGTACACTTCGCATGACGCCGGACGCAACTGGAACCGTGCGGACGTTCGCGAACTGCAATTCCAGGACGTAGCCGGAAGCGGCACCGCGATGGTCGTTGCCCTGCAAAAGCATGGCTTGCTGGCTTCCTTCGACTCCGGCAAAACATGGAAGCGCGTTGACGATCCGCTGGCCGACGGCTTCTTCCCAGTGGTGCGAGTACGCCGCAACGGAGCGTTGGTAGCAGCCTCCGCAACCGAAGGCCTGCTCTCCCTGGAACTGGAAGGCCGCTCAGCCAGCAGCACCGGCGGAGGCACAGCCATGCTTCTAACTCCCGACGGAGTCCAGAAGCCCAAGAACTAAACCACCACAACAAATCAAAAAGGCGGAAGGGCAATCCCTTCCGCCTTTTTCTTCGTCATAACGTGCAGCGCTACTCTCCGTAGACGATCATTTAGGGTGCCCCCGGTTCGCATTTGAGTTATGAACCTGGGTCTTCGGTTGTTTTTGATTCTTATTTTTGACGTCGTGAAATGACATCATTATTTCCATCACACCCCTGCCACATTCACCCCAATCTGATACCCCACCCCACGAACAGTCCGAATCAGCGGCAACTCAAATCTCACATCCACCTTTCGACGCAAATAGTTGATATACACATCCACCACATTAGTCATCGTGTCGTAGTTCAGCTTCCACACTTGCTCCACTATCGCGAAACGCGACACTGGCTGACCCGCATGCCGCATCAAAAGTTCCAGCAAACAAAATTCCTTCGGACTCAAATCGATTTGCCGGCCCTGCCGCTGCACTCCATGCGACATCCGATCCAGCTCCAGATCATTCACCCGCAATACCGCGCGCCCCGACCGATTACCTCGTCGCACCACCGCCCGAATCCGCGCCGCCAGCTCCGCAACCTCGAACGGTTTGGCCACGCAGTCATCGGCTCCCGCATTTAGGCCTCTGACGCGGTCCTCCACCACATTCGCCCCAGACACCATCAACACTGGCTGGTCCGGTTTCTTCCATCGAATGCTGCGAAGCGCATCGAGCCCCACCGTCCCGTTGCGATTCAAATCCAGCACCACCAAATCGTACGTCTGGTCCGGAGCATACCGTTGCGCCTCAGGGCCGCTGCCCACCATCTGAACCGCAAACTTCTCCTGCAGCAGCCGCTGGTGCAAAAATTCCGCCAGCGGTGCGTCATCTTCAGCAACAAGAATGCGCATCGGCTCACACTAGGACTTAGATTTGGAAGGGGGTACATCCAGTCTGTACAGCGCCGCCAAAGCTGTCAACAACGCTTACATCCCAGTTGCCACATTGATAATCGCAAAAGTCCCCGCCGGGTCATCACCGCCGGCCGTCAAAGCCCTGGCGTGGTCATTCTGCTCTTTCTGCCGCAGGCAGGACCGAAGCCAGCCGCCTTTCTTCTCACCGAAGATTTCACTGAGTTGGTCTCACTGGATGGCTGTTTCATCTCGCCAATTTGCGCTGAGACCGCCTCGTCACAACGGTCCATTGGAATTGGCAAAATCCTCGACCAAAAGCCCCAGACCAGTCATTCCGCCTGTCTGCCGCAGGCAGGACCGAAAATAAGCCGACGCCTTTCTCCTCGTTCGCTCCTGCGAACGAGTCGGCTTGCGCAGCGGAGGAATCTCTCTTCGATCTATCCCGCAAGCCAGCACTCTCAATCCCCCTCAAATTTATCGATTACTTCCCGCGGAATAGCCTGACTCCTAATCTTATTCTTCTCGTCCGGCGCATGAACCACCCACACCCGCTTTTCAAACCCCTCCACCGCCAGCTCCTCCCCCTTAAACAACCTGTGATGCACGGAAAAGCTGGCCTTGCCCCATTCGGTAATATTCGATTCCACCATCACCGTATCCCCAAATGAAGAAGGCAGCAGAAAACGCGCCCGCGATTCCACCAGCGGAATCCCAGCGATCACGTACCTCTTCAGCATTTCCTGCTTCGGCAGCCCCGCGTGTTCGAATAACGCATTCGTGCAAGCATCAAAAAACTCAAAATAACGCGGGAAATAAACGATCCCCAGCGGATCGCAATCCCCCCATTCAATATGAATACTTCGCTTGTTAGCCAGCATGGGTCCTTAAAATCGAAGTGTATTTCATCGACAAGAGTCTACACATAGGAGTGCGGTAAAGTAATAGGATTGATCGCGGCAACGTAACCGCGAAAGGCGAGAATGGAAACGGCATACATCTGCGATGCGATTCGAACACCCTTCGGCCGCTATGGCGGTAGCTTGGCATCCATCCGCGCCGATGATTTAGCCGCCATTCCAATCTCCGCGCTGATGACCCGAAACGCCGCCCTGGACTGGGCCGCATTGGACGACGTGATTTATGGCTGCGCGAATCAGGCTGGCGAAGATAATCGTAACGTGGCCCGCATGGCTCTCCTTCTAGCGGGCTTGCCGAAAGAAGTCTCAGGCTACACCGTCAACCGCCTCTGCGCTTCCAGCATGGAAGCAGTTGCCAGTGCAGCGCGATTAATCAAAAGTGGCGAGGCCGACCTCGTGATCGCCGGCGGCGTGGAAAGCATGTCCCGCGCGCCATTTGTTATCGGCAAGCCCGACTCTGCTTTTTCTCGCGCCATGAAAATGGAAGATACCACCATGGGATGGCGCTTCGTGAATCCGCTGATGAAGTCCCAATATGGCACCGACACCATGCCCGAAACCGGCGAGATTGTCGCGGAAGAATATAAAATTTCGCGCCAGGATCAGGACGCCTTCGCGCTGCGTAGTCAGGAACGTGCCGCCGCTGCCATCGCCGCCGGAATCCTCGGTCAGGAAATTGTCCCCGTGCCTTTGCCACAAAAAAAAGGTCCGCCGATAAATTTTTCTGCGGATGAACAACCCCGCCCCGACAGCTCATTTGAGGGACTCGCAAAGTTAAAAGGCGTAGTAAAACCAGCCGGCACCGTGACAGCCGGGAACGCATCCGGTATCAACGACGGCGCTTGCGCAATTCTACTGGCCTCGGAAGCCGGCGCCCAACGTCACGGCTTGACGCCACGGGCCCGCGTCTTGGCTTCCGGCGCTTCAGGAGTGGCGCCCAGAATTATGGGTATCGGTCCTGTCCCCGCAACTCGCAAAGCTCTAGCTAGAGCGAAATTGTCTCTAGACGATATGAACGTGATCGAATTGAATGAAGCTTTCGCCTCGCAAGCTCTCGCGGTGCTGCGTGAATTGCACGTCCCCGACGACGCTGCGCACGTAAATCCTAACGGCGGAGCCATCGCGCTCGGCCATCCACTGGGCGCCACCGGCGCTCGCTTGATTGCCACCGCCACTTATCAACTCGCTCGCACCCGCGGAAAGTATGCGCTGTGCACCATGTGCATCGGTGTCGGGCAAGGACAAGCGGTAATTCTGGAGCGTGTTTAGGCGATGAACATCACGTCATGAACTTGTTTGATCCGATATTCCGCTGGGAACCCGTCGCGAAACTCTTTCGCGACGACAGTTATTTGCAAGCGATGTTGGATTTCGAAGCCGCGCTGGCCGCTGCAGAAGCAGCCTGTGGGTTAATTCCCTCCTCCGCCGCAAACGTCATCGCGGCAAAATGTCGCGTCGAATTATTCGACAAACAAAAACTAACCGAAGCCGCCAACCTGGCAGGAAATCTCGCCATTCCCCTGGTCAAGCAGCTCAAAGCTTTAGTCGCTGCCGACAAGAAACATGCCGCCGGCTTTGTGCATTGGGGCGCGACCAGTCAGGACACCATAGACACCGCGCTAGTCCTGCAATTGCGCGATGCCCTTCCGCTCATCTCCGCCGATCTGGAGAAATTGTGCGACAGGCTCGTTAAAATGGCTGATCAACATCGTCATACGCCCATCGTCGCTCGCACCTGGATGCAACACGCTATCCCCACCACGTTAGGAATAAAATTCGCCGGGTGGCTTGACGCCCTGGTGCGCCACCGCGAACGTTTTCGCGAAATGCAAACTCGTTGTCTCGCACTCCAATTTGGCGGCGCGGCAGGAACACTTGCCGCCTTAGGTTCCCAAGGAGAAGTCATTGCCAAACGTTTAGGCGAGCAGCTCAAACTCTCACTACCGCAAATGCCTTGGCACAACCATCGCGATCGCCTGTCTGAAATCGCCACCACCCTCGGATTGTTGAGCGGCACGTTAGGCAAAATCGCGCGAGACATTTCTCTACACATGCAAATCGAAATTGACGAGCTCCGCGAGCCCGCTGAAGAAGGTCGCGGCTCCTCCTCCACCATGCCCCACAAGCGCAATCCAGTCGCCTGCGCGATGATTCTCGCCGCCGCAACACGCGTCCCGGGACTAGTCGCCATCATGCTGACCGCTATGCTGCAGGAAGACGAGCGCGGCCTGGGCGGCTGGCACGCCGAATGGGAGACGGTTCCGGAAATTGTGTGCCTCACCGCTGGAGCGATGCATCACTTGGCCGATGTTGTTCCGCGACTTGAAATCGACGTGAAACGAATGCGCGAAAATTTGGAGTTGACTAAAGGCTTGATTTTTGCCGAAGCCATCACCACCGCGCTGGGTGAACAAATTTCCCGCTTCCAGGCGCGTGAATTGATCGACGCCGCCAGCGAGCGAGCCGTTAAAGAAAAACGCCATCTTCGAGACGTTCTCCATGACGACCCGAAAATCGCCGCGCATCTATCGTCAGATCAACTCGATAAACTCTTTGATCCGCGGAATTACACCGGCACATCCAACGAGTTTATCGATCGCGTCATTGAAAACTATAAATCCCATAAAAACACGTAGCCGGAGCACCCGTGCCCTTCGTTGAAACCAAAGACTTGCATATGCATTACGAACTGGACGGCCCCGCCAACGCCCCCGCGCTGGTGCTTTCCAATTCGCTAGGTACGAATTTATCGCTGTGGGATCCGCAGGCGTCGGTTTTTGCCAAGGCCTTTCGCTTACTCCGCTATGACTCGCGTGGCCACGGCCGAACTTCCGCCACGCTTGGCGAATACACAGTGGAAACGTTGGGCCGCGATGTCCTGCAGCTACTCGACGCCTTAAATCTCGACCGCGTAAATTTTTGCGGCCTGTCTATCGGCGGAATGACGGGAATGTGGCTGGCCGTAAATGCACCGCAGCGCCTATCAAAACTCGTGCTCTCCAACTCCGCCCCGAAAATCGGCAAACTCGACCCCTGGAACCAACGCATAAAATTAGTTCGCGAAAGCGGCACCAGGGCCGTCGCTCAACCGGTAGTTGAAAAATGGTTCACGTCGGAATTTCGCACCAAGCATCCGGATCAAATAACAAAAACCCGCCACATGATCGAAACCACGAGCACGGACGGTTACGCCGGTTCATGCGCCGCCGTACGCGATTTTGATTTCTGGGAAAATGTACCCGCCATTCGCGCGCAAACTCTGGTAATCGCCGGAACCCACGATCAATCTGTTCCACCTTCGGACGCCCAGAAACTCGCAAACCAAATTCCCGGAGCGCGCTATCTCGAATTGTCGGCCGCCCACATTTCCAACGTTGAAGCCGCTGCCCGCTTCACCGACGAAGTCAGCGAATTCTTACGCACCTAAGGAGCGTCAATGGACGAGCGCGAACGGTTCGAAATGGGCATGAAGATACGCCGCGAAGTCTTGGGCGACGCGCATGTCGACGCTGCCATCGCCAAACGCAATGCATTCAGCGAAGCATTTCAGGAACTGATCACCCGCTACGCCTGGGGCGAAATCTGGACTCGCCCCGGCTTGCCACGGCAAACGCGCAGCCTGATCACCGTAGCGATGCTCGTCGCTCTTAACCGCGAAGAAGAGCTGCGCCTGCATTTACGAGCCGCCTTAAGAAATGGTGCGACCCAGGAAGAAATCCGCGAGACGCTTTTGCAATCCGCCATTTACTGCGGTGTGCCAGCCGCCAACTCCGCATTTCGCATCGCCCACGAAATTTTTAGCGAAAAATCTAAATAGCCCGCCTCCAAAACTCAACTGAAAAAGGCCCTCCGGCTCCTTCCGGGACAGTTAAAAAAACAGCTCACGAGCACCCTAAATGCACGCTTTTAACATTGCCCTAAACAAGCATAAAGTCTATATTGTCAGCACTATGCGCACCCCAGCCGTTTCTCATTTCAAGCTATCCGCCCGCTCATTCCTTACCCGCCTGAGTACAAGTTTCCTGGCGATTTTCATCGGCCTGGCCGTCACCTCACCATCTGCCCCGGCTCGACCTGACAACACCACCGATCCTCACGGTCTCGCTCCTATTCTCGCCTACATTTCCACCGGCTGGGATACCCTCACGCGCTCGATGTACGAATGTTCAACCGTCGTGGATCCCAAATTCGCAGCCACCTCCGTGATGTATCTTCCCGCGGATTTTCGAGAGCCCGCCGCGCTCACCGCATTGCAGAATCAATGCAAGTTTGAAGTCAAACATTTGCCCACGGCCATTCATCGCCCCGGTGAAATCGACGCCGACAGTTTGAATCCTCCGGGCCTCCTATACCTCGAAAATAAATATGTAGTTCCCGGCGGCCGCTTCAACGAAATGTACGGCTGGGACAGTTACTTTATTATTCGCGGCTTGGTTCGCGACGGCCGTATCGACCTTGCGCGCGGCATGGTCGAAAATTTTTTCTTCGAGATCGAACACTATGGCAACGTATTAAACGCCAATCGCAGCTATTATCTCAGCCGCTCACAACCCCCCTTTCTCACCTCCATGATTCTCTCCGTCTACGATTCGCAAAAAGCAGCCGGCCATGAGGACAAGAAATGGCTTGCCCGAGCCTACGCCTTTGCCGTGACGGACCACGATATGTGGACGCAAGAACCGCATCTCGCCGGCTCAACCACCCTCTCGCGATACTTCGATCGCGGCAACGGTCCTTCCCCTGAAAGCGTGAAAGATGAAACCGGACATTATCGCGATGTCGCCGCGTTTTTTCTCCGGCATCCCGAACTCGACGACCATGACCTGGTGCGAAAAGATTCCGGCAAAACTGAACCGCAGACCTTTGGCGCTCAATATTCCGTGCGCGTCTGTGACTCCGGCCACGATGCTTCACCCAAAGTTGCGCAAGCGCCGGGAGAACACGCCGACTGCGAGACCGCCGAAGAAATCGCTCTCAGCGCCGATTTCTACAAAGGCGACCGTTCCATGCGCGAATCCGGTTACGACATCTCGTTTCGCTTCGGTCCTTACGGCGCGCAAACGCAGAATTACGCCCCGGTCTGTCTGAACAGCTTGCTCTACAAAACCGAAAAAGACTTGCAGCAAATGAGCGAAACCCTCGGAAAAAGCGACGACGCTCACAAATGGGCGCGCCTGGCCGACGAGCGCAAGGCAAATATCGACAAATATTTGTGGAACGAAAAGGCCGGAATGTTTTTCGATTACGACTTCATCAAACAACAGCAATCTACTTACGCCTACGTCACCGTTTTTTATCCGCTGTGGGCCGGATTAGCTACTCCCGGCCAGGCTAAAGCAGTGATGAAGAATGTCTCCATCTTTGAGAAACCTGGCGGCCTGGTGATGAGCCCTTACGAAACCGGTGGACAATGGGATTTTCCCTATGCCTGGGCCCCTAATCAACTGCTCTCCAACGAAGGCATGCGCCGTTACGGCTTCAATGAAGACGCCGATCGCGTCTCCTACAAATTCCTCTCGACCGTTGCGGAAAATTTCAGGCGCGACGGCACCATCCGAGAAAAATATAATGCCGTGACCCGCTCTTCGGAAACTGCCGTGACCGCCGGATATCACGTGAATATCGTCGGCTTCGGATGGACCAACGCTGCGTTCCTGAATCTGCTGCGCGACCTGCCCAGGCCCATGGCTGACAAACTGGCGAAAGAACAAGATGCCGCTCCGCCGATAGCCGCAAGAGCTGCGTCCCCGTCGCAAAACTAATCCAGTTGTTGAACGCTCGAATGCAGCACTGATTTCAGGAACTTCACATCTGGTTTCGGCGTAGCTCCCACCTGCGACGCCACCCAGGAGCCCATCCGATTGGCAGCTTCATTCATTTCATCCAAAGTTGCTCCGCGTAGATAGTGATGGATCAGCGCAGCTGTAAATGCATCGCCGGCGCCCACAGTATCCGCCACCTGCGTCGGAAATCCCGGATGCCTGTGCACCCCGTCCGCCGCCACCAGAGAACTACCGCTCGGCCCTTCCGTCACGCACACCAGCTTCAATCCACACGTCTGCAAAAGCCAACTGGCCGCTGCCTCTTTTGCATTTGATTTGTATCCCAGAAGCTCTGACACCCGCGACAATTCGTCCTCATTCACTTTCATAATGTCGGCGCTCTTTGCCGATTCGCGCAAAATATCAGCCGAGAAAAAAGACTGCCGTAAATTTACGTCGAACACTTTGACGGCGTTAGGCGGCAAGTTTTGAAGAAACAGTCGAATCGTTTTTCGCGACCGCTCGGAGCGCTGCGCCAATGAGCCGAAGCACACCGCGGCGGCGCGTCCCGCCAGCCCCTGCCATTGCGAAGTCCACTCAAAATTATCCCAGGCAACATTTTCGGCAATTTGGAATTTCGGCTGCCCATCCTCAAAAACTTGCACTTGCACTGTGCCTGTCGGGCTCCTCGCATCCAGTTGCAGCCAGTCCTGCGATAGCCCCAACTTCGCTAATCTTCGCGCGGCGGCATTTCCCAAGCGGTCCCGCCCTACCCGGCTGGCCACCACCCCGTCGTCCCCAAGCAAGCTGGTCATGTACGCAAAATTGGCCGGAGCTCCGCCCAATTCCTTGCGGTTAGGAAAAACGTCCCACAGCATTTCCCCGAGACCAACGATCGTGTACTTCGCGGCCATAAACTCGTGTCCAGCCTGACGCGCCACATCCGCACTTCACTAACAGCAACTTTCCCAGCCTTACGGCTTTTGATCCTTGGCGGATTGCAAACTTTCCGCCATTTTCAACTCGCGCTCCGCATCTTCCATCCGCCCCAGCGTACGATAAGACTGCCCCAACAAATGGTGCGCCACGGAATTGTTGGGGTCCATTGCCAGCGCCCGCTGCAACGCGCGCACCGCAAGTTCGGACTCGCCCTTTTTCTCAAGGACTTTTCCCAACAGAATGTACGGCCCACTGGAATTAGCATCAAGCCAGATCGACCGTTGCAAAAGTTTCTCCGCCTCATCAAATTTCTGCGCCCGAGAGTAAGCGTCCGCCAACTTGTAGTACGCCGCCGCATTGCCGGGATTAATCGCGATCTCCTGTTCGAACTGAGCAATTGCGTCGGCAAGCTTGTTTTCATACAAATAAAGTTCGCCCAACACTTGATGCGCCAACGGCAGCTTAGCATCAAGCTCAATCGCTTTCTTGCCGTATTCCTCCGCTACAGGCGCGAAATCAAGACGCAGCAGTAGCCGCGCCGTGAAAAGATACGCCGCAGCGGAATCAGCAGGAACCTGAAACATTTTTGCGAACGCTCGACGAGCGCTCGCATAGTCTTTCGTCTGAATATACGCGACGCCCAGAATGTACGACGCATCGACACTTGCGCTCGGATACCATGACTGCACTTTCACAAGATAAGGAATCGCCTCTGCCGGCTTATTGGAGAGATACAGCGAAAGCCCAGTGAGCTGGGTGGCCTCGGCATCATTCGGATTTTCAGCAATCGCTCGTTGCAGCGCGGCAGCCGCCTTGCCATAATCGCCTTTTCGATAATAAGCAACGCCAAATTCATGAGAAAGATTCTTAGCCGCGGGATTGGATTTAGCGATTTCATTCAACCCAGCCAGGGCATCGTCGAATTTGCCCTGTTCCGTGAGTCGATGTACCTGATCGTAAGATGGGGCAACGTCGGGCGCAGATTGCGCTTCAACCGCAAGCTGCAACAAAAATAAAAAAACAAAAATGACTTGCAAGCGCAGTGCGTAGTTCCTGAATTGTAAAAGATTCATAGCCCGTAAACAACCGCCGCCCAACTCCCTGCCGCACTCCGAAAAGTGATTAGAACACAAAAAACGGGGAGCCCGTGAGGGCTCCCCGTCTTGTTTGCAGCAGTTGAACTTAGAAAGTGATTCGCACACCGAACTGCAGTTGGCGCATGCCCACAGGTGAACCAGGAGCCGCATCAGCCTCGATGTCCGTGATCTGTCCAGAGCTGCCGCCGCAATCCACGCAAGTGTTACCCGGGACGGCCAGCACTGGATGGTTGAACACGTTGTACGCATCGAAGCGGAACTGCGCCTTGATGCGTTCGGTAAAGGCGAAGGTCTTCGACAACGCCATGTCGTCATAGAACGCATGCGGTCCACGATAAGAATCGAAGCCCACATTACCGATCTGGCCGCAAGCAGGCAAAGCAAACGGACCGGCGGTCGGCCGAGCTGACCCGCAAGAGTCGCTCGTACCGGTGAGGTCCGTTGGCGATGCTGCAATTTCCGGTAGGTTCTGGCTCAAAGTCGGTATCGGAGTAAACCAGAAGGTATTGCCGCCGGAATGAGTTACACCGGTAGCAAGCCTTGAAGTTCCCACCTTGTTAGGACGGCAAGGTCCGGCATCAGAAACCTGTCCGCAATTCTGCAGAGTTGGAGTAAACGGGAGACCACTGCCCCAAGTGAGCGTATTCGTCACTTCCCAACCTCCGATCAGGAAATTGAGGGCGCGTCCAGAATTGCTCATGAACGTCTTGCCTCTCCCGACCGGCAACTCGTAAATCGTGTTGGCCACGAATACGCTGTTGCGGTTATATGGGTTCGGTCCCCACGCAACCGCCTTGTTCACGTCGAAGTATGTGGAGTCGTAGGCGTAAGCGTGTGAGAACGTATAGTGCGCCAGGAACTGCAGTCCGTAGCTGGTGCGCTTCTCGGCCTTCACTTGCAACGCATTGTATTTATTGTCCGCATCGTTCCCGAAGTAACCGGTATCTACCGCGCAACACGTCAACGGCGCTCCGCTCGGCGTGGTGAATCCTGGATAAGTGAACGCCGGGACTCCGTTTAGGAAATATTTACGCCGGAACGATTGCGGCACAGAAGGCACAAACGACTGTTTGCAGTCAAATGTTCCCGCAGGCGCCACGTTAGGCGTGCATTGATAAGCGTCCGTGCCGGTACCAACAGCCGCTTCGTTATTGTTATATGACGGGCCGGTACCAGCGAACACGTGCGTGCCCTTGTTGCCGATATAGCTCACCGTAAGATTTATCGTCGGCGTGATCTGTCGCTGCAGCGTGGCATTCCATTGATCAATCGTTGGAAGCCGTTGAACAGTCGGGCGAATTCTCGGCTGCACCGTCCCGTCCGGTCCATAGAGCGGCAAGGTTCCTGCCGACGAGATCGAACTAAGAATGTTGGCAAACGAGAAGGGTACGGGGCCTTGACTGAGAGTGAAGACCGGGAATCGGTTGTTCGTTGTATTCAGGCCGCAAGTTGGCTGCTGCACGCAGTTTGAGTCCTGAAGTGACTGTTGAGCCAGAACCGGCAGGTTCTGAGTCACCACGTGTCCAAAGTTTGAGCCAAATACCCCGATATCGAAGCCCCGGCCATATCCCATTCTAACGACCGTCTTGGGATCAAATTGGTACGCAACGCTGAGACGCGGTGCAAGCGCCTTGTAGGTATTGTCGATGTTGCCGTTCAAACCGATCGGACCCTGACCCGCGACGCGAATCACGCCTTGATCCAGGTTCGCAAAACCCCCGTTGTCTTTTCCGTTGACGCTCTCCGGGAAATAAATTTCCCAACGTAGACCGTACGTAATTGTGAATTTTGGACTCACACGCCACGAGTCCTGTCCATAGAAGAACCAACGCTTCTGACGCTCTGCAGCCGTCAAGCTGGTGCTCACAAACCTCTGGAACGAGGTCACATCACCCAACAGGAAAGTCGCCAGGGCTAATCCTCCGGCCCCGCCGTTCGAAGTGGCGCCGGAATCAAAATTCAACAAACCCGTTCGGCTCGCGTCGCTCGGCACTCGAAGGTTCTCGGCATAACGGATGTCCGCGCCGAATTTGATCGTGTGGTTACCCTGTGTTCGCGTCCAGTTATTTACAAACTGGAATTGCTGCTCGCTTTCCGTCAACGGACAGTTACACCGCCCAATGTTCAACCCGTCGCCGAAGTTGGAAAGTACGCCGTTACCCGAGCCCGCACTCCCGCCGTTTTGCGTTAACTGGAACCCTGAAAGCCCGCCGGTGACCGGCGGACCGACGATACCCGGTCCAGAGTTAAGCCCAGGAAACCCGAGTTTATCCATGGGCGAGGCGGTCGCGTCTGAATATGCCGTTTGGGGATTGTACTTAAAGTATCCGAAGCGGAAGTCCGTCAGCCACTTCGCGCCGATCGGTTTCGTGAACCCCGACGCCAAGCTGTAATTATGAACGTTCGAACTCCCGTTCAATCCACCTGGACCAAACCCCACACCACCTAGAGCTCCCAGGCCTCCCAAACCGGACAACGAGAAATAGTCCAGACTAAAGCGTCCGAACACCTGGTAGTTATGCGGAGCGCTGTAATCGATTCGCACGTCGAAGGACTTCTGATTGAATGGACCCGCTCCGGTAGAAACAAAATTGTTGTTGAGGCCACTGCTGCTTGGCGCCGGGAATAATGCCAGCACGTTGCCGACGTTCTGCCCAATCCGCGCTATCGGGATCATGTTGTTGGCAAACGCTGTCCGGTTTGCGCCGGTTAGCTGGTTCCCAGTCGTCGGATCGAATATCTGACCTTCCCCGAGGTATGCGCTCAAATCGCAGAAACCGGGAGTCGCGCTAGTCGCGTTTGTCGCCGGATTACAGCTCTGTATCACGTTCGACGTCGGGATCGTATACAGGTTCGTGATGCCTTGTTGCTGCTGCGTCCCTTGATAATCTCCAAAGAAAAACAGCTTATTCTTGATGATCGGTCCGCCTACTGTTCCACCAAACTGTTTCCAGTTCGCGGCCGCCAGCGGAACGCCGGGCTTGTTCGTAAAGGGGTCGCGGGCTTCTTGATCGCTGTTGCGATAGAAAAAGAAGCCGCTGCCGTGGATATCATTTGAGCCCGACTTCGTTTGCACCCTAACCACACCAGACGTCGCCTTACCGGATTCTGCGTCGTAATCCTGCAACGCGATCTTTGCTTCGCCGATGGCATCCAGATTCGGATTTACAACAATGATCCCCAGAATCGGATCCTGGTTGTCGGTCCCGTCCAACTCAAAGTTCGTTCCCGAAAAATGCTGTCCGTTCACTTGAATTTGGCCGCCGCCCTGAGGATTTTCAGTGGCTGCGTGGCTGAAACCCGGCAATTTCTGCGTTCCGGGCGACAGCAATTCAAAATTCGTAAAGTTGCGGTTGAGGATCGGCAAATCTTCAACATATTTCTGACTGAACTGTACGTCCACGTCCGCGCGATCCGTTTGCAGTTGCGGGATGTCGCCCGTGACCTCTACCGTTTGTGTTACAGCTCCAACTTGCAGTGCGGCGTCGAGCGTTACCGAGGAGTCGGCATTTACCGTGACTCGCTCCACCGAATAACCCTTAAATCCGGCGGCTTCTACCTGCACCTTATAGTCGTCTGGAATCAAGTGGGTGACCGAATAGTTGCCGCTTTCGTTCGATGTCGTTTCGAACGAAGTGTTCTTCGAGATCGAAGTCACCGTAACTTTCGCGCCGGTTACCGCATTTCCTTGCGCGTCCGTCACTGTCCCGATGATGCTGCCGAACACCGCTTGGCCTGAAGCCGTATATGTGCACAAATTAAAGCAGAAGCAAAATACAGCCAGAGCCACCCACACTGATCGTCTCGCCATCACACCCCTCCTCAGACCCGTCTTGGAATCTTTCCAAACCGAACCGAACACACTGCTCCCGAACAGCATCCTCGACTGAATTTATATGGGTTCGTGAACTACTGTGTGGACCACAAACAGCAGGACAATCGATCGCATCCTGCAGGACCCCCTCGACGTACACAGCTACTTCTCGAAGCCATCGTTCCCGGTATGCCGGAGCCAGACCGCAAGTACAACAAAACTAAGCAGCGGATTGGCGGTCGAACAATTAAGTGGCTACCTCTTATCAATTTTATTGATGCTTCGGCAAGTCTCATGCCGTAAGACACGGTTACATTCAATAACCGCTTCCTTTCCTGCGTGTTGCATCCCTGGATACGTTCGTGTTACAACCCTGTAACCGGAGTTGACTTGCTCGACAAGATCGTAATCCAAGCTGAAATCGAAAAGCTGGCCAACAGCTCTGTCTTGCACGGCTCTGAGTCGCTTTGCAAGCTTCTACGTTATATCGCCAAACACGCCCTCGATCATCCAGGCGCTCCTCTCAAGGAATATCAAATCGCTACCGAGGTATTTGGCAGGCAAGACAATTTCGATCCTCAGGTCGACTCGATGGTCCGCGTACAAGCTGGGCGCCTGCGTGCAAAACTCGCCGAGTACTACAGTGGCGACGCCGCGACTGACGACCCTGTCTGGGTCGATTTACCCAAGGGTACCTACGTTCTTACCTTCCATCCACGGACCCCGGGTACCAGACATCCTCCCGCATCCACTAACGGCGGGCGTAATGACGCCCAGGTCCATCAGGAGCACCATCCTCTACCGCAACAAATTCCGCGCAAGTGGGCGATCGCCGTCGGGACCTTGGCAGTGTTGCTTGCCGCGAGTTTAACGGTGATGGCCTCCTTGCTCTTCCCCCGCAAGGCTGGCGAAACCAGCGCCATCAGCGACCGGCCAGGAATTCCCTCCGTGTTCCCAACTTTCTGGCGAGGGTTTCTAACCGGCCCTGAAGAGCCGTGGGTGATCTTCAGCAACGCGCCTTTTGCAGGTAGACCAGATGTGGGAATGCGTTATTACAACCCCGTGCGCGACGCTGGCGAGCCCATACTCGATCACTACACAGGAGTTGGTGAAGTTATAGCGGTACACGAACTTGATAGAGTTTTCGCTTTACTTCACCAGGAAATCCGCGTCAAACGCGGAAGCCTGTTTACCCTGGATGACGCCAAGAACAATGACCTGATTTTTATCGGCTCCCCTTCCGAGAACTTGTCGCTTCTTGATATCCCCGGCACCCACGAATTTATCTTCAGACAAATTCCGTCAGGTAACCGCCGCGGAAACACCGAAATCATCAATGTTCATCCACAAAACGGCGAACCCAAGGAGTTTCTCGCTTCCCCCAATAATCAAGCGCTCACCGAAGACTATTCCGTTGTCGCCCTGGTGCGCGGCTTGAACAACGCCCGCTCGGAGCTCATCCTCGCCGGCACCACCACCATGGGAACCCAAGCGGCTGTCGAATACGTTTCCCGTCAACAAACTCTTGAGGAATTGTTGTCAAAGTTGTCGGTCTCAAAGTCAGCTGACTTAAAGCCCTTCGAAGCCGTCCTTCACGTCAAGGTAGTGCGCGGCGTCCCAGTAGCCACCGAATTAGTAGCCCTCCGCAAAGCCCTCTAAAAGCTTTCGCATTTTCCGTACAGTCGCGTCCCCAAATCGCTTCCCACGCACCGTTGTTTTTTTGTCGAAAGTCGCGTCTGCATCCCCACTACAAACCAAAAAAACGGTGCCCCACCCTCGATTTTCAGGGTGGGTTTGCAGTTTCAGTCCTGCAGTTTCCGTCTTGCAGTTTCCGTCCTGAAGTTTCGGGTCATGAAGCTTTGGGTCCTGAAGTTTCGGTCTTGAAGTTCCCTCTCGAATTTCGTCGTTGAAGTTAAGATTCTTGCGGTTGGGCGCCCCGGGGTTCGCAGTTGAATTTGCACCCGGGTCTTACTACTCCTCAACCGTTCGGCACCAAGAATCTCACGGTGACGTAACTTTCAACCGTGGATCCAGCTCCGCCGCTCGCTTCAATTCCCTTCCCGATTCTTCCCGCTCGCCCTTCCGTTGCAGCGCTAATCCCAATTGATAATGAGCCGGCGCATACCCCGGCGTAGCGGCAATAGCAGACCGAAACTGCGAGATCGCTGCATCCAGATCCCCCGCGTTCATCAACCGCGTCCCAGAGTTGGTCGCAAATACCGCCGCCTGCATATCGGTGGTCTGCTTTGCCATGGCCACGCCCGCGCGACTCTCCGCGGCCGCGCCTTGCGCATCCCCAAGTTGCCGAAGCACCGCCGCCAGCGTAGTGTGCGCCCCGGCGAAGTCCGGCTGCAGTCGAATCGCTTCATGTAGCGCCCCGGCAGCGTCCTGCCACTTTTCCTGCTGCTTCAGCACCGTGCCCAACGTATAGAAAGCCTCCGCATAATCAGGCTTGGCGCGGACCGCCGCGCGCAGCTCGCTTTCCGCCGCAGGCAATTCGCCCTGCTGCCAAAGTGTCACTCCCAGCGTGTAATGCGCGTCCGCTTGCCGCGGATTTAACTCCGCCGCCTTCCGCAGCTCCGCGATGCCTTCCGGAAGTTTATCCTTAAGTTTTAATGCCAGCCCGAGATCGTAGTGCAGCGTCGCATCATTGGGCGCGTCTTTCAACGCAGATTGAAATTCCTCGATCGCCGCATCAAAGTCAGTTTTTTGCAGATACGCCACGCCGAGGTTCGCCCGGTAACTGGTGTCCGCGGGACGCAACCGCACCGCCACTTTGAACTCCACAATCGCCCCGTCCCCATCGCCAATTTGTAAAAGAGCCAGCCCCAGATTGCTGTGCGCGTCAGGATTTTCCGGTTGGAGTCGTACTGCCTCCCGAAAAGCCTGCACCGCGCCATCCGCATTTCCAGAATGTTGCAGCAACAACCCCAATTCGTTCTGCGCTCCAGGAAAATCAGCTTGTAGTTTCACGACGCTCTGCAGTTCGCCCATGGCTTCTGCCGTGTCACCCGCTTGTTGCAGCGCCTTAGCCAGGTAGTAATGCGTCTGCGGATCTTCCGGCCCCAATTGCGCAGCCACGCGCAGCTCAGATACGCCTGCATCTCCCGATTTTCCCTGCAGCCGCAAAACTCCCAGGTGCAGGTGCGCCGCCGTCATTCCCTGATCAAGCCGCACCGCTTCTTCGAATTGCAATGCAGCTTCCTTGGCATTGGATTGCTGCACCAGCAGCGTCCCAAGTTCATCGTGTAAATCGGCCCGCGACGGCTCAAGCTCCGACGCAGCTCGCATCTCGCTCACCGCGTTCGTCCTGTCGCCCGCAAATGCCAGCGCTCGTCCAAGCGCGTGATGCGCTTCTGAATCCCGCGGCGCGTCATGCACCGCATCGCGGGCCTGCCGTACCGCACCTTCGTGATCGCCTTTCTGTACCAACGCGTTCGATAAATTTATGTGCGCCTGTGCAAACGTCGGTTTCGCCCTAAGCGCCGCGCGAAAATGCACAGTGGCCGCCTCAGTTTGCCCTTGCGCAAGCAACACCCAACCTAGCGAGTTATGTGCTTCTGGATTGTTAGGCACCAGCCGCAAAACTTCTTCAAACGCCGTCCGCGCCCCCGCAAGATCACCCCGCTGCAGCGCACTAACTCCCCGCCCATACTCGGCGTTCGCTTCTGTCGCCGTATCTGCTTTGGCTGTCGCACCGTTTTGACCCGCCACCGCAACACCGGAAACGGCACCAGAAATAACGATGAAGCTTAGTGCGAGAACAGAATTTTTAACGGATCGGTGGCGTGCTGGAAGACGCATGGTTATCCAAAATGGATTGAGCCACAAGAAAACTTAAGAAGAAATGTTAACACGCGACTTGCTCAATAAGGGTGGACTCTGGCTCCCGGGGCAGCGGGTCAGCTTCCGATTACGCCAAGTCGAGTAAGGCCTAATCGGAACCCCGAAAATCCACATGTACGCTTACCGCTTTTGCCAGGACTTGACTCATCTTCCCTTGGAGAGATTGTATGATGAGGACCGATGCCAGTCAGCCGTTCACTTTCCGCTTCCTTGATTTTTGCCGTTGCGCTCATAGGACTAGTGCATAGCGCGATAGGCAGAAAAATCGGTCACCAGAACAAGCACCGCCAACTCCGGCCGACCAATCTGACTTCCAAACCCTTGCTGGCCCAACTACGTCGTGTCTATTCGACTTAGAGCGTGGCGAGGTTGCTGACTGCATACGACAAGCGGAGGATGGAAAACTTTTTGTTTCACAGCAGGTTTTGAAACTATTGCACTTCGATTCATACGGTTTGGCTCCGGTACTGTCCGCAAGAGAGGGCTGGATGTATGTCAGCCACACAGGAAGAGTCGTAATAATTGGTGTGCCGAGAATGGAGGACTGGGCTGACTCGTTCCACGACGGACTGGTTCGGGTCGTGAGAAACAAAAAATATGGTTGCGAATCGCAAAGGACAAATTGTGGTTTCCGCAAAATATGACGGTGTGATGAACTTTGAAAACAAGACGGCCAAAGTTTGCAGCCGGTGCGAGAGTAAATGCGTGGACCACGATTGTGAGTATCATTTCTTTGCTGGGGGAGAATGGTTTCAAATAAATGCCAAAGGCATTGTTATTGCTCGGATACCGCCCGGGAATGCGCCCGATTAGCCCTGCGGGCCAGTACCTACTTCGGCGGTTACCGCGTTTACCGGGCATGTGAACACTCGTTGTGTGTAAAATAACTTCCTCCCAAGATTTCGACCTGAGGTCTTAGGAGGAATCGCAATGGACTTACTTGGTCTTGTGCTCTTGCTCTCAGGCGGTTTACTTTTTGGTGGTCGGCAGGGCCAAGTGCAGGCCCCAACTCTGCGCCCCGAGCTAATCGCTGGGCCGTGGGAAACGGTGAGTGCTACGGGCATCAACGGCGTCTTCTTTCAGTTTGTGACGTCATCGGCCGGTCCATCTGGGAGCCCGCAGATTGCTTGGCAGACAGTCGATATTCGCGTATATCACCGGGCAGACGCAAAAGAAACTTGGGGATGGTTTGCGGCGAGTTACAGTGCTCTGGCTGATTCGTACGATGTGCACGATGACCATGCATTGACGAAATTCGACGGTAATCGGTTACGAATTCATTTCCCCGACAATTCAAACCTGGGCCCATTTGATCTGGACATTACATTTTCACCCGGTAACCAAACTTGGACGGGAACATGGTGGCGCGCTGGCCATACTTTCGACGTTCTGCTCCAACGGCCAGATACGAACGGCCGTTTCACGCCCAGCGGTTACGTGGGAGACTGGCAAGGTCAAGCTAACACATTCGGTGATTCCGGCAGCCTGCACATTCGGGAGTCTCAAGATGGCGTACTTTGCGCTTGGCTCGACCGGACAACGTCGGGCGCGGATACCAGACAGACCGTTGGAGTTACCGAACGTCACGGCGAATTCTTACAAGTGTACTCAATTCCCGGCACCGCTCTGATTTTGGAAATACCCGCCACGATAGGTCCGGCGATTCATTTCCGTGGGAAGCTCTCCGAAGACCGGCAAGTGATCACAGGAAGGTGGGGGAGTGCAGGGCGCGGTGGACTGAGCGCGCCCGACAAATTTCGGCGAGTTCTATAGCAGGCCAACGAGGGTGACGAAGCGCAGTACCTTTGATGACTCGCGTAGTGGAATCTTGAATCCAAATGGACGGTTAGGCGTTTATCAGGGTCGAAAATAACTACGCCTGTGCTTGGCTGGCTTGAGGATTCGGTGATTCGATCCGATAGCCCAGCTGTTGGAGTTGCCGAATCATTCTCCAGGTGCGCTGATATTTGGATCGTTTGTTGACTGCCGGGCCTCGTTCTTCGTAGAGAGTTCCCTTATGCAGGATCAACCAGATCAGACGGCACTGTCGATGCGCAATGACTCCGATGGCTTGATTATGTCCGAGTCGCGGGACGCAACGGCGGTAGATAAGCTCGAAGATACTTCCTTTGACTTTGACGGCGGCGTTAGCAGCCTGATTGAGTAAACGTCGCATGTGACGGTTGCCCTTCGGAGATCGGTGGCTGTAGTTTACGCCGGCGCTCTCTTCGTCGCCGGGGCAGGCGCCCACCCACGAGGAGAGCTGTTCCCCCGACGGAAAGGTCGCTGCGGTAGGACCAACTTCAGCAATGATCTGTTGCGCGGAGTCCACTCCCAGACCCGGCACTTCCGCTAGCCGCTGGACAGCATCCTGGTGTGGATGGAGCAAAGTGGCTAGCTCTTGGTCCAGTTGGCCGATCTGCTGCTCGAGGATTTGCAAGTGCTCCAGGGTCATTTTCAGGAGCCGGCGGTACACGGGCTTGAGTTCTGTGCACGCGCCGAGCGCATCACACAATTGTTCCGGCGTGGCGCGCAATCTCTGATGCGCCAAAGAGGCCAGAGCTGCCGGATTGGTTTCTCCGTCAGCCAGCGCATTCAACATGCGCCTGGCACTGACGCCAAGCAGATCGGAGACCAGGCTGGACAACTTAATGTGGGTCTCTTCCAGAAGTGACTCCAATTGGTTGTTTAACCGCACCAGGTCGCGCCGCAACTGGTACTTCTTGCGGGTTAGCGCTCTCCATAGACGCTGCTCCACATCGGGCACAAAGCTCAGTGTCAATTCTCGGGCTACCAATCGTTTCACCAGCCGTTCGGCATCGACGAAATCCTTCTTTCGTCCGCGCCGCCCGCGATTGGACTGCGCCTGCGCAAGATGTAACGTTCCAGACCGCCGCTTGGCTCCTTCCCGCTTTTCGCGGATCGGCTTCCAATATCTTTCCAGTGCTCCCCACACTGGTTTCCAATATTGCGCCGTTGATTCCATAACCACTTCCTCGGTTTCTTGCTCGAGCAACCACGCAGCCAGCATGCGCAATTGTTCGGGGTTGCCGCCAAACATTCTCCGTTCAAATTGGTATTCGCTTTCGATTTCAACGTCGGACACAACTACCGCCAGCATCTTCTTGTGAACATCGATTCCCGCGATCCTGTACGACATAAACTCCTCCTGGTCGGGAGTGGAGAGCGTGCTGCAGCTACTTTAACCAGGGTCACGGGCTATCGGTGGTTCCCCAAGGGAAAACAACAACGACGCCCAATTATTCGCTCAAACACGCACGCTCCGGATCAGACAGATGGACGGCCTCGAACTCTCCACTGATAAACGCGACCTCGCCGCTCCTGACCGGGGCGATCGTACCACTGAGTGATTTTCATGAGGTTTCGCGGGCCGCTGCGGCCCTAAGGGACAGATTGGATGAGAAGGCCGGTCTCCACGGGATGCGTTACGCTCCCAATGATCGACGTGCTTTTAAGCACAAGAAAAGGAGACCGGCGATGAAGAAGATTAGCACTGTGCAGGTATTTGGGAAGGAAATTTTGAAGGAGCAAAAGCTAACGATCGGCGTAGATCTGGGAGATCGCTGGTCGTTCTACTGTGTTTTGGAGGAAGCCGGCAAGATCATTCTGGAACAGAAAGTGCCGACCACACCGGAAGCGATGAAGCAGACATTTTCGAGGATCCCGCAAAGTCGCATCGCGCTGGAGACCGGAACACATTCGCCCTGGGTAAGCCGGCTGTTAACGGAACTGGGACACGAAGTGATCGTGGCGCACGCACAAAAAGTGCAATTGATCACCAAGAGCAATCGAAAAGATGATCGACACGATGC
>Ga0073928_10000738_pt1 | contig 70538 bp, 67 predicted proteins | sample PaiPotPPA55metaG_FD_76969 | JGI IMG/M metagenome (GOLD analysis project Ga0073928, IMG submission 76969) | Iron sulfur acid spring bacterial and archeal communities from Banff, Canada, to study Microbial Dark Matter (Phase II) - Paint Pots PPA... ...
CGGCGCCAATGGTGGAACCGGCGGATCCGCCGTTCTAGCTGGCGTCGGACCTGGGGGCGGTGGTGGCGGCGGCGGCGGCGCCTCGCAGATCATCGACGGCAGTGGCCAGCAGCTTGTCGTAGCCGGCGGTGGCGGCGGCGGCGGCGGCCGGTCTGCCGGTGCAACCCCAACCTCCGGCGCGGGCGGAAACGGCATGTCGGCGACCGCCTTCACCGTCGGAGCCGGCACCGGCGTCAACGGAACCGCGGGCTCCGACCCCGGCAGCGGCGGTGCCGGAGCCGGCGGGGGCGGAGGCACGGGCACCACTGGCGGAACCGCCGGCACCCCAAACGGCAACGCCTCGACCGGCGCGGCGGGCGGAATGGGTGGATCACCACCCACCTCGAGTTTCAACGGCGCGGGCGGCGGGGGCGGCGCCGGCTTCTTCGGAGGTGGCGGCGGCAGCGACGTTTCAGGGTCCAGCGCCGGTGGTGGCGGCGGGGGCTCAGAGTTCGTGGTGAACGGCGCGACCGGAGCCACGTTCAGTACCGCCGCGACCGCCAACGTCACGATCGCCTTCAACGGCGCGTCAGGTTCCTGCACGACGCCGGTCATCGCCGCTCCCCGCTTTACCGGCTAGCCCGATCCGAGGGCAGCGCGGCGCGGGTTCTCGAATCCCGAGGCTGCCCTCCACCAAGAACGTGGCCGGCAACTCGCGGTTCGGTACGGATTGCCCGACTCCCGGTTCGGAGGACCGCGAGGACGCACCAGCAGAACCGCCAACGGCCGGTACGCGGGAGCGGCGCGCTTAACCGGAGGCGGGATGGTCGCCATCCCGGCGAGCGCCAGATGCGAGGCTACGTCCGTGTACTCGGCCATTAAGCGGCTACTGGTCGGCCATCCGCTCGCCTCGGCCGACTTCCCACAGCAACGCCTGACCAAGCGCGTCGCACTCGCGGTCTTCGGGACCGACGCCGTGGCATCCACGGCGTTCGCGTCGCAGGAGATCCTCGTAGTCCTCGTCCCGGCCGCCGGGATGGCCGCTCTCGACGACCTTGTGCCGCTCTCGCTCATCGTCGTCGCCCTGCTTGCAATCGTGACCGCCAGCTACCGCCAGACCCTCTACGCCTACCCCAACGGCGGCGGCTCCTACATCGTCAGCCGCGAGAACCTGGGCACGAAGACGTCGCTGGTTGCCGCGGCGTCACTGATGGTCGACTACACGCTGACGGTCTCCGTCTCGGTCGCAGCCGGCGTCGCCGCCATCACCTCCGCGGTTGCTCCGCTGCGGGGTCACGAGGTCGCGCTGGGGCTCGGCCTTATCGCCCTCGTCGTCCTGGCCAACCTTCGCGGCGTCCGTGAGTCAGGTCGGATCTTTGCGCCGCCCGCGTATACCTACATCGCGATGATGACGCTCATGGTGGTGTGGGGCCTCATCAGGTTCGAGACCGGGGGGATTCATCGCCTCCCCGTCAACCACGCCGCGCTGCAGCACTTCACTGGTCGCCACGCCATCCTCGCCGGGGCATCGCTATTCCTCCTGCTGCGAGCGTTCTCCTCCGGCGCCGTCGCGCTCAGCGGGGTCGAGGCGATCTCCAACGGGATCCAGGCGTTCCGAAAGCCCGAGTCCAAGAACGCCGCGATCACGCTCACGTGGGTCGCCGTCATCCTCGGCGGGCTCTTCTTCGGCATCGCGCTGCTCGCCGCCAGGCTCCGTCCGACCCTCAGTCCCAATCAGACGATCCTGTCGATCATGGGCCATACGGTCTTCGGCAACGGGTTCCTGTACGTCCTGCTGCAAGCGTCGACAGCGGCGATCCTCGTCCTGTCGGCCAACACCGCGTTTGCCGACTTCCCGCGACTGTCCGCGATCGTCGCCACGGACGGGTTTCTCCCCCGCCAGTTCGCGAACCGGGGCGACCGACTCGTCTTGTCGAACGGCATCCTGGTCCTGGCGGTCGCCGCGGGCGCTCTGATCGTGGCGTTCAACGGAGACGTCAGCGCCCTCATACCGCTCTTCGCGGTCGGCCTCTTCATGTCGTTCACCCTGTCGCAGGCAGGCATGGTCGTGCACCATTGGCGCCGCCGAGAGCAGGGGTGGCCGCGACGACTCGCGACGAATGCGTTGGGCGCCATCGCGACGAGCGCCGTCACCGTCGTCATCGTCGTCTCGAAGTTCACGGAGGGCGCCTGGATCCCGACCATCGTGATCCCGCTGCTGGTCCTCTTGTTCTGGGCCATTAGGCGCCACTACAACCGTTGCGACACTGCCCTCGCCTACCGGCCCGGTCCGTTGCCGGAGCTGACGCACACCGTCGTAGTGCTGGTCGGCTCACATCTTCACGCCGGCGTCGCCGAGGCCCTCGCCTACGCTCGGTCGCTTCAGCCGCACTACCTGCACGCAGTTCATGTTGCCTTCGACGACGAGGCGGCTGAGCGCATGCGCTCGTTGTGGAAGTCCTATGACTTTCAGGTGCAGCTGGACATCGTGCCGTCGCCCTACCGCGCCCTAACCCAGCCGATCCTCAAGTACGTCGAAGAACTGGAGCGACGATGGTCGCACGACGTGGTGACCGTCATCATCCCGGAGTTCGTCGTCCGCCACTGGTGGGACCAGATCCTCCACAACCAGAGCGCGCTGCTCCTCAAGGCCCGGCTTCTCTTCCGCGAGGCAACCGTGGTCACCTCGATACCCGTCAGGGTGGAATAGCCGTCCCGTTCGACACAGACGACTCGCGGTCTGCACGACCGCGAGTCAGGGAGCCGGCGGCCACCGATCGGGTGTGGCCCGGCCCGCCCGGACCGGCTCCTACCAGCCCTGACGCGCCGATGACCCGTCACCGGTTCCCGTCCCGAGCAAGATCGCCGCCACCCCTCCGAAGAGCCTCACTCGGGCAGGCTCCGTTGCTAGCGTTCGGGAGTTCCGGGTGAGGCGGAGGTCACCGATGCGGCGCCGGCCGATGGGTTCCATGACGCGGCGAGGACCGCGGCGCGCACTCGTGGTGGCAACCGCGTCGGCGCTCTCCGCGGCGCTGCTGGCGGCCTTCTCGGGCCCGGCTGACGCCGCGCCGGTGTCGGTCTCGTTCAGCACACCCGGCGTGACCTCCACATTCACCGTGCCAGCGAACGTCTGCTTCGTTACCGTGACCGCCTCCGGAGGGCGTGGCGGATCCGGGTCCACGTCAACGAATGCTGGAGGCGCGGGCGGAAGTGGGGCGACGGTCACGGTACGAGCTCCGGTCACGACCGGGAGTGTGCTCACCGTGTTCGTGGGCGGCGCCGGCGTATCGGGAACCGCTGCCGCGGGTGGCGCCGGTGGCCTTGGCGGTGGCGGGGGCGGGGGCTTCGCCGGGACGCCGTCGGGCGCGGGCGGTGGAGGTGGTGCATCGGTGGTCCAAGGACCCGGTGGCGCGCTGCTGACGGTGGCCGCCGGTGGCGGCGGTGGGAGCAGTTCCTCGTCCACCACAGCGGGGGGCACCGGTGGGGCGGGCGGCACGACATTCGTGACCGGAGGAATCGCCGCCGGCGGCAACGGAGCGGCGACCAATGTCGGACTGGCGGCCGGGGCCGGCGCGCCCGCAACCCCGGCCGGCGCCGGGGGCGCCGGAGCCAACGATGCCGGTGCGAACCGGGGAGCGGGTGGCGGAGGTGGTGTCGGCAGTGGCGGTGCCGGCGGGGCGAATGGCGGCGGATCCGGGGGAACCGGCGCGTCCGGCGTCGGCGGGGGCGGAGGCGCGGGCGGCACGACGGCCAGCGCCGGTCTGGCAGGGGGCAACGGCGGCACGAACGTCGGGACCGCCGGTACCGGCGTCAGTCCGGCGGCTGCTGGGGGCACCGGGAACGGCACCGGTGGTCACGGAGGAAACGCGTCGGCCAGTTTCACAGCCGGCGGTGGGGGCGGTGGCGTCGGATTCGGCGGCGGCGGAGGGGCAACCCAGTTCGGTGGTGGCGGAGGAGGCGCCGGGTACGGGGGTGGGGGCGGTGGCCTCGGCTTCAGCACCGACTCTTCGGGTGGCGGTGGCGGGTCGTCCTTCGCGGCATCGGGTGTGAGCATCCTGTCGACCGGCGCCAACGGCGGACCCGGCCAAGTGATCATCAGGTACGACCCAGCCACCGACAGCTGCCCAGCGGCGGTCGTGGTGGCGCCGCGGTTCACCGGCTGACGAGCCGACTCGCGGTCTAGGCGATCGCGAGTCAGATCTCCCGAGTGGATCGGCCGCCGGATGTTGGGCACATCTCGGCGGGTAGACCAAGCGTCCACTAAGGCCTACCGTACGGTCGGCATTGACCGCGAGGGGGAGCTCGGTCCGTGCGAGCCTTGCTGAGGGCGCTGGCCGCGGCCATCACCGCCACGAGTTTCGTCGTGGTCGCCGTCTCTCCCGCGTGGGCCCAGACCGGTCGGCCTGGTGTCACACCGTCGACCATCAACGTGGGCGGCATGGCGGCGCTCGAGAACTTCGTAGGCCAGCCGTACGGATCCACGTTCGATGGCGTCCAGGCGTACTTCAACTACGTCAACGCCAAGGGTGGGGCATACGGACACAAGTTCAAGCTCATCGCCAAGCTCGACGATCAGGACTCGCCATCCACCGACCTTGTCGTTGCGCGGTCTCTCATCGAGGAGAAGCACGTCTTCGCCATCCTCCCGGTAGCCGTAGACAACTTCACCGCCGGGTCCTACCTCGCCCGATCGGGAGTCCCGACCCTCGGCTGGAACATCAACGCGCAGTGGGCGAGCGGCTATCCGACGCCTGGGTCTGCTTACCCGCCGGGTTGTGTGGCGGCGCCCGGCGCCGACGGGACCCCGTGCACGAGCAGCAGCGGCGCTCCCAACCTGTTCGGCGATAAGGGCTCGTTCCTCTGCTTCACCTGTCCCGACCCCGCACCCGGGTTCGTTGCTGCGCAGCTGGGGATCCGCAATGTGGCCATCCTCGCCTACTCGGTTCCACAGTCAGCCAGCTGCGCCGCAGGGCTCCAAGCCGGCTTCGAGAGGTTCGGCTCCAACATCGTCGTCAACGACCATTCGCTCCAGCCGGGCTTCTCCGACCTCGGCTCCGATGTCGACGCGATGAGAGCCGGGAACGTGCAACTCGTCGCCACCTGTATGGACGTGGGAGCCGACGTCCGCGCCGCGCAGGCGTTGAAGCGCGCCGGTCTCATGAGCGTGAAGTTCTTCGCCCCGCAGGGCTACGACCCGCAGACGCTGAAGAAGTACGGAGCAGCGATCAACGGCTTCTACTTCCTCGTCGGCTTCGTACCGTTCGAGGAAGCGAGCATTTCGCCGGGCCTGCAGTTGTTCGTGAAGCAGATGCACAAGCTCGGCAAGCCAGTCAACGAACTCTCCCTCGCCGGCTGGATCGACGCCGATCTGCTCTACAAGGGCATCAAGGCTGCCGGCCCGACCTTCACCCAAACTTCGGTCGTTCAAGCCATCAACCAGATCAACGGGTATACGGCCGACGGGATCCGACCGCCGATCAATTGGTCGTTCGACGGCCACCGTCCGGGACACGAGGGCTGCGGCGCGTTCGTCGAAGCGGTGAACGGCAAGTACGTGGGCCAATTCGGTAGGCCGGGTCAGCCATTCCTCTGCAGTCAGGCCTTACCGCTCCCTACTCATGTGGGACCGGACACCCTCTACTACCGGCCTCCGAAGCCCGGCGAAGTCCTTCCCAGCAGCGCCACGGTTCCAACGACATCGCCACCCACGCCGTGACGCCGCGCTGACTCGCGATCTACGGGATCGCGAGTCGCCGCCATGACGGCACCATGCCTGGCGATGCGTGCTGTGTGACTGGCGATCTTCGAAACCGCGAGTCAGGCTGCTCGGAGGTCGTACTGACCGACTGAGGTGCAGGAGGGCCCGGGTATGTGAGGCGCATGCTGGAACGCCTAATGCCGTCGCTCGGTCGCTGGCTGCGGCTCATTTCAAGACTTCTGGTCGGGCTCGCGACCGCGCTCATTGCGCTTGGTGCCGCTCCCGCGGTAGCGGCCAGGGTGGGGCCCGTCCCTGACACGTGTGAATTTGTCACCCTCGCTGAGGCGGTTCAGATCTTGGGAGGACCCGCTAGCCAGGATGGCCCATATCGGGAGACTGTCAGGTCTGGGAATCGGGCATTCCAGGAGTCCCACTGCGTGTACCAGCGAGTCGATAACAGTGACGCGGTACTGGATATCTTCTTGAGTCGGTCCCTGACAAAGCGACCGGCGATCACCCTCGGCGACCTCAAACGTCAATGCAACGCGAAACGCGCTCAGACGCTGCAGGGCCTGGCGGTCGGCGCGGTTTGGTCCGAACTGCCGTGTCCTCGTCGAACGGATTGGTCAGGCGCGAGCTGAATCTCGTGCGCGGACGAGACCTCATTCGCGTCGGCTTCGGGGAGATGGCGACAATCACCGAAGCCCGAGCTCTCGCCGTGACGATCTTGGCCCGAGATACGGCAGCACGGTAGCCGGCTGCCTTGCCCAACCGTCGGGACGATTGGTAATCCCCTTTCGCGGGTAGTGAACCAATTCAACTGGAGGTCGGAACACCCTCGAAGGCGAGCGTTACGGGCCTCGCGGTCCCAGGGCCCTAAGTGTGGGCGTGGAGCATGTCAGTCTGCAACGTTGAGCGGGTGCGCATTCGCGATGCAACGTCGCTGGCAGTGGTACTCGCGGTTGCCATGTCGCTTGTTCTAGCGCCCAGTGCCGTCGCCTCGATGGGCAATCGAATCAATACGGCGAACGCCATCCGCACCTATGTCAATGGGCTCGGCATGACGCGTGCCGTGACATCAAGCGAGCCGGGCTCTCCAGCATGGAAGCTGGCTCTACACGATATCGCCTTAAATGAGGCGCTCGTCGCGAATCGGCAACGCGCAAGCACGCAGTCCAAGCAGTTTGTTGATGGCAGAGCAATCGTCTGTCCGCAAAGGACAACCCGAGGGCCAACCTGCAGCATGCTCAGCAACTTTGCGACGGACGCGTCGGGACACATCACCGACTTTGTCGTCGACGGTATCCCGCTTTCGCGGCGTATAGCGATCGGTTCGGGCCGTCCGGTTGGCATCACAAGTTCGACTGGCACCGTCGGGCTGGTTGGTCTCGAGAGCGCCTATCAAGCCGGGAACGGCCAGTTAGCCGTCATCGTCGACTTCGCAAGTCTGGCGAATCCGCCAGCCGGAGTCCTAACCCTGTCGGAGGATGCCATCCGGTATCAGTCGATTGGCGGCCAGTCGGCGATGGCCGATTCGCTGCTCAATGAGCGCTCGCCCAAGAACCCGAGCTTCAGGGTCAAATCTGCTCGCAATCTGCTCAGAGTCGTGCTCTTCTTTCACGGCCAAACGCTGGGGGGCCAACTGATCGTGACGACCGTCGGCAACCCTCCGACACCGGCACTCGCCGGGACCGGACAGGTCCCGATCGCGTAGACAGAGGCCGGCCCAGTCAGCACCGGGAACACGTGGCAGTCAACTGACTCGCGGTCCTCAACACCGCGAGTCGCGGTGCCCGACCGACGTCGCTCTGCCATGATTGCGGCGGCGCACGGGCAGTTCGGGGGAGTGCGGTGGGCCGTCTAACCGACAGTGCGAGTTGGGCGTGGGCACGTCGCCGGCGGCGTGGCGTCGTGACTGGCAGCGTCGTCCTCGCGCTCGCGACGACGGCGCTTTCCGGAGCGGCTACCGCGGCAACCGGCGGTCCGGCCGGGTCCGGTGACTACGCGCAGACGGCCCTCAACATCATCCCGTCCGGCCAGTACGGCTCCGTGCCGCCGCCAGCGCAGGCCACGGATCAGGCGAAGCTCTACGACGCGCTGACCCCGCGATTCGGGGATGTGACCGCCGCCGACGTGGCCGCAGACTTCAAGTCCGAGGCACTCGCCACGGTCCCGCCACCGGGAGGTCAGAACGAAGCCACCACGCACCCCGGCAGCCGCATCGTCCGCGACGACTTCCACGTTCCGCACATCTACGGCCGTAACCACGACGACGTCACCTTCGGCGCCGGCTGGGTCATCGCCGAGGACCGGGGGCTCCTGCTCGAGCAGGCCCGTTTCGACTCCCGGGTCGCCGCCATCGACGCACCCGGTCTGCAGGCCCTGAGCCTGATCACGAGCCTGCGGAACTTCGCGCCGAGCGCCAAGACCGAGCGCGAGCTGTCGAAGCAGACCGCCGTATTGCTCGCCGCGGGTCCGAAAGGACGGGCCGTCCTGCACGACATCGACGTCTTCGTCACCGGCATTAATGCCTACTACGCGCAGACTGGCAACCACGCGCCCCCGTGGACCCGGAATGACATCTACGCCCTCGAGGCGCTGAAGGGCCAGCTGTTCGGTCAAGGCGGCGGTGACGAGACCCGCCGTTCGATGCTGCTGAGCGGGCTCCAGGCCCAACTCGGACCAGCGAAGGGTGTGGCGGTATTCAACGACCTCCGCGAGGTCAACGACCCGGAGACCCAGGTGAGCGTGCCGGGGCAGGTGTCGTTCCAGTCCCGAGCGTCGAGCCGCGCCGGCAACGTCATCATCGACAACGGGAGCTTCACCCCATTTCCGACCGCGGTCGCGACCACCAGTCCCCCGCCGCCTGCCCACGCCAGCAACGCGCTGCTCGTGTCGGGCGCGCGAAGCACGAACGGTCATCCGATCATGGTGGCCGGGCCACAGATCGGGTACTACTACCCAGGGCTCACGCTCGAGATGGACCTCGAGGGACCGGGGATCCACGCCCGCGGGGCAACCTCCGCGCCGTTCCCGGGCTACATCCTCATCGGGCGCGGCCCGGACTCGGGGTGGTCGCTGACGTCTGCCGGGCTCGACAACATCGACACGTACGTCGAGACACTCTGTGGCGGGAGCGACACCCACTACCTCTACCGCGGCCGCTGCCTCGCCATGTCGCACGTCGACGCTGGCACCCTCAAGGGGTCGCCCGACCAGCAGGTCGCCTTCTACCGGACCGTCCACGGACCCGTCACCGGCTACGCCACCGTGCACGGCCGTCGAGTCGCGCTGAGCCGCAAGCGGTCCAGCTACGGCAAGGACGCGCTCGATCTGCTCCTCTACCGCGACCTCACCGTCGGCAACGTCCACAACGTCCACGAGTTCTTCCGCGCCGCCAACCAGTCCCCGCAGACGTTCAACTCCTTCTATCTCGACGATCGGGACATCGGCGTCTTCACGAGCGGCCTGGTGCCGGTCCGGGCGCCGGGCGTGGACCCGGGGCTCCCGACCGACGGCCGGGGCGGCTACGAGTGGAGGGGCTACATCCCATTAGGAAGCCACCCGCAAGGCATCAATCCCCCGAGCGGCGAGATCGTCAACTGGAACAACCGGACCATCGCCGGGTATCCAGCGGCCGACGACAACTGGTCGATGGGCGTCGAGCAGCGGGTGCGGCTGCTCACGACAAACCTGGGCAGCGGCGGATCCCTGACGCCCGTGAACCTGGTGGCGGCAATGAACAAGGCCGCGACCCAGGATGTTCGAGTCATGGAGCTCGAGCCGGTCCTCGCCGCGGTTCTCCGCACGGGGCCCGCTCCCAGCCCGCGAGAAGCCCAGATGCTGCAGCTCCTCGATGCATGGCGCGCGAAGGGCGGCAGTCGCCTCGATCGCAACCTGGTCGGAACCATCGACGACCCAGGGGCCGCGATCATGGATGCCGCGTTCCCCAAGCTCGCTGCGGCGTGGGCGGCTCCCGTCCTCGCGCAGCTGGCACCCCAGTTCGCGTCGATCGTGACCCCGTTCAGCGTCACCGGCGGTCAGTACACGGGCTGGCACGTCTACATGGACAAGGATCTGCGCACCCTGCTCGGGCAGCCCGTGCGGGGGAAGTTCCAGGTCCGGTACTGCGGCGGCGGTGATCTGGCCGCGTGCCGGGATTCCCTGTGGACGGCGATCAAGGCCGCCGGCGATCAGCTCAGTGCCAGCCAGGGCCCGGACCCCACGGCGTGGCGGGCTGACGCCACGGCCGAGCGGATCCGCTTCGTCCCTGGTCTGCTGCCGTTCACGATGCGGTACACGAACCGCCCGAGCGGGATCCAGCAGATCCTGAGCTTCACCGGTCATCGACCCGGCTGAGGAACGGGAGCCCGTGATCACGCCTGAGCAGACCGCGGCGCAGAAGAGCACGTTGCCGCGTGCATGGGGTCGGTTCGGGAAGGCGATCGATCACCTCACCGATATCTCCCAGCCCGACGAGGAACTCGTGGCGACGTGCGTGACGCTGAACCCGAGCTTTCAGCACCGGACAATCAGCACCGTCGGCACGCTCATGGAGCTCATGAACTCCACGAACACCGTGCTCGCGGTCACGAACCAGCGGCTGATCGCCATCGCAACTGGTGCTGGCGGCGCGCCGCGGGGCAGCCATGAGATCCCGTTCGAGGGACTGGCGATCACCGGCGAGGGCAAGAAGGAGATCACGTTGCGATGGGCCGACGGTGAGGCCCGCTTCCGAGGAGCAGCCAAGCAGCAGCTCCCGGCCCTCGTTCAGGCGCTCCGCGAGCGGATCGCGCCCAGCTAGACCGAGCCCGTTGGGCTTGCGCCCGTCCCCGATCCGTCACGACTCGCGGTCCTCAGAACCGCGAGTCAGGAAACGGCCTCACGACACGTCGCGGGGACCCGACTGGGCCCGTACCCCCGATGGGTCAGGCGTCGTAGAAGAAGGGTGGGTGAAGACCCGCGAGCGTCCGTGCACGCTCCGTCCCAGCGCGGGCGATCGCCTCGGCTGACAGATGGTTGACATCCTCAGTCGTGCGGATGCGCTGCGCGATGTCCCGCCGCCCGTAGTGGACCTGCAGGAAGTACCGCCCTCGGCCACCGGCCTGGGCAGGCAGCCCTCGGTGCCACACGTCCGAGACGAACAGCGCGACATCGCCCGCGAGCAGCTCGAGGACGGCGGGCGGTCGACCGTCGTACGTGAGCTCCTCGTCCATCGTGAACGGCGCGACCCGTCCGCTGCGGTGGCTGCCCGGCACGACCGCGGTCGGCCCGTCGAGGCGTTGGCAGTCCTGAAGCATGACGTGCGTCGCGACGGCGAAGACGGGATACGGGATGCGATCGTCCCAAGGCACTTCCTCGGGACGTGGTACGTGGGGACCGGCGTCGCAGTGCCAAGGCCCGCCCTCGAAGTCCGGTGGGTTGCGCCAGGCCGTGTTGGCGATGACATGGCAGTCGTCGGCGAGCAAAGGCTCGACGACCGCGAGCGTGCGGGGATGGGCGACCGCGTCCTGGCAGGCGGCGCTCCGATTGAGCATCTCGTAACGGAACTGCGCTCGGTCAGGGCGCGCCCGCTCGTCGGGAAAGGCGTTGAACGTCGCGTCGATCTCGTCCCGCATCCGTGATATCTCAGCTGCGGTGAACACCTGAGAGAGGACGGCATAGCCGTCGCGCTCGAGTTGCGCGCTCTCGGCTGGCGCCTCGGCCGGATCGCGCAGCCCGATGTTCATCATCAAGCGCCGGATCACGCCCGTACCGTAGATCCAGTCGCGGCCGGGCTGCTCGCCACGAGCCCACGCCGGCGCGACAGCGGCTGCGAACATTGCTCAGCGCGGGCCGACTCCAAACGGCGACGGCTCATCGCCGGTTCAGCGCTCCCGCCGACTGAACCGATCCGCCCGTAGATGAGCGGGCGCCGCGCGGCCGGGCGTCGCCGCGGGCCCTAGTCTCGGACTCCCCCTGGTCTGAACTTTCGGAGGTTCTGCCTTGCTGGGTCGCCTCGCGACGTCCTGCTACCGGCACCGACGCCGGGTACTCGCGGCTTGGATCGCGGCGTTGGTGGTCGTCGTGTTCCTCGCACGCACCATCGGCGGCTCCACGACCACGAGCTTCAGTCTGCCCAACGTCGAATCCCAGCAGGCCTTCCAGCTTCTTCAGGCGCGCTTCCCGGCCCGTGCTGGCGATTCGGCGCAGATCGTCGTCGTGGCGCCAGCGGGCGTTCGCACTGCCGAGGTGCGGGCGCGCGTCACCCGCCTGCTAGCGCAGGCCGCAACGACACCTCATGCCACCGGCGTAGTCAGCCCATACGACGCGCAGGGTCGCCGGGTCTCGACCGATGGGACCATCGGGTTCGCAACGATCCAGTTCGACAAGCGCGCTCGCGACCTCCCGAACTCGGTCGGCCACCGCGTCGTCGACGAGGTCGCTGCCGCCAGCGGGCATGGCGTTCAATTCGAGGCCGGTGGCCAGGTCATCCAGAACGTCATCCGACCCAAGCCGCCGAGCAGCGAACTACTGGGCGTGCTGGCTGCGGTCGCGATCCTCCTCATTGCCTTTGGGTCGGTCGTCGCTATGGGGTTGCCGCTCCTGACCGCGCTGTTCGGGCTGGGAATCGGTATCGGTAGCCTGCCGCTTTTCGCGCTCGTCTTCGACATGCCCACCTTCGCAGCTCAGTTGGCCGGGATGATCGGACTCGGCGTCGGGATCGACTACGCGCTCTTCATCGTGACGCGCTTCCGACAGGAGCTGCACGCCGGGCGGGATCCCCAGGCCGCCACGGCCATCGCGCTGTCCACGTCAGGCCGGGCGGTGGTGTTCGCAGGCTGCACCGTTGTCATCTCGCTGCTCGGCATGCTTCTGATGGGCCTCTCCTTCGTACAGGGCCTCGCGCTCGGCGCCGTCGCCGCGGTGCTCCTCGTCATGGCGGCGTCCGTGACGCTGCTTCCCGCGTTGCTCGGCTTCGCCGGACGCTCGATCGACACCTGGCGTGTTCCCGGACTACACCGCGACGAGTCAGAGCACCGCCGCACCCTCGCCTACCGATGGAGCCGGCAGGTCCAACGTCACCCCTGGCGGTTCGCGCTCGGCGGCTTGACCGTGCTGCTCGTCCTGTGCGTCCCAGTCCTCTCGTTGAGGCTCGGCCAGTCGGACGCTGGCAACGACCCAACGTCGCTCACGACCCGCCGCGCCTACGACCTCCTCTCGAAGGGCTTCGGATCGGGGTTCAACGGCCCGCTCGTGCTCGCGGCCGAGATCCGAGGGCCCGCGAGCCGCTCCGCACTGGAGCAGCTCCGGCAGCGGCTCGTTCACACCAGCGACGTGGCGAGCGTGACCCCCGTCCAGATCAACCCGGCCGGGAACGCAGCCGTGATCACCGTCTACCCCCGCACTGCACCCCAGGCGGCCGCGACGACCGACCTCGTGCAGCACCTCCGCCACTCCGTCGTGCCGGCCGCGACGTCCGGGACCGGCATCGTGGTGAAGGTCGGTGGGAGCACAGCCTTGGGCGTCGACCAGTCGGCGTACCTCGGACACCGTCTGCCCTGGTTCATCGGTGCCGTCCTCGTCCTGTCGTTCCTGTTGCTCTTGATCGTGTTCCGCTCTCTGGTCGTCCCGCTCAAGGCAGTGGTCATGAACCTCCTGTCGATCGGAGCGGCATACGGCATCGTCGTAGCGGTCTTCCAGTGGGGCTGGCTCGGCTCCATCGTCGGCACCAGCGGCGGACCCATCGACTCGTTCCTCCCGATGATGCTGTTCGCGGTGCTCTTCGGTCTCTCGATGGACTACGAGGTCTTCCTCCTATCGAGAGTGCGAGAGGAGTACGAACACACACGCAACAACGCGACCGCCGTCGCAGACGGCCTCGCGGCCACCGCCCGTGTGATCACCGCGGCCGCCGCAATCATGGTGTCCGTCTTCCTCGCTTTCGTGCTCGGCGACCAGCGGGTCATCAAGCTGTTCGGTCTTGGTCTCGCGAGTGCCATCTTCATCGACGCCACGCTGGTCCGGATGCTCCTCGTGCCCGCCACGATGGAGCTGCTCGGTGACACCAACTGGTGGCTGCCGCGACGCCTGGCCCGCATCCTTCCTGGCCTCGACATCGAGCGACTCGACGAGTTCCCCCCGCAAGAAGAGATCGAGGAGCCAGTCCCGGTCGGGGCGCCCTGAACTCGTACACCTCCGCCCGAGTCATCAAGATGCCTCGGCGCGACTGGGCCGTCGCGACAAGATCGGTAGGCGCCGGCGCCTCGCTCGGGTGTCGGGTCGACGCGTGCCACCTACCCTCGGTGATCGACGAACGGCTTCTGGACCTATCGTGTTGAACTTCGCTTGTGGGTAGTACCGGACCGTGCCTTCACAGTCTTTGACGGACAGGATCCGCGAGGCGCTGCGGGCGATCGAGCGCAGCGCCGTCCTCCTGGCAGTCCGGTCGGCGCTGGAGCGGCGTCCCGTGGTGACGAGCGGGTCCCTGGAGCACGTTGGGCCGGTCGTCTGGCCGGCACCGACGCTCCGCCGGAGCCCCGAGTACACCGCGCTGCGCCACGTCTCGATTTCGCATCGAGGCGGGACCTACCTCCTGACGCTCAACAGGCTTGTCGACGATCGCGGGTCGATGTCGTGGCAAGAATCGGAACAAAGCGTGCTCTCCCAGGACGAGGCCTACTTCTACGTTGCCACTCACGACAGCAAGGCTCGAGCGCGGGAGCTCTTTCCAACGGTGGTAGCTCCAGGCAAGAGACCACGAATGAGCCCGACGCGCCTCGGGACGCTTCTCTCGACCGGTCGGATCGAGCCGGACGATGACCGGGCGTTGAGCAGCGGTGAAGGCGTCGACCGGGTCTCGGCGCTGCTCGCCAAGCTCGATGGCCTGGTCGGGCTGGGCCGCGTGAAGCAGGAAGTCAACGACGTGATCGACCAGCTGGCGATGATGAGTCGCCGTCGCGAGGCCGGGCTCCCCGTTCCTGCAATGGGTCGACACCTGATCTTTTCCGGTTCTCCGGGGACAGGGAAGACAACGGTCGCGAGGCTGCTGGCCCAGGTCTACGCGGGTCTCGGCGTGCTCCCGAAGGGCCAGCTGGTCGAGGTGAGTCGAACAGATCTCGTGGCCCAGTACGTAGGCCAGACGGCCGCGAAGACAAGCGCTGCCGTTCAACGCGCCGTGGGCGGCGTCCTGTTCATCGATGAGGCGTACTCGCTCGCTTCCAGTCCAGGAGCCGGCCCCGATTTCGGCCAGGAGGCTGTCGACACACTGGTCAAGTTGATGGATGACCACCGCGACGATCTGGTTGTCATCGCAGCCGGATATCCGGAGCCGATGCGCCGTTTCGTCAGCTCAAATCCGGGTCTCGAATCGCGGTTCACCAAGACGATCCAGTTCGATGACTACAGCTCGACTGAGCTGGTGGAGATCCTGGTCCGCATGGCAGAGGTCGACGGCTTCATCTGCACCCCCGAGGCGCTGAAGCGGATCGGCGAGTACTTCGCAACGCAGGCACACCGCGAGTCGTTCGGCAACGGTCGGGCGGCCCGGCAGCTGTTCGAGGACATGATCCAGCGCTGGTCGCGACGCCTTGCGCGCGCCCAAGACGCGACCACCGACGACCTGAGGACTCTGACCGCTGCCGACGTGCCAGATCTCGGGCAGCGAGCGGTTCGTCCGGAACTCGCGGATGCCGAGGTGCCGCCCGGGGTCGCCGGGATGTTGAAGGAGCTGGATTCGCTTGTTGATCTCGAGGAGCCGAGAGCGCGAATCCGCGAGTTACTCGATCTGGCTCGCCTCGCCGCATTGCGACAACGCCAGGGCCTCCCGTCGCCGCGGGTGAGTCGCCACCTTCTGTTCGTGGGCAACCCCGGGACCGGGAAGACGACCCTGGCGCGTCTTCTGGGCCGCCTGTACGCGTCGTTCGGAATACTTAGCGGCGGCCAGCTCGTCGAGGTCTCTCGGTCCGACCTCGTCGCCGGTTACGTTGGCCAGACAGCAGCGAAGACGACCTCCGCCTTCATGCGCGCCCTCGGGGGGATCCTCTTCATCGACGAGGCCTACGCCCTCGCCTCCGCCGGCGTCGGCCCAGACTTTGGCAACGAAGCCATCGAGACGCTCGTGAAGCTGATGGAAGACCACAGGGACGAGCTGGTCGTCATCGCTGCTGGCTATCCGGCGCCGATGAAGCGCTTCGTTGAAGCAAACCCAGGGCTCAAGTCACGCTTCTCCACCCTCATACGCTTCGATGACCTCTCGAGCCAACAGCTCGTCCAGGTGTTTGAAGGGTTCGCGACCGAGGCTGGCTATCTCCCAGTCACGCCTGAGGTCAAGCGTCGCGTGCAGGAGATCTTTGCCTCCATCGAGCGCGGAGAGGGCTTTGGCAATGCCCGCCTTGCTCGCCAGCTCTTCGACGCGGCCGAGGCGCGCCTCGCGAGACGTCTGGCGTCCATTACCGCCCCTTCCGTCGAGGAACTCCGCACTCTGACCGTGGAAGAGCTGCCCACCGACTTCACGATCGCTAAGACGCGCCGCGGGCTCGGCCTCTTCAGAACAAGGCGCAGGCGGCGATGAGAGCGGCAAGCGCGCAGGAAGCTTGCGCCGATCTGGCCTCAGACCGCGGTTCACCTCAGTTGGATGGGCTGACCATCTGTCGGGGTCGCCTGGCATCGGATGTAGGTTTCCGCGTGCAGGGCAGCCCAACGGAGGCGACGTTATGACGCGCTGGTTCAAGAGAGCGGCACCGATCGCGGGGGCGGTCGCGCTGGTTGCCGTCGTGCTGCCGGGCCCGGCGGTCGCGGCGCCGTCCAATGGCTTGCACGTGACCTGGATGTCCGGCTTCGCCGCGCCGGGCACGCCGGCTCAGTACAACAAGGTCGGCGTGATCAAGGTCGGCCCGAGCAGTGCCAAGAACGTGCTCGTCCTCGAGCCCGGCACGTCGGCGGGCAGCTCCTACTTCGTTCCCCTCGCGCAGTGGATCGTGTCTAGGGCGAGTGGCTGGCAGGTGTGGTCCGTCGAGCGACGCGAGAACCTGCTCGAGGACCAGTCGGTGCTCGACCGGTTCAAGCAGGGCAAGGCCACGGCGACCGAGCTGTACGACTACTACCTCGGCTTTCTCAAGGACTCGGGCATCACCAACCACTTCCAGACCGTCCCAACCGCTTCGGTCGAGTTCGCGAAGCAGTGGGGCATGAACGTCGCGGTCGAGGACCTCCACGACGTCATCACCGCCGCGAGGCACCAGGGCGGGAAGGTCGTGCTCGGCGGGCACTCCCTCGGGGGCTCGGTCGTCACTGCATACGCGACCTGGGATTTCAACGGCCGCCCCGGCGCGGACGACCTGGCCGGTCTCGTCTACATCGACGGGGGCAGCTCCCCCAACCCCGTCCCGGCCTCGCAGGCGAGTTCCGAGCTCGCGGCGCTGAACGCTCCGAGCGCCACGCCGTGGCTCGCGTTCGGCGGCATCCCCGCCCCGTACGCAGGTGTGTACAACGCCACCGGGTCGGCGGCGGCGCTGCTCAAGCCGAACGAGCCGTCGCTCGGCCAGACGTCGGGCCTCCTGCCGGCCGCCCTCGTTCCTCCGGTGCGGGTCAGCAACGTCGGCCAGTACGGCTACGCGCTGAACGTCGCCACCTCGCCGGCGAGCCTCCGCGCCGCGCAGGCGCACCTCGGCGTCGGCCTCACGACGTCGGGCGCCGTCCGAGGCTGGAACGGAGCCGGCGCCCTCACACCGATCACCCGGTTCGAGACGATGTTCTCCGGCGTGGGCATGACCAATGTCGACGGCACCGAGTGGTACTTCCCCCAGCGCCTCACCGACGACACCGGGGCAGTCGCGAACGGCAACGCCAACCCGGCCCAGGACGTGCTCGACGTCCACGCCACCATGGGGCACAACCTCCCGAAGAGCCTCCTGATCTACGCCTTCGGGGCGGCCCTCGGCGGCCCGGGCGTCCCCGCGGACGCCCAGACCCTCGCCGGCCAGTCCGGCATCCCGGCGGCCAACCTGACCCTCGCGAACTTCCAGCCCACTTACGCGCACAACGACCCGGCGGGTGCGTACCCGCACGACGCGTTCTTCGACCGCCTGGTGCCGTTCCTACGCAAGGTCAGCGCCAAGAAGTAGCCCGGCCCCGCCGGGCCACGGTTTGCGCTCGGTCCGGTGAGTGGTTCCGGGCGGGAGCTGTGGCTAGGCGCCTCGCCACCGCGGGTGTGGCGGTGCTCGCGGTGGTGGTGCCGGCGGATGGCGGCTGCCAACACGGACGAGGGAAACACTCAGGTCAACCGGGCACACAGTCAGCCAACCGGGCATTCAGTCCGAGACGTCGAATTTCGCTCGGCGGCCCTTGCTGGCAAAGGGGGCAAGGGTGATTGAGCCCCGCCGCGTCCACAAATCGCACCTTTCCACGAGATGCCAGCTCCTGGGCTTGGCGTGGACGACGAGCTGAAGGGGGTTTCCCGGCGCGCTTCTCCGGGAAAGAACTCGTCATGCGACTCCTCGTCCGTACCGCCACATGGGTGCTCGCCGCAGTCGGGATCAAGGCTTTGTACGACCGACTCGTTCCGAAGGCGAGAGATCTCCGTGAGCCTGCTAGCCAGGTTCTCGACACGGCCAAAAGTTCATCGCGGGAATTGGCTGATCACGCGAAGGCCGCCGGAACCGAAGTTCTCGCTGATGCACGAGATCGATCGGTCAACATCCGAGAAGTCGCGACGGATGCCATGGCGAGGACGGACTCGGCAGCGAAGGCGCCAAAGAAGAGCGGAAGCGCGGGCTCAACGAACAAGGCCTCGAAGCACTGAGTTCATCGGGGGCCTGAATTCAGCCTAAACCCGTCCCTTGGGTTCAGAAGCGCGAACCTCGACTGGCCCATCGCCGAGCAACCTGACCGGTGGCGCGTCAGCTCCGTAGCCTTGGCCTGTCGCTTCGTCGGTGATGTCGGCGACGCTCGGCCGTCGACAATTGCTCTCTCGGTCCGAACTGGCCACCTCTCGACGGCCGACGAGGTGGGCCCACCCACCCGGTGCACGACATTCCCAGCCGAATCGCGTTCCAGACCTGAGAGAAGTCCCTACTCGCGGTCTGCGGGATCGCGAGTCAAGTCCCACGATCGGCAATCGGGGCCGTCCCTTGGTCATTGCGACCTCCCCACGGCCGGTACGAAGCGGCATCGTTGCACGGATTGGCTTATGAGGTCGTCTGCCCGGTTCGTAACGATCCTCCGTGGGTACATGACTCGTCACCGACGAAACGAGCGGGCGAGGTGGTAAGAATGGTGCACCGAGCCACAATCACGCTCGCCCTCGTGAGCATTGTCCTAGCGAGCTGCACCGCGCAGCAGCGTCGAGCGATCGGTGAGACGGTTGTCCGTAATGTGGTCGCTTTCGAGGGCGCGAAGGAATTCAAAGATCACGGCTTTCCGATCCACGACCACCTCATTTGCAAAGCTAAGGCAAACCCCAAGGACGAGAGTCATGTCGGGGTGTTATGCCAGGGAACGAGTACCACTGGCCAACGGGTCGCGCTCATCGGAACCACCGATGACATTCGCGGCAACCACGGACACTTCGTCGGCACGGTCGCCGGAAGGCAAGTGTTTGCTGAGACCTGTCTCGGTTGCTAGAAGTCAGACGGCGCCGCGGATGACCAGCAGCTTGTAAAACCGCGCGAAGCGGTTCGGACCAAGGTGACCTGGGCTGTCGAGATGAAGGACGGCATCGACTCTGGATGCTTTCCGGACTGGACGGTGGGTAGGTTGCTCTGGGCAACTGGAGTAGGAGGGAGCGGTTGTGGAAGACGATACGAAGGTCGATGAGATCGCCGATCAGATCTATCGCTTGTCGACGTACACCGACGCGGTGCCCGGGGGATTCACCTTCAACCAGTTCTTAGTCGTAGGCGACGACTGCCTGATTTTCCACACGGGGCTCGGACATCTCTTCCCAGCAGTCTCGGGTGCTGCCGCCAGCGTGGTGCCTCTCGACCGGGTCCGCTGGATTAGCTTCGGACACTGGGAGGCAGATGAGAGCGGCGCCCTGAACCGGTGGCTGGATGCGGCCCCCTCAGCGCAGCTCGTGACCGGCGGCCTCGGCGTCCTCATCTCGGGCGGCGACCAGGCCGAGCGGCCACCGCGCGATCCACTGGCAGACGGCGAGCTCCTTGAGCTTGGCGACAAACGACTGCGGTGGATCGACACACCTCACGTCCCGCACGGATGGGATGCAGGGCTTTGGTTCGAGGAGACGACCCGGACACTCTTGTGCGGCGACCTCTTCACGCAGGTCGGTCCGGCACAGGCTGTCACCGATGCCGACATCGTCGCTCCCGCAGCGGCCGCCGAAGACCTCTTCCATGCCACGTGCCTCACCCCTCAGACCGGTCCGACGCTCCGCCGTCTCGCCGACCTGGCGCCCCAGACCCTTGCGCTCATGCACGGGCCGGCATTCACCGGCGATGGTACGGGAGCGCTGCACGCGCTAGCCGAGGAGTACGACGCCCGGCTTAAGCAGGCGCTCGGCACGTAGGGAAAGGTGCCGGCCACCACGACTCGCGGTCTGGGAACCCGGGAGTCAGGCAGTGAGGAATCGACCCAGGTGGGGTCTCCTGGTCAGTGAGCTGGCACCGGCATCCACGTCACCCCACAAAATCGATGCGTTGATCGGGGCCGCCGCCTGTGTCGCCCCCGGGAATGCGGCGCTGCGCTCGCTGACTGCCCCGGTTAAATGCGGCTCAAGCCCGTGTTTGAAGCGACGCTCGATAACGTTCGATTGCCGAGATCGGAACGATACGCCTGCCACTTGGAGCTTCCACCGACTCAAGTTCCTTCAAGAAAACGAGCGTCAAGGTCTCGCCAGTCGTCAGGCCGAGACGGCGAGCTGCCTCTGGCACGCTAAGCGTCTCTTCCACCTTACTCAATCGTACCCACCCTCTTCATCCAGCTCGCGTAGGGGTGGCCAGATCCACCGGACCATTCGGCCAATGGCGCCATCCAGAGTGTCGGCTTGCAGCGACTGGCGTCAACGAGCGGCGAGGAGCTGGTCAATCTGGCTGTTTAGGGTCTGTTGGTCGATCACGTGGACGTAGACGTCGTAGGGTCGACCGGGATTGGTCTGCCAAGACAAGCCGCCCTGCGCGTTGATGGCGGCAGCGCCGCCTTGGCCCAACTCAGAGAAGACGCTCTGCCGACCGTTGATCGCATACAGCATCGTCGGTCCATCCCAGTCACCGTCCTTGGGTGGCCCGCAGCCGAACAAGGCCTCATAGACAATGCGCATGGGATGGTTGGGCGGAGTCGTTGTGCAGAGCATCCCGCCGACCTGGGTTTGTATCCCGGTGAGCCCATCGACCCAGGCCGCCGGTGTGGGCCACCCCGCCCCGGCGACCACTGCGCTCGCTGCCGCGAGGTCGAGCTTCTGGTTCGTGAACGGGGGACCACCGTTCGGGAACAGCCCATCCTCGATCACGAGCCGCTTCACTTTGGCAGCGACGAGTGCCCGCCCGCCGAGGGAGCTGCCCTGACCGGACTTCGAGCTCAGCAAGCCGGCGAGGTTGGTGTACCCGCCGATCGAAACGACCGTAACGCTGTGGTCGGGTTGGCGAGCCAGCAATCGACGATAGAGCGCAACGGCACCGGGAACGTGGTCGCTGTTGCGGATCGAATGCGGAAGCCGACCTGCCAGTACATCGCTGTAGCCGTGCGGCGCGGTGTTGGCATCACTGTTGGCGACGGCACCGATGGGGATGTTGCGGTGGCCGTACGCGGTGTTGATGGCATCAATTGCTGCGACCGCCACCGGGTTCTGGATATCCGACATGACGCCGAGGATCCGAACCTGGCCGCGCTGCTCCATGACATTTGCCATACCGACGGCGGTAGCGTCGTCCCACCACCGAGATAAGTCCGTATCGATGATCACGCTCGGTCGGGTACCGCGATTTGCACCTCTCGATGAGACGGACGCGGTCGACCCGACTGCGGGGACGACGTTGACGACGGCCATAACGGCAGCGATGACCGCGAATGCACGCCACATCGATCCGCGGCTTCGCCCACCCTGCTGGGTGGTAAGCATCGCGATCCGCACGCCTTGAGACTGTAGATCTCTCAAAGCGCTTCGGTTGTGAACCGATCAGTCATGACTCGCGCTCGTGGGGACCCCCACAAGTCGCCGATGTCTCGAAGCTTGCCGGACGCGTCGAGAGGACGGGCAAGTCGCCCATGCTTATCGGCGCTTCGCCTTTCGACGAGCCACTGTGTCCTTAAACGACTTCAGAGCTGTGATACGAACACCCTTCGAGGCCGGACGGGCCTCAAACCACTGCTCCTCGCCTGTGAAGGGATTCCTGCCCTTCCGCCGCGGCCTAGCTGCGATGTCCTTGCGCGCGAACTTGCAGAAGCCCGTGAGGGTGATGGCTTCACCCGTCTGAACGGTCGACACCACGACACGCTCAAACGCTTCAACGAGGCTCTTCGCCTCCGACTTGGAGACGTCAGCCTCTTTGGAGACGGCCTGGATGAATTGCGATTTGTTCACTGTGTTCCTCTCTGTGCTCGTCCCCATTGTCTAACGCTGTCCTAGGCGGGAAGTTGGGATATCGGGGGCAGACGCATACCCATCCCCAGGACGCCACAGAACAACCCTGCCCGCGCTCCGTCCCGACCTGAGTCCGCGCCGATGAGCCCCGTGCGACTCGCGGGGTATCAGATCGCCAGTCGGTGAGTGACTCGCGGTTTGGGGCCCGAAGTTGGCGGGACAATCCGTCACCATTCTGTGCTCCGAGTTCGAGCCGTAACTAGTATCTCGCTGGATCTGGGGGAAGGTCGTGGGCGTTCGGGAGTCGGCGAGCGGACACGTTGACTTGGCAGCTGACTTGGTGTTCCGGTATCTGACTGATCTCTCAAGCTTGCCGGAGTGGAATGGCGCGATCAGCGACGTAGTCGATGTGCCCGACCGGCTGGTGCCGGGCGCAATATGGAGGGTCCGACTTCACGCTTTGAGACAATCATGGGTCAGCCGTTCAGAGGTGTCCGAACTCGATCCAGCAAACCGCCGTTTCTCTTATCGCTCGCAATCGGACGATGGCAATCCTTCTTACGCAGACTGGGTCTGGCAGGTCGAACCCGACGGTGCGGGATCGACGGTCTCGGCGACGGTCGATCTAAATCCCGTGACCTTCTGGCGTAGACACCTCCTGATCAAGTTGCGGCGTCCTGGCTTACGCAACGAGATGCACAGGTCGATTGAGCAACTGGGCCTCGCCGCTGCCGCTCACTAGTCCTACGAAAAAAGCCCTCCAACCGGATTCATGACATCGTCCGGCTGAATCGCGTTCCGCACCTGGGAGAAGTCCCGACTCGCGGTCTGGGTGATCGCGAGTCAAGGGCACGAGCACGCGCGCCAATGGGATGCCGACCGATAACTCAGTAGCATCCCTACCAGCCATCAGTGAGGTGATGCAGTGAGCGCAACGGTCGAGCGCTTCGGCCCGGCGAGTGACCCGCATGAGGTCGGTGGAGCGATCGACCGTGACGGCGTCGCGATCGTAGAGGGGTTGCTCCCGCCGCCGATCGTCGAGCGGGTCAACACCGAACTCGAGGCGGCGATCGCCGATGCTGACCCGCACGACGAGCTCTTCGATCCGATCATGGAGGCTTTCCACGGGCCGCATACCAAGCAGGTCACCGGCGTGCCCGGCATCTCGCCCACCTTCGCCTCCGACGTCATGTGCCACCCGCTGCTGCTTGCCCTCTGTGACCAGATCCTGCTTCCTTCGTGTGCGCGCTACCAGCTCAACCTGGGCCACCTCCTTCAGCGAGGCCCGGGCTCAGAGGAACAGTGGCTGCACCGTGACGAGGCTGTTTGGAGCGACCTCCCCAAACCGCATCCTGATGTGCAGCTGGCCTCGGTCATCGCCCTAGTTGACTTCACCCACGAGAACGGTGGCACGAGAGTGGTCCCCGGAAGCCACCGATGGGACGACCGCTGGCTGCTGCCCGCCGAGCAGATGGCCCAGCCCCCGCCCACGCCAGACCAGATCGTCAGCGCGACGATGCCGGCCGGGTCGGCCGTCATTTACACAGGTGGCACCATCCACGCCGGCGGTGCGAACAGCACCGACCGTCCCCGCCGGGGCGCACACCTTTCTTACTGTCTCGGCTGGCTTCGCACTGAAGAGAACAACGTCCTGTCCGTTCCCCCGCGGGTGGCCGCCGAGCTGCCACGCCAAGCCCAGGAACTCCTCGGCTACGGCATGCACAACAGCATTCCCCGAGGCGGTGGGTACCTCGGGATGGTGCGCCTCCACGACCCGGTCGATCTGCTCGCACGTGGAGAGCTCGAGCAGCAATAGCGCACTCGGCGCGCCCCCCGGCGCCGGCGAAACCGACTGCCACGATCACCGCTCGCCGCACCGGGCGGGAGAAGCCTTCCAACGCTCTTGAGTCCCAATGGTGAATTGCCGCGACTCGCGATCCCGGGGATCGCGAGTCGTTTCCGGGCACTTCAGATCAGCCGCAACCCCTGTAGATCGCGACTCGCGGTTTGACAGACCGCGAGTCAGCAAGGACGGGCGAAATCGCTCAGGACCGATCTCACCGACGACGCGCTCGGTCGGGAGAACTGGTCTGGCAACGAACTCTGATCCGGCACTCGGTGGGGCTGGTAGCGTCCGCAGCCGTTTCGGCAGCGTAAGGGGCTCGGTGAGGAAACGGCAGGTCTTGTGCCTGACGGCTGCGGCTGTGCTGGCGACGACGTGGACCGTCGCGCTGGGGATACCGCGGGCTTCTGCAACGACGCTGACCGCATCGCCGGACCCGACGCCAGATGGTGCACCTGGATCGTTGCGCGCCGTGCTGGCCGCCGCGACCAGCCCGGGTGGCGATGAGATCGACCTGCAGGCCGGTGGGACCTACACGCTGACCTGCCCCGGAGGCCAGCTCGTCCACAGCACCACGACGCCACTGACGATCACGACGCCCTCTGGTCCTCCCGCCACCATCCGCCAGACGTGCCCGGGACAGCGGGTGCTCACCCAGTCGCTCGGGCTGCTCCTGCTGAACAATGTGGTCATCACGGGCGGGAACTACGCGCCCGGCCTGCCGTTCCTGGCAACTGGCGGCGCGATCCAAGAGCAGTTCGGGTCGGTCTTGGTGACGAACTCAACCTTTGAGAACAACAGCGTCACCGCTCCACCGGGAGAGGGCCTCGCAACAGAAGGCGGTGCGATCGCTCAGAGCGGTTTCAACGTAGCCGGGCAGTCGTCGGTCACCGTGATCAACTCGACCTTCACCAACAACCAGGCCATTGGATCCGCTGATCCGAGCTGTCTGAGCACGCCCGGGAGCTGTGGCGACGTGCTCGGTGGCGCGATCCATGCCGACAACCCAGTCACCGTCGAGAACTCGACCTTCACCGGTAACACGGCTACGGCTCCCATCCCGGGGCCGGTGAATTTCGGGATCGGGGCCCATGGCGGCGCCATCGACTCCTCTGTCTTCTTCACACCGCCATTCGGTGGCCCGGTAACCGTGACGAACTCCACGTTCAGCGACAACACGGCCACGGCCCCACACACCTGGGCCTACGGCGGCGCGATCAGCGCCGACGGGATCCCAACCTCGACCACGGTGACGAACTCGGTCTTTGCCCATAACAGCGCCACCGGCGAGACCTTGGCGAGCGGTGGCGCCATATCGCTTCCAAGCTGCTGCGGTGTCCTCGGCACAACCGCGCCTCCGATCGCCGTCAGCAGCTCGACCTTCAATGACAACAGTGCTACGGCACCGGTGAGCGGCGTCGGGTGGGGCGGCGCGATCGGGGTCCCGGTCGCCGGTGGCATTCCCCCCATCACGACGACGAACGCCACGCTCACCCGCAACACCGCGTCCACAATGGGCGGCGCCGTCGCTGCAGCCCACGTTGACGCCGTCTACTCAACGATCGTGGAGAACACGGCTCCAATGGGCGCCAATGTGGGCCTGTTCGGATCCCTTCTCGGCTCGACGGGTCTGACGAGCTTCGGGTCGGTGGTCGCCCTCGCCCACGGCGGCGGGTCCAACTGCACGCTCGCGTCTCATCCCACGAGCAGCTCGTTTAGCTTCTCCGACGACAGCTCGTGCGACTTGACCGGCCCCGGCGACCGCCAAGACGCCGGGGACCCAATGCTCGGCTCCCTCGCCAACAACGGCGGACCTGCACCGACCCGACTTCCGCTCTCTGGAAGCCCCCTCGTCGACGCGATCTCAGTTCCGGCGTGTCAAGCCGCCGGCATCACCACCGACGAACGGGGGCTTCCTCGTCCCGACGCCGGCGCTCCGACCTGCGACGTCGGAGCCGTCGAAGTCCAAATACCCGGCGTGCCGGCACCGGCAGCGATCCTGATCACGCCCCGGTTCACAGGTTAGGTACGACTCGGGCCCAGCGGTGCTGACTCGCGGTTTGGGAAACCGCGAGTCTCGAGGGTGTCGGAGTCACGTGTTCAGTGCCCACAGGTTCGCGTCGCCATGTCATGATCGACGCGTGAGCGGTTTGCCCTGGTCCGGAGACGCATGCTCGCTCGTCGACGCGCTGCGGGCGGGGGAGCGGTCCCCCGTTGAGGAGCTCGACGCGAGCCTGGCCGCGATCGAGGCGAGCGATCTCAACGCCTTTTCATTCGTCGACGCCGACTGGGCGCGGTCAGTCGCGGCACGCGCCGACGTGTCCAAGCCCTTCGGCGGCGTTCCCACCGCGATCAAAGGGCTCGAACCAGTTCGGGGCTGGCCGCATACCGAGGGGTCGCTCGTCTTCGCTGACCGGGTGGCGGCGCACACCGCCACCCACGTCGAGCGCCTGCTCGACGTGGGTGGGGCGGTCCCCGTCGGCCAGACGACTGCGTGCGAGTTCGGCGGGCTGAACGTGAGCGTCAACCGAATCGACGGGGTGACGCACAACCCGTGGTGTCACGGCCGCACGGCGGGTGGCTCGTCCGGGGGTTCAGCCGCTGCGGTCGCCGGTGGACTGGTGACCCTGGCCACCGGAGGCGACGGCGGCGGCTCGATCCGGATCCCCGCCGGCTACGTGGGCCTCCTCGGGATGAAGGGGACGTTCGGTCGCATCCCCCGCAGCCCGCGCGCGTACACGCGACCCAACACAATCGTGCTCGGCAACGTGGCGCGCTCGGTGCGCGACGCGGCCCGCTACTTCGACGTCTGCAGCGGCTATCACGGCGCCGACCCCTCGACGCTCCCAAAGCACCCTGGCTTCGAGGCCGGGCTCGGCAGGCAGGAGTTGGCTGGACGTCGGGTCGCGGTCGTGCCCGACCTCAGCGACGTCCGGCTCGACCCGGGCGTCGAGGAGCAGATCCGCGCCGCGGCCGATGACCTCATCGTGGCGACGGGCATGCGTGAGGTCGACGTGCACGTCGAGCTGCCGAACATGGCGGCGCAGTGGATGATGGGGAACCTGGCGACCCTGCTCGCCGACCTTGGTGACCGGTGGCCGAGCTGCGCCTCGCTGATGACCCCCGAGGTCGCGCTGGGCCTCTACATGGCGCAGTCTCTATACAACCTGCGAACCGCGGCGGTCGCGGAGTCGCTGCGGGTTCAGCTCAACGAGGCGATGGCCGACGTCTTCGATCAGGTCGACTTCGTGATCGCGGCAACCAATCCGGGCCCAGCCTTCGCCGCCGAAGCCGAGCACAGCGGCCGGGAGGAGAGCTTCATTGACTGGGCAAAGTCGAGCGGCGCCGCCCTGAACGCCTTCCGGGCGCTTCTCTTCGGCACCCGCCTTGCCAGCGTCGTCGCCCCGAAGCTCCCGAGTGCGCTGATCGACCACGCGGCACAGCGGTTCCCTGAGCTCGTGAAGATGGGCGGGCTGACGATCGTCTCCAACGTCTACGGGAACCCCGCTGTCTCCATTCCGGCGGGCAGCGTCGACGGACTGCCGATCGGAATGCAGGTCCTCGCGCCGCACCACGCCGACGACCTGCTGTTCGATGTCGCCCTCGCGGTCGAGCGCACGCGCCCGTGGCCACTGACGGCGCCAACCCCGGTCCCAGCCCCGACGACCTGAGCGCATCCAGGCTCGAGGGCCATCCACCGTCGGAGGCGGCGCCTACCGCCCTCCGCTCTACCCATCTTGATCTGCTCCTCCGTAGCCAACGCACCAGCGGTTGCGCGAGGATCAGCATCGGGGCGCCGAAGTACCGGTACCGCAAGCCGGACAAATGAGCGGGCTCCAGAGGAGGATCCATGCACGCGGCACTAGTTCGGGCGAACATCCCCGGCGGGGTCAACGACGACCGGCTCAAGAACCTGCGGGACAACGTCATTCCCACGGTGAGCTCTGCGCCCGGGTTTGTGGCCGGCTATTGGACCTCGGTCGTAGACGACAAGGGCTTTGCTTTCGTCGTCTTCGCGGACGAGGCATCGGCAAAGGCCGCGGCGCCCCCGCCCGGAACGGACACGGGCGAGGGAGTGACTATCGAGCATGTCGAGTTCCGAGAGATCCTCGGCAGCGCGTAGCTAGGTGCTGTTAGCCCAACCCAGCCGATCAGCGGGCGATCAAGCTTGGTAATCCAGGCCGATCCAGAAGGATCTACTTGCCGTTGCGCTCGCGGTGAGCTCGAACTGCTCTTCGACGTCGCCCTCGCGGCCGATCGCACGCGCCCGTGGCCGCTAACGGCGCCAACCGACGTCCAATCCCGACGACCTGAGCCGGTCCCTGCGCGACTCGCGGTCTGGGGGAAACGCGAGTCGCCCGCGGCTGACGCTTCTGGCGTCATGCGACTCGCGGTGTGTAGAACCGCGAGTCATGACAAGGTGAACTCACCGACTGGCGATCTGTGAGACCGCGAGTCCTTACAGAACGGACCTGTCCGACTCCAGCGCCCTTCTCCCGAGAACCAGGTGGGCCTCCACCTCGAAAGCAATCGAACCATCGCTTTGAAGATGCGGCTCAAGCTCGTCGCGCATCAAATCGACCAACGTCGGGTCTTCGGCACTAAGGAATTGCGCAAGGGGCCAGCCATCGATCTCACCATGAAGGAAGGCGTTCAAGGAGTCGAAATGCGCCAGCAGCGATAGCCTCTCGCTGCGAGCCACAACTAGGCCAGTCCGGACAAAGAGCTCCCGGAGACGATGTAGGGCCCTCGGCAGCAACGTGCCGGGGGCCCGGGCCAGCGCTTGTCGCCACCGTGAGGCTGCGAGGCTTGATCGTCCTTCCGGCCTTTGACTCGCGGGTTGCTGGATCGCGAGTCGTCCAGCGTTTACTGCTCGCGGTTCCCCACACTGCGGGTCCGCGCACGCGACGGCTCATCCACGCGGGCTGGACGCCGAACCCGAGATCGAGGCCGACGCGGTGGAGACGTCCCCAGCCTGGTGTTCCAGCAGGCGGCGATCATCGGCAGGCGGGCCTCCGAGCTGTCATACCGTCGGTCTATGGTCGAGACATGGCTAGAGCCAGGCCAGAAGCGGCGACTTCTTCACTTACCTCGAACGACTTGCGATCATGGCCGGTAGTGATCTTCGATGGCGACGACACGCTTTGGAGCACCGAGCCCTTGTATGACGACGCACGGGCCGCGGCCGCGGCCATCGTCGAACAGGCTGGCCTTGACGCCGGTAAGTGGGAGGATCTCGAGCGCGAAATCGATGTACAGAACGTTCAGCGGTTCGGCCTATCGAGCGAGCGCTTTCCGACCTCATGTGTGGAGGCCTACGAGACTCTAGCGAAGGAGTCGCATCGGCCGGTCGATGCAAGCGTCGTTGAAAGAATTCGCCACGCGGCCACATCGGTCTTTCGCCGTAGGGCGCCGCTCGTGCCGGCGGCCCGGTCAACTCTTGAGCGACTCAGATCGCGATATCGGCTTGTGCTGTTGACCCAGGGCGACAGAGCGGTACAAGAGAAGCGCATCGCCGATAGCGGACTGGCTGATCTATTCGAACGAACAGAGATCGTGAGCCAAAAGACGGTCGATGTCCTGCGGCGCTTGCTCGACGAGCTCGGGGCAGATCCGGCAGCGACATGGTTCGTTGGTAACAGCATCGCCTCAGACGTCAATCCAGCGATCGGTGCCGGTTTACATGCTGTCTGGGTCGATGCCCACGTCTGGGAGCATGAACGGCGGGAGGATCTGCTTCGGTCGAAGCTAGTGCACCCAGCAAAGCAACTCGAAGATGTTCTCCGAGAGATTCCTGCGTAATGCCCGGCTGGACAATCTCCTGGCCTGATACTGACGAGTCGGATGCCAAGCCGAAGGTTGACCCGAGCCACGTCGGGCTGGGTTTCGTCGACGTCCTTTTCGCTTTGGTCGTTGGTCAAATTCTTGCGCCGTTGTCAGAGTGGTCCAAGATCAGCCAGGTCGGTTGGACACATCTCGGAGTCGGTCTCGTTCTGACGCTCACAAGCTGGATCGGGTATCACTCCAGCCGGAACGGGCCGCGCTTCCAGATCCGTTTTCCAAACCTTCCGTTACTGACCTTTGCCCTCGATGTTCTGATGGTGATCGCTTACTCACTGACCGTGACCACGGCGGATCTCGGCCTAGGAAAGCATCAGGCAATTACGGCTCTTCCCGAGGCGCTGCTCGTCACAGTGAGCTTCCTCCTCTACGTGGCGTGGGATGCGGCCAATCAAAGGATCAACGCTTCTTCCGCGTATGAGACTGCCTACAAGACGGCGGTCAAGAAGAAAGTTCTCCTTGAGGACCAATGGCCGACAACTCCTCACGATAAGGCTAAGTCTCGCCGGCGCAGAGTCGTAACGCTTGTGTTTCTTCCTCTTGTTTCGGCGGTTCTGCTGGTCGATCTGCTTGTCCAAATCGGCGGAACCGTTACAACCGCGTGGGTTATGGGTATTGATTGTGCATTGATCGTTCTCCTGATCTTGTTCCGGATATTCAAGGAGCGACCGCTGGAGATCAAGCCCGACGCGTGATGGCCGGCCGGTTTGTCGTGCGTAGGCCACTCCAATAAACGGCGATTGTCTCTCCGAGGTTGCTGACTGCTCATCCAGTCGAAGCGCGCGCCAGCAGTGTGTCTTCCATCTAGTGGCCGACAAACGACTTGCGTTCCAAGATCGCGAGTCCCACTGCGGCAGCGTCAGTCGTCGACGCCGAGCAGACGACTTTCAGCCATACCCTCCAGACCGCGACCTGAGTGTCCTGACCCTATTGCGAAGGCCCAGTTGTGTGCTTGGATACCCGGGGACAGGTTGGGGAGTCATGGCGGACAGCGGCACAACCAGGCAACCTGACATTGGGCACACTGCCTTGAAGGTCTTGGCCTGGGCAATTACGACAGTCATCGCCGTGGCAGGCGTGATCGTCGCCAGTTTGTCGTTAAGCCAGTCTGGCGAAGCGAACCGCCTCGCCAAGCAGAACATGGTGCCGCAGGTGACCGCCCATAGTGCAGGTGTTTCTGCTGCGGGTCTGGCGCCCGCTGGGACAATGCCCTCTTCGGCGACTCCCTTTTGGCAATACGAATGCGACATTCAATTCACGATCGACAACATCGGTCGTGGAGACGCGTCAATAGATTCGTACGACATCGCCTTGAGCGGCTTCCCTCCTGTGACGCCGAAGATCCATGTGGGAGCGTTGAGTGGAGCGGGTCCGGTAGCGCCGCCGACGATCCCATTTGTATTCAACACTCTGACCAGCCTGCAGTTCGCAGTCCTCAAGGCCCCCCTCACAAACTCTTCCTCGCCCCAGCTTCTCGGCGCTCCTGAGGATCACATGACGCTTCCAATTCCTCTGAAGAGTCAATCAAGTTCCGGGATCACTCTCCGCACCGTGTTTCAGACGACTGTCGATCCGCTCACCCTTCGAAAATCAACTGAGACAGGGGCAAACCCGGGTGACATTCAGTTCAGCGTGGCATTCATACCGATCTCTCACCAAGACCGCCACGCGCATGGTTCTCTTCCTGTTCCATGCTTCACTCTTGTCGAACAACCCGCGGGCCGATGAGTACCCGCCCTGGAACCGCTCGGTTCGAACACATCCGAGATCCATATCTCCTTGCGGGTTCCGCCCTATTACTGCGGCGGAACCGCACCGGGCGTTGGTCACCGCATGCCGACTTTCGTAGCCCCGCCGGGGTAGCGGGAAGGGCGGGTACGTGGACTCGGGCGTGAAGTGGACGGACATCGTTACCGCCGTGGCATCGGCGGTCGCCGCTGGGTCTGTGTTCTTTGCATGGCGCACGCTGAGGGATGGTCGGCGGAAAGAGGCGTCCCGGTGGGCAATGGCAGAGCTCACAGGATGGGGTTACCTCGCAGACATCAAGAAGGCCGTTGAAGGCCTCAACTCCGCGCAGATCCATGCGAAGTACAAGACACTGAATCAGAAGAAGGATGCCGAGGCACTCGACCTCCGGAGGGAAGCCGACTACTGGGATGGGGTTGGCTTCCTCCTCAGCGCAAGGCCATCCGTCTCGACGACATCTTGGAGTTGTTCGGTCCGGTCGTCGTGGATCGCTGGAAGCATCCAGCCTGGTAACCGCACTACCACGGAGCGGTCAAGTGGGTGACTCGCGGTCCAACCGATCGCGAGTCGGCGTGATCTGACGGCTCCAGCCCTCTCCGCTCTGAAGACGGGCATCGCTTCAAGCCTCCAGCCGCTCGGAGGCCACGATTACTGCTCGTCTCAGGAAACGTACGCGTCGTGGTTCACGCCCCGCTCGTTTTGAAGAGCTTGACCCGACTTGCCGGCACCCAGTCGTCAACCACCCTGATCTGGAGGCCTTCCGATCCGTCGAGTCGGACACCAGTCACCGGCTGATATCCACTCTGCTCTTCTTGGTTGATGAGAACTAGAAGTGGTGCACCAGCCAACGCTGCCGAGACCCAGACTGTCTCTCCAGTTGTGCTCGTCGATTGCGAACCCGCATGCGACAAACTCAGGAAGTTGGTCGCTATTAGCGAACGGGCATGTATGACGGCAGCGGCTCCATTGCCGCGAATCCGCAAGTCGGTGCCAACGATGAGCGCGATCCCAATGACCATCGCGGCGGTAAAGAACGCTAACCCTGCGACCATAGCAACGTGTACGGAGTCGTTCTTGAAGCCATTGATTGCTGTGAGCAACCCGGCAGCTGTAGCACCAGCCCCAAACAGGGCCGTCCACGCCTTGGTTGCAGCAGTTGCGCCAGCTTCAAGGATCGCAACGCTCTGCGGCGGCCCGAAGAAGAAGCCGGACGCGCCATCCGCCTTTTCGAGCTCCGCCGCTGTGCCCAGAAGACTCAGATCATGAAGGAGGTCGGTGACGGGCTTGGCCACGTCGTCTGCCGGACTTGGAAAATGCACCGCCGTCACAGCATCAACCTGGTCACTCATCGAACTGGCCCTCTCGCTCACCCTGGTCGGTGACCGGCCAGGCCCAAAAGCGATTGTCGCACCTAGGCGATGCCGATGGAAGGGTGGTACGAGACATTGCGACCCTGAGTGCCCGCGTCGCGACTCGCGCGACGGACCGATCGGGCCAACCTTGGCTCGTAGTGATAGCCCTGCCCGAACTTGAATGTCAGCGTCCCCGCTCTCTTCGTCCGCATCGCGGCTCGCAATCGCAGGCCGATGTCAAACGCAACTACGGGGTGTCCCGGTCGGACTCATCATTGAGGGCGAGCACGATGCGATCTGCCCAGGCGTGGATACGGTCAACGTGGTCCTTGACTGCCAGAGGACAAGGCGAACTACCAACTTCTTTTGAGAACTGGCTCCGAAGTTCTGCCGGCCTGTATTCGCGTTTTCCAACAATGACCGCCTGGTCCTCACGCAAGACCCGTACGAGCTGCTCACCAATGCAAGCGGCGATAAGGCAATTCCTCTGATGATCAACGATCGAGACGAACTCCGCGAGAACGGCGAGGATCCAGCGCACTGTATTGCTCGGTACTTCCTTCTCCTGAGCCAGCCGACTGCCAGCGAGCTTCGCCAAGCAAAGGAGAAGTCGAAAGCGAACAGCGGGCTCGAACAAGAACCAATCGTGAGACTCGATTGAATCTGGGAAGATGGCGTCGTCACCACCGATGTACATTGCTTCCGCATGAGCAAGCAAGATGCTCGACGCGGATTGCTTTACGGCGTTCGACACCTTGCTCATCAAAATCGAATCGATTAGACCAACGGCACTTGGAGCTTCGAGGGGACGAACGGGACTCTTCCACCCTTGATCAACAAGCGCGAGAGCCATTTCCGCTTCGTTGAGGTGCAACAGCGCTCGAATCGCACCCGCCTGCTGTGCTGGCGAACTTGGCTCACCCTGAGCGTTAGAGAACAGTGTCACGGCCTTGATGATGGTGTCAGTGGTTAAGCGTTGCCTCTCCAACTCAGTCTCTCTCGCATCGCGTTTCCGTTGGAGGTCGAGTTGACTCTGTTCGTGTAACTGCAGTTCGTACGCCTTGGCAGTATCAAGAGCCAGGCGGTGCTTCTCATATCGCGCGAGTTGGTACGTCCGAAGCTCGATTGAATGTTTCAGAACCAGCCCGGCGGCAACGAGGAGTTGAACAAGGAATGTGCCGACAAGGGTAAGAATCGGCCCCAAGGTTGAAACGCCCTTATCGGTCTTCGGCTTTTGGAGCCAACCACCCAAGAGCAACGCGATAACGAGGACCACAAAGGCCAAGAATGCGATACCAACGATGGCCGCCGGCAAACGCCAATCAGGCTTGTCGGGAGGTACGACTGGCTCCAGAGCTTCGAGGCCGGCGGTCTCACTTTGATCACCAGTCAAGGCTGTGCCTCCCCAGCCGGAACGCAGCCCGTGAAGCGCCGATCGCCCATCTTCTCCCGTGCCGAGCCAGCTGGTCGAGCCCCTCACTGCGGGTTCTGAATATCTCGAGGTCGCGGCGAGACCGAGGCTCTTCAGGATGGCGCACCTCGCGCTGCCCACACTGGTTGAAATCAGCAAATGACTCGCGGTCTTCAAAACCGCGAGTCATCCGGAGGCCGACCCGGGCTACCGACCAGTTATGACGTTCCTGCCGGGGGTGCCAGATAGGAGCCCCGACGAGGCGTTGTGGTGGGTGGGATCGGCGCACCAGCAGTTGAGTTCTGTCGTAGAGATCGCGCCGCAGCTCGCTGCGGTAGCGGCCATCGGAGCCTGGTCCGCGGTCCAAGGTCTATCTGCCCACCTTGTACCCAGCTCACCGAATGCCCAGCGTCCTCCAGAAATCGCAGCAACTCGGCATTCGGAGCTCGCTTGAAGACGAACCAGTTGTGAACTTCGCCTTCGAAGTCATGCGCACGCTGCTTCAACGACCACCCGCACCATGCGAAGGTGCCAACAGCCTTAAGAACCGCGGGCGTCGGAACACTGGCTTGGCCACCGCCAACAAGGCCACCGACAACCAAGACCCGGTTGTCGAGTCCCACGACGTAGCGCGCGCCCGCCGGCTCGGTGACGACGCCCAGAGCCAGGTCGAGCGCCCGAAGGGTGCGTGTCAATGCACCGAGACCAGCGTCTTGGAGTAGGGAGGGATGTCGCGCCATCGACTGGCGCAATGACGGCACACCAAGCATTCTCAGGCGGCGCTCGTCACGGTCGTCGAGATGCTCGATCCACCACTCCAGACCCTCGAGCAGGTCGGGAAGCTCAACGAGCGAGATCGGCGCCTGCACTGAGCCGCTGGTTGATCGCCGCGCCAGATTTCCGGGCAGCGGATCCTGTGCAAGTAGTCGGCATGCCGCCTTGTCCAGCGTGAAGCTAACTCGCGGCCGGGGTCGCCCGGTCACATTCCGAACGGTCCCTCGTCCCACGACGCCAAACGCGTCTCCTGCGTACAACCACAACACGTCGCCTTCGCGTATTGAACGAAATCCAGCTTCGAGGGGTCCTTCGCCTCGGCTGATCCGTCCAGCCACGACTGCTCGTCGATACGCCGCGAATTCGGCGCCGAACTTGCGGCCTTGGCCCTCAAACTGGCGGCCGCGGCCCTCCAATATCGGATAGAGCCATTGCCCTTTTGAAGCCGCCGCACTGGGCGCTCTGCCCTGCACCCTGGTCCCCTCTTGCAACCCTGCTCCTGGCCGATGCCTGCCAAGCCACCGGTCGGCTGCGATGGTACGAGACGCGGACGTGCCACGCACCCTCGCTGACGCCGGCCGAAGCCAAGTACCGGCGGAGCCCAAAGTGCCAGGTAGCAAGCCGACCGGTCGATTCGCGGATCCGCTAGATCTCGAGGTCTGCAAAATCGCGAGTCAATCGGTGGGCTGGCTCCCTCGGCAGTCCCCGCCGATCGAGGTGATCCGCGGCCCCGCTCGCTAAGGCGTCTGGCCGAAATATCGGGGCTACAACGCCGTTTTCCGAAGGGACAAGGGTTACCGCACCCCGGGGGGACCTTGAACAGCCGACGCCACACGAGAACACTGACCGCGGTCGGAGCAGCAGCGGTCTTGGCGTTGCTCGGGGCAGGCTCGGCGTTCGCCGTCAGTAGCGGCGGCTACAGCCCTGCGCAACAGAACTGCCCGGCCAACGCCGACGCTGTGAACGCCGGCCAGCCTGGTGCGCGGCAGCGCGATGCCGCGGTGTCGGGATGCCACAACTTCGCGATCAATGTCGAGGACGCGAGCGGCAATAGGTACGTGCAGTTCGGGATCAACCAGATCGCGAACAACAGCGATCCGACTCCGACGCCGCAGGATCTGCCCCACGCCTTCGATATCTCGATCGACCTAAACGGAGCGCCGCCCGGTACGCCGACGAGTAGTTGCGGCGCGACGAGCTCTGGCCTGGCGCTTCACATCGACGTGACGAACCCGTCCGGCGCGAAGGTCACGCCGTGCACCGGCGCTCCTACCCTGGCCATCGTGCGAGCCCTGAGCGGCGCCACGATCTACCTCGGGGCGGACGACAACCTCGATTTCGGTGAGCACGACGGCGTCACCGAGACTGCCGGAACGCAACGGGCCGCCAACGGGCCGTCCGACGGCGGTGCCCTGGTGCTCAACATGCACCCGTCGGCCCTCGGAGCGTGGCTGGACAGCGTGCAGCGAGGCGACAGCAACACGCTGCTCACGAACCCGGTGCCGGTCGCCGACGCGGGGGCGGGTGGATGCGCAGATGGTTTCTGCGTGAGCGTGCAGACTCGTCAGCGGACGGTGTACGAGGGCGGCAACCCGCACCAGCGGTCCCGGAACGCCTACGACTACTCGGGAAAGCAGTGGGACCCCTACTCGTGCAGTAGCGGCAGCCAACAGTCGCAGTCCACCTCGTCCTGTGGCGGACACACGATGGACTACTGGCGCCGCCAAGAGGCCCAGCAGGTCAACGCCGAGCCGGGCGTGCAGGTCTACGAAGACCCAGATCCCCAGGCATCACCGATCGATCCGGCCTATGAGGCCGGACTGACGTCTCACCCGACCGACTATCCGACGCCCGCGGTCTACGCCGGTACCTGTGGCGTTGTCGCCGGTGGTGGCGTGGCCAGCCTCCCGGCGGCAACGCCTGGTACCAACAGCGCCGGCCAGCTTCGTGTCTCGACCGGCTGCTGAGCTGTCCGACCTAGAGCCGGCTCGGTTGAACAGCTCCGAGGGCGCCAAACACTAGCGATGCGGACCGGGGCTCTGGTCAGGTGCCACAACCAGGCCTGGTCAGACCACCCCCTTCGCCCACTGGCGGTTGTGGAAGGAACCGGCGAACACCCGATAGCGCCAAGCCTCGGCCCAGCGTCTTATGGCAGACGCGGACCGCCTGCTTGAAAGTGCCCGGAGTGCCACGCCCGCAGATCGGCGGCTGGTTCGGCACTAGTGGTGTAGGCCACAGTTAGGCGGCGATGCGGCGGACCGCTTGGTCGGGACCTCCGACCCACACACTGCTGCCAGCACCCGCGAGCTGGTTACCGGCCGATGGCGCGCGCACGGTTGCCACAACCCGGTCTGTCCGAGGATTGATCCGCAATACGGTGCCGGCCGTTGGATTGTTCACCCACACGGCCCCGCCGGCGATGGCGATCCCGCCACCGAGCCCACCGATCGAGAGCGTTGCCGTCACTCGACCGGTTGCCGGGTCGATACGGCTGACCGAATCGTCTTGCGAGTCGACGACCCAGACCCCACCCGCGCCGACGGCGATTCCGGCGGGACGGAGCCCCTGGCTGAGCGGCATCAGGACGCTGGTCGTCGGGTCGATCCGCGCTACGGCGCTGCTCGGGGCGTTCCCGACCCACACCGAACCGTCGCCGATCGCGATCGCTGATGTGCCTGGGCCGAGGTTGGCGGCTGACGATGCGACGACCGTCGACGGGTCAATACGGTCGACGCTCGTGCCCGCGGCATCGACGGCAACCCAGACGGATCCGAAGCCGACCGCGACCACTCCGCCGATTCCCTCGAGGGGCGGACCCGGCGAGGTGGCCAACGTCGATGGGTCGATCCGCACCATCGTGAAACGTGTGGTGTTGGTGACCCAGACCTGTCCCGGCCCGGCCCCGATGCTCGCGACCCCGCCGTCGATCGGGATCGTCGTCGTGACTCGGTTCGTGGAGGGCGAGATCCGTGCCACCGAGTCGAAGAAGCCCTCGCCACCCTGCGAGACCCAGACGGCGCCAGCACCCACCGCAATCGCGCCCGACATTTGCCCGAGCCTGACCGTGGCGACGACCCGGTTGGAGACCTGAAGCCGGGTCGCCAAAACGGGGACCACTGCCGTCCCGACGAGCGCTCCCGCGCCAGCAAGCACCACGCATGCCCGCAGCCAACGACGAGTCATCCTCGTTCCTCCCCCGCCCGCGGCACCGCCGATCGCGGCTGGGCGGCCCGCGGCTGGCGCATGTCTAGCGGAATCTCAGCCATGCCGTCGACGTCTCGATCACTTACTCATTCACGGGTGTGCCACCATGCCATGTCGGACCAGCCCCAACTGCTGCACCGGCCACCGCGCTGGTCAAGCGACCACGACACAGGTTGAACCGCTGCCTCCGGTCTTCAGCGTCTAGGGCTGACGCGGACCGCCTGCTTGAAAGCGCCCGGTGTGCCACGCGCGCAGGTCATCGGCCGGTCGGTCACCAATGGCGTATGCCGGTCTTGGCGCTCCGAAGAGAAAGCCTTGCGCATAGTCACAACCCATCGTGCGCAGGACAGCGAGCTGCGTGTCGGTCTCGAGGCCTTCGGCAATAGCGACTAAGTCGAGGGAGTGAGCCAGACCGATCACCGCTCGCACGATGCTGGTGTCTTCGACGTCTCGCTCGAGCCCGTCGACAAAGCTCTGATCGACCTTCAGTGCGTCCACAGGAAAGCGCTTGAGGTACGCGAGGGATGAATAGCCAGTGCCAAAGTCATCCACCGCGAGGTGAACCCCGAGGCTCCGGAGTCGGCCCAGAACGCTGATCGCTTGCTCTGGCTCGCGCATCAGCGCGTGCTCAGTGAGCTCAAGCCAGAGAGAGCCGGCGTGGATACCGGTACGGTCCATGATCTGATCGACCGACTCGACGAAGTCGGTCTCGAGGAGTTGACGCGGTGCGAGGTTGACATTGATCCGCAGCGCCGCTGCTTCGACCCGCTGGGCCTGCCAATGGGCGGTCTGGCGACAAGCCTCCTCGAGTGCCCAGGCCCCGATGGGCACGATGAGTCCGGTGTCTTCGGCGTGGCTGATGAACTGGTCGGGCTCGATAAGGCCTCGGGTCGGGTGGCGCCACCGGATGAGGGCTTCGAATCCGTCGACCCGTCCGGTTGTGAGATCGACGATGGGCTGGTAGTGGAGCTCGAACTCGCGGCGTTGGACTGCACGGTGGAGGTCGACGTCGAGCTGAAGGGCTTCGTCTGCCTGCCGATGGGTGTGCTCGTCGAAGACCTCGATCCGAGCCCGGCCATTGTCCTTCGCCCGATACATGGCCGTGTCAGCGTCCTGCAGCAGCTGATCGGGCGAGTCGTCGGGGCCTCGAGACAGCAGAACGCCCAGGCTGGCAGTGGCCAGGACCTCCCGCCCGCTGATGACCGTGGGCCGTGCGATCGTGTCCGCGACGCGCTGCGCGATCTCGAGCAGGCTGGACATCCGGTCGAGGTTGGCGCACAGGACGACGAACTCATCGCCGCCAAACCGGGCCACCGTGTCCCCACTGCGCATCACCTCGCGCAGCCGCTGAGCAACCTTGCATAGAAGTTCGTCTCCAGCCGGATGTCCCATGCTGTCGTTGACCACCTTGAACCGATCCAGGTCCAAGAAGATGATCCCGATCTGCTTGCCGCGGCCGCGCGTGCGAAGCATCTCTGCGAGTCCGTCAAGGAGCGCAACGCGATTCGGGAGTCGAGTCAGACCGTCACGGGTAGCCGCATCAGCAAGTTGCTCCGCAATCGCCTTGCGCTCCGTGATGTCGCGAAGGTTCGTGACGATTCCCTCGACTCCGGGGCGGTTGGTCATGTCGGTCACGCTGGCGTCGAACCACAACCACCTACCGTCGCGATGCCGAAGGCGTACCTCGACGCGGGCCGCGACACCTTCCGTATCGACCGCCGCGAAGGACTGAGCAGCCTGCTCGACGTCGTCCGGGTGCGCGAAGTCGAGCACCGAGGCGCCGATCGCGTCGGCCAGTGTGAAGCCGAGCGTGGCTTCGAAGGCTGGGCTCGCGTATTGCACAACGCCCCCGGCGTCGAGCACGAGGATGATGTCGGCCGCATGCTGCACCATGCCGCGGAAGCGCTCCTCCCGGCGCTCCAAGGCTTCCTCGGCTCTCTCCTTGTCGGAGGTTGCCCATCCGAACAAGAGGATGGTCAGCACGGTTCCGAGACAGGCGAACAAGGCGAGTCCGTGCACGAGTGGCTGAGAGATCAGCGACGGCGCGATGCCAAGCCATATTGCGAGCTCGCCAAGCCCGATGTCGATGACGCTCCACACCAGCGATGGCAAGGCGGCTCGAGAGCCCCCGGCGCGCACATTGTTCGCGGTCCCGAATACGAGACCGATTGAGAGGGTCGGACCCCACCCGATCGAGTACATGACGGCCGTGATGACTGCCAGCTCCAAGCCGACCCGCGCCCAGAGGCGCCAGCCGTCCTGCGCCTCGCCCCAGAGCGCGTAGGCCAAGCCCGCGACGAGCTGCGCTCCCAGCAGCAGCCCGAGCAACACCCAGATCGAGACCGGGGCCACGATTCCGAGTCGGGTCCCCAGCCAGAACGCAGGCGCGACAACGACGACGCCCAGCAGGCTTGGCCCGCCCAGCCGCGACCTCAGGCGCTGACGAAAGGGAGCCCCTCCCGGCCCCATAGCTCTCTATCGGACGACCCTGTCGCCGGCTTGACCTGGCCCGGACGACGCCCCTCTCCGAACGGCACCCACCTCTAGCTACCCGGACCGGCCTCGGGAACGAGGAGTCAGCAGATGCGAGCCGTGCCTACCTCAGGGTTCCTCCACCAGACGCTTCCACTGGGCCGTGACGCCGACGATGACTCGCGGTTTCATAGATCGCGAGTCATCCGGAGACGACTGACAACGATCTCGTGCTCTGGCAGCTCCGGCACGCCCGGCGGAGCCTTAGTCGCCGTAACCAGCATGGCTACGAGAGCGTGATCATCCCCACAACGTGTCGCGGCAACGTGTCAAAGTTCAAGTCACCACGAGGGGCGGTGAACAGCATGGCGCTCGGCCCCGTGCTGAGCATAGGAGTCTCCTGACGCGGTATCTCGAAGACCAGTGTGCCGGCCGCGCTCGCACCGGCGTGTACGCGTCGATTGGCTCTGGTCAACGAGCCGTGTACGACCGAGGTCGCCTCCGGGTGAGGTAGGACGTTTGTAGCTCCAAGGCGCAGCTCGAACTGTTCGTCACGAAATTGGATCGCCTGTTGGGAGGTGTTCTTGACGTCGCAGGTCACGACGATCCACGACTTCCCGGCAGGGTCGAGGGGCCCGATGCTACCGATGCCGACGCGGATCCGATCGATCGGTGATACATCGCTGACCGCGACGGCAATGTCACGCAGTGCGACTGCGTGGCCGCGCTTTGCGGACACGACCTGAACACCTTGCTCGCTCCGGCAGTTGCCTTCCCGCCCATCGGGACGGGCAAGCGTCGCGGGATCGCAACTGACGAGCCGTGTCTTTGGAGACGCCTCGCGCGCGCCGACCGGTGGCAGTTTGCCGTTCGGGGCGAGTGGCGTTGCGGCGGCAGATGCGCCCAGGAGTATGACCATCGCGAGTGCTGGCCAGCAGCAGCGTCGGAGAAGGGCGACGGTCCGAAAGCGCCGATCATGGATACGTGAATTCGCGTACATCGCCGCCTTCCGCCACCTCATGAGAGTCGATGGGCGCCCGGGACGGTGCCAGCGCCATTTAGTCGGGGTCCGGTGGAGCCCAGATCCGATACATCTATCAGAGCTCAAGACTTCGTAACTCGATCGCTCTCCACCGCCGGAGAAGAATACGACCGGGGAACTGACTCGCCGTTCTACAGACTGCGAGTCGACCGGCGGAACGCGGCCCGCTCACCAGGATTGTCGGCCGATGACTAAACCGTGAGTCGCTGCGATGCTCTCTTCGCCAGTATGACGACCGCGTTCCGAACAGTGTTGCCGATCCGACCAACACCGACGGAGACGACCACGTAATAGGGTCCCTTGGCGACCCTGACGACTGTGTCGGTGGCGCAGGCGTAGTCGCCGATTCGACCAATGGCGTGGGTAGCCGGCAGCGTGACGCCCGATCCAGGCGGGGCCTTCTCGCTGCACAGCGTCATGGCGTAGCGCTTCGCTTTCGTGCCCCATCGGGTGGTTCACGCCGCGCCAGCCGTCCGAAAGTCCCAGAGCCCGACGGCAACGCCGAAAATCTTGCTTCGATCACGGTTGGCCGTGGTGGGCGAGACCCAGTCGCAACCGGTCCCGTTCGGTGGCATCGGAAGGAGCTGGGCGGACGGGATCGAGCGGCGACGCGCGTGGGCCATCCCAACGGCTGAAACCTCGGACGTCGTCAACAATGCACAGGGAGACGGAGCGCGCCGCGAGTTCGATGCGCCTGCGACCGCCGACTGCAAGCCACCTGCAGCCCCGAGCGAGACCGCGATCGCGGCCGCTTTGACCCAAGAGGGCGCGTGCATGCCTGAACGTAACACTCAGCGCCGTGCTTCCATCACGCGTCAGCAGCGCGATGGACTCGCGATCTGCTAGATCGCGAGTCACGCCAGGCACCAGATCCAGCCCTTAGGTCGAGCAGAGTCGCATGTTCATAATGGCGAGGTGACAGACGACGGCTCGCGAGCTCCGGGTTGGCCCGGGCATCTCCCGGTTGGCTCCCTCAGATTCGTGCGCTCGAGCGTGCACTACGAGGCAACGATCGCCTTCTATCGAGACGTGATCGGCCTACCCGTCATCGACGAGTTCCATGAGAGCTACGGCGAGGACGGCACCATCTTCGGGCTTCCGAGCTGGCCAAGTCACCTCGAGATCGTCCGCTCACACGGCCACGCCGGCTCGATTGATCCCTTCGACCAGATCGTCTTCTACCTGCCCGATGAACGAGCGGTCGAGGCCATGACGACCAGGCTGCGCGAGGCTGGCGTACAGCCAACGGCGACCCAACACTCGTACTGGGACGACTGGGGCGGAGTCACGTTCCTCGACCCCGACGGACGCGGGGTGATCTTCGTGTCCTGGGTCTACCGGCCTCAGCTCTAGAGCTCGTCCGACTCGCCTCCTCTAGATCGCGAGTCATCCGGGCTCCGGTTGTCGCGCGCCTCCAATGCCGACTCCGTTGACAGCAGTGGCCCCGTGGCATTTGGTTGATGTGGATCTGACCCTTCAGCGTCTGGTCCTCGGGTCGATACATCTGGCGAGGGCAACGGTGTGTTAGGCGGCTTCATTGAGGCCGCCTCCAGCGGCGAGGTGACGATGCAAGGCATCTCCACACGACAGGAGATGCGCTTCTCGGCCTCGATGTGGGCAATCGGCGCGGTGGCTGGCGCCGTCGGGTCACTGGTTCCACACGGCCCGGGCGTCCACGTCTACGGATGGCTCGCCCTGAGCGGCGCGGCCGCGATCATCGCCGTGTGGTCTTGGCGTCACTACGTAGAACTGCCGCTCCGAGTGCAGTACGTGCTCTCGGTCCTGGCGGCAGCAGCGGTCGGCGGCGCGCTGTTGTCTGCGCACCACAGTCCGGCCGTCTTCGCGGTGGCATCGCTGTACGTGCTCCCGACCATCTACACCGCCGCCTTCTACGACACCCGCGCCTTCGGCATCTACCTCCTTTCGCAAGCAGCTCTGCTCGCAGCGATCCTCTTCACGTCGCACCAGCCGGCTGCGCCCGCGGCCTGGGTCTTCGAGAGCATCACCATGACGGCCCTCGGGATCGTCGTGCACCGCTTCCGTCTGGCACTGATTCAGTTGGCGACGACCGACTCACTGACAGGCCTGGCGAACCGCCGGAGCTTCGAGTCGGTCCTGGAACGCGAGCTGTCCAAGTGTGAGCGGACCGGCCTACCCCTCTGTGTCGCCGTGATCGATCTCGACCACTTCAAGCTGATCAACGACTCTGAGGGCCACGTGGCGGGTGATCAAGCGCTCAGTGACGCGGCCGTCGCCTGGGAACAGGGCCTTCGAAAGGCCGATGTGCTCGCTCGCTATGGCGGAGACGAGTTCGTGGTGATGTTCCCCGGCGCCCGCGCCGACGACGCGGTCGACATCCTGACCCGGATGAAGGACCGCAGCCTGGCGTTCTCCGCGGGGATCGTCGAGGCAAACGGCGGGACCCGAGCGTCAGATCTGCTGACCGCCGCGGACCGCGCCTGCTACCGGGCCAAGCGCGCGGGCCGGGGGCGAGTGCGGGTCGGGGCTCTCGTCTGAGGTATCCCCTCGCTTTCTACGGCGAAGGTTCGTGATCGTTGGGCGGCGGCGGATCCTTGATCCTCGCTACGACCTCTTCGTCGACGAATCGAGCGAACGCGTCCCAGTCCTCGTCCGTCATCTCGGAGGCAGGCTTCGCCGGTCGCCAGGCACCGATGAAGCGGCGCCCAGCAGCAGGCTCTTCCACGACAGCCGTCCACGCTCTCGAAACTGGTTGGACCGCTTGGCTACCAACCGAACCGCGCGCCGACCAAGCCATTTCCGCGGTGGCCCCGCGGCCTCCCTCCCCAGGACCGACCCTGACTCGCGGGTTCAGAAACCGCGAGTCACGACGCATTGTCCGACGCTGTCCCTGCGTCGAACGCACGAGGGCAGAGGCGGTTGCGGCACTGCCGGTATGCGCGCAAGGCTGACTCCCTTGTCCACGGAGGGCCTTGGGAGTCACGCAGAGTGAAACCAATGACTGGAGGCAGCCTTCCGTGGCCGCCGAGGCCGTTGATGGACCGGGTTGGCCCGCTCCCCGAGAACCTCGATGACGCGAAACAGCGCTACGAGAAGCTTGGCAAGCGCGCTCGAGACGTGATCGTCTCATGGCTCCCAACAGATTGGACCTTTCGAGAGCGACGGATCCTCGATTTCGGATGCGGTGCCGGCCGCACGCTTCGGCAATTCACCGAGAGCGCCGAAAGCGCCGCGTGCTTCGTTGGCTGCGATATCCACTACGACAGTGTCCGCTGGGTAGCCCACCACTTGAGCCCGCCATTCGGCGTGTTTCGCAATGGCGAACTGCCGCCCCTGCCCTTCCCGGATCAGATCTTCGACGTGATCTACGCGCAGTCAGTCTTCTCGCATCTCAGCGAGACGTGGGCCCCCTGGCTGCTCGAGCTGCGGCGCATCCTCCGTCCGGACGGCCTCCTCATCGCAACGTTCCTCGGTCCAGCGCGCTGGGCGAAGCGTGTGGTCGGGAGTCCCGCACCGCCCATCGAAGAGCTCGGTCGACACGTTGACCACCACGGAGACAACTTCTACGAAAGTCACGGGCCCCACGTGTACCTTGCCGAATGGTGGATACGAGAGCACTGGGGCCGAGCGTTCGAGATTATCGCCGTCGTCGATGACCAACTGCTTGCCCCGCTCGTCCGAGTCCCCCGCGAAGGCGGGCAAGGCGTCGTTGTCATGCGCCCCAACGGTCGCTCACGCACGTCCAGTGAACTCGAGTCACCGAACACGGACAACCCTCAAGACATCAGCGCGTTGGTCGCTGACCGACCTGTGCTACTAGCCGAGATCCAACACCTGCGTTGGGATCGACGCCGAATACAAGCGGAGGCCGACGCTGCGGCAGCGGAGGTCGTCGCGGCACGAGCCGAGCTTTCAGCGCTGCGGAAGTCGCGAAGTTGGCGCTGGACCGCACTTCCGCGCTGGATCCGGTCCAAGGTCCGAGTAGCCGCTCCGTCCTGAGAGGTGCACTCGTCCGCCAGTCCTCGCCCGGGGGTCCTCATACGAAGGGACTTACGGCTGCCGTATGGGGCGGCGCACCCTGACCTTCGCCCCGACTCGCGGTCTGCGGGACGCGAGTCGCTCGGGCCAGCCTTCAGTTCGGCCTGTGACTCGCGGTTTCAGAGATCGCGCGTCACCCATCCGGCGCCATGAATCCCGGGAGCCGGCCAGCCCAATGCCGGCCCGAACCAGTTGGGAACTTCTTGAAAGGTCCGCTACGGGTGGAACTTGCAGAGGCTCGGGTTCTTGACGCAGATGCTGACGAACGTAAGCGGTGGCTTACTCACCGTCGTGGAGGTGCCTGTCTTGGTGGTCGTCGTTGTCGAGCCGGTCTTACCGGAGGACCCGGTTCCGCCCGAGAAGCCGCCGCTGCTGCCGCCGCCACCCTGGAGCTCGGCGAAGATGCAGGAGGTCGGGCCGCTCACCTTGATCGTCGCCGACTGCGACGAGAGGTCGACCGTTCCATCTGGCTTGTTGGCGCTGCCGACGGCGTAGCAGTAGATCTGCGCGAGGTGCCAACCTGATGGGGTCTGTGACTGGGTGACCGTGTAGGTGCCGCCGTTCGGCAACGAGGCATAGGAACCGCAGGCCGAGGCCGCGAGGGTCTGCGTGTCGTTGAAGTTCTTTGGTCCGGTCGTGGTGAGGCCAAAGGAGTCTGGCGGCGTGGCGAAGCCGGGCTCGACGACGCACAGGTCGAGGCTCTTCGGTCCCGACGCTGCGAAGGCGGGCTGCAGAGCGCCGAACGCTGGCACGAGCAGTCCCCCGATGCCGACGACGGTGCCGAGCACCACTGCTGGAGCAAACCTGAAACGTGTTCTCACGACGCTGCCCCCCTCGTGCTGCCGCGTGGCCGCGGCCACGTCAGATCAGCCAACCATCCCGGTGCCGGCTCGTCAATGCGTCTCGGGAGACCTGAGGTCGCCGTTGACCTTGACTCGCGATCCCATAGATCGCGAGTCAGCGCTTCGACATCAAGCGGTCAGGCGCTCCACAAGACGCACCCGAACCGTTTGGCCCGCGGACTTCCCGATCGCCTTCCGGATGTCGGCCTTGACGGGCAGCTTGTGCGTGCCGTCGCCCAGAGCCATGAACGAGCTTCGGAACGGATGACCGTCGATCGTCCCCCGTACCTTGACCAGTCCACGGGTGCCGAAGAAGCGGGCCGACCCTGGCATCACGACGTAGGTCCACCCGCCCCGTTCCCCGCTTTTCCGGAGGCGGGCGGTGAACTCCTTGTTGAGTCTCTGTGCCATGCCTGCGTAATCCTCCCCACTGACTCCGTCTCGCCGGCGTCAGCTAAGACGCCCGGGCCCGCCGGAACTCATCGTTCCTGGCCCTCCCGATACCCTGACGGGGAGGTTCCCACGCGCACGGGAGGTCGAACATGCCTTGTGACCAGCACACCGATCATTCGCACGTTCACCGGCCGAACTGTGGCCACGCCTCGGTGACGCACGGCAACCACGTCGACTACTTCCACGACGGCCACGTTCACCACGAGCACGATGGGCATTGGGACGAGTGTGAGCCGTCACATCAGATGCACGCCGACCATGGGGACCACGAGCACGGCCCCGACTGCGGGCACGAGGCCGTCTCACACGGTGACCACACCGACTACGTCCACGACGGCCACCGTCACGCTGGCCACCAAGGGCATTGGGACGAGCACTGATCATCGCCCCGGATCTTCGTCGCGGCCCCGGTCCCGAAGCGATGCAGTCGACGCGGAGCGGTAGTTCGCGATCCCTATCATCGCGAGTCGGGCCCTCCGGAACGGGCCCCTAAGACCGAAGCAGCTGGTCTTTCTGAGTTTCGAACTCCTCGTCGGTTAGCTGGCCTTGCTCGTGCCGTTCAGCCAGGCCCCTCAGCGCATCCTCAGTCGACTCGGCCTTCGTGCGGACGGCGCGTCGGCGTTCCTTCACCTGAGCCTGCCCGACGTCGATCGTCACCCGCTTCCGGTTGTGGGGCGCGGCTGCGACGTTGACCGTGCTGCCGACCGCGAGGTCCGACGCGCAGATGCTGCAGTCCGTCTCGTAGGGCTCTCGACCCGGCAGCGAGACGCGCAGGTGGTATCTCCAGATGAACGGCGCTTGCCACGCGAACTCGCCTTCCTGGACGACCGTCCTGGTCTGCTTGGCCGCCAGGACGAGGGCAGTTCCGCGGATGCCACGCCGCAGAAGCCCAGGATCGCCGTTGCGGACGACTCGCAAGCTCAGATACATGGCGTAGACGAACGACGCGACGCAGAGGACAACGAACAGGACCACCACTGGGACCGTCAGCGACGAGTCAACAGCGCCGAGGGCGGTACCAGCGCCGATCGCGCCGATCAGAAACACTCCGTAGAGGATCCACGACCACCACATCATGCGGCCAATCGGCATGGCTCGCTACCCCCGGCGCTCGACGAGTGAACGAATCCAAAGTATGCGGTGGGCCGGCCGTCGTCATGAGTAGCGGGTACTCAGGACCGTGCCGGCGGATCCCAACCAAAATGAGCCCTCAGCGGGCAAGGGGTCCGAAGAGACGCAGTCTGAGGTCTGACGAAGCTGGCCACCGACTCCAGGGCCGTCGATCGGTAGAGTCCTCCCGCTACGTCCCGGCGATGACCGGAAAGAAACGGAGAACTCGATGAGCTTTGGGATCGTCCACCGCTTCCCTGGCGGGACTCAACAGCAATACGAGAACGCGCTCAAGGCTGTCCACCCCAACGGTGGCAAGGACCTTCCGGCTGGGCAGACTCTCCATGTCGCCGGCGCAACTGACGACGGGTGGCTCATCATGGCCGTCCACGAGTCGAAGGAGTCATGGGAAGACTTCCGCGACAACGTCCTCGCACCGGGGCTCGCCAAGCTGGACGACGCCTTTCAGGGGCCGCCGGAGGAGACGAGCTTCGAGGTCTACAAGGTCCAGACCGCCTGAACTCGCGAGAAGGCTGCGGCCTTCCGCCGCTACCAGGCCGGGCCTACACCGTGGCGCCCTGGGCCGTCAGCCGGCTCGCCCCAATAGATCCGTCGCGCCCCTATAGATAAGGAGCCGGATCGACCGGGTTGCCGTTGATCCGCACCTCGAAGTGGAGGTGGGGCCCGGTCGAGTACCCGGTGCTCCCGATGTACCCGATTACCTGACCTGCGGTGACCTGCTGGCCGGCGGTGACCGCCATGCGCGACTGGTGGCCGTAGAGCGTGGCCATGCCGCCGCCGTGGTCGATGATGACTGCGTTGCCGTAGCCGCCGAGCCAGCCTGCGCTCACCACGACGCCGGCGCGACAGGCGTGGATCGGATCCCCGTAGCTGGCGTGGAGGTCGATGCCGGGGTGCCGACCGGGGATGAACGGCTGGTTGATGCCCTCATCGGCGACCGGCCGCGCCTGACAGGGCGAGGCGGCCGTGCCACCACCACGACTGCGGAGCTCGGCCGAGATGCCGTCCGACGCGGCCTGGATCGACGCCAGCTCGGCTTGATCCTGGGCCTTGGTCCCCTGGATCTGGGCCAGCGTCTGCTGCACCGCGGTGTCCTGGGCGTTCGCCGCCGCGACCGCGGGCCCGAGCTGGGTTCGCAGCGCTGCGATCCGGTCCCGTTCCGCTCGGGCGGTGTTCGCGGCCGCGTCGGCCTGGGCCTGATCCACCGCCAGCGCCTTGTGGCGACGATCGAGCTCGGCCCGGAGCGCCGCGACCTGGTTGATGAGGTCCTTCCGCTGCTGGGTCACCAGCTGCAGGTACCGGCCCTCGAGGACGAGGTCCTGGGGCTGGTCCACCAGCAACGTCTGGTACTCCGACCCGCTTCGCTCGGACTTGTAGAGCTGCGCCGCCGACTGGCCGAACGCTTGGCGGGCCTGGTCCAACCGGGCCTGGGTGCCGGCGATGATGGCCTCCAGCTGGGCGACCTCCGCGTCGAGCCGCGCCGCCTCGTCGGCCAGCGGGTTCAGGCGGGCCTGCGCCGCGTCGACCTGCCGCGTGAGATCGGCGACCCGGGCGTCGAGCACGGCCTGCTGCTGCTGGACCCCCTGGAGTCGGACGAGCGCCGCCGAACCGGCCTGGTCGAGCTGTGCGATCTGGGCCTGCAGCTGGTCCTGCTGGCTGCCGCCACCGCTCGTCTGGGCGGCGGCGACGACGGGCAGGCCTAGGACCGAGGCGGCGACGAGCGCGGCGAGGCCAAGTCGGGACCGCATGAAGTGCGCCACCATAAGGCAACACGGCTCACAATTTCAACAGGGGCCTCGGTCCCGCCACGGCGGGCCGGGCCGGGCCCGGCCGCGGGCCGCGGGCCGCGGGCCGCGGGCGGCCGCTGCTAGCCGGCCGCGAGGTCGACCGTCAGCTTGACCTCCTGGTTGATCGTCCCCGACTGGCGGCCCTGCTGGACGTGGAACCGCTGGACGCCCTGGGCCGCGACGTGCCCCGTGACGGCTGCGACCCGTGCCAGGTCGGCGACGGTAGAGCCGGAACCGATGATCCGGTACCCGGCGACACTCACGGTCATCCCGCGCGGGGTGTTCGGAAGGCTGGCCCGTTGGCTCGCCGCGGTCTGGGTGTACCGGGCGTCGATCATGAGGCGGGTGCCATCGCGGCTTCGCAGCGTGTACTCGTACGTCTGGGTGAGGCTGATCCCGGACACGAAGAGATGCGTCGTGGCCCGCCACCGGGCACCGGTGCCGACCGGTTGGGATGGAAGCGGCACGCCGAGCTGATCGGACTGGCCGGAGAGCTGCTGCAGGAGGTTCCGGACCTGGGAGCTGACGGCAGCCGGGATCGAGAAAGTATTCGAGACCACCGCGCCGGTGGGTGAGAGCTCCAGCTGGCCGCCGAAGCCCTGGAACGTCGCGAGTGCGTCGCGGAGCGGCATGAGAACCTGCGGAGAGCCGGCGCTGCTGTCCAGCAGCCGGAACGCCCCATAGGTGTACGGCACTCGGATCGTGCCCTTCGCCGTCGTCGAGCTCGGGGCAAACGAGACGACCGTCTGGATTACCAGGGGACCGACGTGCAGCGACGAGATGCCGGACTGGGTTTCCTCAGTGCTGAAGGTCAGGACCAGGGCCTGCGGCGTGGCAACCGGTCGGAGCCGGAGCAGGCCCCGGGGCGCAGCCCCGGCATCGAGCAGCTTCACCTGGACGCCGGGGCGGGTCGTCTCCGCAGGCGCGGAAACGGCAGCCACCAGGATGGTCGTCGCCGCGGCTACGAGCGCGAAGCACACGACTGTTGCGCGTCGCCGCATCGAGCGAGCGTAACAACGGCGGGTCGCGACGCGACCTACCGCAGAGCGGCTCGCCAGGGCTCGAGATCGAGCTTCGGGTATCGCTCCGCGGTGTCCTTGAGGAGCTCCTCGCTCCAGATCGGGTGCCCGGGCGGTGGGAAGCCGAACAGGGCAAGCTCGCGCGGGCTGGAGCCCTCGACGAAATGCGTCCACGCCGGCCAGGTCGCTCGTGACTGGGCAGTCGAGTAGCCGACCCAGTCGTGGGCGGCCGCCCGGAAGGCGAGGGCCAGCAGAAACCGGGCGCCGCCCGGCTCGGTGAGGTTGACGCCGCGGTGGAAGACGTCCGTGCGGTAGGCGAGGAGCGACCCGCGGACGCCGGGCGCCGCTTGCTCGGCGGCGTACAGCTCAGGGTCGTTATCGGGCATGACCAACAGCGCGGTCGGTGACCGGCCGACCGAGTCCCGGAGCGACACCAGGTGGGTGGGAGCGACGCCGTCGTGCACATCCGAGAGGTAGAGGAACGTCTCGATGTGCAGCCAGGGAGGCTCGGCCCGGGGCGGGATCCACGAGTGGTTCCGGTCGGTGTGCATCGGCTGCTCGTAGTTGGTGATCCCGGTGTACTTCGCTGAGCTATGAGTCTGGTACTGACGGAGATCGGTCGTCTGCAGCGCCCGCTCGGCGAAGTCGACGATCGACGGGTGGACGCACAGGCGGTTCAGGGCACCCGAGCCTGGGAACGGGAAGTCGTAGTTCCACCGATGCTGCTCGGGACGGAACCCCGGTCCATCCGCTGGCCAGACGAAGGAATGGCGGGGCGCAGGGGGTCGACCGCGCCAGCGTTCGGTCTCCCCGTCTGGATCGGCGTGGAACTGCTCCGGGGTCGGATACATCTCGCGCAGGTCGGCGGTCGCGGCATCGATCTCGTCGGTCGAGACGAGGCCGTCGAGCAACACCCAGCCGTCGTCGCGCCAGCGGGTGACCTCGTCGTCTCGGGCTGGCCGTGAGCTCATGGCCACCACTCTCGCACCACCGCCGGACGGAGCCGGACGAGCGCCACGTCGAGCTCCACGAGCCCGTCGGCAGTCCTCGGTCCACTACCGTACGCAGCCTCCGAAAGGCCGAAAGGACCGTCCCGTGCCGAGTTCCCGCCGCGTGATCGCCACTGCCAGCATCGTCCTCGCCCTCCTGGTGGGCGGGGTCGGGACCGCGGCCCTGGCGCCTGCGACGACCGGATCGGCGAGGCTGCCATCGGCCAGCTCGGCCAAGTCCGTCTCGGCGAGCTCCTGGACCCACACCGTGTGCCAGTCCATGTCGGGGTGGGAGGCGAAGCTGAAGAGCCTCGGCACCAGCCTGTCGAGCCAGCTGCGGGGGCAAGGGTCGGCGGCCGGGCTTCGGAAGATCCTGGCGCAGTTCCTGCAGAAGGTCGTGGACGCAACGAACAAGCTCGTGCAGCAGTTCGACGGCGCTGGAACGCCGAAGGTCGACCAGGGGAAGGCCGTCGCGCAGTTCTTCCACGACGGCTTCGCGCAGCTCAAGAACGTGTTCGCGAAGTCACTGAAGGACGTGAAGGCGCTTCCCAACAACCTGCAGGCCTTCGCCACGCGCGCGGACGCGATCGGGACCCAGATCGACGAGGGAGGTCGTCGGATCCAGGGTGCGTTCTCCGACGCGGAGACTCGTTTCAACGTCCCGGAACTCGACTCCGCGTTCAGGTCCGACCCCGCCTGCGCTTCGATCCACCAATAGAACTGGTCGGTCCGCCGGAGGCCTGACTCGCGGTTCCTTGGATCGCGAGTCGTGGAGCCCCGCGCGCACGGGTGGGTCTCTGTGCAACCATGCCTGACGCATGTCGCCGACGGACCCGCTGACCAAGCGCGAGACGGGCGTCCCCTACGAGGATCTCGCCCGCCGGCGAGCCGAGTGTCCAGTCTCGGTGACCGACTCCGGAACCTGGTTCCTCGCCCGGTTTCAGGATGTTCTCGCCGCGGCCAAGAACGTCCAGGCCTTCCAGGCGAGCTTCCGAGAGGCGGGCGTCGTCGTGCCCCCAGAGGAGCAGCTCGTCAGTGAGATCCCAGAGCCTCGCCACGGCAAGATCCGGCGAATCATCAACTCCGCGGTTGCGCAGCACCGCATCGGCCGCATCGAGCCGTTCATCCACGACCTCTGCGAGCGCCTCCTCGAGCCGCTGCTGCGAACGGGCCGAGGTGACCTCGTCGCCGAGTACGTGACGCCGATCCCAGCCACCGTCATCGCCCACCTCCTCGGCGCCCCCGAGGCGGATCACCCTCGCTTCGCCGAGTGGTCCGACATGGTCGTCCAGGGCAGCTACGCAACCAAGAATCGACGAGAAGACGGCGTCGAAGGCGAGGGTCTGGCCGGCGTCGTGCCGGAGTTCACCGCGTACCTCGATCGGATGATCGCCGAGCGCAGGGCCTCGGACGACCCGCCGGACGACTTCGTCACCCGGCTGATCCGCACCGAGGTCGACGGTCAGCGTCTCTCGGACCTCGAGATGCGGACGCAGCTGGCCTTCCTGCTGGTCTCGGGAAACGAGACGACCAGGCACCTCATCGGCAACCTGCTCGAGACCGTCTGCCTCGACCCGGCGCTGCTCCAACGCCTCCGCTCCGACCCGGAGCTCGTCTCGACCACGGTGGAGGAGTCGCTCCGACACGATCCCCCGATCCACATCCTGCTGCGCGACTGCCCTCACGGCGCCACCGTCGACGGCACGACGATCCCCGCTGGGGCGAAGGTGGCGTTCGGCCTCGCCTCCGCCAACCGAGACGAGACCGTCTACGACGAGCCGGATGCGTTTCGGCTAGACCGACCCAACCCACGCGAGCACCTTGCCTTCGGCGCCGGCCCGCATGTGTGCCCCGGCGCGTCGCTCGCAAGGCTCGAAGGGCGCATCGCGCTCAAGACGTTCGTCGACCAGGTCGCAGATGCCGAAGTCACCGACGGTTACGTGCGGCGAACCGTTCCAGTCTTCTGGGCCAATGGGCCGCGCGAGCTACCAGTGGCGCTGGCGGCGGCATAGCCGCAGGTCAATTCCCAAAGCCTGCTGACGGCCGAGCTGAGTGTCAGTACTCAGGACCACCCGGGTAGGAGCCGTGAAGATGTAACTCAGCGCCGGCGTTCCGGGAGGCACGTGTCACCATTCGGCAAGAAGGACCAGCCGGGAAGCGACGTCGACGCGACACGCGAAGCCGAGATCGATCGGCTCGCTGGCCTCGATCTGCGTCAGCTCGGAGCCGAGGTCATGCGTACTGGCTTCGGGCCCACGGTCCAGCGTCGGATGGGCTCCCAACCCCCACGATGATCGCCGAGGCGATCGTTCCGGGCGCCCTCCGAGGTTCGGCGGATCAGGTAGCGCTGCTTCAAGACCTCGTCTGGGAGGGCGTTCAGGTGCTCGAACATGGCTCCTTGGTCCGTTTCGCGGCGTACTCGAGCGAGGGCGGGAAGTTCTTCAAGCTGACACGACTCGGCCAGGCTGCTCTTGAGAAGGACGCCGTGGACCGGATTCTCGGCGGAGGGAGCCTCTAGCAAGCGGCCGCTGAGGCGCGGGTTTCGGCATCGCGAGTCGTTTTGGCAACGAGTTGCCCGCGCCCAAACCGGCCGCTCACCCGGATACGGTCCCGCCAAATCTGAGTAGGTCCTACTCAGGCGACCCGTGGCCAACCGGGGCAATCTCAGGGTCTACACCGAAAGGGGAAGTTGGGTGCGACGAATCACTGCAATCTTGGCCATGTCCGTTATCGGGCTCTCTGGGGCCACCTTGCTCGCCACGCCTGCGGGGGCGCGAGTTACTTCTGCGTCCGCGCTGTGCAACTCGCTGACGAACCTTCACTACACGCCGTCGTCAGATCCGACCGCCGTGGGCGGAAAGTCGAACGCGAAGAAACTCGCCAAGGCGTTCGACAACGCTGCGAAGAAGGCGAAGGGCGACCTCAAGGCGGCGCTGAAGACAATTGCGAAGTACTTCAAGGACGCCGCCTCGGCCAACGCGACGGCGCTCCAAGGGGACGCGCAGGCATTCGCCTCCGCGATCTCCAAGTACGTTGCGGCAGTCGCGAACTGCGTCGCCGGCGGTAATTTGCCCAACGGCGTCACGATTCCGACGATCCCCAGTCACTGAGGGATCGACAGCTACCAATTGCGAGCTCGGCGGTGAGCGGCTTTCGGGTCGCTCACCGCCGAGCCGTTTTGTCGTAAGCCTCTCGTACATCGCTGCTGCAGGTCTCTCACTCTGGTCAATACCTCTTGACTCGCGGTCTGCTGGATCGCGAGTCAGAGAGGACAGCCGGCCAGTGATCCTCGAGCACTCCTACGATCCGTGCTCCGCCGTCGAAAGGGCCAGGGATGCCAGGCGAATACAGCCAGCAGCAACTGCAGGCGCGATTCGAAGGGATCGTTGAGCGGTTCGACCGAATTGAGACATACCTCGGGTCACTCGGCGAATCCGCAGGGAAGGCGTTCGAGCCGTATGCCGACTCGTTGAACATCCCGCCCGAGGTGCTGGCGCTGGTTCAGGACGGCCAGCGACTCCAGGCCGTGCAGCGATACCGCCAGCTGACCGGGGGCAGCGTGCAAGACGCCGAGCGACTCTTCGCGGGTCTCTAAGCGGGGGACTCGCAGACTCCTCATCGGGAGTCCCTATCCTCGCGATGATGAGCGAGCCTGCGGTGCGAATCCCCGAGGTTGCGCGACGGCTCAACATCGGTGGGCCCGACGTATATCTGCTTATCGAGCGTGGAGAATTGCGGGCCGGCAAAGGCACCGACGGGCTGGTCTACGTACCCGAGGCTGCCATCGACGATTACCAGAAGCGGCAATCCGAGCCACGTCGTCGGAAGTAGCTACCCGACCCCGCAGCTCACGAATTCCAGTCCGGTCGTGCGCGCCTGACGGTGCCATTGGCCCCGAGATCGGCTGCTCTCGCTGACTAGCGATTTCGTGGATCGCGAATCGTTGGTCCTCCCACGAGAGTCCGCCGCAGCGGTGGGAGGCGTGGAATGCGCCGGCCCGCTCAAAGGGGCCGCCCGCCAGGAAGCGCCGCTTCAGCTAGCCCAGGGGTCGCCGTTACCCACGATCCGGGGTCGTCGCCGTGGCATGCCGATCGGCCGTGAGACGAAGTGGGTTACCGCCCCCGCGACGACTTTCCGGTCCCGGGGTTTGGCGCCAGCTGTAGGTGCTCGCCAAGGTGGGCCCCAGCGTGGTTGGGGACGAGCCAGCACACGAACGGCGTCACGGCGTCCTCGGCGGTGCCCATGTACTCACCGCAGATGATGTGATCGGCGCTCGCCTGCACTCGAGCTCGTTCTCGTCGGATGGCAACGGCTCGTTCAGTGTTCACAGGACCCAAGGTACCCGGTTCTCGCAGAAAAAGAGCCAGCAATCCGTCCGGATGTGAACAAAGACAGGCCTCAGCCCCGATGAGTGACTTTGCCTGGGATCTCGATTGCCGGGAGACGTGGTCCCCCTCAAGACTTGGCGGACCCGAGCCGAATCCATCACGGTCGCCAGGCACCTCACCTTGGTGCGTGCGAGCATGAGGTCTCGTCCTTCTCAGAGGAGACCGTGTGGCTGGAGATCGTCGACCCGTCCTCTTTATTCACGGCCTGTGGCTGCACGCCAGCTCGTGGGATCCCTGGATCCAGCTGTTCGAAGACTCCGGATATGCGCCCGTCGCGCCGGGCTGGCCTGGCGCGCCGGACTCAGTCGAAGAGGCTCGGGAGCGCCCTGAGTCCGTGGCCGGCAAGGGCATTGATGACATCGTCGGCCACTACGCGTCGCTCATCGTCAAACTTGAGAGCCCACCGATCCTGGTTGGCCATTCGTTCGGGGGGCTGATCGCCCAACGGCTCCTCGGCGAGGGCATCGGTGTCGGGGCGGTTGCCATCGACGCGGCCCCGATCAAGGGCGTCGTTCTGCTGCCGCCATCCGCGCTGCGCGTAGCCTCGATCGGGTTGCGAAACCCAGCCAATCGACACCGCGCCATCTCGCTGAGCCCCGGGCAGTTTCATTACGGCTTCGCCAACACGCTTCCTCACCAGGAGGTCGCGGCCCTCTACCAGAAGTGGACCGTTCCCAGCCCGGGCAAGCCATTGTTCGAGGCGGCCGCGGCCAATCTGGCGCGGCATTCGCCGGCCCAGGTCGCCACCGACAACGACCACAGGGGTCCCCTCCTCCTGATCGCCGGGGGGAAGGACCACACGGTTCCAGCCGCCATCACCAAGCAGACACACAAGCTCTACCGAAAGTCATCCGCTGTCACCAACTACCACGAGTTCCCGGACCGCGGTCATTCACTGTGCGTCGACCACGGCTGGCGTGAGATCGCCGATCAGTCGTTGGCGTGGCTCAAGACGCAGTCGCTCTAGGCCAGGCTGGCGAGCACCGTCGAGTCGTGCACGATCCGTCCACCACACGCCAAGGGCGTCGTGACGACCGCAAGTTGCGTTGAGCGGTGACGAACCGTCTGCCCCCAACTTGGGTCGTCCGCCCGCTCCTCGCACTGCGGAACGGGCTCCGCCGGCTCTCCGACGCAATGGTGCCGCCCGAGCTGCCGTTGGTCGAGCGACTCTTCGGCGTCGCTGACACGAAAACGGTCGCAGTCGCGGCCGAGCTCGGAATCGCCGACTTGCTGGCCGAGACCCAGAGTGATGCGTCGGCGCTTGCGGTCGCATGTGGCGTCAACGCGGACACGCTGGCGCGAATCCTGCGCTACCTCGTGTCGCGGGGCGTGTTCAAGGCGGATCGGCACGGCCGCTACCGGAACAACCGCGCCTCCTCGTTGCTTTGCACGGAGCAGCCGACGTCGCAACATGCCTGGGCCCGTTTCGTGGGAAGCCGCTGGCACGTCGACATCTGGAACCACCTCGACGATGCCGTTCAGACGGGCAATAGCGCTGCCGTCGCGGCGTTCGGGCACTCGTTCTGGGAGCAGCTGACCCGGACCGACCCAGCCGCGGGCTCGCTGTTCGATTCGGCAATGGAGGACGCCAGCCGTCTCCAGGCCGCCCTGATCCCGCGGATCCACGACTTCTCGCGCAGCCGACAGGTCTGCGACGTGGGTGGTGGAACCGGCACCGTTCTCGCGTCCGTGCTCGCAGCCAACCCGACCGCTCGCGGAGTGCTCTTCGACCTGCCATCGGTGATCGCTCGGGCGGCGCCCGTGGTCGACCGCGCGGGCGTCGCAGATCGGATCAAGCTCCAGGCGGGCGACTTCTTCGAAGCCGTGCCGCCGGGCTGTGACCGATACCTGCTCCAGGCGATCGTGCACAACTGGGACGACGAGTCCTGCGTGAGAATCCTCACCAACGTGCGGACCGCCATGGCTCGGGACGCACGGGTCCTGGTCTTCGAGCAGGAGCTGCCGCGCCATCGTGGGCACGATCTCGCGAAGCTGCTCGACCTTGAGATGCTCGTCGACACTGGCGGTGGCCGCGAGCGCACCGAGCAGGCGTTCACGGCGCTCTTCGCCCGCGCCGGCTTGGGCGTGGCGCGAAAGCGAGCGTTGCCGGTCATCACCATGTTCGAGCTGGTCGCCTCCTGAGCTTCGCCCGGTCGTGGTTCGTCAACCGGCGGCACACGGACTGCCGACCAGGTCGAGCCTCCGGCGCCGTCCTGCGGGCGAACCCGACCCCAGATCCTGTGCCGCGACGGCGCGTGCTGCTGGCCCCTACTGCGGGAACCCGGCGAGGATCTCCGTGAAGCGATTCTCGACGATGGATCGCTCACCCCCGTCGGGGATGATCCAGAACTGCCCGGCGCGGATCGCGGCCAGCGTGTACGCCGCGACCTGGGCCGGCGTGGAGCCGTCGGGACCCGTCATCATCCCCTTGATGGCGAGGCGCATCGCTTCGGCATCCTCGGTCCGGCGCTCGGTGCCCAGCGAACCGGGCCGGCCCCGCTCGGACTCCATGACCCGCGTCTCGGTCGTGCTCGGGCACAGCACGCTCACCCCGATCGGCAGCCCGTAGGCGGCGCACTCCTGGCGCAGCGTCTCGGAGATCGACACCACCGCAGTCTTCGTCGCGCAGTACGGCCCGATGAACGAGACCCCGCTCATGAGCCCGCCCATCGACGCCGTGTTCACGATGTGCGAGGGAGTCGCCTGGCCGCGCAGGATCGGCAAGAAGCTCATCAGCCCGTGGACGACGCCCCACAGGTTGACGTTGAGCACCCACCGCCAGTCGTCGAGCGTCTGGTCCTGAATCAGGTTGAAGGTGGACACGCCGGCGTTGTTGCACAGCACGTCCACGCGACCGAAGCGATCGAGGGTCGCATCCGCCAGCCCGTCAACCGACGCCGGATCCGCGACGTCGACCCCGACCGCGAAGGCGTCGCCGCCGTCACCTCGCAGCTGGGCCGCGACGACCTCCGCCTCGCCCTGGTCGAGGTCGGCCAGCACGACCGCTGACCCCGAGCCGACGAGCGCCTCGGCGAGGGCTCGGCCGATCCCGCTCGCCGCGCCCGTCACCACCGCGACCCGTCCCGTACCGATCACCGCCCCGCCCGGGTCCGCCGCACCCTCTTCCTTGGCCATTCCGACGACCCTCTCGATCCCGTGGTCAAGCGAGCGAGATTACACTGTAATCACGGCGCGACAACAAGGGTCGCGGTCGGAGGCACGGGACGCACCTTGGCTTGGGACTTCGAGACCGACGAGGAATTCGCCGGACATCTCGCGTGGATGCGCGAGTTCGTCGACGGCCAGCTCATCCCCCTCGAGCCGATCTACGACCGGTTGCCACGAGAAGAGTGGCGCGTGGTGCAGGAATACCTCCAGCGCCAGGTCAAGGCGCGCGGGCTGTGGGGTGCCTTCCTCGACCCGCAGCTCGGCGGCCCCGGCTTCGGCCAGCTCAAGCTGGCGCTGATGTCGGAGATCATCGGCCGGTGCATGTTCTCGATGGGCATCTTCGGGGTGCAGGCCCCGGACAGCGGGAACATGGAACTGCTGGCCCACGGCGCGACCGAGGCGCAGAAGGAGCAGTGGCTCTGGCCGAACCTGCGGGGCGACATCTCGAGCGCCTTCGCGCTCACCGAGCCCTTCCTCGCCGGGGCCGACCCGACGGTGATCGCCACGACCGCGACGCAGGACGGCGACGAGTGGGTGATCAACGGCCACAAGTGGTTCATCACCAACGCGTCGGTCGCCGACATCGTGCTGGTCTTCGCCGAGACCAATCCCGAAGGCCGCCCCCACCGGCATGCGTCGGTGTTCGTCGTCCCGACCGACACGCCCGGCCTGGACATCGTGCGCGACATCGGCACGATGGCGCACCCGGACGTCGAGTACGGGCGGGTCGGCAACCACGCCGAGCTCGTGCTCCGCGACTGCCGCGTGCCGGCCGACCATCTGATCGGCCGGCCCGGCGACGGGTTCGTGCTGGCCCAGCAGCGGCTCGGCGGCGGTCGCATCCACCACGCCATGCGGTGGCTCGGGCAGGCCCAGCGGTCGCTCGACATCCTGTGCGAACGGGCCGTGTCCCGGACCTCGCACGGGAAGCTCCTAGCCAGCCACCAGATGGTGCAGGACTACGTCGCGCTGTCCCACACCGAGATCCAAGCCGCCCGGCTGCTCACGTTCCACACCGCCTGGAAGATGGACAAGCACGGCGCGGCGGCGGTGCGCGCCGATCTCGGGATGGTCAAGGCCCACGTGTCGAAGGTCGTGCTGGCGGTGCTCGACCGGACGATCCAGGTCTGCGGCGCCCTCGGCTACTCGAGCGACCTGCCGGTCGAGTCCTGGTACCGCTCGACGCGCTTCGGCCCGATCGGCGACGGCCCCGACGAACTGCACAAGTCGGTGCTCGCCCGCACGCTCCTCAAGAACTACCAGCCGGTGGACGGCTGGCCGAGCGAGCACCTCCCGAGCCGGCGCCCGGCGGCCGAGGCGAAGTGGGCCGAGCTGCGCGACCTCGCCGGGGTCGCCGGATCCGCCCCGTGACGCCGATGTCGACCGACTCGTTGCGGCGCTTCCTCGACGACGCGCTCGGCGGATCGGCGCCCGTCACCGTGACGCCGCTGGCCGGTGGCGGCTCCTGCGAGGCGTTCGCGGTCGATCGCGGCTCGGCCCGCTGGGTGCTCCGGCGCGCCCCCCGTCACGTCAACGTGGCGAGCGCCCACGACGTCCTCCGGGAGTACCGGATCCTCGACGCCATCAAGGACCAACCCGTGGCCATCGCCCGCCCGATCGTCTCCTGTGCCGACCCCGGCGTCTTCGGGGCGCCGTTCTTCGTCATGGAGCGCATCGACGGGTCAGCAATCTTGGGCCACATCCCCGAGCAATGGGCCACAACGCCGGACTCGCAGGGACGGGCGCTCGAGGAGCTCGTCGACGCGCTGGTCGCGATCCACGCCGTGGACTGGCGCGCCTGCGGCCTCGCCGATCTAGCCCACACCGGCGAGTACCTGCCCCACCAGATCACTCGGTGGCTGGACCAGCTCGCGTCCTACGAGAGCCGCGAGCTGCCCAGCGCGATCCGGCTCGCGGATTGGCTCCGGGCCCACTGTCCGGCGGACCAGCCCGGCGCGCTGTTCCACGGCGACTACAAGCTCGACAACGTGCTCTTCGCGCCCGAGTCACCACCCCGCCTGGCCGCGGTCATCGACTGGGAGATGGCCGGCATCGGCGACCCGCTCGTCGACCTCGCGTGGGCGCTCATCTTCCATCCCGGGCCCGACGGCACCATCCACCTCGGCACCTCGAAGGACCCCAAGTTCGCGGTGGAGATGCTGCCGGACGCCCGTCAGCTCGTCGAGCGATACGCCGAGCGGTCCGGCCGGGACCCGGCCTCGATCGGCTGGTACGACGTGTTCGCTCGATGGAAGCTCGCGATCGCGCTCGAGGGCAGCTACGCCAAGTTCCTCCGAGGCCACTCCGACAAGCCGCTCCACGAGTTCTTCGGCCGGCAGGCCGACCTCCTGCTCGCCGACGCCGAGCACCGCGTCGAGCGCGGCGTCACGCCATGACGAACGAGCGGCGCGACACGATGCGGGCGTGGCAGGTGCAGGAAGCCGGGGAGCCCGTCGACGTCCTGCACGCGGTCGAGCTGCCGGTGCCCGAACCGGGACCCGGCCAGATCCGCGTCCGCGTGACCGCCGCCGGCGTCGGGCTGCCCGATGTGCTGATGTGCCGAGGGAGCTACCCGCTGACGCCGCCCCGGCCGTTCACGCCCGGCCAGGAGGCGACCGGCGTCGTCACCGCGGTCGGCGACGGCGTGAGCCGCGAGGTCGGGAGCCGGGTCATGTTCGTCAGCGCCTTCTACGAGGGCCACGGCTCCTTCGCCGACGAGTGCCTGGCGCTGTCGTCGACCACGATGCCGGTCCCCGACGGCCTGACCGACGCCGAGGCCGCCGGCTTCTGGATCCCGCACCTCACGGCGTGGGTCGGCCTGGTCGACCGTGGTCACCTCGCCCCGGGCGAGTGGCTCGCGGTCCTCGGTGCCGCCGGCGGCAGCGGCATCGCCGCGGTGCAGCTCGGGCGCGCCCTCGGCGCCCGGGTCGTGGCCGTCGTCGGCGACCCGGAGCGGGCCGCGTTCTGCCGGGCGCTCGGCGCCGAGCGCACCGTCGACCATCGGGCCGGCCCGCTCCCCCCCCAGCTGCGGGCGGCGACCGACGACCAGGGTGTCGACGTCGTCTACGACCCCGTCGGCGGTGAGATGGCCGAGGCCGCGGCCACCACGCTGGCGCGCTACGGCCGCCACCTCGCGGTCGGCTTCGCCAGCGGCCGGTGGCCCACGCTCGAGACGCACAGCCTGGTCCTGGCGAACACCGCCCTCGTCGGCGTGTACGCCGGCGGCCAGACCGAGTCCGAGCTCGACGAGATCCACGCCGCCCTGTCGCGCCTCATCGCCGACGGCGCGCTCCGCAGCGCCGTCACCGCGACGCCGACCTTCGACGAGCTCCCGAGCGCGCTGCAGCGACTCGCCGACCGCAGCACCATCGGCAAGACGGTGATGGTCCGGTGACCCGAGCCGCCGACTTCGAGCTGGACGCCGACGCGATCGTCACCGCCGCGGTCGAGATCTTCCAGGAGTCGGGCCTCGACGCGGTCAGCATGCGCAGCGTCGCCACCCGCCTCGGCGTCTCGCCGGTGCCGCTCTACAGCCGGATCGGTAACAAGGACGCTCTCGTCGATGCCATCGCCGACCGTCTCTTCGCCGACGTCGCGCCGCCGCGGGTCGAGGCCGAGACCTGGTCCGCCTACGCCACGCGTTGGGCCGGCGAGCTGCGGTCCCGTCTGGCGTCGGCCCGGGAGAGTCGGCTCGTGCTCTCGCTCGGGCGGGAGGCGTTCGTCGAGGTTTCGCGTCCGCTCGTCGAGGCGATGCGAGCGGACGGCTTCCCCGCCGACGCCGCGGTCCAGGCCTGCCGCTTGCTGATGTGGGCGACGGTTGGGTTCGTTGCCGTGGAGTCCGGTGCCCGGCCCGCCCGGCGCCCGAGCGGCGTCCGGCCAGGTGGCGACGCGGGCGGCGTCGACCCCTCCGAGGCCGACGCCCTGTTCACGATCCACATCCGGCACCTCGTGCAGGGGATCGCCCGAGACCTCGCCGCGGAGCGGTCGGGCGGTCTCGCGACCGGTCGCGCAACCGCCGTTCCAGCACGCCGATGACCGTCCCGACGCTCGACGCGACCGGCAAGGTTGTGGTCGTCACCGGGGCCAGCAAGGGCCTCGGCCGCGCGATGGCGCTCGGGTTCGCCCAGGCGGGCGCCGACGTCGTCGTCGCCAGCCGGAAGCTCGAGGCCTGCGAGCTCGTCGCCGAGGAGATCCGGGCCACCGGGCGGAGGGCCCTGGCGGTGCGCTGTCACGTCGGCGAGTGGGACCAGTGCGCCACGCTCATCGACGCGTCCGTCACCGAGTTCGGCCGCATCGACGTGCTCGTCAACAACGCCGGCATCGCCCCCGTCCCGCCGTCGCTGCTCGAGGTCACGCCCGAGCTCTTCGACAAGACGATCGCCGTCAACCTCGGGGGACCGCTCCGACTCACCGCCCTCGCCGCCGAGCACATGGCCGGCGGCGGCAGCGTCATCAACATCAGCTCGACCGCGTCGCTCCACGCCACCCCGTTCACCGTCGTGTACTCGGCAGCGAAGGCCGGGCTCAACGCCCTCACCAAGGCCGCCGCCACCGAGTACGGACCACGGGGGATCCGAGTCAACGCCATCGTCTGCGGCACCTTCCACACCGACAGCTTCCATCACGGGAAGTCGCCGGAGATGCAGGCGCAGATGGCGACCAACGTCGCGCTGCGTCGGATCGCCTCGGCCGACGAGATCGTGGGTACCGCGCTCTTCCTTGCGAGCGACGCGGCGTCGTACCTCTCAGGCGAGCTCGTCGTGCTCGACGGCGGCTGAGACCCCCGACTGCGGCCGGTCGGCAAGGGCGGAACCGCCCGCGGTCGACAGCCACCACTGGCCGAGGTCGGTCAGGCGATAACTGATTTGTCGGCCGGCGACGCCAATCCACTGGCGAGCTGGTCTCCTCTGCAGCCGGGCGCTCCCCCATGGCCCGGCATCGCGCCCAGGGAAGGTCGGTGCCGTCCGTGCCGGTCCGGTCTGCGTAGGATGCCGCGGTCCGGCGGGTAGGGACGGCAGATCGGAGCCGCGTTGCGTCGAGGAGCCCTAGTCGTCATGGCGGTGCTCCCACTGGTCCTGGCCGGAACCGCGGCTGCGCCCGCCGGGACGGGTGGTCAGGTCACAGCCCAGGACTCCCAGTCATTCACCACCCCGGGGACCTTCTCCTTCCCAGTGCCGGCGAACGTCTTCTCGATCACGGCCGAGCTCTGCGGAGCACAGGGCGGACGGGGTGGGCGAGTCAACGGCACCACGGGAACCCCCGGAACGGGCGGGCTCGGCGGCCACACCACCGTCACCTTCAGCGTCACGCCCGGGACGACCCTGACGGTCTTCGTCGGACAGCGCGGCGGTGACCCGACCAGCAACGGCGGGACGAACGAAGGCCACGGCGGCGTCGCTGGCAGCGGCGGACCAAACGCAGCCGGACCCGGGGGCACCTCAAACACCGGCACCGGGGGTGGAGGAGGTGGCGGCGGCGGCTCAGCCGTCAACTTCGGCACCAGCACGCTCGCGGCCGCCGGAGGCGGCGGCGGCGCCGGCGGCATCATCGACGGCGCGGTCGGAAATGGGAGCGGCAACGGCGGCAACGGCGGCAGCGCGACCGGCAGCGACGGCTCGAACCCTCCGGGCGGGACCAGTCAGGCGGGGCTCGCAGGACACGGAGGAACCCAGTCTGCGGGCGGCACGGCCCCTGGCATCGGCGCGGGTCAAGGTACGCCGAACGGCACCGGCGCCGGCGCGCCCGAGTCCGTAGACGTGAACGCCAACGGGTCGGGCGGCGGCGGGGGTGGCGGTGGGTTCTTCGGCGGCGGTGGATCCGGCGCACAGGAGTTCACCGCCACTTTCATCATCGGAGCCAACCCCGGGGGTGGCGGCGGGTCAGGCTTCCCAGCGAGCGCGACCTTCGACACCTGCACGACAGCGACGGGTGACGGATTCGTAAATCTGACCTTCACGCCGTCACCTCCGCCCCCTCCGTCCTCACCCCCGTCCTCGCCGGCGTCAGTTGTCGTGGTTGCTCCTCGGTTCACAGGCTGATCTGGGACGGTCTGCAAGCGCCCACAGATGGGCCGGCGTGCCACGGTTTCACGCGGGGCGACGACCCCTTCGGCGTGCAGTGAGCACCAGGTGGACGACTCGCGAGTCCCTGGATCGCGAGTCAGGCCGCAGGCGGGACCCGACCCGTCGGCGTAGTCGAGAGGACTTTCACCCCTACGCAGGCCCCGTTGTCGGGCGCACGAGAAGGACGCGGTCGAGGGTCCTCAGCGGAGGGAACCTCGAGGCGCCGACGGCGCCCGCGCACCTTTGACCTACGTGCAGGTCCGAACGAACGCGATTGCGTGCGTGAGCGAGTCGATGACGAGCAGCCGTCCGTCGGGAAGTGCCGTGAGGCCTTGGAGCTCGTGGCCGCCGGATACGAGTATGACGCTCGCTCCCGTCACGGGGTCGACCGCCCGGACCGTATGGTCGCCCGCGCCCGTCGTGTAGAGCAGATGCCCGACGGTCAGAACCTCGTCAAGGTTCGTGAGCGAGCCGACGGGCCTCGGCGTACCACCGCTCGGGGGGATCCGCACGAGTCCGACCTTGCTCTCTGCCGCCACGTAGATGGCGCCGTCCGGGCCGATGGCAGCAGCGACCGGTCGCCCGAGGCCGGTCGAGACCACGCGGGGCGCGGGTCGCGCGAGCGGGCTCACCAGCAGAGTGCCCTCCGGACTGTTGGGAATCAGGAGACGCTGCCGTTGACCATCGAAGCCGAGGCCATCAACCGCCAACCGGTGATGCGGGTTGGGCAGCTTCGTGAACGTCACGAGCCGGCCGCTGGGGAGGAGCTGGTCGACCCGACTCGTCAGCTGGTCCGCGACCACCGTCTTGCTGGGAGTGACGAGGATCCCTTCCGGCCCGTTCGGATCAGATAGGTCCTGCTTGAGGGCTCCGCCGGGAGAGAAGTCGAGGATGTGGCCCTGAACCTCGACCGTGACCCAGACGTCGCCGTTGGCGTCGACGGTCAGATCGTCTGGGATCAGGCCAAGGCCAGGTTGAGCGAAGAGCGGCAAGGCAGACAGCGGCTGGCTGGCCGGGCACGTGCTCAGCGCCGCGCTCGAGGCAGGCTGCCCTTTCGAGGAGCCCGGATCGGCCGGCGGAATCGCTCCAACGCCGCGGGTGCTCAAAGAGAGCGCCATCAACCCGACGACCAAGAAGCTGCGTCCCATGCCCGGACCCCGAGCCTACGGCCGATGGCTTCGAGGTGGCTGGAACCGCATCACACGCGGGCCGACTCGCGGTTTCCTGGACCGCGAGTCGTCAGATGTTCGGATTCCGTTCCAACCCGTCGGAGCTCAGGCAGCTTCTGGCGGTGGTCTGCGAACATCTAGATCGTCGACGTCCTGTCGCCGGAGCGCCTCAAGGGCCTCGATCAGCGCCCTTGCCAAGGACTCGCGCCGGGCCTGGTCGATCTCGTCCCTGGGTGGTGAGCTACGCAACTGTCGCTGAGGTTCAAGTTCGGCGCTGGCCAAGCGGAACACAAGGCTCGTCGTGTCAGCAAGCTCGCGCTTTGACGCGTTGTCCGTTTCGACGCCCTCGGCCTCCGCCTCGACCTTTCGCGCTTCTGCCTCAATCTTGCGTGCTGTGGCTCGCTCCACCCTTCCGGTTGAGAGGGTCGAATAGATCTGCGCCCACGTCTTAACTCCAGACCTGACGAGAAACCAGCCGAGACCTAGACCGCCGAGGGCACCGACACCGATGGTCAGATCGATGACAAGTGGGTTCTCAAACGTCATTCGGCGAAGGACTGGTGGATCGATGATGCTCGCGCCTGGCGAAGGATCCTCTGTACGCAGGATTTCGTTAGAGATTGCTCGGGCCGACTCGATCGCGTCCAACGTGTAATAAATGCGACGCGTCCGTCGAAACAGATGAGGCGGATGTCAGGACGGATACGGGTTGCAGTCTCGTGAACTCAACCTCGATCAGGACTGTCTTGTCATCAAGATCAACCTCAATCACGCGCGCCAGGACACGGTCGCGAACTGGCGTGCCGAGATCGAGTCGAACATAGGTGCTTACTCGCGGCCGCGTGGACTGGAGTGTTGATACCGCGTCGTCTGCTTCGAAGGTAATGACGCTTCCTATCTCACCAACCCTTTCGGCAACACCATCAACGGTTAGATGGTCATCCCCGTGATCAAAGTGCATTGCAACTGGTATCTGTACTCCGAAGTAGAAGTAGCGAGGAGTGGCAGAGGCTCCCTCATAGGGTTTCGACGCCTTCGCCACATCAAAGCGGTTGACTGAGACGTAGCGCTCGTAACCTGCTCGCAGAAGAGCGCGATAGTGGCGCAGTGTCCGGTCGTGAACTTCACCTCGGCCGGTTGCTGCGAGCTCTCGATTCAGTTCATCAAGCGTGATGCTTGGATTTCCTCGAAAGACGTCCCAGCCCGCACGCACGTCCGCCGATGTGGCGTTCGGCACCGCTACCCCCTCGTCGTCCCGGGGTCACTTCTGCTAGGGAGCCACGGGCGAATTCATTCCCTCCGCAAGAGTAGCGAGAGCTTCTTTCACACGGGCCCTGGTCAACTGGCAGTACTCGGGGTCCGTGTCGTATCCGACCCAAGATCTATGGGCGAGCAGCGCAGCCACCGCCGTACTGCCACTGCCAATAAACGGATCGAGAACCAACTCGTTCCTGTACGTGTAGAGATCAATGAAGCGGCGGGGCAAATCCACCGGAAATGGCGCGGGGTGGCCGACCCTGCTCGCGCGTGCCGGGGGAATATCCCAAACCGAAAGAGTGCTCTCCATGAACTCCTCGGCGGATATATCCGACTCACCTCTAACGACGCGATCGAAGCGGCCCTTCGAGAAGCAAAGGCAGTACTCATGAACATCTCTGATCACCGGATTTGCGGGTGAACGCCAACTGCCCCACGCGCAGTTTCCTGCTGCGCCGCGCGCCTTTCGCCAAATGATTTCGCCGCGCATGAAGTAGCCGATTCGGGTCATGCGCTGCGATACCAAGTGGGACAACGGAATGTAAGGTCGACGACCCAGGTTGGCGACGTTAACGACGGCGCGACCACCAGGTTGAAGTTTCCGATAGCTCTCGGCGAACACCTCAGTGAGAAGGTCTAGATATCCTTCGAACGAGTCGGCTCCGTCGTAGTCCTTGCCTACGTGATACGGGGGTGACGTAACCATCAGGGCGACGCTGTTATCTGCTACCTGATCCATCGTCGTCGAGGATTGATTGAAGACCTCGTTCTCGGCCAGTGGCACGGCCACCGCCCGGTCTTTCGTCTCGATTATCTGAACTAGTGAGCGTTCGTAGAACGGTGAGGAATCGTGGCCCTCACGTCGGTTGACGCCGAATGATGTTGTTCGCGTAGATGCGCTCGACATCTCGTTGCTCACTGTACCGGGATCTAGGAATCAACCTTCGGATCCCACAGCAGCCGGGTCGGTCTCGCGCACGACTGTAGAACCCGGGTAGGACAAGCTCTTCGGCGCAGCACTTTGGTTGACTCGCGGTCTGCTGAACCGCGAGTCAGCGAAAAACCGGACTTGGTGGGCGCCCCGCGCGTCGCGACACCGGGCTCGACTGGGACTTATGCCGACTAACCAGTGAAGGTGATCGGGCCTCGGATCGTGCTCGGGGGGCAGACCGTGCCCGGCAAGAGAGCAACATTGAAGGAGTCGGGAAACACCACGTCAGCTGCGGCGACTGGACCTGCCGTCGCAGCCGCTGAGCCGGTGGTGACGCGGCTCGCGTCCCCTGCGCCAGTCGTTTCGCTGGAGTCACTCGAAGAGGTCAATATTTGCGGGGCCGCAGGCCCGGTGGGTCCAGTAACGCCTGGCGGTCCTACCGGTCCGGTCGGGCCCGTCGGTCCAGTCGGGCCGGGAGGCAGGAGCGCACCGCTAGCCGCCGCGACGCTGCCAGAACTCGTGATCGCGCGTGTGGCGAATATCGAAAACACGGCTGGCCCTGTCGGGCCCGTCGGCCCCGTCGGTCCGGTCAAGCCCTCGGAGCCGGTCGGGCCCTGCGGACCCGTGGGGCCGGGAGCCGCGCCAGGGACGAAGGACGACGCGGGGGTCACGCTGGTACCCGCTGAAGGGACGGCCGCTGCCGTCAGGAGGGGGACGCTGGCCGCCCCGGTCGGGCCGGTCGGGCCCGTCGCGCCGATCGCGCCGGCTGGCCCTGTCGGTCCGGTCGGGCCAACTGGCGGGTCTGGCGTAATCAGCGAGCCCGCGACGCATTGAGCGTTCGCTCCCGATCCCGTGCTCACAGTCAGTTGGAACTGGTTGGCATTGTTATTGGTCGATCCGTTGAAGCTGGGAGCCGCGGAGAAGGATCCGTCAGAAGCGGTAGCGGTGACCGCCGTGGTGAACGCAGCGGCTCCGCCGGGAGGCATTGGTGCGCCGTTCAGTAGCGCCTCGACCATGATGGTCACCGGTACGCCACCGGGGAGGTTGGTCGACCCGGTGACGTTCGCAACGCCGGAGACGAAGTTGAACGACACGGTGAAGCTTCCGGCGGTGCCCGATTGAGCAACTGCGGCCGCGATCCGCGAGGGCAGCCCGACGCCCGGTATTGCACGCCGAAGTGCTACGAGCGCTCCCGTGGCCACGAGCGTGGAGAGGACCTGCCGTCGATCAACGAGCCCTCGGCCGTCCGCATCGGAGCCGTCGAGACCAGCCTTGGGGGCGCCATCCCTCGGATCGCCCACCGATCCCAACTCCACGGCGGCGGATCCTAGCTACTTCGACCTGAAGAAGTCGGGGCTGTCGGCGCTGTGACCTGCGCGTTCGCGGCGGGTGGGTGCTCGCGATTTGTCGAGTGATCAGAGATGATGGCCTCGACCCCTTGTTGCGGAAG